>Ga0207641_10000200_pt1 | contig 80556 bp, 41 predicted proteins | sample KBSSwiS62_FD_184306 | JGI IMG/M metagenome (GOLD analysis project Ga0207641, IMG submission 184306) | Switchgrass rhizosphere microbial communities from Kellogg Biological Station, Michigan, USA - KBS Switchgrass S6-2 (SPAdes) (version 2) | ecosystem: Host-associated > Plants > Roots >...
CAAAGATCATCTCACCACTCACCACTCACCACTCACCACTCACCACTCACCACTCACCACTCACCACTCACCACTCACCACTCACCACTCACCACTCACGCCTGACGTCTCACGTCTCACGTCTTCATTCGCTTCTCAAACTTTTCACCGGGTTGGCAAGCGCCGCTTTTATTGCCTGGAATGCCACTGTAGCCAGTGCAATCAGAATAGCAGCGGCACCGGCCACTAAAAATACCCACCAGGCAATATCCACCCTGTAAGAAAAGTCATCCAGCCAGTTGCGCATGGCCCACCATGCTACCGGAAATGAAATAAGCGCGGCAACAGCTACCAGCGCTACAAACTCTTTCGATAGCAGTTGCACAATTTGTATACCATTGGCGCCCATCACTTTTCGTATGCCGATTTCCTTCGTACGGCGCGTAACCGTTAGCGTTGCAAGACCAAACAGGCCCATGCATGCAATAAACACAGACAATGCGGCAGCCAGTTTTATAATGGTACTGCTTCTTTGTTCCTGTTTGTAGACAGCCGCCAGCGATTCATCCAGGAACTGGTATTCGAAATCCTGGTTGGGCATTATCTTCTTCCATGCCTGTTCAAGAATTTTGATGTTGGCGCCCATATTGCCTGCCTTCATGCGTACAGAAATTCTTGGCTGCGGTGAGTTCTGGAAAGAAACGTCTTCGGACTGGCGGAAAATAGTATCTGCTTTAAGTGAAAGCACCAAAGGTTTTATAGCGGTATGTAATGATTCAAAATTGAAATCCTTTACAACACCGATAATCTGCTGGGTATATTTCCCTATTCTTTTACCTACAGGATTTGTAATGCCATATTCTCTTACAAGTGCTTCGTTTACTACAATACTATTATTACTGTCTGATGTGTTGGCTGCATCAAACCACCGGCCCTGTTGCATTTGAATTTGCATCGCCTGCATAAATGACTGGTCAATTTCATTGTATTGAAATGAGTAATAAGTTTTTTTCTCATCGCTGAATCCGAGCGTAGCCCAGGGAATTTCGGCAAAACTAAAAACAGAGGAAGCAGCACTTGCTACTTCTGTGTGACTCATTAATTCTTCTTTGTACAGTTTGGCAAGCGCATAACCATCGGCTCTTTTTTTATTGGTGGGTACAATAATCACCTGTTCTTTATTATAGCCAAGATTTTTATGCTGCAGGTATTGCATCTGTCGGCTGATGATAATGGTAGAAATAATCATTATTATAGAAGCGGTAAACTGGCCCACTATCAATCCTTTCCGCAGCAAGCCTGCACTGATGCTGCTCATTTTTAGTTTACCTTTTAACACTTCAACCGGATTAAAGCCGGAAAGTATAACAGCAGGGTAGATACCTGCTATCAAAGTAATAACGATAACCAGGAGCAGACAGAATAAAACAAAAAGCCCGTCAATATGCAGCGTAAGATGGTGTTCAGTTAACCGGCCAAATGGCGTAAGAAGTATAACAGAGAGGAAAAGGCCAATTGCGAAGGCTATCAATGTCATTAAAAAAGATTCACCCCAAAATTGCCGCATCAGTTGTACTCTTTCCGCGCCCAATGTTTTCCGGACGCCTACTTCCATTGCACGTGTTGCAGACCGGCCAACTGACAAAGTAATAAAGTTAATACAGGCAACAAGCAGTATTAATACACCAATGGTAGCGAGTATATAAGAATATTTTGGATCGCTGACAGGGAAATTGCCCGCCGGCAATGTTGTGTTTAAATGAATATTGGTAATGGCCTGCAAATGCAGGTCATATTCTTCCTTACCATAATCTTCCCCCAACTGCTGTTTCAGCAAGGCCGGGATTTTTTTTTCAAGCGATGCAGTATTCACATCGTTGTGCAGCAACACATAGGTTTCATTAAATACATTGAACCAATTGTGAAACATCCGGGGCCGGAATAAATATTTTGCATTGTCGTAAGAGATAAGGCAATCATATTTTATGCTGGACGCTTCCGGAGATGCATTTGCAATACCTGTTACCATAAATAAAATCTTCTCATCACCCAGTTGCAGTTCAATACTTTTGCCGATGGCAGCGGCAGTTCCAAAATATTTTTTTGCCATGGCAGGCGTAAGAATAATGGAATTGGCCAAAGGAAATGGTTTTGTTCTGTCAGCCCCGGAAAGATCAAAGCTAAATATAGAAAAGAATGAAGGATCAACCAGGCTCACATTTTCATTAAACGAATTGGAGCTGGCCTTTGCAAGTGTTTTTATATTATATACCCTGCATGCAGCTGCCACTTCGGGGAAGGCTGCCTGTAATGCCGGGGCCGTCGGAATGGGTGTCACCGTGTTTATAAATTCTTTGCCCGCTGTCTTTTCCCGCAGCCATACGCGGTAAATATTTTTTGCATTGGCATGAAACCTATCATAGCTGAACTCGGTTCGTACAAAAGTCATGATCAGCAGGCAGCAGGTAATACCTACTGCAAGACCGAGTATGTTTATGGCAGAATATCCTTTGTGACGCAATAAATAGCGGAGTGCTACTTTGAAATAATTTCTGATCATAGATTAGCATTTAAGGAACAGAAATGGCTGATGTCTGATGTTACGATGTCTGATTTCCATTGCTACGCCCCGGATTACGCATATGACGCCCTTACAGGGCTGGTTTATTTGTTTTATTCATTCCCGGGGTTGCACCCCGGGCTAGCGTATGACGCCCTTTCAGGGCTGCGCGAACAAACAAAAAATACTATAACTTGTGCCGCCAAATAATTTCACGTCTCACGTCTCACGTCTCACGTCTCACGTCTCACGTCTCACGTCTCACGTCTCACGTCTCACGTCTCACGTCTCACGTCTCACGTCTCACGTCTCACTCACTTCTCAACGATTTCACCGGGTTGGCCGTTGCAGCTTTTATTGCCTGGAAACTGATGGTAACTATTGCAATGATACAGGCTATCAAACCAGCCACAACAAATATCCACCAGCTGATATTTACACGGTAAGCATAATCCTGCAGCCATTTGTACACAGCTAGCCATGCCAGCGGCCAGGCAATGATCGTGGCCATTAATACATACTTCAGAAAATCTTTTGATAACATGGTGGTAATATTCTGCACAGATGCACCCAGCACCTTGCGGATGCCGACCTCTTTTATCCTTCTTTCCGCAGAGTAGGACGCGAGACCGAACAAACCCAGACAGGAAATAATAATTGCCAGTGTTGCCAAAACAGCTACCACACTGCTCACCTGCGTGTCGGCGCGGTAAACTTCTGCAAAATGCTCGTCCAGGAACTGGTATTCAAAAGGATGATCCGGAAAATGGTCTTTCCATACAGACTGAATAAACGGAATGGCATTGGCAGCCCTGGCACCATTGATCTTCACAGACATACTGCTGTAACCCCAGTCCTTCTGGTTGTAGATAAACATTGTCTCAATCTTGTAGTGCAGCGAGTTAAAATTAAAATCTTTCGCAATGCCAACAATCGTTCCCAGAGAGTCATATCCAAAATGTTTCCCCAGCAAAGAAGAAATGGAAGCTTTGGGGTAATCTTTCAACAGTTCCTTTGCCAGCGCTTCATTTATGATGTACTCTTTTCCATTTTGTGCAGGATCAGTTGAAAAGTTCTTCCCGAGTAAAACCTGTATTTTAAACATCGATAAGTAATCGTGGTCAACAATCAGCTGGGTAGATGTTAATTCTCTTTTCGGCCCATCGCCCCAGAATGAAATACCGGATTGATCCAGGTGACTGCCCAGTACATCCTGTGCACCGGTGACGCCCTGTACAAGCGTATTGGCAAGTAATTGTTGTTTTACAATGTCAAATTTTTTATAGGTAATGGCATCCAATGGAATGGTCATTACCTGTTCGCGGTTAAAGCCGGCATCATGCGCCTGCATAAAATTCAGTTGTCTTACTGTAAAGATGGTAGCAATCATAAGAAAGATAGCACTGGCAAACTGTCCTATTACCAGTATATTCCGGATCATTGATTTATTGCTGCTACCGCCGGCAGACGCTTTCAGTACTTTAACAGGAATAAAAGAAGAAAGATAGGCTGCGGGGTAGAGACCGGCCAATATACCAACTACAATTGTTCCGCCAACAATGATCATAAAAGTGCGGGCATCGGTAAAAAACGTAAATGCAAGTTGCCGCTGGCTCAGGCTATTGACAGAAGGCAAAAACAATTTCACCAGTACTACTGCCAGCAGTAAAGCAATAAGGGAAAGTATAACAGACTCGCTGATAAACTGGGCCGACAATTGCCAGCGTCTTGCGCCAATTGTTTTCCTGATGCCTACTTCTTTGGCCCTTTCTGCAGATCTCGCCGTAGAGAGGTTCATAAAATTGATGCAGGCAATCAGCAATACCACCAGGCCGATGGCAAAAAATATATTGGTGTATTTTTTATCAAATTTCTGGTAGTTGAGATAGTCAAGCCCTATATCTGTTGCTCCTGAATGCACCTCCCTGAGCGGCAACAAAAAGAGTTCATAAAATTTCCAGCCATCGGTATTGCCGGCGGCTGTCATATATTTTTTCAGGTAAGCCGGGAATTTCTTTTCAAGTGCGGCTGTATTTGTATTCGGGGCCAGTTCAAGATAGGTGTCCAGCCAGTTGCCTCCCCAGTTTGTAAACATCCATGGTTTATACACGCTGCTGAATGAAAACAATGCATCAAATTGTTGCTGCGAATTTTGCGGAATATCTTTCATGATGCCGGTAACAACAAAACTGGTAGTATCTCCCGCGTAGTGGGTAATTGTTTTTCCCATCGGGTCATTATTGCCAAACAACTTTTGTGCGGTAGCTTCTGTAAGAATAGCGCTATGTGGTTTTTCCAGCACGGTTGCCCTGTTGCCTTTTATTAAAGGGTAATCAAAAATTTTTAAAAAAGTAGAATCAACAAAATAGGTGTGCGAAAGGTAGATGCGTTTTTCCCCAAAGGTCAACTGGTATTTTTCCTGCCAGCGCACCCGGGTGAAATTTTTGACTTCGGGAAATTCATTTTTTAGTGTGGGCCCCATGGGAAACATCGACAAACCAACTTTTTGCGAAGCCACCATACCCGGGAATTTCTGCACTTCATTCAGCCGGTAGATATTTTTTGTATGCAGGTTATCGAAGCTTCGTTCATACAATACAAACAGCATTATCATAATGCAGGCAGCAATACCAATAGCCAGCCCGGCAATATTAATGGCAGAATACACTTTGTTTTTCCAAAGATTCCGCAAGGCGATTTTGAAATAGTTTTTTATCATGGCTGTTGTTTATGGCTGATGTCTGATTTTGGGATGTCTGATTTCTTTTGCTGCGCTCCGGGGCATTGACCATTGACCATTGACCGCTGACCGTTGACCATTGACAACTGATGACTGACCGCAGTCCACTCACCACTCACTACTCACTACTCACTATTCACTTCTCAAGCTTGTCACCGGGTTCGCGTTTGCCGCCTTAAATGTGCGCATACCCAGTATAACCAGAGCTGTTAAGAACATGATTAATCCGCCCGATATAAATATCCAGGCGCTGATGGTAGTTTTATAGGCAAAGTTTTCCAGCCATTTATGGGCGCCCCACCACGCGATGGGTACTGCAATAATAAACGCCGTTGCTATCAGCTTTAAAAAATCTTTTGACAATAACGCAACCAGTTGCATAACACTGGCGCCAATTACCTTTCTTACACCTATTTCTTTGGTTCGCTGATTAGTGATGTAGATAACAAGTCCCAGCAGACCCAGGCAGCTGATAAATATTGCAAGACCCGTTGCCCATACCAGCAGGCTTGAAATATGTTTTTCCGCGGTATAATATTTGGCAATGGTATCATCAAGAAATGAATATTCAAATTCGTCTGCAGGATAAACTTCTTTCCAGGCTTTTTCAATCCTGGCAATGCCAGATTTCCAGGTGGTGCCTGCTTCGTTTTGGGGCATTAGTGCAATACTGAAAGTCCGGCATTGTTTCTTATTGTTAAAAAACACCAGCGGTTTAATGATCTGGTGCAGCGAGTTCTGGTGAAAATCTGCAGCAACACCCACAACGGGAACCTGTTTGTTATTGTACTCAATGCTTTTGCCAATAGCTTGCTGCGGATTTGTAAACCCAAGTATTTTGCTGTAGGTTTCATTAATGATCAAGCCGGTAATGGTGTCGCTGTTGGAAAGATTGGCGCCTGCCAGCAGTTTCATTTTAAATAAAGAAAAATACCCGGTATCTATCATTTTAACCTGCACATCATTCTGTATCTCTTTTTTTCCGTCTTTATAGCTCATCGTGGTGGACCAGATATTGTTGGATGTGGGCGGGCTGGTAGATAAACTCGTCATGGCTATTTCGGGAATGGCTTTTAGTTTATCCAGCAACACATATTTTTTGCCCTGGTTGGTATCTCTCCAGTTGGCAGAAAAATAAAGGATGGCATCTTTTTTATAGCCGAGGTCTTTATTCAGGGTATAACCAATCTGCCTGCTTACCAGTAAAGTAGCAATGATAAATACCTGCGCAATTACAAACTGCGATACGGTTAGCGCCTTGCGCAAAAACACAGATCTTGTTTTACCCGTATTGCTGTAAGCCTGGTTTTTTAAAACCAGTACTGGTTTAAAGCCGGATAAAATCATCGCGGGGTAAAATCCAGATAATACAGTAACCACCATTACAAGTGCAAATAGGAAAATCAAAATGCCCGGTTGACTTGTTATATTAAAGTGCAGGTCTTGCGGGATAAAATCAGCAAATATTTTCAGCAGAAGGGGGGTAATAACAATAGAAAGCAGGGTAGCAATTACCGTTAGTAAGAATGTTTCACTAAGAAATTGGGTAACCAACTGCATTTTAGAACTGCCCATTGTTTTGCGAATGCCTATTTCTTTGGCCCGTTGTGATGCCTGTGCGGTGGTAAGGTTAATAAAATTGATACAACCCAGCAAAAGCAGGAAGCCCGCTACCGCCAATAAACCGTACAACGTGGGTTTATGGGCAAGGCGCTGATTGTCCATATTACCATATTTTTCATTGAAATGTATATCGTTCAATGGTTGCAGTCCATAGGTCGTCTTACTGTTGTCTCCCTTTTCCTTTTTATGATGTTTATCATAAATGGCAAGAATGGCCTTTTCTGTGGTAGTTGCTGAAGTGCCGGAAGACAATTTTACCAGCACTTGTGAAGCTGAATTGGTATTGTTCCATTCATCCCAGTCCTCGGGTTTCAGTTTGGTGTTTTCAAGCGTTGCACGGGAAATAAATGTGGTAAAACTAAAATCAGTGTTGTGTGGTATGTCTTTAACAATACCACTGATATTTGCCCGTACGGTATCATTGAAATAAATTTCATTACCAATGATATCAGTTGGATTCACCAACGGAAAATACTTTTTTGCCATTGTTTCTGTCAACACCACCTGGTAAGGTTGCTGCAATGCTGTTTTTGCAGAACCTGCCAGCCATTTGTAATCTATCAGCCTGAAATAAGCTTCGTCTGCAAAAACAATGTTCTTTTGTTTTTTATATTCCGCAGGCTGATTAACGCCCCTGGCGGGTATGCTCACTTTTGTATCCTCGTCTGCTGTGCGCAACGGAATAACCAATTCAAGACCCGTTGCTTCTTTACGTAGTGCATTTCCCATTGGGTAGGTAACACCTGAATTATAAAATGCTTCTCCTGAAAAGCTAAAATTGGAAACCACGCGGTAAATACGATCGCCGTCTTTGTGAAATTTATCGAAACTAAAATCATATTGCACAATCAGGTAAATAACCAGTGCTGCGCTGATACCAATGGCCAGACCAAAAATATTGATCAACGAAAATGTTTTGTTTCGCCAGAAATTCCTGAATGCAACGCTGAAATAGCTTTTTATCATAAAACAGTTTTTGCAGAAGTTTATCCGGCGCCGGAAACGCGGTTAACCCCTGAAAAAAATCAAAGGTTAACCAAGGCTCTTTTTAGTAAGGGCTTTGCCACCAACTGTATGACTTTCGTTTCTAACTAAACCGCCCGGGATTTTTTATCAATAAGGTTTGGAGAGGGAGAGACCAATAATGTGCCTTTTTGTAATGAACTGATTTGCAAACAGTAAAGAGGACAGAATGTACGAAGTAGTTCGTTAACGATACAGGCAGTGTCCGGTTTTGATACACTCTGGAATTTCTGATTTAATGATAGCGGGATTTTGTGATCCTCCCGGGGTTGCGCCCCGGGGTTACGCATATGACGCCCTTTCAGGGCTGGTTTTGTTTGTTTTATTCATTCCCGGGGATGCACCCCGGGCTCGGCATATGGCGGCCTTTCAGGCCTGCACAAGCAAACGACAAACGTCATCACCTGCGCCGCCAATTATCTCACCATTGACCATTGACCATTGACCGTTGACCGTTGACCATTGACCATTGACCATTGACCACTGACGCCTGACGCCTGACGCTTTCATTCGCTTCTTAAACTTTTCACCGGGTTCATTAATGCTGTCCTAATTGATTGAAAACTTACTGTCAGTAAGGTGATGACCAGCGCGCCGGTTCCTGCCATGGCAAATATCCACCACGACAATTCGACCCGGTACTGGTAATTCTGCAACCAGTTATGCATAAAATAATAAGCCAATGGCGTGGCAATAAAAAATGAAATAACGACCAGCGTGGCAAACTCTTTCGATAACAGGCCCCACAAATTAACTAATGATGCACCTAATATCTTTCGTACGCCAATTTCTTTGGTGCGTTGTTCGGCTACAAAAGATGCCAGTCCAAACAAGCCAAGACAGGAAATAAATATCGCCAGCACGGCAAAGCAACCAGCCAGTTTGCTGATGCGCTCTTCGGCTGCAAATTTCATGGCATAGTCCTGGTCGATAAATTTATAATCAAAGGGCGCTGCGGGAACCAGCTTTTTAAACACCGCTTCTATTTTGGGAAGTGCCTTATTCATGGACACGCCCGGGTTAACACGGATATTTATCACATTGGCACCGCCATTCAGCGCTTTTATAAAGTACAGCGTGGGTCCAATGGGTTCATAAGGCGATTCCATGAGCATATCTTTAATTACACCAACCACCTTGTAGGTTTTTTGCTGTTTGGTATTAAAAAATGTCCATGTAAGATCTTCACCCACTATATTTTTTACACCAATAAATTTTGCCGCCGATTCATTGATCACAACCGCCGCAGAGTCTGTTGCCATTGATCTCGAAAAATCACGGCCGTCTATAAACTGCCAGCCTACCGTCTTTCCATATTCATGTGATACTGCGATAGTGCCAAAATTGACTTCCTGGTTGGGGTCTTTTCCCCGCCATTCAAAACCGTTATTGTTGGAGGCAAGTTCCGTGGGTTTGCCCATCGATTCAGAAAATTCATTTACCACACCAGTATTCAGCAATTCTTTTCTGAAAATATCATACTTTCCGAAAAAATCGCCCGATTTCATATTAATCGCTATCAGGCCCTCACGGGTATAGCCAACCGGGCGTTCTTTTGCGAACTTCAATTGACGGTATACCACGATGGTGCAAATAATAAGGGTCACAGAGACCATAAATTGCATCACTACCAATATCTTTCTTGGCAGTGATGCCATTCTGCCTGCTCTGAAATTTCCTTTCAGTACTTTAACCGGCTTAAACGATGAAAGATAAAATGCAGGATAGCTACCGGCAAGCAAACCAGTAGCGGCAATAAACCCCATACAGGCCATCCAGAAATAAACATCATTCCATGGCACAACCATTTCTTTTGCGACCAGGTTATTAAACCACGACAAAGAAACAACCACCAGCAAACAACCCAGGACAAATGAAATAATCACAACAAGAAAAGATTCACCCAGGAATTGCCACATCAATTGTTTCCGCATGGAGCCGATTGTTTTGCGAATGCCCACTTCCTTTGCCCTTTTTTCTGAGCGGGCAGTGCTGAGGTTCATGAAATTGATGCAGGCCAGCAGCAATACAAACATACCAACAATGCCCACCATCCAAACCATTCGAAGCGGTTTATCATCTGTTAAACCACCCCTCGCAAATGGGTGCAGGTGCCAGTTGCTCATCGGATACACAAATACATCACGATGCTGCGCCACCTGGTCTTTATAAGCATCAATACCCTTTATATTCTTCAGTTCAGCATGTTTTATGTTGTAGTTGACGGTTTGTATATCAATGCCAGGTTTTACCGCTCCATACAGCCTGATAAAATGATTGCTCCAGTCGTTTAATGCACGTGCCTTCACCCAATCATTCTGCGATTCCCAGAGTGCCCATGTTGAAATAAATTTATCGTCTTTGAAAGCTGTATTCTGCGGAAGGTCTTCATACACGCCGGTTACCTTTACATCCGTTTTATTACTCATGGTAATTGTCTTGTTGATGGGATCTGCATCTCCAAAAAACGCTTTGGCAACAGAAGCCGACAGCATAACAGCGTAAGGGTCTTTCAATCCACCCCAGTTACCTCTTAGCATTTTTAACGTAAGCATTTCCGGTGCACCATCATCCATAAATTGTCCCGTAACAGAAAATTTCTTTTCTCCTGCGGCAAGAATATATTCACTTTTCCAGGTTGCCCTTACCACCTGGCTAAAATTATTTTTATAGGTAGTTTTCATTTCGGTGGCCAGGGGGTATTGCACGCTACCGGTAATATAGGGGCCATGTTTGGGATCATTGCCTCTCACTGTTATCTGCACTATCCTGTCATAATTTTCGTGGTATTTGTTAAACGACAATTCATCAAAGATCCATAAACCGATCAGCATAGACACGGCAATACCCACTGACAGACCGCCAATATTGATAAAGGAAGACACCCTGTTCCTGGCCAGGCTGCGCAACGCGATTTTGAAATAGCTTTTTATCATGCCTTAATTTTTATCTGGTTTAGAATGTCTGATTTCTGATATGAGGATGTCTGATTTCTTTTGCTCCCGGGGTTGCACCCCCGGGCAATTCATATGACGCCCTTACAGGGCTGGTTTTATTGGTTTTATTTATTCCCGGGGTTGCACCCCCGGCTCAGCATATGGCGCCCTTTCAGGGCTGTGCAAACAAAGAATAAATATCATAGCTTGCGCCGCCAAATCGTCTCACTACTCACTACTCACTACTCACTACTCACTACTCACTACTCACTACTCACTACTCACTACTCACTACTCACTACTCACTTCTCAACGACTTCACCGGGTTAACCACCCCCGCCTTTATTGCCTGGTAAGAAATGGTTATCCCTGCAATGAGAAACGATGCCAGTATAGCCACCACAAATATGCCCGCATGAATGTTTACCTGGTAGGCAAAATTCTGCAGCCAGTTGTTCATGATAAAATACCCGAGTGGCGCAGCAATTAAAAATGCTATTACAATTAATACAATGAATTCTTTTGAAAACAGCATTACAATATTGCTGAGCGAAGCGCCCAGCACCTTGCGTATACCTACTTCTTTTGTTCTTTGTGCAGCAGCAAAAGCCACCAGTCCGTACAGACCAAGACAACAAATTAAAATAGCAATACCCGCAAATAATTTAAACGCTGTGTATTGTTTGTTTTCCTGACGGTACCATTTTGCAATATGCTCATCCAAAAATTCGTATTGAAAAATATCATCCGGAAATAATGCAGACCAGGATTTATCTATACGGGCAATGGTTTTTTGCATGCCTGCCGGCTGCAGTTTGATACAGGCAGTAAAGAAATTTCTTGAACGGTAAAGTAACGCACAGGGCCTTCTTTTTTTATGTTTTGATTCACTCTGAAAATCCTGTACTACGCCGGCAACAGTCGTGTACCAACCGTTCAACAGTATATGTTTGCCTATTATTTCGCGGGGGTCGGTAATATTCAGTCCCTGCATCAGCCTTTCATTTACGATGGCCTGGTGGGTAGTGTCAAGATCATTTTTTTTAGCAATATTTTCGCCGGCCAGCATTTTAAGGTTAAACATATGGATATAGTTTTCATCAATGCATTTCATCTCTGTTACATCCCCCTTTGTAATGCCCAGTTCAGGCGAACTAAAATCGCAATAAGAAAAACTATTTGCCGGTGTACCCGAGGCAAAACTTACCTCTTTTACCCCCGGGTTGCTTATCAATTGCTGTCTTAATACTTCCCGCTTTTCCTCGTTGGGAATACCAATGGAAACCACGGCATCTTTATCATAGCCGAGATCACGGTTTTTAAGAAAATCCATCTGGTAGGCAACTACCAGCGTACCAACAATCATTATCTGTGAAATAGCAAACTGAACTACTACCAGGCTCTTTCGCAATGTTAACCCTTTGGTGGAAACATCCGACTGGCTTTTTAATGATTGTACGGGGTTAAACGAAGATTGTATAAAGGCAGGGTACAGACCGGCCAATAAGATCATGGTAACCGTAATACCCACTATAACCCATAGCGTATTTGGCGCCGCCAGTTGCTGAACGGCAATTTTTATATCGAGCCATTGCGCAAGCTGTGGCAAAAACAAAGTGACTGCCAGCAGGCCAATGACCAATGCTATCAGCACCATAAAACTGGTTTCTCCCAGAAATTGTCGTATTAATTGTGACCGGCTTGAACCCAATACTTTTCTTACACCTATTTCCCTTGCACGGCGTATGGCCTGTGCCGTGGCCAGGTTTACAAAATTGATGCAGGCAATAATGATAATAAACACCGCTATTGCTGCAAGTGCAAAATAGCTGTCTTTAGACGTAGTGGGTGTTACATCCTGGTTTAAATAACGCTGATCAAAATGGATGTCTTTTAATGGCTGCAGCGGCAATCTCGCTTCTTTGGCAAGATCTTTTCCCCAGTATGTTTCAATAAATGCGGGGATTCTTTTTTGAATGTTTTCAATATTGTATTTTTCAGGCAAAAGAATATAGGTATTGCCCCCGGCTATTGCATAAAATTGGTTCATCATTCCCTTTACTTCATTTTTAATTGTTTCAAAAGAAACCAGGAATGTAAATGGGAAGCTGGTGTTGCCCGGCACATCTTTTATGACGCCGGTTACCTTTAGGTTGAATTGGTTGTCGAGATTAATGATTTGCCCAATAGCATTTGCATTGCCAAAATATTTTTTTGCAACCGTTTGCGTAAGCACTGTTGTATTGGGCTCTGCCAATGCAGTATGGGCATTACCGCTCAGCCACTCATAATCAAATATTCTTGCAAAATGTTCATCCGCATATGCGTAATTGTTTTCACTGTAGCGGGTTTGTCCTATCTTAACGATACCACCGCCCTGGTGCCATACCTGCGATACTTCCTGTATCTCCGGGAAATAAGTCCGTAATGCAGGGGCTATGGCCATGGAAACACTGGGATTAAAATCAATTGCATTTAATGTAACCCGATAGATGCGATCTTTCTTTTTATGAAAGCCATCGTAACCCAGTTCGTATTTAACAACAAGGAAAATAATAATGCAGGACGCAATGCCCAGTGCAAGTCCTAAAATATTAAGACTGCTGTACATTTTATGTCTGGCAATGGAGCGCCAGGCGGTTTTGAAATAGTTCTTTATCATGGCGGATGTCTGATTTTGGGATGTCTGATTTCTTTTGTTGCGTTTTATATTGCGCCCCTGCAGGGCGCCGTTTAATTTTTTTTATTCATTCCCGGGGTTGCACCCCGGGCTAGCGTATGACGCCCTTTCAGGGCTGCACAAACAAATAACAAATATCATAACTTGCGCTGCCAAATCATCTCACCACTCACCACTCACCACTACTCACGCCCTTACTCGGTTCTTAACGACTTCACCGGGTTTGCCACCGCTGCCTTTATGGCCTGGAAACTAACCGTAGCAACAGTAATGATAATGGCTGCTGTACCCGCCGCGATAAACACAAACGGTGTAATGGTAATGCGGTAAGGATATTTTTGCAGCCAGCCGTGTAAAAAATAATAAGCAATGGGCGATGCAATCACGCAACTGATGGCTACCAATAGAATGAAATCTTTTGATAACAACAACCATACCTGCGGAACAGAGGCTCCCAGTATTTTCCGGATGCCGATTTCTTTGTTGCGTTGCGCAGCCATAAAAGCTGCCAGGCCAAACAAGCCCAAACAGGAAATGAAAATGGCCAGTGAGGCGAACAAGCCCGCCAGTTTGCCGATAAGCTCTTCAAAATTGAATTTAGCTGCATAGCTTTCGTCAACAAAGTGATACAGAAAAGGGTAGGAGGGATTGTATTTATTGAATATGCCGGTCAATTTTACAATGGCAGTTTGTGTACTCACTGTTGGGGACAACCGGTAACTGATAATATTTGACCAGCCCGGGGCATAAATAAAGATGGTGGGCTTGGCACCTGTAAAAGGGGAAGTCATTAATGCATTTTTCACCACACCAATCACAGTTACTTGCTGGGGAACATCGTGCCAGGTAAGCACCTGGTTCAGGGGATCTTTAAAACGCATCCTTTCAACGGCGGCCTCATTGATGATTACATTAAGTGAATCGCCGCCATTTGATACAAAATTTCTTCCCTCTTTAATCTGCATGCCAAGCGTTTTGAAATAATCGGCATCACACACGCCCACACAGGCAATATCCATTGTTTCATCTGGTTGTTTGTTTTGCCAGCGGTCAATCCGCTGGTTCGACCAAAGATCGGTAGCCGGTGTTGATGATTTGGTAATACTTGTAACCACACCACTTTGTAATAAATCATTTTTAAGCGCGGTATAATTGCGGCTGAGGTCGTTGCTCGCATCGGTCATCATTAAACGGTTCGAATCATAGCCCTTGGGCCTGTCTTTTGCATATTGTAATTGCTGGTAAACAATAATGGTGCTGATGATTAATGCAACAGAGCAACTGAATTGTACCACTACCAGTATCTTTCTTGGCAAAGTGGCCGACCTGCCGGTTTGTACAGCGCCCTTCAACACTTTTACAGGATTAAATGATGAAAGATAAAAAGCCGGCCGGCTGCCTGCCATTAAACCGGTAAAGAGTACATAACTTATCATCAGCAGCCAGAAAAAACCGTTATTCCAGGGAACAGTAATGGCAGAACCGGTAAGCGTATTGAAAGACGGCAATGCCAGTTCCACCAACAATAATGAGAACAGGAATGCCATACAGGTAATGGCCAGCGATTCAACCAGGAACTGAAAGATCAGATCTTTACGTTGTGAACCAATCGCTTTCCTGACGCCAACTTCCCTGGCCCTTTTTTCTGAATGCGCTGTGGAAAGATTCATAAAATTGATGCAGGCAATTACTAAAACAAGAAAGCCAATCAGGCTGAACATTTTTACATAGTCAATTAAGCCGCCCGCTTCAGCACCGTTTTTAAACTCCGTGTATAAATGCCAGTTCTTCATGGGTTGAAAAAACAGGCCTACCTGAAACATTTTATAATCTTCCGGGCTGTATTTTTTCATCAGCAATTGTAATGCCGGCTGCACCTGCGCATAACTAACATCGGGATCCAATGCCACAAAGGTTTGAAACGATTTATTGCGCCAGTTGGCAAACGCTTCTTTAACCCATCCCTCTGTTGTTTCAAGATAACTAAGGGGAATAATATAATTAAATTTCAGGGTGGAGTTAGCCGGTAAGTCTTTGAGAATACCCGTCACTGTTACATTATTACTGTTGTCAATACGGATAATTTTGTTCATTGGGTCTTCATTGCCAAATAAGGCCCTGGCAATCGACTCTGTCAGTACAATTGAATACGGGGCTTTCAATACTTCATCTGAATTTCCCTTCAGTAAAGGATATTGAAACACGTTCAGGAAATCCTGGCTGGCCATTGCGCCGCCGGGATATATTTTTTTATCACCGGTTACCAATGAATGCGGCCCCATCCAATCGGCCTGTGCCACGTATTTAACGCCCGGTATATCTCTCTTTAATGCTGCAGCCAGCGGGAGGGGTGTTGCGGGGCCTACGCCGATTTCGCCATTGTTATTAAACTTCAGCCGGGCGGTAAAGACATGCTGGTAGCCGGGTAAAAAACGGTCATAAGAAAATTGATACCAGACCCATAAGCCGATGATCAATGCAACGGCCATACCTGTAGCAAGGCCTGCAATATTAATTGCATTGTAGCCCTTGTTTCTTATCATATTGCGCCAGGCGGTTTTGAAATAGTTCTTTATCATAGCTGATGTCTGATTTTGGTATGTCTGATTTCTTTTGCTACGTTTTGTATTGCGCCCCTGCAGGGCGCCGTTTAATTTCGTTCATTCGGTCCCGGGGTTTCACCCCGGTCTGGCATATGACGCCCTTTCAGGGCTGCGCGAACAAACAAAAAATATCATAACTTGCGCTGCTAAATCATCTCACCACTCACCACTCACCACTCACCACTCACCACTCACCACTCACCACTCACCACTCACCACTCACCACTCACCACTCACCACTCACCACTCACCACTCACCACTCACCACTCACGTTCTTACTCTGTTCTCAAACTCTTCGCCGGATTGGCCAGCGCTGCTTTGATAGACTGAAAACTCACAGTTATGAATGCAATCGCCACAATCAGAAGAAAAGGAACAACAAAAAACGCCCAATGGATACCCATACGAAAAGCATAACCCTGCAACCAGTTCGAGGTAGCCAGCCAGGCAAGCGGCGTAGCTATCAAAAACGCAATGGCCAGCAGGTAAGCAAACTCTTTATACAATATTTTTAAAATGTTGCCTACAGATGCACCCAGTACTTTTCTTATGCCAATTTCTTTGGTACGCTGCAGGGTAGTAAAAGAGGCCAGACCAAACAATCCCAGACAGGCCACTAAGATGGCAAGACTGGTAAACAAGCCAAACACCTGGCCAAAACGCTGGTCAGCTTTGTACTGGTCGTCGAAATGATCATCAAGAAAAAAATATTCGAAAGTATTGCCGGGGAAAAATTTATTCCATTCTGCTTTTACGGCATTGATGGTGCCAGCCGCTTCTGCTGTATTTATCTTAATTGAAACATTGCCATTCACGTTGGGAATTAAACGAAGGATCAGCGGTTCAAATGCATCGCGTAAAGACTGCTGGTGAAAATTTTCCGCTACGCCTACTATTGTATATTGCTTTCCCCAGAAATCTATTCTTTTGTTTAATGCTTCTTCTGGTTTATTAAAACCCAGTTCTTCAATTGCTTTCTGGTTAAATATAACCGTCTGATCATCGGCACCAAATTCCTTGGAAAATTTCCGGCCCGCAATTAGTTTTATGCCGAAAGTGTTCAGGTAGTCATAGTCAACCCCAATAACGCGGTATTGCTTTTGCTTGGTTTCATCCTGACCCACCAGCTTTATGCCACCAGCATTCCAGTCAACAGCTTCGCCTGGTATGCTGCTTGAAACAGTAACACTTTTTATAGAAACCTGCCGGCTTAATTCTTCTTTAAAGGCTGTTGTTTTTTGCAGGAAGGTAGAATCCACGCCAACAATTGGCCGGGCTATAACAAGTGTCTGGTCAATATTAACACCCAATGCCTGCCTGCGCATAAATTGTATTTGCTTGTATACTGTAACTGTTCCTATTAATAAAAATAAAGAGGCCGTAAACTGAAATACCACCAAAGATTTTCTTAGTAAAACGCTTTGTTTTGTGCCACTCATTTTTCCTTTCAAGACCTCAATAGGCCTGAAGCCTGATAACACAAAAGCAGGATACAGGCCGGAAAAAAACACTCCCGTTACAAACAACGCCGTTAACGCCAGCCAAAACTTATATTCTTTAAACAAGGCAAAAGAAATTTGCTGACCCGAAATAGCATTGAACCCGGGTATTGCAGCAATTACCATAATAATTGCCAGTACCAATGCAAGACCGTTTAATACCGCAGATTCAGAAAGAAACTGGATAACCAGCTGCCTGCGCTGTGAACCGATGGCCTTACGCACGCCAACTTCTTTTGCTCTTATAATGGCCCGGGCAGTGGCCAGGTTGATATAATTGACCCATGCAATGGCAACAATAAAAAAGGCGATGCCCAATAAAAGATAAACGGTTTTACCATCTCCGTTTGCGGCAGGTTCACCAATGTAATGAGAGTATAAATGAATATCTTTTAAAGGCATCAGGTAATAGGTAACGCCGGCATTGAACCGCTTTAATTCGTCACCGGCAAACTTTTTTACGACGGGTATAAATTTGGCTTCAACCTTTTTTGGATCTGTGCCCTTACGTAATAAAAGATAGGTAAGGCATCCGTCCCACGACCATGCCGTTTCCGGGTTATTGTTCGGTCCCTGCAATTTTACAAACGTAGCATACGATAGTAAAAGATTGGGTCGTATTTGTGAGTTAACAGGTGCTTCTTTATACACGGCCGTAATGGTATAATCTCTTATGCGGTTAAGCCGGAGTATTTTGCCAACAACATTTGTATTGCCAAATATTTTTTTTGCCGTTGTTTCAGAAATAGCTGCTGTAAATGGTTCAGTCAGGGCTGTTCTACTGTCTCCTGCAACCACAGGGTATGTAAAAATGTTAAAGAAGGCGCCGCTTGCAAAAAACACTTTATCAATTTGCAAGGGCTGGTTATTAATTTCAGCAACTACTTTATCGCGGTACAAAAGTTTTACGTACGCTTCAATTTCAGGAATGGCATCTTTAAAAGAATTACCCACTGCATAAGCGCCCGAGGCCCATTGTGTGCTCAACTTTCCATTGTCGTACCTGTCTTGCATTACACGATAAACCCTGTCTTTTTTTTCATGGAAGTTTTCGTAGCCCAGTTCAAAAGAAACATATTGCAAAATGAGCAGGCAGGCTGCAATACCGATGGCCAGCCCAAGGATATTAATCCCTGAGTATATTTTGTGGCGCTTAATATTCCGCCAGGCGATTTTGAAATAGTTCTTTATCATGGCTGATGTCTTATTTTGGGATGTCTGATTTCTTTTACTATGTTTTGTATTGCGCCCCTTCAGGGCGCTGTTTAATTTCATTCATTTCTACCCCGGGGTTGTACCCCGGATTGGCATATGACGCCCTTTCAGGGCTGGTTTTATTTGTTTTATTCATTCCCGGGGTTGCACCCCGGGCTCGGTATATGGCGGCCTTTCAGGCCTGCACAATCAAACGACAAATACACTAACTTGCACCGCCAAATAATCTCACGTCTCACGTCTCACGTCTCACGTCTCACGTCTCACGTCTCACGTCTCACGTCTCACGTCTCACGTCTCACGTCTCACTCACTTCTCAACGATTTCACCGGGTTGGCCAACGCTGCCTTTATGGCCTGGAAACTCACGGTCAATAGAGTAATCAGCAGGGCTCCGGCAATGGTCACCGCAAAAATCCACCAGGATATTGCTGTGTGGTAATTATAATTCTGTAACCACTGATTTAGAAAATACCAGGCCAACGGGATGGCAATAAGACATGAAATAAATACCAGTAAAGCAAAATCTTTGGATAGTATTTTCCAGAGATTAAACACAGTGGCGCCCAGCACTTTTCTTACTCCAATTTCTTTGCTGCGTTGTTCAGCGACAAAAGAGGCCAAACCAAAAAGGCCGAGGCAGGATATAAAAATTGCGAGTACTGCAAATACAGCTGCCAAGTTTCCTATCCTTACTTCATTAGAAAACTTTCGCGCATAATCGTCGTCAACAAACTTATAGTCAAACGGAATATCCGGGCCATATTTTTTAAAGACAACTGCAATTTTGGCCAGCGCTTCATTTACAGGCATGCCTTGTTTTATTCTTACGGTTATCACGCTCATCCAACTGCTGCAAAAGAAAACGGAAGGCTGCAATGGATCATATGGAGACTGGGTAAGCATATCTTTCACAACACCTACCACGGTAAAGTTTTTGTTGTCATATTTTATGATCTCACCAATGGGGTCTTTAAAACCCATCACCTTTGCTGCACTCTCATTAAGTATAGCCGAGGATGAATCTGCAAAATCCCGCGAGAAATCACGCCCTTCCTGTACAGTCCAGCCAATGGTGTTTCCAAAATCGTGCATCACATTTACATCCCTGAAAAAAAAGGTGAGGCTGGGATCTTTATCTCTCCAGTACACGCTGTTATTATTATTAAATGCTGTGGTGGGTTGTGATGATTCTGCCATATTGGTCACAGCACCTGTCTGCAATAAATCGTTTCTTAGCGCATCGTAATGACCAAACAAATTAGGTGTCAATGGTATTGTAATCAGCCCATCACGTTTGTAACCTACCGGCCGATCTTTTGCAAATTGTATTTGCCTGAATACAATGATGGTTCCAGCAATTAAAGTAACAGACACGGTAAACTGTGTTACTACCAGTATTTTTCTTGGTAATGAGGCAAAGCGTCCGGCACTGAAGATACCCTTCAATACTTTTATAGGTTCAAAAGAAGACAAATAAAACGCCGGGTAACTGCCGGAGACTATTCCTGTAAATAATGTAAAGCCCAGTGATAAAATCCAGAACAATGGACTGCTCCATGCAACAGACATTTGTTTATCTGCAAGGTCATTAAAGAACGGCAATGACAATTGTACCAGCAAAATGGAAAGAACAAAGGCCAAAAACGCCACCAGCAATGATTCACTCAGGAACTGCCCTACCAGTTGTCTGCGCAATGAACCCATGGTTTTGCGTATACCTACTTCTTTGGCGCGTTTTTCACTTCTTGCTGTTGACAGGTTCATGAAATTAATACAGGCCAGCAGCAGTACAAATACACCGATGATGCCAAACAGCCAGACAAATTGTATTCGCCCGCCTGCCACTTTCCCATTTTTGAATTCAGTATACAAATGAATTTTATCAGCTGGGTGGAGGAGAAGGTATTCTTTCCATTCAGTAATGTGTGGCGTTGGCAGGTTTTTAATTTTAGCGGTTGTTCTGTCAAAACTGGCGTTGTCCGCAAGCTGTACATACAGACGTGCGCAATGGTTATTCCAGGTAGTTTGTGTACCCCGCGAGTTTTCTTTATTTGTCCACGGCAAAATGAATGTCACATCATAAAATGAAGAATTGCGTGGCAGGTCTTTATACACGCCGCCTACTTTCATATCAAGCCGGTTATCGAACTTTATCGTTTTATTTAAAGCCTGCGCATTACCAAACAAAGCAATGGACATGGATTGATTGATTAGAACTGTTGAAGGATCTTTCAAAGCACCGCGGCTGCCTTCCAGCATTTTCAGCGTAAACATTTCGGGGAAGTCCTGTTCTGCCCATATACCAGACGATTTCAGGCTTTTTTCGCCTGTAGCCAGCAACCTGCGCTCTTCGCCCGATACCAGTGAAACATATTTGATATCATTGGTATAACTGGAACGCAATGCGGCGGCAGGTGGAATCGCAGAGGATTCCTCCGTACCCCACTCGTTGTTGAGTGTTTGCGTAACCATTACCTGCGCCAGCAGTTTATGATTTTCAAAACTGGAGTTGAAGGACAATTCATCCCAAATCCATAAACCAATTAATATTGCCACCGCCATGCCTACCGATAAGCCGGCGATATTAATAAACGAATGCATCCTGTTTTTTACAAGATTGCGCCAGGCGATTTTGAAATAGTTCTTTATCATGGCTGATGTCTGATTTTGGGATGTCTGATTTCTTTTACTACGTTTTGTATTGCGCCCCTGCAGGGCGCTGTTTAATTTCATTCATTTCTACCCCGGGGTTGTACCCCGGACTGGCATATGGCGGCCTTTCAGGCCTGCGCGAACAAACAAAAAATACTATAACTTGTGCTGCCAAATAATCTCACGTCTCACTCACTTCTCAACGATTTCACCGGGTTGGCCAACGCAGTCTTTATTGCCTGGAAACTTACCGTAATTATCGTAATCATTATGGCGCCAAAACCAGCTATCCCAAAAATCCACCACGATAAAGGTGCCCGGTATTCATAATTCAGCAACCATTTATTCATAAAATAATACGCTATTGGTATGGCTATCAATAAAGAAATAACAACCAGCGCTATAAATTCTTTTGATAATAATTTCCATACATTAAATACCGATGCGCCCAATACTTTTCTTACGCCAATTTCCTTAGTGCGTTGTTCAGCAACAAATGAGGCTACTCCGAAAAGACCCAGGCACGAAATAAAAATGGCCAGTGTAGCAAAAAAAGCAGAAAGCTTTCCGATGCGTTCCTCGTAGCCGAATTTTTTTTCGTACTGCGCATCTACAAAATTGTATACAAAGGGGCCGGAAGGATTGTATCTCTTAATAACGGCCTCCACTTTTGCAAGCGCTTCACTGGTGGCGGGTTGTTTTGCCAGTTTTATGTTGACCGTGTTCACCCCATTATAATTTAATCTGTAAAAAGATGGATTAACAGGCTTAAAAGGGTCTTCTTTTATCATATCCTTTATAACAGCAATTACTTTGTAGTCTTTGCCGTTCGCCTTTACAAACTCTTCCAGGGGATGCTGAAAACCCATTAGTTTTACAGCCGCCTCGTTTAAAATCACAGAAGCAGAATCGTTCGGGAAATCCCTGGAAAAATCCCGGCCTTCTTTTATTTCCCAGCCAACCGTCCTGCCATAATCGTGGGTGATGTCATTACGCATCACCAGCGGGCGTGCATCTGGCATTTTACCTCTCCATTGTATATCCGTGGTTCCGCCATATTGAACGGTTACGGAACCTGATGATTCAGACATATCATACACGGCACCTGTATTTAACAAATCGCTCCGCAATGCATTGTAATGAACCGCCAATTCCGGGGTGTTCATACTTACTTCAATCATTTTCTCGCGGCTGTATCCCACAAATCGGGTCCTGGCAAACTGAACCTGGCGAAATACAACGATGGTTCCTATAATCAGCGTAACCGAAACACCAAATTGCAAAACCACGAGCACCTTACGCGGCACAGCCGCAAAGCGACCTGCCCTGAATGTTCCTTTTAAAACTTTAATTGGGTTAAAAGAAGATAAATACAATGCCGGATAGCTACCCGCAATAAGGCCCGCAAGCAAACTGAAACAAATACCGGCCAGCCAGAACAGGGGATTTGTCCATAAAATTGTTATCCGTTTGCCCGCCACCGAATTGAAAAACGGCAAAGCCAGTTGTGCCAACAGTAAGGAAAAGATAAAAGCGAACATTGTAACCAATAAAGATTCGCTGAGAAATTGCAGAATCAGTTGTTTGCGGACCGAGCCGATAGCCTTACGGATACCTACTTCTTTTGCCCGCTTCTCTGAACGGGCCGTGCTAAGGTTCATAAAATTGATACAGGCCAGCAGCAACACAAAACAGCCGGTAATTCCAAAAAGCCATACGAACTGAATAGTGCCGCCTGTGTTCACACCGTTTTTAAAATCTGAATACAGGTGCCAGCGGCTCATCGGGAAAATAAAAAATTCCGGTTTGTACTTCGGCGGATCCTCTCTCTTCATCCTGCTGTCCTTTATTTTTGCAGATGCCATTTTAAAATCGGATCCTTCCTGTAATTGCGCATATACCTGATAAGAATTTTCATCCCATTGTGTGCTGGCATTTTTTGCATACTTGTCAATCGACAGGTATAGATCCCAGGGCGCCAGAAAACGGGTATCTTTAAAACTGCTGTTGTCAGGAAAATCTTCATAAACGCCGGCCACTTTTACATTTGTTTTGTTATCTATCTGGATCATTTTACCAATCGGTTCTTCATTACCAAAGACATTTTTAGCAAGTGTGCCCGACAATAAAATAGAATGCATATCCTTTAATCCATTCCGGTTACCTGCCAGCATTTTTAAGGAAAGCATTTCGGCAAACACCGGCTCAACATAGTTCCCGGTTTCTGTAAATTTTTTTTCGCCAAAAGAAAGAATGGGCTTTTTTTCGGCAGATGCACTCACATATTTAAATTCCGGGTATTTATTCCGCAATTCACCGGCCAGTGGTATCGGTACAACTCCATAAGCAGATTTTTCACTGGTAAAACTTACAAACTGCCATAGCTGGCCCAGCCGATTATAATTTGCAAAATTTTTGTTGAATGACAGTTCATCATTGACCCAAAGACCAATCAAAACAGCTACTGCCATACCAACAGAAAGGCCGGTAATATTTATAAAAGAATGCATCTTGTTTTTTACAAGATTGCGCCAGGCGGTTTTGAAATAGTTCTTTATCATGGCTGATTTTTATGGCTGATTTCTGATGTAATCATGTCTGATTTCTTTTGCTACGTTTTGTATTGCGCCCATACAGGGCGCCGTTTAATTTGGTTCATTCGATCCCGGGGTTTCACCCCGGTCTGGCATATGATGCCCTTTCAGGGCTGCCCGAACAAACAAAAAATATCATAACTTGCGCTGCCAAATCATCTCACCACTCACCACTCACCACTCACCACTCACCACTCACCACTCACCACTCACCACTCACCACTCACCACTCACCACTCACCATTCGCTACTCGCTTCTCAAACTCCTCACCGGGTTCGCCAATGCTGCTTTAATAGCCTGGAAACCGACCGTCAACAACGCAATCAGCATAGCTATGACTCCTGCCAGTATGAATATCCACCAACTGATTGTAATCCTGTATTCATAATTCTGTAACCAGTTATGCATCAACCACCAGGCAACAGGGAAAGCAATGACACAGGAAATAAACACCAGTTGCAAAAAATCTTTTGATAACAATCCTGCAATACCCGATACGCTTGCACCAAGCACTTTGCGGATACCAATTTCTTTTACCCGCCGTTCTGCTGTATAAGTGGCAAGACCAAACAATCCTAAACAAGAAACAATAATGGTTAACACCGCAAATATGCCAGCGGCCCTGCTGATAAGCATTTCGTTGAAAAACATTCTGTTGAATTGTTCATCTACAAATTTGTATTCAAGCGGATAACCGGGATTATCCTTTTTCATGATTGCCTCTATTTTTGCAATAGCCTCACCAGCCCGGGCATGTAGCTTCAGGCGAATGTATAAGAGTTTGTCATCCTTTGGCGGTTTGCAGAAAAATATCACCGGATTGGATTGTCCGTACATATTGCCGAATACATAGTTATCAACAACACCAACTACTGTCAAATCAGTAAAAACGCCGTCTTTATTTTCACGGGGTGATTGAATTACCTTTCCAACAGCGTTTTCATCGCCCATCATTTTAGCCATGGATGCAGTAATGATTACATTGTTGCTTTCATACGATGCATCACTGGTAAAATCCCTGCCTGCCGCTATCTTCATACCCGATACCGCGATAAATTCAGGGCTTACATTTCTGAAGCAAATGGCGGTTTCATTACCCGGCTGCTTACCGCGCCATTTAAACCTGCTGTCACTGTTGCCACCGTAAATAGTAACATGATCGGTTGTCGCCGCATTTTCCACCAGTCCGGTCTGCAACAAGTGCTGTTTTATCATTGGAAAAACGCCGGAAAAATCATGACGCATATCTATTTCAACCAGGTTATCCTTATCAAAACCAAGCTTTCGTTCTTTTACGTGCTGAATCTGCAGGTAAACAACAGCAGTGCTGATGATAAAAACAACTGAAACAGTAAATTGAAGTATAACAAGACCTTGTCTAACCAAAGAATCCCCTCCGGCTTTTAGCTTCAGTCCTTTCAAAACCAGTACAGGGTTAAAAGACGATAAATACACAGATGGATAGCTGCCCGCAACAAGCCCGCAAATCATTGTTACCGCAATTAACGCAATCAGGTGCAATGGCCTGCCGGCATGCAGCGCAAGCTGTTTTTGCATCAGCATATTAAAACCGGGCAGCGAAATAACCATTATAAAGACTGCCGCAACCGCCGCAAGCGAGGCCATTAGTAAGGCCTCTCCCATAAACTGGGCAATCAACCCGCTTCGCTGAACACCCATGACCTTGCGTACGCCCACTTCTTTTGCTCTTTTCAGGCTGTTGGCGGTAGCCAGGTTCATAAAATTGATGCAGGCAATAAACAATAGTATCCATGCAACCAACGAAAACAGGTAAACTTGCTTTATTCTGCCGCCGCCGGTTTGTTTTCCATTCGCAAATTCATCATACAGCCGCCAGTCTTTCATGGCAAATAAAAAAAAGCTGCTTTGCTGGTCAGCACTTTTCTGGTGAATAAAATTTTTTATTTTTTGATCGATGACTGCTACATCAGCTTTTGCATCCAGCTCAACATAGGTAAACGGTCCATAGCCCTGCCAGTTTTGTGAGTCTTCGTAATAAGGGGAGATTTGATACGGTGCCAGCCATTCAAATTGCAGGCTGGAATTTTCTGGCAGGTCTTTTATAACACCGGAAACAATAAAATCACGCTGGTTGTCGACCCGCACCGCTTTGCCAATAACATTGTTTTCATTACCAAAAAATTTCTTTGCCGCAGTTTCTGTAATCACCAGTGAATACAATTCCCTGAAGGCTGTCTTTGCATTGCCCTGTACAAAATGCAGTGTAAACATGTTGAGAAAAGAAGCGTCAGCATATCTTCCGCTGGCGTATACAGCTTTATCACCTAAACTGAAAAGTGCCCGTTGGTTTTCATCCGACGTCCTGGCCGTATTTACAACACCGGGTATTTCATTTTTTAAAGCGGCCGATAAGGGCCTGGGTGTTGAAGCCATTGTGAATAATTTGCCGCCGTAATTCATATTAACTTCTATTCTGTACAGCCGGCTCTTTTTAATATTCACGTCATTAAAGGTCATTTCATCTTCTACCCATAAAAAAATAAGACCTGCGCAGGCAATACCTATTGCCAAACCAAAAATATTCAGTAACCCATAGGTTTTGTTTCGCAGCAGATTGCGCCAGGCAGTCTTGAAATAGTTTTGTATCATGCCCGATGGAGTTATTTAGTAGTAGAGGCGTTCTTTTCAGGCTACGGGATAAAGTTTATTCAGATAAGGCGTATGGCTGTATATGAATTCAACAATGACGCAGGTATTTACATATTGTTGCCTGCCATCGCATATTTTATATTATTTCGGGTTTGGCCACACCTATTTCCTTTTCATAGGCTTTAATAATCTGTTCGCGTTCTTCCCGGGACTTATCCTTTGCATCCACTGATTTTTCTACTGTAATTTCTTCGCCATTTTTTACAAAGCGGTACTTCATGTACAGGATGCCCGATTGGGGGTTGTATTTTATTTCTTTTGTGTAAGGGTGATCGCCGCCAATAGTATAGGTTTCTGCATATTGGCTTCTTGAAGAAATGACCGGCGCAACCGGTTCTGCGGGAGGTGCGGGCGCGGCCATAATGACAACGCGGGGCGCAGTGGGAGCAATGGGTGGAACAGGCGCAACAGGAGAGGGCAGGCCCAGGCTATCATACACCCTTTCTTTCAGCGCATCTTTTTGTGCCTTACTCATGCCCGTTACATCAAAGGTCCGGTTATAATCAACTGGCTTACCATCAACGGTTCCCTTTATTTTAACCGACAATGTATTTCCATCATCATTAATACTGTGGCTGATGGAAACATTTTTTTGCTGTGCAGCAACTGAGATAGTTAGAAACCCTGCAATAATAACCAATACTGATTTCATGACGCGTGTTTTTGTAAATAATAAGATACCAGCACCATACAGAAACCATTTCTATGCCTGTTTCTAATGCCGTGAATAACAGCCGGATAAGCTCCGACAATGTACGAAACAGTTCGTTTATGATACAATTACTGTTCGATTTTGATACAGCATCCCTGCAACCATTCATTAATATTACCGCTGCCTTATCTTTTCCGGGTTATTACTACAGCAGTATTACTTCAAAGAAAAATTGATGCTGCTTCCACCATGCACGGTAACAGGTACACCGCCGCCATTCAGGGTTCCGTCGATATGATCTTTTTTTACATCGCCTTTAAAACCAGTAAGCGCCACTGCATTCACTCTGTCGGCCGACAAATTCAAATCCATTCCCTGGCCCTGCGGTACCTGTAAATCAATATGCCCTCCTGAGTTGGAAATCTTTACATACTTACCCAGTGTTTTTATGCTTACATCAATGTTACCACCACTGGTAGAAGTTTCAAGGCTGCAGACAAGGCCGGTCATAGAAACATTGCCGCCCGATGTGTGCGCGGACAATTCTCCTTCAATATTATCCGCATGTACATTGCCGCCACTGGTGGTCGCCTTAATGGTACCGTTCAGTTCGCGCAAAGTTAATGAGCCGCCGGAAGTAGACAACCTTATATTACCACTTGCGTTTCCTGCATTGATGTTACCACCGCTGGTTGACAGATCTATATCATCTTTCAGTTCCGACAAGGTAATATTACCACCGGAAGTCCTGCCCTTAATATGCCCTGTTAAATGGTCGATATTGAGGTTGCCCCCGCTGGTAGTAAAATCCTGTGTGCCTGTTAAACTGGTAAGGCTGATATTGCCGCCACTGGTGGTAAGATCGGTGGATGCATTATGCGGAACATATACTTTAAAGGAAATGCTAAGCCCATGATTCCAGTCGCGGAATTCATGTTTTGGCTTAGCGATGGCCGTTAGTTTGTGATTGACGGCAGAAATAGTGAGTGTATAATCTTCTTCCAGTCTTTTTTTAATTTCTTCTTTTGATATATTCCGGTCGCGGCCATTGCTTGCCCATACATACACTTCTATGCGAGCCTCCGCATCTGCACCGGCAACGGCAATATTACCTCCTGTGGTTTCAACGTTTACATTTTGAATGGCTTCGCTGGTTAATGATTTTACCAGGTAAGGCTCTTTGGAAGAAGACTCCTGCGCATTGGCTGTAATAAAAAGCCCGGCCAGTAGTAAAAAGCTCAGATACTTTTTCATGATAATGCTTGCTTTAAATGATTTAGATGAAATGCCCGGCAAGGTGGTTCGCGGTTTGCCCACCTTTCCTGCATTAGGGTATCAATTACATGCCAGATTACAGTGGGCTGATTGTCAGTAACTCAGATTACAGATGTCTTCAAAAAGTACGGTTCTGATACATACCATGTCCGGTTTTGATACAATCCTGCATTTCTGATTTTTTTGATTGCGGGATTTTGTGATTTGCAGTTGATTATGTTGCGTAAAGAAATCTCAAAATCGCCAAATACCGAAATCAGCAACTTCTTCATTTTCACATTCATCACATTTCCACATTATTCAGTTCGCAACGATTTCACCGGGTTCATCAATGCCGCTTTGATGCCCTGGAAACTTACCGTTAATAATGTAATCGCCAATGCTCCAAGTCCGGCGGTCCCAAAAATCCACCACGATATTTCCGTCCTGTACTGGTAGTTCATTAACCAATAGTGCATACAATACCACGCAATGGGGGTAGCTATCAGGAACGACAGCAGTACCAGTACCACAAAATCCTTCGACAACAATGTCCACAAATTTGTCACCGATGCGCCCAGCACTTTGCGAACGCCGATCTCTTTTGTTCGCTGCTGTGCAGCGTAAGACGACAGGCCAAACAAACCCAGACAGGCCAGTATGATAGCTATGGCGGCAAACAGGTTCATTATTTTACCCAGCCTTTGTTCTGCACTATATAACTTATTGTAATCCTCGTCCATAAAACGGTATTCAAAAGGCCGGTGGGGTACCAGGGTTTTCCACTGAGATTCCATGAAAGAAATTGTTTTAGGCAGGTTATGGCCACTTATTTTTACCAGCATTGTTTTTGCCCATTCCAGCGGAAATAACACCAATGGCTTAATGGATGTATGCAACGACTCAAAATGAAAATCTTTGATAACCGCCTTCACATAACCCGGGCGCGATGCGTCCAGAAACATTTTTTTTCCGATGGCTTCTTCGGGTGTCCATCCCAATTCTTTGGCAGCCGATTCATTTAAGATAAAGTGGAATAATTTTTTATCCTGGTCCCGGGTGTTCACATCTTTTATGTCCTGCTCCGTAAAATCGGTACCTGCAATTATCTGAAGACCTGTTGTTTTAATATAATCCTCATCTATGGGATTGGCTGTAACTGACAACTGCTGGTTTTCAGGCATTACCGAAGAACGCATATTGTACCCGCCCAGAATGTTTACGGGTGTATTGTAGCCGGCTGCCACACTAATAATATCCGGATCGGTCCTAAATTGCTGTTTGATGGTGGAGAGGCTGGCCAATACTTTACCATCCATTGGCAACAGCATAATATGTTCGCGGTCGTAGCCCAGTTTCTTATGCTGAATATAATAAAGTTGCTTTTGAATAATAAAAGTGGAAACAATAAGAAACAGTGAAATAACAAACTGAAAAACAATCAGCGACTTACGCAGCCATTGGGCCTGTCCTGTGTTCCTGAATGCACCTTTCAATACTTTTACGGGCTGAAACCCGGTTAAGATCAATGCCGGGTAACTGCCGGCAAGAAAACTTACACAAATGGCCACCAACGCCGACATTACAACAAACGGCAGAGAAAATAGCGTCCATGCATTCAACTGCTTCTCCGATAACTGGTTAAACCAGGGAAGTGCTATAACGGCTATCAGCATACTGAATAAGACTGATGCCATACATAAAATGAACGACTCGCCTATAAATTGCCAGAACAATTGTTTTTTACCTGCGCCAATTACTTTTCTAATACCCACTTCTTTGGCTCTTTCCATTGAACGGGCAGTGCTAAGATTAATATAGGTAGCGCATACAATAACGAGGATCAATAGTGCAACAGCGCCAAGAATGTATATATACGTGATGCTGTTATTTGGCTCAAACCCGCCATATTCGGAATGCAGGTGTATTTTGTCAAAGGGTTCGAGACTGAAATTGACCGATGCGCCCTGGCCAGCCATTTCTTTTTTCATAAATGCAGGAATCTTTGCCTGCAGCGACGCAATACCCTTTTCGTTTTTGAACAACAGGTAGGTGGTGTAATTGGCATCCCAGTAAGTTTCTTCGTATTCTTTTCCAATACCCAACGATGAAAAGGATGCCAGGAAATCAAATTTTATCTGCGAGTTGGAGGGGCAGTCCTGTATGATGCCGGTAATCTTGTAGGGAACACTGTCATTGCCAATACGAATGGCTTTTCCCATCGCGTCCTGCTGGTTGCCAAAATATTTTTTTGCCGCACTTTCTGTTAGTACTACAAAATGGGTAGCAGATAGTGCTGTTGCGGGATCTCCCTGCAATAATTTAAAAGAAAACAATTCAAAAAAAGCGGGGTCAGCAAACATAAAACGCTTTTCACTCAACAACTGGTCATTATAGCCAACTACTTTCTCCGTGTTAGTCATTCTTACAGCCGATTCTACTTCGGGAAAATTTCTTTTAAAAACCGTGGCCACCCGTACACTGGTAAAATTTCCCTTTTTAAAATCGCTGCCCCCGTCAAACTTATATTCCATAATTACCCTGGCAATACGTTTCCCTTTCAGCTGAAAATCGTCATAACTGGCTTCGTGTAAAATGTACAGGGCAATCAGCAGGCAACTGGTTATGCCAATGGTAAGGCCAAATACATTAATAGCCGTAGCGGTTTTATTTTTCCAAAAATTGCGGAAGGCGGTTTTGAAATAGTTCTTTAACATGGTGTACAATTTCTGATTGCTGATTTTGAGATGTCTGATTTCTTTTGCTCCCCCGGGCAATATTGTTTTATCATTCCCGGGGTTGCACCCCGGTCTAGCGTATGATGCCCTTTCAGGGCTGATTTTATTGGTTGTCTTTTAGGTAGGAGGGCTACGCCCTCCTCTAATGTCTGGCGGCCTTTCAGGCCTGTACAAACAAACGACAAATACACTCACTTGCGCCGCCAAATAATCTCACGTCTCACGTCTCACGTCTCACGTCTCACTATTCGCTTCTCAAACTCTTCACCGGGTTAGCCGTTGCCGTTTTTATGGTTTGCAAACTCAACGTAATAACTGCTGCAACCAGCATCGCCGCGCCGCTTAAAGCAAATATCCACCAGCTCATATTGGTTCTGTATACAAAATCCTGCAGCCATTTATACGATGCCCACCATGCCAGTGGCGCGGCAATGATAAACGCCAGCAATACCAGTTGAATAAAATCTTTTGATAGAATTGAAATAATATTGGTAACCGAAGCCCCCAGAATTTTGCGAATACCGATTTCTTTTGTGCGTATGCTGGTAGTGTATATAACCAGGCCCAGTAATCCAAGACAACTGATCAAAATAGCCAGCCCGGTTGCCCATGTCAGCAGGCTGGCAGTGTGTTGCTCCGATTCATAAAATTTTGCAATGGTCTCATCCATAAACCTGTAATCAAAATCAGATTCTGGGTACATTTTTTTATACGCCAGCTGAATCTGCGCAATCGTGGTTTTCCATTGTTCGCTACCTGTAGTATTTGGTTGCAGTTTTACATGGATAAAATTGCCATTGGCACCGCCAAACGCAACCGCACCAATGGCCGATTTCATAGACATGTCGTGAAAATCTTTCATGATGCCTACAATGGTTGCTTTTTTCCGGTTCCATTTAAGTTCTTTGCCCAGTATATCTGCCGGACGCTGAAAGCCAAGTGCATGTGCCAGCCGTTCGTTGATTAATAGTTCTTTTACTGTATCACTGGGCAAAACATTTCTGCCTGCTACCAACCGAATCTGGTAAACGTCCAGGTATTCGGGGTTGCCCCATCTAATCTGTACTTCCACATCGGGTTTAACCATTTCTTTGCCATTGTCGAACATGATGTTTCCAAATGCAGCGCCATTATCTGCCGGCGCCAGAAAGCCCGAACTGGCAATGGCTATACCTGGAATAGTTCTGATCTCTTTCAGCAACTGGGGGCCATGAGTCTTAACCGTATCGCGTGGCATGGCAAAAGTAATAATAGCTTCTTTATTAAAACCGAGATCTGAATTTATTGAATAATTGATTTGTTTGCTTACCATCAGCGTGGCGATAACAAAAAATTGCGCAATAGCAAACTGTGATACGGTAAGCGTTTTCCTTACCCAGGCATTGCGGGTTTGCGAACTATCGGAAAAAGTTTGGTTCTTTAAGACCGATACAGGTTTATAGCCCGATAGCACCAGGGCGGGGTAGAGGCCCGATAAAAAACTTACGCTCACAATGAGCAGGAATAGAAATAACAGGAGCGATGGCTGGTGCAGCAAGTCAAAACGCAGACCCGGTGGCGTAAAATCCTTAAACATTTTAAGCAAAGCGGGCGTTAACGCCACAGACAGTAAGGTGGCAATAAGGGTAAGAAAAAAAGTTTCACCCAAAAATTGCAATACCAATTGCCGCCTGGAGCTGCCCATGGTTTTTCTTATACCAATTTCTTTTGCCCGCCGGACTGCCTGTGCAGTAGTAAGGTTAACGAAATTAATGCAACCTAATAATAACAGGAACACCGCAATAGCCAATAGTCCATACAACATTTTTTTGCTGGCAACCCTTTGCCCAAAGCCCTGGTAGGAAGTATTAAAATGTAAATCATTCAGCGGCTGTAAGCCAAATGCCATTTTATTATTGGCATCTTTATTAGCATCCTTATTGTATTTATTCAAAATTGCATTTAATTGGGTCTCTTCTGAGGCAATAGAGGCGCCTTTTGCCAGTTTTACATACACTTGCGAGTAGGCCATCCAGTCGTTCCACACATCCATCATGAAATTGTTTTTCAGGTTGGTTTTGGCAATCGTGGCAAAAGAAATAAACTCTTCAGCGGTAAAGCTGGTATGTTTATCTAAATCTTTCACGATGCCTGAGACAGTTACCGCTACATCATTGTCGTAAGTAATTTTTTTACCCAGAACATCTGCAATGGTAACCCCGGGGAAATATTGTGTTGCCCGGCTTTCCGTAAGCACTACTGAGAAAGGGTCTTTTAAAGAAGCCTGTGGGCTGCCTGCCATCCATGAAAAAGGAATCAATTGAAAATATTGGGGATTGGTAAAAACAACATTTGCCTGATTTTTAAACACCACCGGGTTGGTGCTGTCTCTTGTTACAGCAACTTTCACTGTTCCATCGCCCTGGAAACTCATCACCGGAACGGTGGCTTCAATACCCGTCATCTCATTGGCTACGGCGCCGCTTAATGGCGCCTGTACAGCCGCTGAATGAACATCGTTTCCATTAAACTTTGCATCCATTACCACCCGGTAAATCCGGTCACCATCTTTTTCAAATTTGTCGAAACTGAATTCATAATATACAATCAGGAATATTACCAGGGCAGCGCTTATGCCAATGGCCAGGCCAAAAACATTAATGATTGAAAATGTTTTGTTGCTCAGAAAATTTCTGAAAGCGGTGGTAAAATAGTTCTTCAGCATAGTTTACAATTTCTGATTTTGAGATGTCTGATTTCGTTTGCTGCGCTCCCGGGTTTGCACCCCGGGTTATGCATATGACGCCCTTACAGGGCTGATTTTATTTGTTTTATTTATTATTCCCGGGGTTGCACCCCGGGCTATCATACAACGCCCTTTCAGGGCTGCGCAAACATGCAACAAATACTATAACTTGCGCGGCCAAATTATCTCACCACTCACCACTCACCACTCACCACTCACCACTCACCACTCACCACTCACCACTCTACATTCTCACATTCATCACATTTCCACATTTCCACATTTCCCACATTCCTCACATTTTCTTCACCGCGTTATATTGCAATTCCAGGGGTATTTGTTTCGGGTCATTGCTTTCTGGTGTTACATACAACAGGTTCAATGAAGCATTTGCATACTTCTGGTAAAACTCAATACGTACAGGGTAAAAACCTTTTGTCAGCGGCAGTATAGCCGATTGAAAATTACCACTGGTATGTATGCCATTGTAATCAATCAGCAATTGATTGGCCAGCGACAATCTTGCGCCGCCATCTGCATCCACCCCAAACAAATAGTAGCCCTCGGTTTTTATTTCCAGTTGACCTTCCAGCACACAGGCAAAATTTTGTTGTTTGGAAAGTTTGTTGACAGCAAAATCTTTTCCTGCAATACCGGTTTGTAAAGGTTGCAATTTTTTAAAATCGGGCAGGCTATCCCAGGCGCCTTCGTAATAACTATATTGCCATCCGCCAGCCACTGCATTTTTTGCTTTTGCAAATGCAGGCAGGGGACCGGGCGCCAGTCTAAAATTACCCGTTACAATTTTGTTGTACATTTCCCTGTTGCTGGTTGATTTTATTGTTACCCGTGCAGCGCCGTTAATAAGCAGTGTATCCGTAACCAGCGGTGAATTTGCTGTTGGTGATGAGCCATCTGTGGTATAATGCAGGTTTTTAAAAGATTCATTATTGCTCATGCGCAGTGTTACAGGCTTATTTTGCAGCACGATACCATTCATGGGATGAAAATTGAAACTCTCTTTCATGTATCCGGCATAGGTATATTTCAGGCCATCATAAATAGTCCGGAATATCATGGCGTTGTGTGTTTCATCGTTGTACAGCATCGTTTTCCAATGGGCACCTTTTGCCCTGGCAGCGGCAAGAGTCGTGTCTACAGCAGCAATGCCCATGTATTTATAAGGTGCTCCTTCGCGCCCGGTTATCAAAACCGTTTTATCCATGGGCACCAGCTTGTCCAGGTTTTCTTTTACCAGCCCGCGTATATAATTATTATCCCACCACCAGGCAGGATCAGCCATGAGGTAGGATTGAAAAAGTTGCGGCTCTTTACAAAATGCGTACATGGCAAATATGCCACCCAGCGAACTGCCATACAAGGTATTCTCGCCGTTTGTCCTGTACTTCTTATTGATATAAGGCAGCAATTCGGTTTTGATAAAAGCCAGAAATTTTTCTGCCCCGCCCGATTCAGGCATGCCATCCGTATGCGTGGGCGTAAAATCCCTGCCACGCTGGTTCATATGATTGGGATACACATTGGGTATGCTTACAATAATATTTTCCGGTATAAACTGGATATTCAGGAATTGCCTGATATCAGAAACAATCCTTGTATTCCACTCGCCGTCTGTTACATACAAAGCATCAAATTTCACATTGGGCGATGTGGCATAGTTGGCGGGCAATACAATTTCCAGCGGGCGCATCTCTTTCAACAGGTCCGAATACAATGAGTCCTTAATGATAGGAAGATCGGGCAATTGGGCACACAGACTACCGGTGGCGAGTAGTTGTACAATTATCAGTGATGTTAATAGTTTATGCATGTTTGGTTGTTTATGGTTGATTGACTATTGACCATCGACCATTGACAATCGACCATCGACAATGGTCAATGGTCTATGGTCAACGGTCAATGGTCATTTCACGTCTAACGACCTTATTCCGTTCTCAAACTTTTTACCGGGTTGGCCAGTGCCGCCTTTATTGCCTGGAAACTTACCGTCAGTAATGTAATTATCAACGCGCCTGCTGCGGCCAGTATAAAAACCCACCACGATATTTCTGTCCGGTATTCATATTTCTGCAACCACTGGTGCAGGTAGTACCAGGCCAGCGGAATCGCTATCAGGCATGAAATAATAACCAGCATCACAAAGTCTTTTGACAGCATCCGCCAGATAGCAGGCATGGAAGCGCCCAGTACTTTGCGGATACCAATTTCTTTGGTTCGCTGTTCGGCTACAAAAGATGCAAGTCCAAATAAACCCAGGCAGGAAATAAAAATAGCCAGCACTGCAAAGAAGCTAGCCAGGTTGCCAATGCGCTCTTCATCAGAGAATTTCTTTGCGTATTCCTGGTCGGTGAACCGGTAATCGAAGGGGCTGCCCGGATCATATTTCTTAAATACAGTTTCTATTTTGGCCAAAGCGCTCCGCAGGGGCAGGGATGGCTTTATACGAATCGTAATGATACCCGCCCAACCCGGCTGCATTAGAAATATCGTGGGTTTTACAGGCGTATAGGGAGATTCCATTACCATATCTTTTATTACCCCCACTACATGATGTGGTGTAGTGTCCCACCGTATCGTTTTTCCAACAATTTCTTTTAACCCAGTTAATTTAACCGCTGCTTCATTCAATATCATGGCACTGGAATCGGTTGCAAACTCCCTGGAAAAATCGCGGCCTTCCTTTATCTGCCAGTCAATGGTTTTTCCAAAGTCGTGTGTTACGCCAATGGTACCAAACAAGGGGAGCGAATTGGGGTCTTTTCCCTCCCAGTTAAACCCAATATTGTTTGAGTATACATTGGTAGGCGGGCTGCTCGATTCGGCCATATTATCTACAGCGCCGGTAGCCAGCAAATCGTTGCGGATGAGATCATATTTGCCTTTGCCATACAATTCCGGCGTATTCATATCAATTGTTATCAGCCCCCCGCGGTTATAACCTACCGGCCTGTCTTTGGCAAATTGTATCTGCCTGAACACAATGATGGTTCCAATGATAAGCGCAATAGAAACGGTAAACTGTATTACCACGAGTATTTTACGTGGCAGCGAGGCATACCTGCCCACCCCAAAGGTGCCCTTGAGTACTTTGATGGGTTCAAAACCAGAAAGGTAAAATGCCGGGTAGCTTCCGGATACAATGCCTGTAAAAAAAGTAAACGCCAGTGCCAGCAACCAGAAAACAATATTGGTCCAGGGTATGGCCATTTCTTTATCGGCCAGTCCATTGAAAAACGGCAACAGCAATTGTACCATACCGACAGACAATACAAAAGCCATAAATGCAACCAGTACTGACTCCGACAAAAACTGTCCAATAATCTGGCTGCGTAATGAACCAACTGTTTTACGGATGCCTACTTCCTTTGCACGTTTCTCGCTCCTGGCCGTTGACAGGTTCATAAAATTGATACAGGCCAGCAGCAGCACAAAAACGCCGATAATAAAGAACAGCCATACAAACTCAATGCGGCCGCCTGCCACTTTTCCGTTTTTAAAATCACTGCGCAAATGCCAGTTGTCCATTGGCTGCAGCACCAGTTCTTCTTTTCCATCGCGCGCAGCATTCAGGTGTATCATGGATGCATTCCTGATCTTGGCAGTGGTTTTGACCATATTGCCATTGGCATTTAACTGCACATAGGCCTGGAATGAATGATTGCCCCATTGCGTCATGGCATTTTTAAGCCAGTCCTGCGTGGTGATATATTTATTCCACGACAATAAAATCCTGGTGTTGTAAAAGCTGGTATTGCGTGGCAGGTCTTCATAAATGCCGGTTACTTTATAGCTCTCTTTATTGTCCAGTTTCACCAGCTTGTTCATGGCATCTTCGTTGCCAAACAATGCTTTCGCAACAGATGCACTTAATAGTATGGAGGATGGATCGGCAAGTCCCTGCAGCGAGCCCTTTACCATTTTCAAAGAAACCATTTCCGGGAAAACAGGTTCTACCCACATGCCTTCCTTGCTTATCTTTTTATCGCCGGTTGCCAGTATGTGGCCAAAATTCCACGAGGCCATGGAAACATGTTTAAAATCGGATGCGTATTTGGAGCGCAGTTCATTGCCCAATGGCATGGCAACGGCCTGGCCGGTGCCCGTTTCTCCATTAAAGGTCTGGGTAGTCATTACCTGTGCCAGTTGTGCGTGGTTTTCATGGTAATGATCAAATGTCAATTCATCTTTTATCCATAAAGCAATCAGCAGGGCCACGGTCATGCCTATTGCCAGTCCGATGATATTGATAGAAGAGTACACTTTACTTTTCAGCATATTGCGCCAGGCAATTTTGAAATAGCTTTTTATCATAACTTACAATTTCTGATTTCTGATTTTGTGATGTCTGATGTCCTTTGCTCCCCCGGGCAATTCATATGACGCCCTTACAGGGCTGGTTTTATTTGTTTTATTCATTCCCCGGGCTACAAATATGGCGCCCTTTCAGGGCTGCGCAAATAAAAATCATAACTGGCGCCGACAAATTCACTCACCACTCACCACTCACCACTCACGATTCACAACGCTACTCGGTTCTTAACGACTTTACCGGGTTTGCTACTGCTGCTTTGATGGCTTTATACCCCACCGTCATCCATGCAATGAATACCGATAACAGCACTGCCAAAACAAAGACCAGCCATCCCATTTCTGTATGATAATAAAAACCGGCTAACCATTGGTGCATTAAAACATATCCCAGGGGCGCGGCAATCAGGAAGGCAACGCCGATAAGAAATGTAAATTCTTTTGAAAAAAGGTATACAATACTTTGTACAGATGCTCCCAGCACCTTCCGTATCCCTACTTCTTTTGTTTTTTGTGCTGCCATAAACGAAACCAATCCATAAAGACCCAGGCAGGATATAAAAATGGCAAGAAAGGCGGCAATTGTAAAGAGCTGGGAAGCGAGGGCCTCGGCCTTATAAAACTGCGCTATCCTTTCATCAAGAAAACTGAGATCGTAAATATAGGCGGGGTAGGTGCGCGTAAAAACCTTTTGCACCTGATCAAGCGTTGTTTTAATGTGTGTCGGATCTATACGGAGCGATATAAAATTATAAGCATGTGAATTGGTTGCCAGGACAAAAGGGGAGATCGCTTCTTTTAAAGACTTGCTGTTAAAATCATGCATTACCCCAACAACGGGCAATTTCCTGTTCACATCAAATGACAATGTTTTACCTATTATATCATTTACCGATCTTAATCCCAGTCTTTTCACCATCGTTTCATTAACCAGCAGCTCCCGCATGGTATCACTGGGATAAGGAATACGGCCTGCCAGCAGATCAATGCGGAATGTATTTAAATAGCTGGTATCTGCAAACTGAAGATTGACCCTAAAATCCTTTTTAACAGGATCATTATTGAAATAAAATGTACTGTTATTTGATCCAAAGCTGGCGGGAGCATCCATGCAAAAACTGGCAGCAGCAATACCAGGTATCTTCAGCATTTCAGCTTTCAGGTAATTGTAATTCAGTTGATCGGTGCTATCACTGGGCAGTTCAACAAAGGCGATGGCATTTTTTTCAAACCCCATGGGCTGGCTTCTAAAAAACTTCATCTGTTTTATCACTATTATAGTGCCGATAATTAATAATTGTGCGATTACAAACTGAAGAACAACCAAACTCCTCCTGAAAGAAATACCGCCAATATTACTGGTTGTTATTTTGTTTTTTATAGCTTCAATGGGATTAAAACCAGAGAGTATCATACCCGGGTAAACACCGGCTAAAAAGCTAACCGTTGCCGCTAAAATAACAAGGAATAAAAAAATGGCGGGATCCTGAATCATATTCAATGAGAGGGGCTTCTCCACCAGTTGACCAATAAACGGCAGTGTAAGCTGTACAAGCAAATAACCAAGCAATAAGGAAATCAACGTAATCAATACCGTTTCATTCAGAAATTGCCTTAAAATCTGCAAGCGGTTACTGCCCAACACCTTCCTTACACCTATTTCCTTTGCCCTGGAAATAGATTGGGCCGTGGCAAGATTTATAAAATTGATACAAGCCACCAGCAGGAGAAAAAATCCGATTAAGCCAAGCGACCAAAGCTCTTTATGTGTCAGTGCGTTGCCCTTGAATGTGTGATAGGTCTCGCTTAAATGCATCTCATTCAACGGCTGAAAGGCAATCGCAACTTTTGCATGCTGGCCATTGATTTCAGCAGGGAAATATTTTTTTGCAAATGCCGCGAGTTGTGCGTTGAACTGCCCTGCGCGACTTTCTTTTGGCAACAACAAAAAACATTCCGAACTCCATGCCAGGTGTTCCCAATCATTACTGGCAAACCATCCGGTATTCAAATTGCGAAAGGTTGCATAAGAAGCACCCATCTTTACTTCCATATCCGTATTGGCCGGTAAATCCTTAAACACGCCCACCACCTGCAGGGGAATACGGAAGGACCACATTTGTATTGTTTTACCAACGGCGTTTTTCCAATCGCCGAAAAACTCATTTGCCAGGCTTTGATTAAGCACCACTTTATTAGGCTCATTCAATCCTCCTGCATTACCTTCCAACCAGGTATAATCGAAAATATCGAACAAAGACGGTTCCGTAAAAAACAAACCCGTGTTCACTTTAACCCTTTTTTCGTCTGCCAGGTCTTTTCCGGGTATAGGGATATGAATCTGAGCGCCGCCTATATTCCAGATGGCCGATACTTTTTCCAATTGCGGAAAATCAACACGCAGTGCATTTGGCAGCATGATGGGCACAGCGCTCTGATGCCCTGTAACTTCCCCGTTGCCAGGCTTTGAATAGGTAGTGACCACGCGGCATATCCTGTCCTTACGGGATTGAAAACCGTCATAACTCATTTCATAATGAATCACCAGGAAAATGATAAGGCTGCTGGCTATACCCACGGCAAGGCCGGAAATATTAATGGCAGCATACGCTTTACGGTTGCGTAAATTGCGCCAGGCGATTTTGAAATTGTTCTTTATCATGGCTGATGTCTGATTTAATGATGTCTGATTTCTTTTGCTATGATTTGTGTTGCGCCCCTTCAGGGCTGATTAATTTTTTTTATTCATCCCGGGGTTGCACCCCGGGCTATCATACAACGCCCTTTCAGGGCTGCGCAAACATGCGACAAATACCATCACTTGCACTGCCAAATTATTTCACCACTCACCACTCACTATTCCGTTCTCAGACTCTTCACGGGATTGGCCAATGCCGCCTTTATGGCCTGGAAGCTGATGGTACCAAGCGCAATTACTACCGCAATGATGCCCGATAACAGAAATACCCACCAACTGATATCGATGCGGTAGGCAAAATCTTTCAGCCAACTGTGCATACCCAGCCATGCAACCGGCGCTGCAATAACAAATGAAATCAATACCAGTATTAAAAAGTCTTTTGACAACAAATTCACAATACCGCCCACTGAAGCACCCATTACCTTGCGGATGCCAATTTCTTTGGTACGCTGCATGGTACTGTACGATGCAAGACCCAACAAACCCAGACAGGAAATAAAAATGGCGAGTAAGGCAAAATTGAGGAATAATTTTCCAAACCTTACCTCGCTCCGGTATTGCTTATCAAAAAACTCATCCAGGAAAAAATAATTGAAAGGCCGGTTGGGTATCAGTGTTTTCCATTTGCTTTCAATGGAAGCAATTGTTTGCTGCACGTTTGACCCGCTCAGGTTCACAGAAATCAGATCACAACCATTGGGTTCTATACGCATGCTTAAAGGTTTAATTACTTCCTGCAGCGACCGGAAATGAAAATCTTCCATTACGCCTATGATGGTTCCCTTGCGGCCCCATTGATCAAATTTTCTTCCAATAATGTCTTTGGCGGAACTATAGCCGAATAGCTTAACTGCTGTCTCATTCAGTATCATTGCCTGGGTGGTATCGGTGCCCATTTCTTTGGAAAAAGTGCGGCCGGCCACCATTTTAATTTTATACTGCGGCAGGTAATCAAAGTCGGTAAAATACAGATCCAGGTTAGCAATCTGCATATCACCTTTTTTATTTTCTACCTGCGAATAGGCACCCGGATTACCGCCGCCGGGTACACTGCCGGTTAATGAAACAGAAAGCACATTGGGTAACGAAGAAATGCTTTGTTTCAGGGTATTTTTTGCAGGGTCGCCATGCGTGTCAATAATTAATTTCTGCTCTTTATTAAAACCGAGATCCTGGTTGCGCATGTAACTCATCTGAGAATACACCACGATGGTGCCAATAATCAAAGCAATAGAAATGGTAAACTGTGCCACCACAAGCCCCTTACGTAACAGGATGCCTTTGGTGCCGGTAGCAAAACGGCCCTTCAGCACCTGCACCGGCTGAAAAGAAGACAATACCAGCGCAGGATAAATACCCGCCAGCATTCCTATGGCTACCGCTATTAAAAAAAGCGTCAGCAGGTACAGCGGATGCTGAAAAATATGATGGCTGATTATTTTTCCGGACAGTTGATTGAAAGCAGGCAGCAATAGCGCCGATGCAATTACTGATAAAACAAATGCTATCATGCATATCAGTATGCTTTCTCCAACAAACTGCCTGGCAAGTTGCGGTTTACCGGCGCCCACCACTTTGCGTATGCCCACCTCCTTGGCCCTTTCTGCCGAACGGGCAGTAGTAAGGTTTACAAAATTAATACAGGCAATAACCAGGATAAAAATAGCGATGACTGAAAATATATACACGTTATTGCTGTTGCCGGTTTTGCTTCCATCGCGTGTGGAATGCAGGTAGACATCTTTCATTGGCATAAACAATAAAGTAGGAAACATCTGAAGTTGTTTCATTTCAGTGCCGTTTCGTCTTTCCAGGAAGGCCGGCAGTTTGGCCTGCAATGCCAGGGCATTGGTTTGTGGCTTTAATAATAAATAAGTGCGGTTACCATAATTAGCCCACTGACTATCCAGGCCGCTGTTAAATTTTTTGAGTGTGCTCATAGACACAATCATATCAGCTTTGATCTGCGAATTTTCCGGGATATCTTCCATTATGCCTGTTACTTTTGAAGGAATCGCATCCCCCGTAAGCAACAGCGACTGACCCATGGGATCTGTTTTACCAAAATATTTCTTTGCGGCAGATACAGAAAAAACAATGCTATTGGGTTCCTTTAACGCACTGGCCGGGCTGCCTTTCAGCAACCTGAAATCGAATACATGAAAGAATGCGGAATCGGCCCACATGCTCTCGTCTTCCTGGAATTTAATATCATCCTTCCTTACCAGCAGGCTGGCGTTGCTGATACGTACAGCAGATTCAACTTCCGCAAACTCATCTTTTATATTGGGCGCTACCGCCCATCCCGGCCCATTGGTATGAATGGTTTCTGAAGGCGTTTTCAAATCTGCTACCACGCGGTAAATCCTGTCTGCCTTTGTATGAAAAGTATCATAACTCAGCTCAAACTTTACATACATGAATATCAAGAAGAAGGCGGTAAGACCCACCGTAAGGCCCATTATATTAATGAACGAAAATGTACGATGGCGCCACAGGTTTCGAAAAGCAATTTTGAAATAGTTCTTTATCATGGCTGATTTTTATGACTGATGTCTGATTTATTGATCTCTGATTTATTTTGCTACGTTTTGTGTTGTCTGGCCCTCTCCCGATTGACGATTGACGATTGACAACATTACTCGGTTCTTAACGACTTCACCGGGTTGGCCAGTGCAGCCTTTATTGCCTGGAAGCTGATGGTCAGCAGGGCGATTACAAGCGCCAGTAATCCGGCCATCACAAAAATTGTCCAGCTAAGGCTTATACGGTAAGTATAATCCTGCAACCATTTATTCATGGCATACCAGGCAATGGGCGCAGCGATAATAAAGGCTGTCAGCACCAGTCCGATAAAATCTTTCGTCATCAGAGAAGTTATGCTGCCCGTACCCGCTCCCAATACTTTCCTGATGCCTATTTCCTTTGTTTTTAGATGGGCCACAAATGTGATCAGCCCAAACAGACCAAGGCAGGAGATTAAAATAGCTACAGCAGCAAATGCGTTGAAAAGAGTAGCCGTTTTTTCTTCCGACTGGTAGAGTTGGTTATAATCATCGTCCAGGAAAGTGTATTGAAAGGGGGCATCGGCGGAATACTTTTTCCAAATCTTTTCCGCCGCAGCAATGGCTTTCGGTGCGTCGCCGGCCGTTGTTTTTATATACATTCTCCAATTAGCCGCGCCATAGTAAAATATAGCCGGCTCAATGGCCTGCTTTAATGAAGCGTAATTAAAGTCTTTCACTACACCGGTAATAATGCCTTTTGTTTGCCATAGCGTAAATGATTTGCCTACCGGGTCTTTAATACCGGCCTGTTTTATGGCTGTTTCGTTTAAGATAAAATGTGCACTGTCTGAAGGTTCTCCCGTAAAATTGCTTCCCGCAGCCATCTTCATATTCAGCAGCGGAATAAGGTTGTTATCTACGCCGTTTACATGTATTAAGAAAGTAGTGTTCTCCGGTTTGCCATCCCAGTAGGTATCGCCGGTAGTGCCATTTACCCCAATGATACTATTGTCTGAAGATGCCACCCCCCCGATAAATGACTCTTTCATTAGTTCATTACGGGCCGCGGCATAATGATCATGCAGGGCGCCATTCAGCGGTAGGGAGAAAACATGTTCTTTGGTATAACCCGGATCTTTTTGTTTGATGTATTGCAGCTGTTTTGTTATAACAATGGTGCTGGTAATAAGTACAATGGAAAATACAAACTGCGTTATCACCAGCAGTTTTCTGAATGAGGATGCGCCAATACCAAATGAAAGCTGGCCTTTTAGCGCCTGCAGCGGCCTGAACGATGAAAGCAGCAACGCAGGGTAAATGGCAGAAAGCAGAAGCGTTGCAATGACAGTACCGCCTGTAACCATCCACACATCGGCATTTTTTAAGTCAAACACAAGATGCTTTCCTGACAGGACATTGTAGAGTGGCAGCAGCAGGTAAATAACCAGGAACGCCAGCACGGCTGCCAATACAAATAATACAGCAGATTCTGTAATAAATTGTACAAACAATTGCATTTTTGACGCCCCGGTAATTTTGCGCATACTCACTTCTTTTGAGCGAAGCATCGAACGGGCCGTAGACAGGTTTACATAATTGATGCAGGCTATTAGTAGTATAAGCACCGCCACCGAAAGAAAAACCTGTACCATTTTTAATGCCCCGGTATTGCCATCTGCAGTTACCAGGTGCAGGGTTTTTAGAGACTGCAGGGTAAAAAAATTCTCTTTGGCATCTCCACCTTTTTTATCGATAAATAGTTTCGTGACCTTCTTTCCAACAACCACGGGCGATGCCGTTTTCTGCAATTGCAGGTAAATTTCGTACTGGTAATTTCCAAGATCTTCGTCGATTGTTTTCCAGGCGCCGTTGCCCCTGAATTGTTTTGCAAAAAGGCTCATTGGAAACAGTATATTGTACTGGAATTTCGAGTTGTCCGGAATATCCTGCAATACACCGGTTACAAGAAAATTTTCTTTATTGGCTACCAAAATTTTACCTGATGCATTACTGGTGCCAAAATATTTTTTGGCCGTTGATGCGGTTATTACAACAGAATGATCGTCTTTAAAGGGGATGGCAGCGCTGCCATCCAGAAATTCAAAATCAAAAATGCTGAAGAACGAAGGGTCAACATAGGCGCTGTGTTGCTCAGTAAATTTATTGCCCCTGTATTCAAAATGAACATCTTCATAGCGCGTCTTCACCCGCACTGAATTAATCACTTCAGGTATAGACTGTTTACAGAATACAGCCAGCGGCGCAGGCGCACCGTCCCACACCTGTGCGGTAGATGAACTGCCAATATGAGAATTGATTTTATAAATAGTTGAAGCGTTTCTGTAAAATCCATCATAGCCCGACTCATGCTTCACCCACAGCAAAATCATAATACCTACAGCCAGGCCAACAGCAAGTCCTGCGATATTGATAGCACTGTAAAACTTATTGTTCCATAATACCCGCCAGGCTGTTTTAAAATAGTTCTTTATCATGTCTGATCTCTGATTTAATGATGTCTGATTTCTTTTGCTATGATTTGTCTTGCGCCCCTTCAGGGCTGATTATTTTTTTTTATTCATCCCCCGGGCTAGTATACAACGCCCTTTCAGGGCTGCGCAAACACGCAACAAATACTATAACTTGCGCGGCCAAAATTAACTCACCACTCACCACTCACCACTCACCACTCACCACTCACCACTCACCACTCACCACTCACTCCGTTCTCAATGAATTTACCGGGTTGGCTACGGCAGCCCTTACCGTATGAAAAATTACCGTTAACAAGGTAATTAGCAGTACCACCAATGCCGAAAGCACAAACGGCATTAGTTTCAACCCTGTATTGTACGGAAAGACCTTCAGCCATTTACTCATAAACATCCAGGCAACGGGAAAAGCTATCAGGCAGGAAATACCCACCAATAAAATAAAATTGTTGGTTATTAAAGGGATAATTTCTCCCACGCCCGCGCCCATGATTTTGCGTATGCTGATTTCCTTTTGTCTTTGCTGCGTAGTAAATGCCACCAGGCCCAGTAAACCAAGACAGGTAATCATGATCGTTAGAACAGAGAAAGTAGTAAATATTTTTCCCCGCTTCTGATCGGCAGCATACTGCGAATAGAAATCCTGGTCAAGAAAGGTATACTGAAATGGCAAATCGGGAAAAGCCTGTTTCCATGATTTTTCTGTACTTGCAATGGCTGCAGACATGGTTGCCGGGTTCAGCTTCAATTGCATCATATTGTTATTGGGACGGTACAATAAAAGCAAGGGTGCAATTGGGTTATACAAAGATTTCTGGTTGAAATCTTTTATAACGCCCACCACTTCCAAATAGCGTCCTGAAGTATCTCCGGGAAATTTAACCCGCTTACCCAGCGGATTGTCCCATGCAAAATATTTTACCAGGTTCTCATTAACGATGATGCTTCTTAGCGTATCAGAAGGCCCGCTGAAATTTCTTCCCCGGGTTATCTTCATACCCAGAGTTTTCACAAAATCTTCGTCAATCGCATAATTATCCAGGCCCTGGTCAATAAAGCCTTTTTTGGTTTCTACTGAAAAAAGATTAAAGTTGATGCCGCTGCTGCCGGGTGTATTTTGTGAAGTACTGATCGACAGCACCTGCGGATTACTCCTTACCGCATCTTTAAACGCAATGATTTTTGTACGCAAATCGCCATCTGCATTGGCTACTACTGAAAGCACCTGTTCTTTACTAAAACCAAGATCAACATTTCGCAGGTATTTCAATTGTCCGTACACCACCCAGGTACAAATAAGCATGACCATAGAAATGCTGAATTGTACTACTACCAGTATGCGCCGTAATACTGCGTTGCTGGATCCTTTTGACAGGCTGCCTTTCAAAATATTTACGGGATTAAATTTTGAAAGGTAAAACGCCGGGTAGCTTCCGCCAACCAGTCCCACAAAAACCACAATCGCCAACAGTATCGAAAACGTAGCAGGTTCAAGCAATGTTTTAAAAGAAATAAATTTACCGGCCAGGGTATTGAATGAAGGCAGGAACAAGGCAATTAATCCAATGCTGATGATCAAAGCAAATAAAGCCGTTAGGGTAGACTCTACCAGGAATTGCGCTATTAATTGTGATTTCGTGGAGCCGCTTACCTTCCTGATGCCGATTTCCTTTGCCCTTCTTGCCGACCGGGCTGTGGTTAAGTTCATGTAATTAATGCAGGCAATCAGCAACATAAAAAAGGCTACCGCAGAAAAAATATAGATATAAGAAATACTGCCCAGTTCTTCCGGTTCACCCGACACCTCCGAATACAGGTGAATAGCAGTTATATTTTGAACAACAAAATCAATTTTAACATTAAACTGAACAAAAATGGAAGCAAGGTATTTGTCGTACAGGGACTTTAATTTCTTTTCAAAGCCTGCTGCACTGGTGTTGGGTTTCAGCAACACATAAGTGTAAAAACCGAAACCACCCCAGTTATTGGCAAAGTCTGGCGGCAGTGTGTTTCTTGAGATTAAAGCATTGAAAATAAGATGCGAATTTTTGGGCACATCTTTTACCACGGCAGTTACAGTATAGTTGTCGTTTTTCGATTCCTGCAGCACCCGGCCAACATAAGTTTTATTTTTTCCAAAATATTTTTCGGCAAGTGTTTGCGTAAGCACAAGCGATTTGGGAAGGTTTAGCGCTGTTTGCGGATTGCCCTCAATAAACTGGTGCGTAAAAACATTAAATACATTACTATCTGCATAAAAGACTTTGTCTTCATAAAACTTTAGTTCGCCATTTTTGAACATGAATTTACCGTTGCCAACAAAACGAACCGCTTCCTGTACCTCGGGATAATCTTTTTTTAACGCTGGCGCCAGCGGAAACGGCGTGCTGGTCCATTTCATCATGTCCTTGTCTTTCTCTTTTATATAGGCGTTTACACGGTATATCCTGTCGGCATTTTTATTGTAGCGGTCGTAGCTAAGCTCATCCTTGATATAAAAGATTAGAAACAGGCTAAAGGTAATGCCAATGGTGAGCCCTAAAATATTGAGCAGGCTGTAGCCTTTGTCTCTTTTAAAGTTTCTTAACGCAACCAACAGGAGGTTTTTTATCATGGCTGATGTCTGATTTATTGATGTCTGATTTCTTATTTATTTGACGATTGACAATTGGCAATTGACGATCCTACTCGGTTCTTAGCGACTTTACCGGGTTTGCCAATGCAGCTTTGATAGCCTGGAAACTAATGGTGGCCAGTGCTATAAAAAGGGCCAGCAGGCCAGCCGCAATAAAAATCCAGGCGCTCAGGCTAATGCGGTAGGCAAAATCGTTCAGCCAGTTGTGCATGATATACCATGCTGCCGGCGATGCAATGATAAATGCTACAACAACCAGTTTCACAAAATCTTTTGATAGCAGCACTACAATGTTGGATACGGAGGCGCCGAGCACTTTGCGAACACCAATTTCTTTAGTACGCTGCGTAGTTGCAAACAACGACAAACCAAGCAGGCCAAGGCATGCAATAAAAATGGCAAAGCCTGCAAAAATGGTGAACACTTTGCCAAACAACTTATCATTGGCATATTGGCGGTTAAAACTTTCGTTCAGGAAAAAATAATCGAAAAGGTTTCCGGAAAAAAATTCGTTGTATTTGCTTTTTATAGCCGCCATTGTTGCCGCAATATCTTTTGTATCTGTTTTTACAGAAAGCGGGCTATAAGTGCTGTACAAGGGCAGCAGCATCATTGGTTCAAGCGGATAGCGCAATGATTTCTGGTGAAAATCGGCCACTACACCTATCACATTCCATGTGCGGCCTTCCACATGTATGGTTTTACCCGCAGCTTCCTGCGCCGAAGCAAATCCCAGCAATTTTGCCGCATGCTCATTGATGATTAGGTTTTGCAAGCGTTTCCAATCTGGATTATAATCTGTAGCAGCAAACTGTCTTCCCGCCAATAGTTTTATGCCGTACACGTCTATAAACTCAGGGCTTACACCTATTTTGCGGGTTGTGTAATGTTCTTCGCCCGATGCACCCGTGAGGCTCAGGTCAAAATCCCTTCCCAATTCATCGCCTGCAACATTCCATGAATTGGCAACACCCAGCACGTGGGGTATTTTTTTTATCTCTGCCTGCAGGCTATTTTCCTTTGTAATAAAACTTGAATCCCAATTGGTAAGTTGCGGGGGTTTTATTACCAGCACCTGCGATATATCCTGGCCAAGACTTTGTTTACTGATATACCTCATCTGGCTGTATACCACAAATGAACCAATGATAAGCGCCACCGTTATGGCAAATTGCCCGGTCACCAGAATTTTTCGCAGGTTAGTGCCCCTTCCGGAACTGGTGAACCGGCCTTTTAATACAAGAACCGGTTTAAAAGAAGAGAGAACGAAAGCAGGATAAAACCCTGAAATAAAAATGCCGGCAATGATTAACACGGAAATTAGAAAAACAATATTAACCCCATACAAACTGGTTCCCGGTAAATAAGACAGGGAAAGTGTATGACCTGTTAAATCATTGAATGACTGCTGTGCCAGTATTACCAGTAAAAAAGCAATCAGCAAAGCGACAAGGTTGATGACGATGGATTCTGTAAGAAATTGTTTTACCAGCTGCCATTTAGTAGCCCCGGCCACTTTTCTTACACCAACTTCCCTGGCACGCTCGGCAGATTTTGCGGTGGCCAGGTTAATATAGTTAACCCATGCAATCAATATAATAAGAGAAGCAATGACCAGCAAACCCCAGATAACAGTGGCGCTGGCTGTTTTAGCAATCTCGTATTCAAAATCGGAATAAAGATGCGCCCTTTTCAATGGTTGCAGAAAAAATTGCTCATCGCTTCCTGAAATTTTATTTCCTTCAAAATGTCTTTTGCTGAAAGCCGGAAATTTAGCTTCAAGGGTTCTATAATCCGTTCCTGGTTTTAACTGGATATAATGCCAGAAATCGGAATCAGTAAAACTATAATCTGCGGCTTTCCATGGATATTTACCACTGTAAAAGGTGATATAAGATATCAGGTAAGAGAATTGAAGGTGAGAGTTTTCCGGAACGTCTTTGCATATGCCTGTAATCTTATAAGGCGCGTCGTTGTTCTTCCTGATTGTTTTGCCAATCAACTGCTGAAAATTGTTGGACTCAGTACCAAAGATCTGCTTTGCAAGGGTTGCTGAAAGTACAATGGTATTGGGTTCCTTCAGCGCGTCCTGTTTGCTGCCGGCAAGCAGGGGATAGGAAAACATATCCAGGAAGGAATTGTCTACTGCAAGCCCAAACTGTTGGCCAATTTTCTTGTCGCCGTCTATCATTATATCAGGCCCCTGTGGTCGCACACGTGCATGATTGACTACTTCGGGGTAGTCATCCTGCATGGCTTTACCAATGGCAGAATAGGTAATGGTACCATGCTGAATCAGTTTACCATTTTGAAACCGATCATTGGTTACACGATAGAGGTTGCCGGCGTTTTTATTAAAACTATCGTAACTCAGTTCAAAACATACATACTGAAGAATCAAAATACACGCAGCAATACCAATTGATAATCCGGCAATATTGATGAATGAAAAAATTTTGTTCTTCATCAAATTGCGCCAGGCGGTTTTGAAATAGTTTTTTATCATGGCTGATGTCTGATTTTGAGATGTCTGATTTCTTTTGCTTCCCCGGGCAATTTATATGACGCCCTTTCAGGGCTGGTTTTATTTGTTTTATTCATTCCCGGGGTTGCACCCCGGGCTCGGTATATGGCGGCCTTTCAGGCCTGCACAAACAAACGGCAAAGTTCATAACTTGCGCTGCCAAAGATCATCTCACCACTCACCACTCACCACTCACCACTCACCACTCACCACTCACCACTCACCACTCACCACTCACCACTCACTCCGTTCTCAAACTTTTTATTGGGTTGCCCAATGCTGCTTTCACAGCCTGGAAACTCACCGTTGCAAGGGCTATTATTATTGCCAGCAAACCGGCCACTGCAAAAATCCACCAACTGATGGTGGTACGGTATTCATAATCCTTCAGCCAGGTATTCATTGCCCACCATGCCAGCGGCGAAGCAATCACCAGCGCAATCAATACCAGTTGTAAAAATTCTTTTGATAATAGGGCAAACAATCCCGGTACACTTGCGCCCAGCACCTTGCGTATGCCAATTTCCCTGGTGCGTTGTTCTGCTGTAAACATGGCCAGTCCCAACAAACCAAGACATGAAATAAAAATGGCCAGGAAAGCGAAATAATCAGACAGGCTGCCAATAACGCCCTCACTTTTGTACAGGTTCTTAAATTCTTCGTCCGCAAACCGGTAAGTAAATGGAAATTTTGGGTTCAGGGTTTTGGATAGTTGCCCCAGGCTGGCCAGCGCTTCCTTTGTTTTACCCTGTTGTGTTTTCACCAGTATAGTACCCCAATCTTCCTTGTCGCGCAGACGGAGTATCAGTGCATCAATTGGCACACGCAAAGAGTTAAAATGAAAATCCTTCACCACACCGATAATGGTTCCTTTTTTCTGCCAAAAGGTGAGTCTTTTGCCAACGGGATCTTTATAACCAATCCTGCGCATGGCCGCTTCATTAATAAGGTAACCAACAGAATCAGTACCAAAATCTTTTGAGAAATCCCGGCCCTGCGTTATTTGTAATTTTAATGTTTTTGCAAAATCATAGCCAACAGATGCCTGTGTAAAACTTGGTCTTGTATTGGGATCTTTGCCATCCCAATCGACACCGCCTGTATTGCTGCCCAGGTTGGTCGGGCTTTCAGTCATGCGCGTAACCGCCTGTATACCGGGCATGGTTAATGCCTGTTCCTTGAATAAAGTATACTGTTTGCGCAGGTCACCTTCAACCGGTATATAAATGAGATTCTCACGGTCAAACCCAAGGTCTTTGTGCTGAATATAGTTAACCTGCCTGGAGATGATAATGGTGCCAATTATCAGCATAATAGACAACACGAACTGGAATACCACCAGCCCCTTGCGAAACAAAGCAGCACCGGCACTGAATTTAAGTGTTCCTTTCAATACGGTTACGGGGTTAAAAGAGGATAAGAACAACGCCGGGTAGCTGCCTGAAATCAGCCCTGTTACAACAGCCAGTACAAATATTTCCACCCAGAAAATAATATTGGAAAAGGGAAAGGCAATTTCTTTATTGGTAAGCTGGTTAAAAGCAGGCAGCATCAGGCCCGTTAGCAGCAGGGCAATGCCGGTTGCCATTACAGCAAGCAATATGGCTTCGCCAATAAATTGCCGCATTAAAATGCCGCGTACTGCACCAACTACCTTTCTTACGCCAATTTCCTTTGCACGTTTAACTGAGCGTGCCGTTGTAAGGTTCATAAAATTGATACAGGCAATCAGTAATATAAAAATGGCAACAATACCGAACAGTCTTACATACTCATATCTGCCGCCGGTAAATACCCCGTTTTTAATACTGTTGTTAAGGTAAAACTGATCGAAGCGCTGCATACCCAGCTGAATGCGGAAGCTTTTATCCTGTTCTTTGTTATAATCGTCCAGGAATCTTTTAATCCTGGCCGAAACAGCAGCGGGTTTTGCATCGGCCCGAAGCATAATGGCCGTTGCCGGACCATTATTGCCCCATTCTTTTGCCCAACTATTTTCTTCCAGGTAATAAAACCAGTTGGCAACAAAATCAAATCGCAGCGTTGAGTTCTTCGGCATATCCTCAAATACCGCAGTCACTTTGAAGTCTTTCTTGTTTTCTGCACGAATGGTTTTTCCAATGGCCGCTTCGGGACTGTCAAAAAAATGAAGCGCCATTTTCCTCGAAATGGCAATTGCGTTGGGATCATTCAGTGCCATTACTGCTTTTCCCTGCAGCAACGGAAAGCTGAACATGCTGAAAAAATCTGCATCTGCATAGCTGCCTTCTTCCTTTATTATTTTATCGCCCACCTGGAAAGTAAGCTTATCGCCATACATCTGGTAGTCGACCGATTTCTCAATCTCCGGTATTTTCTTTTTCATTTCCTGCGCCAGCTGGCCGGGGGTAAAATAGCCCGACTGTATCTTTCCGTCATAAAACTGGTGTTCATATACGTTATAGAGCCTGGTTTTATTTGCGTGAAATGAATCCATGCTGCGTTCGTCTGCTACCCATAAAATAATCAGCAGGCTGCAGGCTATGCCCAGCGCCAGGCCAAGGATATTAATAAAAGAAAACACCTTGTTCCTTTTCAGGTTGCGCAACGCTACAAGAAGATAATTTTTTAGCATAGAAATCCATTTTTTGATTGCTGATTTAGCGATTTTGTGTCTTACCGAACGAGTTACACTCAAACAAATCTCAAAATCGCCCAATCTCAAAATCAGCAATTGCTTCTTACTCCGATCTTAGTGATTTTACCGGGTTTGCCAATGCGGCTTTAATAGCCTGGAAACTGACCGTTAGCAGGGTAATGACCATTGCCCCCAGGCCGGATACCACAAATACCCACACGGAAATAGTTGTACGGTAACTGTATTTTAATAACCAGTTGTGCATAAACCACCAGGCCAGCGGCCCTGCAATAAAGCAGGAGATAATAACCAGCAATACAAAATCTTTTGACAGAAGTCCCCACAGGTTGGTTACTGTTGCGCCCAATACCTTACGAACGCCAATTTCTTTGGTGCGCTGCTCAGCCACAAATGACGCAAGGCCAAAAAGTCCGAGGCAACTGATGAAAATAGCCAATACAGCAAAAAAAGTTGACAACTTGCCGATGCGTTCTTCGGCAGCAAATTTTGATGCAAATTCAGCATCTGCAAATTTGTAGTCAAAAGGCGCAGCAGGTATTATTTTCTTAAATACCGCCCCAATCTTTGCAATGGATTCACTGGCACTTTTGTTGGGATTCAACTTCATTACTATCCAGTTCTCATTGCCTTTATTCAATACATATACGGTTTGCTTTACCGGTTCGTAGGGCGACTGCATCAGCATATCCTTAATAATACCTATTACCTTGTAAGATTTGGCATCCGGGCCACCGCCCCATTTTATCATTTTCCCGAGCGGGTCTTTAATACCCATAAATCTTACGGCAGCTTCATTGATAACCAGGGCCGCAGAATCGGTACCGAAGTCCCTGGAAAAATCGCGGCCGGCAGCAAATTGCCATCCCACTGTTTTACCAAATTCGTGCGTAACCCAAATGGTAGCAAAGTCTGCATCAAGACTGGGATCTTTTCCTTCCCAGCTAAAACCGCCGTTATTAGACCATACTGCGGTTAAGGGACTGGATGATTCTGCAATTTCTTCTATAGCACCGGCAGTTTTTAATTCGGTTCTGAGCACATTCAATTTTCCATAAAAATCAGGCGATTTCATGTTTATCATCATTAACCCATCCCTGCTATAGCCAATAGGCCTGTTTTTTGAATATTGAATCTGGTTGTAAACAACAACAGTTCCAATGATCAGGGCAAGGGATATACTAAACTGCAATACTACCAGTATCTTACGTGGCAGCGATGCCAACCTGCCAACACGGAATGTACCTTTCAACACTTTAACGGGATTAAAAGAAGATAAATACAAAGCCGGGTAACTACCCGCAACAATGCCCGTTATAATTGTAAAACCGATGCCCATCAACCAGAACAAAGGACTTGTCCATGGAATAATCATTTTCTTATTGGCCACTTCGTTGAACCAGGGTAAAACAAGTGCCACCAATATTATTGCCAAAAGAAATGAAAACACTACTACCAATAAGGATTCGCTGTAAAACTGTTTAATCAATTGGGCGCGCAATGAGCCAATGGCTTTGCGTATACCCACTTCTTTGGCACGCTTTTCTGAACGTGCGGTACTCAGGTTCATAAAATTGATGCAGGCCAGCAGCAATACAAAACCGCCAATAAGAGCGAACAGCCAAACGTATTCAATTAATCCGCCGGTTTGTATGCCATTTTCCCAATGAGATCGTAAATGCCAGTCCCGCATGGGGTGCACGAACATCTCTGATTTATATTTTTTATCCTCAGCAGGAACCCTGTTGAGTTTAGAATTGATAATATTCTTACTAACGGCCTCAAAGCTTGTATTATCGGCTATCTGAGCGTACAGTTGAAATGAATTGCTGCCCCATTCAGTTTTGGCATATTGCAGCCATTGTTCAGATGATACATATAAATCCCAGGGGGCAATAAAATGCAGCCTGGCAAATTTGGTGTTATAGGGTAAATCTTCAAAAACGCCTGCCACTTTTACATCCAGCTTGTTATCCAGTTTAAAAACCTTATTCACGGCGTCAGCATCTCCCAAAAACGCTTTTGCGACAGAAGATGAGATCAGGATTGAGTTCATTTCTTTTAAACCATCGATATTTCCCTTCAGCATTTTCAAGGTCAGCATTTTCGGGCCCTGTGGCTCAATAAAAAAACCGTTCTCGGATATCTTTTTATCATCAATGCTTAGAATATGTTCTCCTTCCCAGGATGCCATTGCCAGGTATTTGAAATTGCCGCCATAATGGCTTCTTAATTCATCTCCCAGGGGAAAGGGGATAGCATCCTGCGTAACTATTTTTCCATTAAACGTCTGGCGTTGCATCACCTGTGCAATGTGGTCGTAATTTTTGTGGTATTTATCAAAGGACAATTCATCATAAATCCAAAGGCCAATCAGCATAGCCACTGCCATGCCTGCAGCAAGACCACCAATATTTATAAATGAAGAAATCTTGTTGGAACCGAGGCTCCGCCAGGCAATTTTGAAATAGTTCTTCAGCATAGCTTACAATTTCTGATGTCTGATTTCTTTTATTGAGCATTGACCGCTGACCATTGACCATTGACCGCTGACCATTGACCATTAACCATTGACCATTGACCACTCACTCCGTTCTTAGTGACTTCACCGGGTTACTCAGTGCCGCCTTTATAGCCTGGAAACTGATAGTTACCAATGCCACAGCAGCAGCAATGATACCGGCCAGTATAAATATCCACCACGGCATACTGATGCGATAGGCAAAATCCTGTAACCAGTTGTGCATAGCAAACCAGGCAATGGGAAAAGCAATTACGGTTGCAATACCTACCAGTTTAAGGAAATCCTTCGACAATAACCCCACAATACCTGCTGTGCTGGCACCCAGCACCTTGCGGACGCCTATTTCTTTTATACGCTGGCTGATGGAAAACGCGGAAAGACCAAACAGCCCAAGACAGGCTATAAAAATGGCAATAAAAGCAAACACGGTAAATATGTTGCCCTGCTTTTGCTCAGATTTATACAACGCTTCAAACTTATCGTCAAGAAATACTGAATGATAGGGCGTTTCGGCGAAAAATTTCTTCCAGGTATTTTCAATATGTGCCATGGCAGCCGGAATATTGTTGCCTGCAATCTTTATGGAAATGGCATTAAAATAGCTTTTCGACGGTGGCAGCAATATTAATATAATGGGAACAATAGGCTGGTGCAGGCTTTCAAAATGAAAATCTTTAACCACGCCAATAATATGCCCCCTCGTTCCACCATACGCAAAGTCTTTGCCTACGGCCGCCTGCGAAGACCAGCCAAGTGCTTTTGCGGTCATTTCATTTACAATAAAACTGGCGGTATCCGTGCCAAACTCTTTTGAAAAATTGCGGCCGGCTGCCATTTTCATCCCGAAAGTGGGTATGAATGTTTCATCAACGGCTACAAACTTAATATCAGTGGTGGTAGGTTTTAAAGAATCGCCCGAAAGGGTAGAAGCGCCCATATTATCAAGCAACCTGCCCGATGGTATGCGTGACGACCGTGATACATCTTTTATACTGGAGTTGGTGAGCAGTTCGTTCCTGAAGGTCTGAAACTGGTTGCCCGCACCACCTGGATGGTTAATAATAACCAGGTGCTCACGGTCGAACCCCAGCGATTTTTGCTGCATATAATGCAATTGCTGAAACACAACGGCTGTTGTAATGATAAGGATAATGGAAATGGAAAACTGCGTTACTACCAGTACTTTCCGGAAGGAGATATTCCCTTTCCCTGCACTTACCAGTCCCTTTAATGTTTTTACCGGCTGAAAACCCGACATGAACAAGGCCGGATAGATTCCTGAAACAATACCAATCAAAAAAGGTGCAAGGAAAACCGGAACCAATACCTGCCATTTTAAAAGTATAGATACAGACAATTGCTGGTCTGTCATTTTATTTAACCAGGGTATGGCAAAATACAAAAGACCCAGCGCCAGAACAATGGCCATCCAGGTAAGTAAAACGGATTCACTTAAAAACTGCAGCACCAGTTCTTTTTTCCGCGCACCAATAACTTTCCGTATGCCAATCTCACGGGCACGCAGGGCCGAACGGGCCGTTGAAAGATTCATATAGTTGATGCAGGCAATCAATAATATAAAAAGCGCTATTGCCGCAAAAACATATACCCGCTTTATATCGCTGTTCGGTTCTGCTTCATAATCGGTATGAGAATACAGGTGGATAGCTGTTAATTTTTGCAGGCCCAGTTTTGTAAACTTTGAAGGTTGTTTGCCGCCGTACTGCCCGGCCATATGGTTATCCAGGAAAGCCGGAAACCGCGCAATCATTTTATTGGGATCATATTTTTCCGGAAGCAGTAAATAGGTAAAGAATGAATTATTGCCCCATCCCGTACGCAGGTTGGCTTCTCCATAAACAAGCGAATCTTTCAGCGTATTGAAAGAAACCATTATAGGCGGATGGATATGGGCATTTTCAGGGAAGGCTTTGTAGATGCCGGTTACCTTTAAATTGAGCTGGTTATTGTACCTGATTACTTTGTTTACCGGGTCTTCGCTACCAAAATACTTTTTGGCTGTTTCCTCGGTCATCATTACAGAATAAGGATCGGCCAGCGCTGTTTTGGGATTTCCCTGTAGCACATTTACCGAGAAAACATCAAAAAGGTTTTCATCGGCAAAAAATACGCGATCCTCGTTGATGAGCTTCTCGCCATAGCGTATGGGCACAACGCCATAGTCAATCATCCGGGTCATCTTTTTTATTTCAGGGAAATCGCCCGGAAGATAATAACCAAAAGGAGCAGATACCGTGCTCAGCTGCAGCGATACAACACCATCCTGGTTATTAAAGCTTCTTGTAACCCGGTAAATATTGCCGGCATTTTTATTATACCGGTCAAAACTAAGTTCATTAAGGATGTAGGTGGCTATAAGCAAACAGCAGGTGAGGCCCACCGTTAAACCAAACAGGTTAATAAAAGAGATAAACCTGTACTTCAACAGGTTTCTGATAGCTAACTTTAAATAGTTCCTTACCATAACTGAGAATTTTTTGGTGTACGAAAGAGCGTCTTTTGCGCCTTTGTATAAGACGCGCAATTCAAACAACAGTTACAAGCGCACGTGTAGTTCTTTCATAGGTCATTCTCATGTTATGGATGCTTCCTCTTCATTCGGGCATGGATTTCTTACTCACTATTAGCGACTAATACCGCAGGACTTTTATTCCGTTCTCAAAGATTTTACCGGGTTGGCGATGGCCGCTTTTATAGATTGATAGCTGATGGTGGCCAGCGCAATCAATACAGATAAAAGACCGGCCCCTGCAAACACCCACCATTCAATATCTACGCGATAGGTGTAGTTGGCCAGCCATTTGTGCATGGCCCACCAGGCAACTGGCGAGGCAATCAAAAGTGAAATGGTTACCAGCTTCAAAAAATCTTTCGATAACAGGGATGTTATGCTAAGAACAGATGCGCCCAGCACTTTTCGTACGCCAATTTCTTTTATCCGGTTTTCGGCCATATAGGTAGCAAGGCCAAATAATCCCAGGCAGGAAATAAAAATAGTAAGCCCGGCAAACAAACTGGCCAGTGTACCGGTGCGCTGTTGCTCCCTGAATTTTTTGGCATAGGCATCGTCTGTAAAAATATATTCAAAAGGATACTGCGGATTGTATTGCTTGAATATTTTCTCCATTTTAGCAATATTATCTGAAGTGTTGTTGCCGGCATTAAGCTTCATATGCAATACCTGGAAATAATTGCCCCCCGGCCCATTTATCATCATGGGGTTTACCTTTTTCTCAAAAGGCGATTCAAGTATAAAATCTTTTACTATGCCTATTACATGCATTTTATAATCACCGCCCCTTACTTCCTGGCCAATCACCGGCTCTTTCAGGTGCATGGCAGTTACAGCGGTTTCATTCAGTAAAACGGCAGTACTGTCGGTGGGATAATTATAAATATCAATATCGCGGCCTTCTTTCAGCTTAACACCGGTAGTTTTTATAAAATCAGCATCAGAGCCCAGCCGTGTAAAATCAAGTTTTTTATCTGTTTCTGTACTGCCTTCCCATGAAAAGCCCCAGCTATCGCTCCAGCGCTGGGTTATGGGATTGGCAGATCTTGTAACCGATACCACTGCGCCGCTTTTTAGCAGCTCATTTTTTATAACCTGGTAATGTTTGTCTGCATCGCCCTGCATAAATGTATATACCAGGTTATTGCGGTTGTACCCCGCATCCCTGTTTTGCGCAAACTTTATCTGGTGCTGAATAATAATGGTTGAGATAATAAGAATAATGGCAAAGGTAAATTGTAAAACTACCAGCACTTTGCGCGGCGTTACCAGCGCATTAGCTTTTTTAAAAGTTCCTTTCAGCACTTTTACCGGGGTAAAAGAAGACAAGTAAAAGGCGGGATAGCTGCCGGCAATAAAACCAGTAAATAATATAAATCCAACAGCAAAAAGCCAATAGACCGGGTTACTGTAATTAATAAACAGTTGCTTGCCCACCAGTTGATTAAATCCGCTGAGGCTTAGCTGAACCACAAAAACAGCAACAATAAATGCGATGGCAGAGAGCAGCACGCTTTCACCAATAAATTGTCCTATCAGCGAACTTTTAAGCGCGCCGGCCACCTTCCTGATGCCTACTTCTTTGGCGCGTTTTTCGCTCCTGGCGGTAGAAAGGTTCATAAAATTGATACAGGCTATCAGCAGGATCAGCGCGGCAATTACTGCGAATAGCCTTACTGTTTCTATCTGGCCGTCTACCAGGTTGCCATTTTCATTTTTTGAATACAAATGCTGCCTGCTCAGCGGGTAGGAGAATACTTTTTCTGATTCATTGGAATGGCTGGTGGTAATGTCTTTTACCTTCTTGTCAAATCCCGCATGCGAAGCGCCGGGTTTTAACAGCACATAAGTAGTAACCGAGTTATTGCCCCATCCTTTGTCGTTCCAGTCCAGTTTATCCATAAAGGCCCATGGCAACAGGTATTCGAAGGTGAACGAGGTATTATTGGGCAAATCTTTTAATACAGCACTCACGGTAAAATTGGCATTGCTGTCTATCAATACCACTTTACCCATAGCGTCTTCGTTGCCAAACAATTTCTTCGCCATTTTTTCGGTCAGTACAATATTATAATTGCCTGCCAGTGCTGTTGCAGCATTTCCCGATACCAGTGGAAAATCAAACATGTTAAGAAACCCGCTGTCAACAAAAGCACCTCTTATATTAAACTTCTTTTCACCCACCGTAGTTAAAAAAGTAATCTGGTTATACCTTCCGGCATCTTCTACTTCGGGGTAATCATGTTTTATGGTGGGCGCCATTATTTTTGGTGTAGTATTCCAGACCCAGAGCTCACCATTAAATTTATCGCGGTTGTACATGGTATACAACCTGTCCGATTTTTTATAAAACCTGTCGTAGCTGAGTTCATTTTGTATCCATAACAAAATAAGCATAGCGCTTGCCATGCCTATTGTAAGGCCCAGGATATTTATTAAAGAATACCCTTTGCGTTTCCACAAATTCCGAAAAGCTATTTTGAAATAGTTCTTTAGCATGGAGAAGATGTCTGATGTCTGATTTTATGATGTCTGATTTCAATTTCCCAACCGTTCAACGTCCCAATACTCCTCTTTGTATTTCTTACTAACAGCTAATCGATAACGACTTTGAAAACTAATCGGAGGAAGTCGCCAAAGTCCCCTTTTGAGGGATTTCGGCGGGCCACTGTCTGATTTTATGATGTCTGATTTCAATTTCTCAACCATTAAACCTCTCAACGCTCCGCTTTATATTTCTTACTAGCAGTCAGCCAATAACGACTTTGAAAACTAATCGGAGGAAGTCGCCAAATTCCCTTTTTGAGGGATTTCGGCGGGCCACTGTCTGATTTTACGATGTCTTATTTCAATTCCCCAATCATTCAACCTCTCAACGCTCGTCGTCGTATTTCCCACTAACAGCTAATGGCTAATAGCTAACAGCTTTTTTATACCAATATATTCTCTGTCACCGTTTGTCCGTCGAGCATGCGTATAATGCGGTGGCTATAACGTGCATCGTGCTCACTGTGCGTAACCATGATGATGGTGGTACCCTGTTCATTCAGATCGGTGAGCATTTCCATTACTTCATTGCCGTTGCTGCTGTCCAGGTTACCGGTAGGCTCATCCGCAAGTATCAGTTTGGGTTTGTTTACCACGGCGCGCGCTACGGCAACACGCTGTTGCTGTCCGCCGGATAATTGCTGCGGGTAGTGATTGCGTCTGTGCATAATCTGTACTTTGTCCAGTACTTCTTCCACACGTTTTTTTCGCTCATCGCTTTTAATACCCAGGTATATCAGGGGCAACTCCACATTTTCAAAAACAGTCAGCTCATCAATAAGGTTAAAACTCTGGAACACAAATCCAATATTGCGTTTGCGCAGTTCTGCTCTCTTACGTTCATTAAATTTCGCCACCTCAATTCCGTTGAATAAGAAACTACCGTCATCGGGATCATCCAGCAGGCCAAGAATGTTTAGTAAAGTAGATTTGCCGCAACCGGAGGGGCCCATCACGGCAACAAATTCACCGTCTTTTACTTCAAACGATAATTTGTTTAGTGCAACAGTTTCTACTTCTTCTGTGCGATAAATTTTCTCAAGACCGGTAATGTTTATCATCTTATTACAGTTTAGATTGAAAAGATTTGGTATAGAATTAATGAACAATAATTGTTTTTAAAATCAATATAACGGCCCCAACGGATTTTAGTTACAGGTTAAAAGCCGCCCTTGTTAAAGGCGAAGCCGGGATACTGCCGATGTCTTCTGCCGCAACCGCCGGCTTTTTTTGTACCACCTGCGCAGGTGCCAACTGTTTCATTTCAACACCCGGGCAAACCTTGCCGCATTCTTTTGAAGGAGCCGGCAAATAAATAGCCGCAACCAAAAGGACGATACAAATCATTTTTTGTTTCATAAAACAGGTTTTGATGTTAATAAAATGGTTGTTTTATTTCTTGAGCACCAGTTCCTGGATATTGCCATAGTTTTCATAACTAGACGTAATTACTTTGTCGCCAGGGTTAAGACCACCCAGTACTTCGTAATAATCAATGCTCTGGCGGCCAAGCTGTATATCTACCCGGCTGGCTGTTTTTCCATCTTCGCTTACTTTAAAGATCCAGTTACCGCCGGTTTGCTGGAAAAAGCCGCCTTTGGGCAATAATATAGCCACCGTTTCGTCGCTCAGTGCCAGCACTATTTGCAGGGTCTGTCCGCGGCGTATACCCTGTGGCACTTCGCCCACAAATTCCATATCTACCTGGAAGGTATTATTAAGCACCTGCGTAAATACCTTTTTAATTTTCAGTTTGTAGGTCTTGTTGGCAAAAGTAAATTCACCGGTTTGTCCCGGAAATATCCTGGACAGGTAATGCTCATCTACATTTACACGCACTTTAAAACCACTCAATACATCTATTTGCCCCAGGCGCTGCCCCTGGTTTTTATTTTCGCCAATTTCGGCATCCAGTGAGGTAAGTTGTCCGTCAACAGGGGCGCGTACTATCAGGTCGCCTACCTTCTTTTCCATAATGGTAAGCGCCTGCTGCGAGCCCTGGTAAGATCTTTTGTCCTGGGCGGCCTGCTGGGCACGCGACACCGAATCCTGCGCCAAAATCTGTTCGGTCAGCAGTTTTTTCTGTTTGTAATAATTATAATTATTCTCAGCCTGTTTAAATTCCTGCGATCCGATGGCTTTTTCTGCAAACAGGCGTTTATCAAGATTATAAATACGCTCTGCTTCATTGAACAAACTCTCCACATCTGCCATGGACGTTCTTTTGTTTACGGTGTTCTGCAAGGCAGCATTCTGGTTAATCTGCATCTGCGTTAACGTGTTGTACACCGTATTTTGCTGACTCATCATCGTCATCATAAGATTGGTATTCGACAGCCGCAGGATGGGCTCGCCTTTTTTCATAATGGCGCCATCTTCAACAAATTTTTCCTCTACGCGGCCGCCCTCGGTGGCATCCAGATAAATGGAGGTAAGCGGTAATACCACGCCGTTAACAGGTATATTATCTTTGTAGGGGCCTTTCTTAATTTCGCTGATGGTAAGCCTGTCTGTATCCTGGTTTAATTTTGATTTGCCTGATGTAAAATAATAGCTGGCTCCAATAAGGCCAACAATGGCTGCTATACCTGCAATCGTTAATATGCGCTTTGTCGTCCACGTCTTTTTTTCTATGACTCTGTCCATTGTAATAAATACTTTTTTAATTTTTAAAAACTACGCCAGGCTGGCAACCGGGCGTAGCTTCACAAACAACATGAGAAACTTCCCCACATGTATAGATAAGAATGTGCCAGTGTGCCAGCGCCGTGATTTTCAATTTATTATAGTACGACACCTTTCGTTATTGTCCGGTAATGTTACAAAAGGTGTCCGGTTTTGATACAATCTTAAATTGTCATGTTAATTACTAAAAATTGTTTATCATGCGTTTGCATTTATGGTATAATTGTAGGAACAAGGCGATGACTGGCATTCGCTGTTAGCTATTAGCCGTAAGCTGTTAGCTGTTGGCAATGATTAACGCCTGATGGCCAGCGACTAAAGCCTGAAGCTAAAGGCTAAAAGCTAAAAGCTAACGACTAAAGGCCAACCGCTAATACTCATGATATAAATTTTACACTTTGAACCTGAAGAACGCCTCGATATTGGTAATAGACGATGACACCGATGTACTAACCGCCGTGCGGTTATTGTTAAAAACAGAAGCCCGCGACGTAGTCATTGAAAAAAATCCGGAAAACATCCGCGCGCAGCTGGCCAAACAAAATTTTGACCTGATACTGCTTGATATGAACTTCAACAGCTCTATCAATACAGGCAATGAAGGCATTTTCTGGTTGCGCAAAATAAAGGTAGAGTTTAGATCAACCGCGGCTATTATAATGATAACTGCCTACGGCGATATCGACCTGGCGGTGCGCTCGCTGAAAGAAGGTGCCGCAGATTTTGTGGTAAAACCCTGGCACAACGAGAAACTGATTGAAACCATCAAGGATGCACTGAAAAGAAATTCGGCCAAAACCAATGCTACGGTCGCGCCCAAGGCCGAGTCGGTTACCAGCAAGGAGCTGATTGGCGAAAGCGATGTCATTAAAGAGATCCTTTTTAAGGTTGAAAAGATTGCGCCTACCGATGCCAATATTTTAATACTGGGCGAAAATGGTACCGGTAAAGATTTGATTGCCAAAGCCATTTTTCAGCATTCTATGCGTGCCGACAAACCCTTTGTAAAAGTAGATGTGGGCGCCCTTACCGAAACACTTTTTGAGAGTGAACTGTTCGGGCATAAAAAAGGCGCGTTTACAGATGCCCGTGAGGACAGGGTGGGGAGATTTGAATCTGCCAGCGGCGGCACTTTGTTTCTGGATGAAATAGGCAATATTACGTTGCAGCAACAGGCAAAATTGCTGAGTGTGCTGCAAAACCGGCAAATCACCCGGCTGGGTTCCAACGAACCGGTACCTGTCGACATCCGCCTTATATGCGCTACCAACGTGCCTTTGGCCGAACTGGCCAATGAAAGCCGGTTCAGGAAGGACCTGGTATACCGCATTAACACGGTAGAAATTGTAGTACCTCCTTTGCGCAAACGTGGCGGCGATATTATTTTGCTGGCCAGGCATTTTAGCCGCATTTACAGCAACAAATACCTGAAACCCGTACTGGAGTTCGACGAAAAAGCGCTGGACAAATTAATGCATTATCACTACCCCGGCAATATCCGTGAACTGCAATACAGCATAGAAAGAGCGGTTATTATGAGCGATGGCAATGTACTGGAAGCAAAAGACATTATCTTTTCGCCCATTGAAAGTGCCGGCGTGCAGGACGAAGAACCCGCAGAATCAAAATTGAGTGCCATTGAAAAAAACACCATCTTGCGCGTAATTGAAAAAAACAATGGCAATATATCAAAAGCCGCAAAAGAACTGGGACTTACAAGAACCGCTTTGTACAGAAGATTGAGCAAGTATGATATCTGATTAAAAATGTAAAATTCAACACAGCCGGGTGCAGTACCAGCCCCTTCATGCAGTTTTTTGCAGCACCCGTTCAAATTTGATTTTTGATCTATAACCTTTATCTCCTGATTTTGCCTTTTGAATTTATTATTTTGAATTTTTACAAATTATGTTTTTCAAAACAACCGAATGGCGGATTTTTATACGTGTAATAATGCTGTTTGTAACATTAAGTATAGCCGCCTTTTTTCTGATAAAGGGTTCCGGTTTCTATGTATACCTTATCATACTGGCGCCGGTTATCATTTATCAGCTGGCCGATTTCTACCGTTTTCAGAAAAAAGCACATGATGAACTGGAACAATTTGTTGAATCTGTTCACTACCGCGATTTCTCCCGGTATTTTGATGTAAAACATGCCCCTGTTGATTTACAGCCGCTCCGGCAGGGTTTCAATGAAATCAATTCAACTTTTAAAGTTATCAGCAAAGAAAAAGAAACCCAGTACCAATACGTACAAAAAATACTGGAACTGGTAGACACCGGTATCTTATCTTACCAGGAAGAAAGCGGCGAAGTGGTATGGATGAATGAAGCCCTGAAAAATTTGTTGCAACTGCCCTACCTGAAAACCATTCACAGCCTCGAAAAAAGAGATGGCCAGTTGTATAACAGTATTGTCATCTTAAAACCCGGCGAAGCCAAAATTGCAACCGCCCACCACGATAAAACTTCTTTCAAGATATTGTTATCGGCCACTGCATTTCAAACAGAGGGCAAAAAATACAAACTGATTGCTTTTCAGAATGTAAACGAAGCGCTGGATGAAACAGAATCGAAAGCCTGGCAAAAGCTGCTGAGTGTAATGACGCACGAAATCATGAATTCCATTGCACCCATTTCTTCACTGGCAGAAACGTTAAAAAGCCGGCTTAAGCAATCGGTCAACCTGCTGAACAACGAAACCGGCGCGGTAGACGACCTGGAATTGGGTATTGATACCATAAAGAGAAGAAGCGAGGGTTTGCTGAAGTTTGCCGAGACCTACCGCAACCTTAATAAAATAACCACGCTGAACCTGAAAAAAATATATGTACGGAATTTGTTCGAGAACCTGCACCATCTTATGCAGCCTACGCTTGAGCAAAAGAATATAGATCTGGAGATTATTTTGAAAGACACCGACCTGCAACTGGAAGCGGATATTAACCTGCTGGAACAGGTGTTGATTAACCTGCTGGTAAATGCCATTGAAGCGATAAAGGAAAAATCCGAACCAAGAATTATTTTATCGGCCTATGTAGCCAATAATAAAAAAACCGTGGTAAAAGTATCAGACAATGGCACTGGTATGACGGAAGAGGTGCTGGATAAGATCTTTATCCCGTTCTTCAGCACAAAAAAACATGGCAGCGGTATCGGCCTCAGCCTGTGCAAACAGATTATGATGCTGCACAAGGGCACCATGCAGGTGCAGAGTACAGAAGGAGAGGGCACTTCTTTCCTGCTGCAGTTTTAAAGTGACCGCTTATTGTTTCTTTATGAGTTCCATCATCTCCCGGTAATGGCAAATGAATTTCCCGGTGGTTGTTTTTGCGGCGGCGGCGAACATTGCTTTCGCTACATCACCTGCGTGTATCGACTTGTATTTTGAAGCATTCCCGAAAAGAAACAATGATAAAAATTGCATGATTGGACCGCCAATCGCTTCGCCTGTTCTTGACTCCTTCCTGTATCCAAGCAGCATACAAGGGCGCATGATATAAATCGTACTGATTGACTGACTTAATACAGCAGCCTCCGTTTCGCCTTTCAGCCGGAGATAAAAATTACTGCTGTCAATATTTGCTCCCACAGCAGATACCAGCAGGTATTTGCCTATCTGCTGCTCTGCACAAAATTTTGCTGCATTAACGGGTATGTCAAAATCAACTTTCCTGTAGGCCGCTTTATCGCCTTTTACTTTTTTTTGTGTAGTGCCAATACAGCAAAACAACACTTCTGCATTGGCTACCTCTTTTTTAAAAGCGGTTTCATCATCAAAATTAATGATGCTTTCTTCCAGTCTTGCATGCTGTATACCCGTGGTTCGTCTCGAAATCAGTTTTACATGTGTAAATAACGGGTTAGCCAGTAGTTCATTCAGCAAAATGCCTCCTACCAGCCCGGTAGCACCGATAAGTATTGCTCTCATAAATTTATGTATTTTGCTCCCTGAAGAAATAAGGTATGCAAATTCAGGAAAATATATCACTTAAGGCATTTAATACTTTTGGAATAGGCGCAGTGGCAAGATTTTTTGCATCCTTTTCAAATACCGCGGTATTGAACGCTCTCACCACGCAACACGCTGCACTCAGTACATTACTGCTTGGCGGTGGCAGTAATATACTGTTTACCGGCAACTACGACGGCCTGGTTTTAAAAAACGAAATAAAAGGCATCGAAAAAATAAAGGAAGACGATGAATTTGTATACATAAAAGCCGGTGCGGGCGAAAACTGGCACCAGTTTGTATTGCACTGCATTGGGCACAACTGGGGCGGGGTAGAAAATTTATCGCTCATACCCGGTAATATTGGCGCCAGTCCCATGCAGAATATCGGCGCCTATGGAGTGGAAATCAAGGATGTGTTTTCCGCTTTGGAGGCATTTCATTTAAATGATAAAGCCATTGTCCCGTTTGGGTTAAGCGACTGCGGATTTGGCTACCGGGAAAGTGTATTCAAAACAAAATACAGGAACCAGTTTGCTATACTAACCGTTACTTTCAAATTGCGCAAATCCCCCGTCTTTAATACCAGTTACGGGGCTATAGAACAGGAGCTTGACAAAGCAGGTGTTAAAAATCTGTCTGTAAAAGCCATATCAGATGCGGTTATACGTATACGGTCTGCCAAATTACCCGACCCGGCGGTTATAGGCAATGCCGGCAGTTTCTTCAAAAACCCTTCTATCAGCAGTTCCCGGTTCCAGTCATTAAAAACCAGCTTCCCCGGTATAGTAGGATACCCGCTACAGGATGGCGCTGTAAAACTGGCTGCCGGCTGGCTGATTGAACAATGCGGCTGGAAAGGTTTCCGCAGGGGAGATGCGGGCTGTCATGCCAAACAGGCCCTGGTGCTGGTCAACTATGGCCATGCCACCGGCAAGGAAATCTATGATTTAAGCACGGACATACTTGAAAGCGTTTATAAAAAATTTGCCGTACAGCTGGAACGGGAGGTAAACATCATTTAGCGGGAATAAGATGACTGATTGGCAAACAGCAGTCTGGCAGACACAGCCGCAGCCTTCCACAAAAACAAATGCCCAATCAATGGATTGGGCATTGTAAATTCAATGTTATATCTAAAATAAAAATTAATTAGTATCTCATTTTCGCCTGATATTCACCTATTTAGCCGGCTCAACACTAGCCCAGTTTTCACCTCTTTTAATGCGAAGAATCTGGGTATCTGTTATCTTAAATTTCTTTACCAGCGTTTTGATTTTCTTTCCTTCCTTGATTAGCTTTTTCAGTTCTTTTACTTTGTCAACGGTTAGTTTAGCGCCGCGCGGGTGGTCTTTGTAAATGGTAACCCGATCTCTTTTTTCAGCAATTACATAAGGGCTCGATTGCTGGTGCTTGTAATTTTCTTCGGGCGTCATCCATTTAAGGTTGCTGGCCTTATTATTCATTTTGTCGTAGTCTAAGTGACCAACAACCGTATGTTTGGGCGATTTAGGTTTGCAGAAATATTCAGCTACCAGACGGTGTATCAGCGAATGGTAATGCATTGTCCTGTTCTTAATATCCTGTTGACGCGCTTTTCTCAATGCCGCTTTCATCTCTTTTATAGTGGCAGTAGCCGCTATTATTTCGGCTTTTAGTTTTTTTGCGGCCGGGTCCGTCCTCTTTTTCGACAACAGGCTTCGCTTCTTCACATTTATTTTTTCCTGCATGTCAAGCACCTGTTGGTGTTGCGCAGTAAGCTTGTCTTTTGTTTTCTTGTCTTTGGGCTTATACAACTTAAGTCGTATAATACGGTAGCCATTGATAGTAGACCCCTGCAAAAGATCGCCATCAGAAAATTTATTGAAGGCTTTCAGGCGGCCGAGGTTGGATACCTGCAGATGATAGTCATTTGTGAACTTGAAATCAAATGCTATCTCTTTCCATTTTTCTCCCGGAAGTGTTGTAATCATTTTGATGTAGATAAATTGGTAATGCCGGTTAGGCGGACTAGATAATATGTACGGGGGACAAAGGCTTAATGGAGTTACCTGACTTCAAAGGTAAGGGTTTTCACCTATGTAAAAACATTCTTTGAGGCCCAATCCGGAATATATTCTTCCAGAGAAAGCAAATTAAGTAAATAGTGTAGTATCTGCAAACATATTCGCATCTCTTTAGTAATTATTCACAGATATCGGGCTATGCGAACTATTTTCGGAATAAGACTCCGTTTTCAATTGCCGGAAGGCATTGCCCAGGTGTTGGGTGATATCTCCGGCAATCATTGCCTCTTCGGTAAGGGCCGCCGCCGCTATGTCTCCTGCAAGCCCATGCAGGTAAACGCCCAGGAGTGCTGCCTGCTCCGGCGGGTAGTGCTGGGCCAATAAAGCAGTAAGGATACCCGTTAGAACATCGCCGCTGCCACCCGTGGCCATTCCTGGATTGCCGGTGCTGTTAAAAAAACAATTACCGCCCGGCATAGCGACAAAACTGCGGTGCCCTTTTAAAACAATAATCAATTGCAGTTCTTTTGCCTTTTGCCTGGCCAGCCGCATTCTTGCAAAATCATCGTCCGATTTTCCAAACAGGCGGTCAAATTCCGCAGGGTGGGGGGTAAGCAGGGAGAAAGCAGTAATTTTTGTCAGTAATGTGGCATTGCGTGCCAATACATTTAATGCATCTGCATCTATCACCATCGGTTTGTGGTACAATGAAAAAACATTTTCCAGCAGGCGGGCATGGCTATCATATACACCAATGCCTGGGCCTATCCCAACAGCATCATATTTATCTATGGCAGAGAGACTTTCAATATAACTGGCGCCGGCTTCTACCCTGGCCATGGCCTCAGGCGCCGATAATTGCATAATGATATAGCCGCATTCCGGGATATGACAGGTCAGTTTACCCACACCGGCCCTCAGGCAGGCATTGGCACTTAAACTGGCCGCACCCATAAATCCGTAGCTGCCACCAATCAGTGCTGCATGGCCAAAGGTTCCTTTATGGCTGAACTGTTGCCGGGGCCGGTACATCGTTTTTATCATATCTTCTTCTATCAGTACTGCCTCGTAGCTGATCCCGGTAAGGAAGTTTGTCAATAATCCAATATCAAGTAGGTGCACCTGGCCTGTATACGGCTCATTTTCAGCCATCATAAATGCCATCTTCAAACATTCAAAACTAAGCGTATGTATAGCGTTTATGATAGGATAACCCACGGATGTGCTATCGGCCAGCAAACCGCTGGGCATATCTATGGCTATTACGGGAACCGAAAATGTATTAATATGAGCAACCAGCGCTGCGGGCAAGCCCGTCAACGGTCTGTTAAGGCCGGTGCCAAACAAGGCATCAATGATAACATGATTTTTGGGTATGGTGGGGAAATGCTCCGGCGATTGGATATAATAAATGGATGCTTCTGTTTGATGCAGGCGGGCAAGATTGGTCTGAAAGTCTTCAGTTCCTTTTTGCCCGGGTTCAATAATACAAACAAAGACTTTAAAGCCTTTATTCGATAGCAGCCTTGCTATTGCCAGCCCATCGCCCCCGTTGTTTCCCTTTCCGCAAAAAATATGAAAGGGCTGCCGGAGAAAATTATTTTGCTGCAGCCATTGCAAACACCTGGTGGCAGCGGTTTCCATTAAGTCTGCAGAACTGATGGGCTTATTGGCTATCGTATAGGCGTCCCAGTCATGTATCTGTTTGGCAGAAAGAATTACCATGCCCTGAAGTTAGTAAATGTCCACAATGTGATGAATGTGAAAATGTGATGAATGTGGAAATTCAGCAGACCGGTGCACTATCTGAAAACTAAAACCAGTAAAGGGATACAATAAAATCACAAAATTCAGCCATCAGCCATTGTTAGCGGCGGCGGTGATGGCGGTGGTGCTGTTTTTTAACGATGGTATTATTGGGTTCGCCACCACCCGTAGAAGTATTTTCCACTTCTTCCCCGGTATTGCCTTTTTGCAGATAATTACCAAAAATATCTGCAGCATGTTTACTGGCGTAAATGCGGCGGTTAAATTTATTACCGAGCACAATGATGGTTGCTTTCTCATCGGTAAGCCGTATAAATGCGGCATTGTTACCATGCCACCATCCGTTGTGATAAAGCAGCTTCTTTCCATTGTCTAAAAAAGTCATGCGCCAGCCAAGCCCGTAGTTGCGTTTGCCTTCTTTTTCAAAACTATAGCCCGCAAAAGCCGAATCAAGTGTTGCCTGTTTAAACAAGCCGCCTGCATACAAAGCCTGGTCCCATTTAAGCATATCGCGCGGGGTGCTGTATACATTTTTATCGCCGTAAACAGCATCCAGGAATTCCATCCTGAAGGGGCGGTTATTGTATTGGTAGGAGAGCATGGCTCTGCCGGTATCTTTTAAAGAAAACACATATGTGTCTTTCATTTGCAGGGGCGTAAAAAAGGTTTGCTTAAGAAAATCAGAATAAGCCTGACCGCTTACCTTTTCAATGATCAGCGCCAGCAATGCATAATTGGTGTTACAATAACTGAAATGTTTGCCCGAAGGGAATTCCAGCGGCGGCCGCATCATATACAATGAGGTCAGTACATCTACATTGTTTACCATCTTTCTTTTGTCCCAGCCATTCAGCTCCAGGTAATGAACATAGTTGGGTAAGCCACTTCTGTGGCTCAGCAGCATTTTTACAGTGATGTCTTTATAAGGGAAATTTGGAAAATATTTACCCAGCGAATCTTCGATGCTTAACCTTCCCTGTTCCCACAATTTTAACACGGCCATGGCTGTAAAAGTCTTGGAAACAGAGGCCAGGTGAAAGGCACTGTTAATACTAAGAGAATCTTTGTGCGCAGCAGGATTCACAAAACCAGCATACTTTTCATACACAATATTGCCTTCTTTGGCCACCAGGATTCCCCCGTTAAAGGCACCATGGCGCAATAACAGTGAATCAAAAAAATTGCTGCAAACGTCGTTATAATGCCTGATTTTCTCTTTAGAAAGGGTAGCTGGCGCAGCAACAAAACTGGCCGTGGCAGAATCTTTAGCAGCCGGAACGGTTTGTGTTCTGGCCTGCTGGTGACAGGCGGTTAAAAGACATACTACTGCCAGTGCAGAAAAAGTGGTTTTTAAAAGGAACATGCTGAAAAAGTTAGTAAGTTCTTACATGCAAATATAATGCTATACTTTATAATAATGCTAACAGCCGTTTTTTATTGTATGATGTGAATAAAGGATATTTGCGGCTCAAAATGAATCAACGATACATGGCAACAGAAAAGAAGGCAACCAGCTATCCAAAAGAGAAAATTAACATCCTTTTTTTAGAAAACATCAGCGATGCCGCAGTAAAGCAATTTAAAGATGCAGGTTACTCATCAGTAAAAAAACTGGGTGGCGCCCTGTCTGAAGAACAATTAATAAAGGAAATAAAAGACGTACACCTGCTGGGTATACGTTCCAAAACGCAAATCACCAAAAACATACTGGAGGCGGCTCATAAATTGCAGGCTATTGGATGTTTTTGTATAGGTGTAAACCAGGTAGATCTAAAAAGCGCCCGCCAGCAAGGCGTGGTGGTATTTAACGCACCCTACAGCAATACCCGTAGCGTTGCCGAACTGGTCATCGGTCTTGCCATCATGCTTATACGCCGGATACCCGACAAGAATGCGGCTGCCCACCAGGGTATATGGAAAAAAGAAGCAAAAGGCAGTTATGAACTGCGCGGTAAAACCCTGGGTATTATTGGGTATGGCAATATCGGTTCACAGGTAAGCGTGCTGGCCGAAAGCCTGGGCATGAAAGTGATTTTTTATGATACCGTAACCAAACTGCCACTGGGCAATGCCATTTCCAAAAAAAGCCTGAAAGAAGTATTGGCCCAGAGCGATATTGTAACCCTGCATGTGCCCGAAACGGTACAGACAAAAAACCTGATCAACAAAAGCAACATAAAGCATTTCAAAAAAGGCAGCATCTTAATCAATTACGCCAGGGGAGAAGTGGTTGAACTGGATACACTGGCCAAAGCCATTAAAGAAGAGCATCTTTCAGGTGCCGCCATAGACGTATTTCCCTGGGAACCGGAAAAAAATGGCGATATGTTTCAAACGCCGCTGCAGAATTTACCCAATGTAATTCTTACACCGCATATTGGTGGTTCTACCGAAGAAGCACAGGCAAATATTGGAGAAGATGTAAGCAATAAATTATTCCGCTACCTGGAAATGGGCAGCAGCACGGGTTCACACACCATACCTTCTTTAAGTTTGCCCCCGCAGGAAGGCACGCACCGCATATTGCACATACATAAGAATGTGCCGGGCGTATTGTCTGCCATTAATACGGCCTTGTCGCAGAACCATATTAATATCCTGGCGCAATATTTAAAAACAAATGATGAAGTTGGTTATGTGGTACTGGACGTAGATAAAAAATTATCCAACCAGGCGCTGCAGCTACTGAAAGAATTGAAGGATACTATTAAGGTAAGGCTGCTTTATTAGTAGTATTAAGTATTGAGTACTTAGTATTGAGACAATACGGTAAACAGCAGGAAGTCCGAAGTTAGAAGTCGGAAGTCAAAGATAGGAAGTCTGAAGCGCGAAGTCTGAATACTTTGTACTGAATACTAAGTACTGAAGTCGGAACCGCGAAGTCTTAATACTGAATACTTAATACTAAATACTAAGTTGAAAGCGCGAAGTCTGAATACTTTGTACTGAATACTAAGTACTGAAGTCCGAACCGCGAAGTCTTAATACTGAATACTTAATACTAAATACTAAGTTGGAAGCGCGAAGTCTGAATACTTTGTACTGAATACTAAGTACTGAAGTCCGAACCGCGAAGTCTTAATACTTAATACCGAATACTAAATACTAAGTTGGAAGTGCGAAGTCTGAATACTTTGTACTGAATACTAAGTACTGAAGTCCGAACCGCCAAGTCTTAATACTGAATACTTAATACCAAGTACTATTTATCCAATGAATGAAGCAATAAAGAATTTGGAAGAAGCGCTGGCAATGTCGCCCGATAATGTGCCGCTGCGCTTACACCTGGCAGATCTGATGCTGAATGAAAAAATGTATGCTGAGGCAGCGCAGCATTTCGGCCAGGTATTGCAAAAAAGTTATGGCAATGTAAAAGCGCAAACCGGCCTGGCCAACTGTTATTACAATACGGGCAAGTTTTCTGCAGCCATTATTATATACGAGCAACTGCAACACCAGTTAAGCACCGACGATAATATCAGGTTTGTAAAATGCCTGATAAGGGAAAATTCGATGCATGAGGCAGGCGCCATTTACCAGAAAATAATTGCCGCCAATCCTTCATTCAAGGATGAAGAAATTGACAATTACCTGCGGATGCCTTCGCATGCGGGTTCCGCCACCAACGACGCGGATGATGAAATGGCCGGCGAAGACAACCTGTATTTCATGGAAAAACCAGCCGTTAAGTTTTCCGATGTAGGCGGCATGGAGCGCATCAAAAATGAAATCAGTCTTAAAATAATTCAGCCTTTAAAAAATCCTGCGCTCTATAAAGCTTTTGGTAAAAAAACTGGCGGCGGTATTTTATTATACGGTCCGCCAGGTTGTGGCAAGACCTTTATCGCCAAAGCAGCAGCGGGCGAAATTGATGCAAAATTTATCAATATTGGCCTGCACGATATATTGGATATGTGGATTGGCAACAGCGAAAAAAACCTGCACGGTATTTTTGAACTGGCCAGGCAAAATACACCCTGCGTATTGTTTTTTGATGAAGTAGATGCCATGGGCGCCAGCCGCAGCGATTTAAAACAGTCTGCCATGCGCCATGTAATTAACCAGTTCCTGGCAGAGATGGATGGTGTAGGGGCCGGCAACGAAGGCGTATTGATATTGGCAGCCACCAACGCACCATGGAGCGTAGATGCTGCCTTTAGAAGACCAGGCCGTTTTGACCGGGTAATATTTGTAGAACCACCAGATGAAAAAAGCCGCGAAGAAATATTGAAATCTGTTTTACAGGGAAAGCCGGTGGGCGATATAGACATAAAAAAAGTAGCGCAGGCTATACCCGATTATTCCGGTGCCGATATTAATGCCATTATTGATATTGCTACCGAAGAGAAATTACAGGCCTCGATGGAAGCCGGCAGTATTCAACCCATCAATACAAAGGATTTGCTGAAAGCCGCCAAACAACACCGGCCCACCACTTCAGAATGGTTTGCAACTGCCCGCAATTATGCTTTGTACGCCAATGAATCTGGTTTGTACGATGATATTTTGAAGTACATGAAGATGAAGAAATAGTGAAGAGCAGCTATTAGCCATTAGCTATAAGCACTTTAATCAGAATTTTTACTAACAGCTATCAGCTTGGAGCTAAAAGCTATTTATCAATGAACGTAATTCTCGATCAGGCAAGGTTATTACTGGAACAGGGAAGGCCCAAAGACGCCGAGGTAAAAATAAAACAGTACCTGCAACAGGAACCTGATAGCGATTACGCTTTATCATTACTGGCAAGATGCCTGTACGACAGAAAGGAGTTTGATGAGGGAATTGCCGTTATTCAGCAAGCCATCAGCTTTAACCCCGCAGAGAGTTTCTATTTCTACCTGCATGCTTTTGGCCACTACCAGAAAAACAACAGTTTTTTGGCCATCGATAACCTGAACAGGGCTATACAACTAAACCCCTGGCACGCGGAATATTATGGCTTGCTTTCTTTTGTTTTGCTGGGCGATAAAAAATTTACTGAAGCCCTGCAGAAAGCCAATGAAGGACTGGCAGCAGAAGCGGAAAACATTACCTGTCTCAACGCGCGGTCAATGGCGCTGAACAAACTGAAGAAGACCGACGAGGCGATTGCCACTATGCAAAACGCGCTGGCACAGGACCCCGACAGCGAATTTACCCACACCACCATTGGCTGGAACCTGCTGGAAAGGGGCAAACACAAAGAAGCGGCTGCCCATTTCCGTGAGGCCTTAAGAATAAACCCCGTTCTGCAAAACGCGCAAAGCGGTTTAAAAGAAGCATTGAAGTCTAAGATACCACCCTATAAATGGCTGCTGCAATATTCGTTTTGGGTAAACAACCAGGGCAAAAGATTAAAAACGGCCATGCCCATCATACTGTATATCGTGTTCCGGGTACTGATTACCATTTTCAGGCAAAACAGTGCCACAGCCGGCCTGGTATGGGTGGTGGCCGGCATTTATTTATTGTTTGTAATTGGCAGCTGGACAATGAATTCAATTGCCAATTTTTTCCTGCTCTTTCACCCCGATGGCAAATATGCACTCAGCAAAACCGAAAAATGGTCGGCCATTACCGTTGTAACAGCCATGCTTAGTGGCATTACCATTCTGGCACTGGCACTGTTTACACCGCTTGCCAATGGCACCCGGTACGAGGAGGGATTCTTTGCAGCAGGCCTGGTTTGCCTGTCGCTGGCATTGCCACTGGGGGAAATTGATTACCCAATTCGTTTCAGCACCAACAACAAAAGGAATATTTTTTCTCTTATATTGGCTGGTACCGGGCTTTTATCACTGCTAAGCGCGGTATTTTTTCCGGCACAGGCATTGATTGTCATGGCGGTGTATGGAGCGGGCTTTCTCCTGTACAACTGGTCGGGCGTTCTCCGCTATTAATAATTATATTTTCAATAATTACTGAAAGTATTGTAAATTTGTATTGTACTAAAGATTTACCATTATGAAAGTAGTTATCGTTGGCGGTGGCTTTGGTGGTTTAAGGCTGGCCAGGACGCTAAATAATAAACCAGGTTTTAATGTTGTGTTGCTCGACAGGTTTAATTTCCACCAGTTTCAGCCCTTGTTTTACCAGGTGGCTACTGCCGGCCTGGATGCAAGCAATATCTCTTTTCCGCTCCGCAAAGCCTTTCACAAAAGCAAAAATGTAAGCATCCGTCTGGGGGAACTGCGTGAAGTAAAAGCGGCAGAAAATAAAATTGTTACCGATAACGGAGATATTGATTACGATGTGCTGGTACTGGCTACAGGGGCGGGCACCAATTTTTTTGGCAACCAGCAATTACAGGACCATGCCTTTCCAATGAAATCAACCATTGAAGCATTGCAACTACGCAATCACCTTATCCAGAATTTTGAAGACGCAAGTATAGCCGCAGATGCCTCCGAAAAATTAAGCCTGCTGACAGTAGTAGTGGTGGGCGGTGGCCCCACCGGTGTAGAAGTATCCGGGGCTATTGCCGATATGCGTTCTTATGTATTACCCAAAGATTATCCCGAACTTGATTTTAAACAGATGAAAATCTACCTGCTGGAAGGTTCGCCCAAAACACTGGGCGCCATGACGGATCAGTCATCTGTTCAGTCAAGAAAATACCTGCAAAAATTAGGGGTTGAAGTCATTACGGGTACAGTGGTAAAAGATTATGATGGTAAACTCGTAACCCTTACCAATGGCAATACCATTGCAACCAGAACGGTCATCTGGGCCGCGGGCATCAGGGGCAATATTCCCACCGGCATCCAGCCCGACCTGATTGCAAAAGGCAACCGTATTAAAACAGACAGGCACAACCTGGTCATGGGCACCCACAATGTATACGCCATTGGCGATGTGGCCTATATGGAAACCCCCTTATACCCAAAAGGTCATCCCCAGGTGGCCCAGGCAGCCATGCAACAGGCAGATACCCTGGCAAAAAACCTGCTGCGGATGGAAAGCAAATCGGCGCTGCACTATGAATTTGAATATTATGACAAGGGCTCCATGGCAACCGTAGGGCGCAATCTCGCAGTAGTTGATCTGCCAAAACCAAAATTGCATTTCGGCGGCTTTTTTGCGTGGCTGGTTTGGATGAGCCTGCACCTGATGCTGATACTGGGGGTTAAAAACAGGTTTTTTGTTTTTTGTAACTGGTTGTATAATTATTTTACCAGGGACCAGTCGCTGCGATTGATTTTGAAAGGCGTTACAACACGCAAGCCAGGGTCTGAATAAGCTATCGCCATTAACAAATTTTTCAAACTACGCGCGGCAATCAACATATAATATGGTGGCTAAACAAAAAATATTTCTTACTGCAGCCTGGCAAAATCTTATCATGGCCAATTATACCATTGAGCCATCGCTGTTAAAACCCTATTTACCTGCATTTACCGAACTTGATTATTATAACGGCAAATGCTATATAAGCCTGGTAGGGTTTATGTTTGAAGAGGTAAAAATAAAGGGAATACGCATTCCGTTTCATACCAGCTTTCCCGAAATCAATTTGCGGTTTTATGTAAGGCATAGAGACAAGAATGGCAGCGTACACCGCGGCGTGGTTTTCATCAGCGAGATTGTTCCAAAGAACACCATAGCATGGGTGGCCAATACTTTTTACAAAGAAAAATACACCGCGGCCATCATGACACGTTCGGTAGCAACAGCCAACAAAAATTTATTGTTCGATTATACCTGGCATTGGAAAGGCCGGGAAAACCTTGTTTCGGCAAATGTTGTAAACACCCTGTGGCCCATTGAGCCCGGAACAGAAGAAGCATTTATTTTTGAGCATTATAAAGGTTATGCAAAAGTGTCTGAGTCCGTGACCAACCAATACACGGTAGAACATCCTACCTGGAATACCTACCCCGTAAACGATTATAAGATTGACTGTGATTTTGAAAATTTCTATGGCAGCCGTTTCGCATTTCTTGACAAGGCAAAACCGGCTTCGGTATTTGTTGCAGATGGTTCGCCGGTGGTAATAAGGTCAAAAACGGTGTTGAGGAATGGTTGATGGATGGCTGATGGCTGATGTGATGTGATGATGTCTGATTTCTTTTGCTCCGCCCCGGGGCTAACGTAAAACGCCCTTTCAGGGCTGATTTTATTTGTTTTATTCATTCCCGGGGTTGCACCCCGGTCTAGTGTATGACGCCCTTTCAGGGCTGCGCGAACAAACAAAAAATACTATAACTTGCGCAGCCAAATAATCTCACGTCTCACGTCTCACGTCTCACGTCTCACGTCTCACGTCTCACGTCTCACGTCTCACGTCTCACGTCTCACGTCTCACGTCTCACGTCTCACGTCTCACGTCTCACGTCTCACATCCGCGGGATTTCCGAGAGTCTGAATACTAAATACTATGTACTAAGTACTCTTCAAAAACTTCCTCGCCCTGGACCTAAACGCCGGGGTTTCCCTTTCATAATTTTCTTCAATCAGCAATTTTACTTCGGGTATAATTTCCGGGTAAATTTTCGCCAGCTTTTCCAGTACCGACAATGAAAATGCTTTTACGGCTACAGCCTCGCCGGGCACAGCAATGTATCTAA
>Ga0207641_10000201_pt1 | contig 80061 bp, 70 predicted proteins | sample KBSSwiS62_FD_184306 | JGI IMG/M metagenome (GOLD analysis project Ga0207641, IMG submission 184306) | Switchgrass rhizosphere microbial communities from Kellogg Biological Station, Michigan, USA - KBS Switchgrass S6-2 (SPAdes) (version 2) | ecosystem: Host-associated > Plants > Roots >...
TTTCACAGTTGATTTATACTGCCGTCATGAAGATGAGGGGACCATGACCGAGATCGCTGACACTTTCGACTCGGCTTTTACAAAAGCTGTCGACCTCGGGAATCGGCTGGCCGACAAAGACAAGGACGCCGACCTCTGGGACATTGCGGACGGCCTGCTCGCGGGCGCCCTGCAGTACTGGCTCTATTCACGCCAACCGTGCGGTGATCCGCGTTGTCAGGATTGCATGCCCATCAGCACGGCCGAAGGCCGTATGGCGGAGCTGAAAAGGCTGATGGAGCAGCTCGCTGCTGAAAGCGAGTATTTCCATACTCCCACAGACGCCAACGCCGGCAGGGCCTGATCCTACCGGCGCGAAGCGCCGCACTTTTCATGGGCTGCGCCCAAACTTTCAAGCCGGCCGAAGCGGCCGGCAACATGTAGCGGCGCTTCGCGCCGGGGGCCTGTGGTTTTTCAGGCGGCGGTGGTGGCGATACTGGTGCCGGCCACTTCCTGAAGAGCCTGTTCGAACAGGTTGAATCCTTCCTTCAGCAGCGCATCCGAAATGGTCAGCGGCGCCAGGAAGCGAATGACATTTCCGTAGATGCCGCAGGAAAGCACGATCAATCCCTTGCGGGCGGCTGCCTGTACCAACTGCCTGGTGAGCTCGGCGTCCGGCTGATCCGCGCTGCAGTTCTGGACCAGCTCGATGGCCACCATCGCGCCCACGGCGCGCACTTCGCCGATGCTCGGAAACCTGACCTGCAGGCCGCTCAGGCGCGAAGTCATGAACTTGCCGATGTGATTGGCGCGCTGAATCAACTGCTCGTCCTTGATGACATTCAGCACCGCGAGTCCCGCGGCGCAGGCGAGCGGCGATCCGGCGAATGTGCCGCCCAGGCCGCCCGGCAGGGGCGCGTCCATGATGTCAGCCTTGCCGATGACGCCGGCCAGGGGAATGCCGCCGGAGACGCTCTTGGCGATGGTCATCAGGTCCGGCTCGACGCCGGAGTACTCGACCGCAAACATCCGCCCGGTGCGTCCGAAACCGGTCTGGATCTCATCAACAATCAACAATATGCCGTGTTGGTCGCACAGGGTCCGCAGCTTGCGCAGCAGCTCCACCGGCGCCTGATAGAAGCCGCCTTCTCCCAGCACGGGCTCGATGACAATGGCGGCCACGCGAGCGGGATCGACGTCGGCCTTGAACAGTCCATAGATGGCTTCCAACGAGTCTTCCGCGCTGACTCCGTGGTAACTCATCGGGTAGGGGACGTGATAGACCTCGGGCATCATCGGGCCGAAGCCGGCTTTGTACGGTTGAACCTTGCCGGTCAGGCTGATGCCCAGGTACGTACGGCCATGGAAGCCGCCTGAGAAGGTGATGATCGCCGAGCGCCTGGTGTGGTAGCGCGCGATCTTGACCGCGTTCTCGATAGCTTCGGCGCCCGTCGTCAGAAAAATGGTCTTCTTGGGGGTCTTTCCGGGAGCGAGCGCATTGAGCTGCTCGGCGAGCTCGACGTAGCTCTCATAGGGCGTGACTTGGAAACAGGTGTGCGAGAATTTTTCGAGCTGGGCGGCAACGGCCGCCTTCACCTTCGGGTGCAGATGTCCGGTATTGAGCACGGCAATGCCTGTTCCGAAGTCGATGTATCGCTTGCCCTCGACGTCCCACACCTCCGCATTCGAGGCACGGTCAGCATAGATGGCCAGTGAGTTCGCGACTCCCCGCGGGATGGCTTTCTGGCGGCGGTCCTGGAGGTCGGCGTTCGAGTTCGACAAGAGAGATCTCCTTCAGGGAGCTAGGAGAATATTGTAGCCCCCCCAGGACCCTCTACAATGAGGGTTTGCCCAACGGGGAAGAGACGTTTTGAGCGACATTACGACCGACGTCGTCATCATCGGCGCAGGCCCCTGCGGCCTGTTTCAGGTTTTTGAGCTTGGGCTGCTCGGTATCAGCGCTCACCTGATCGACTCACTGCCCATTCCGGGCGGTCAGTGCGCGGAGCTGTATCCGGAAAAGCCCATTTACGATATTCCGGCGCTGCCCGTATGCGGTGCCCAGGAGCTCGTGGACCGGCTCATGAAGCAGATCGAGCCGTTCAAGCCGACATTCCATCTCGGCGAGGAAGTGGTCGAATTTGCGCGTCGCGATGACGGACGTTTCAAGGTCGGCACGACCGCGGGCAAAGTATTCAACGCCGGCGCCGTAGTTATTGCCGCAGGCGTTGGATCGTTCCAGCCACGGCGCATTGGCGTTGAGGGCGCGGATGTATTCGAAGGCAAGGGTATTCACTACAAGGTGAAGAACTCCAGCCACTTCCACGGCAAGCGCCTGGTGATTTTCGGTGGTGGTGATTCCGCATTGGACTGGGTGCTGGAGCTGCAGCCTAAAGCTCATAGCGTCACGCTCGTACATCGACGCTCGGAATTCCGCGCAGCCCCCGCTTCCGTGGCCAGGATGAAGGAGCTGGTGAGCGCCGGGACAATGAAGCACTACGAAGGCCTGCCGCATGCCATCCGGGCCGAAGGCGATGTGCTGAACGGCGTCCACATCAAGCTGAAGGGCGGAGAGACCCACGAGCTGGATGCAGACCACGTGCTCGTGTTCTTCGGCCTGTCACCCAAGCTGGGCCCCATCGCGACCTGGGGGCTGGAGCTGGAAAAGAAGGCGCTGAAGGTGGATACCGAGAAATTCCAGACCAGCCTGCCGGGTGTTTTTGCCGTCGGTGATATCAACACCTACCCGGGCAAGAAGAAGCTGATTCTGTCCGGCTTCCACGAGGCCGCGCTCGCGGCGTTCGCCATCCAGCATCACCTGTTTCCGCAGAAGAAGCAGTTTCTGCAGTACACGACCACGAGCCCGATCATGCACCAGCGGCTCGGTGTGCCGGATTGATGGAAGCCGAGATTGCCGACCTGTTGAATCTCCTCGAGCTCGAGCAGCTCGAGGTCAACTTGTTCAGGGGTGAAAGCCGCGATATCGGCAGTCCCCAGGTGTTCGGCGGCCAGGTTTTGGGACAGGCCCTGACCGCCGCGTCCGCCACGGTGACGGGCCGGGTGGTGCATTCACTGCACGCTTACTTTTTGCGCCGCGGGGATTTCAACGCGCCGATTGTGTACCAGGTGGATCGCAGCCTGGACGGCCACAGCTTCGCCAACCGCCGCGTCGTGGCCATTCAACACGGCGAGCAGATTTTCAACATGGCGGCGTCCTTCCAGGTTCTGGAAGAGGGGCTCGATCACCAGGTCGACATGCCGTCGGTTCCTCCGCCGGAAAGTCTCACTGACCAGACGAGCCTGCCGCCTGAAATCGGCCGGCATCTGCCCGAGCGGCTGCGGGAGTTTTTTGCGAAGCCGCGACCGTTCGTATTCCGGGTCGTGCATTCAGAAGGTGCCAACGGACGCCCGGAGATGTCGCGGCAGATCTGGTTCAAGGCCCTGGGGCAGTTGCCCGACGATGAGCGTTTGCATCGCAACCTGTTGGCGTATGCGTCCGACTTTTTCCTGTTGGGGACCTCCATGCTGCCGCACCGGACTGCGGAATTTGCGGGCCGGCTGGTCATGGCCAGCCTGGATCACGCCATCTGGTTCCATCGGCCATTGCGTGTGGATGACTGGCTTTTGTATGCCATGGAGAGTCCGAGCGCTTCCGGCGCCAGGGGCTTTGCGCAGGCGGGCATCTTCTCCCGGGATGGACGGCTGGTTGCGACGACTGCGCAGGAAGGCCTCGTGCGGATCAAGCGAGGCGGGACAGCCTCCTAGGCCGCAGCGCAATGCTATTGCTAGCCAGCGTTGTTGCGGCCGTGACCGCTGGTCCCGTTACTTCGAGCGATGTCGAAGCGCTCGGGAAGATGTGGCCCGGAGTCCGGGATTCCACTGAAGAAGTGTTCATCAGCTCCGATCCCAATGTGTCCGCGTGGGGTGAGGGATCCGAGAAACGCGTCCGAACCGTTGTTGCCCCCGTAGAGGCTCCCTGGCTGGGTCAGCATGTGCTCTACCTCGAGGAGTTTCTGCACGACGATCCTGACAGCATCCGACGTCAGTTGTTGTTGGATATGCAGCCTGCTGAGCCTCCCGCTGTTGGCGTTCGCGTCCGCGTGTATTCCTTCAAAGAACCACAGCGATGGATCCATCTCAACCACCGTCCCAGGTTGCTGACGGATCTGCATCGCGCGCAAGTGGTGAAGGCGGAAGGTTGCGATCTCATGCTCCGCAAGGAAGGCGATCAGTTTGTGGGTGGAACCGTGGGACGCGGTTGCATCGATGTCCGGGATGGCGGCAAGCGTTACGTGGAGTGGCGGGTGGTCATCGGGGACGATCTGTACTGGTACCGGCGCCGGATCCTGCTGCGCAAGGGCAATGATCTTCAGGAAGAGGTGTTCGGGTTCAACTTCTTCGAGTTGAATGATGCGCGGCTGTTCGCTTGCCGGGTCGACTGGTCCGCCACCGGGCGCAGGTCGGATCTGCACCTGTTGGCCAGGTTGGAGTTGCACGATCAGGGCGGCAAGGCCCGCTTTGTCACCCCGGATGGCCGCAAACTGGAGTTGACTCTGCACAGCCAGGATTGGCCGTTCATGGCGGACCGGGATGCCCTGATCCTGCTGTTACAGGATCAGGCGCAGAACACACCGATGGCATCCGCCTGGACGGAAATTGATTCGGACGACATCGACATCAATCTCGGCTGGCTGCACATCTCGTGCGGGTCGCTGGTGCCGGAGACGGATGAGCAGTTCGCCAGCCGTCAATGACTGGCGGGACGCCAGCCGTCAATGTCTGGCGGAACGCCAGCCATTAATGATTCGCGTTGCGCACGAGAGTGTCGATGTCGCGCATCAATATCGGATTGAACTCGTCCGGGACTTCCATCATCAGGAAGTGGCTCGTGTGTGGGATGACATCCGACTTGAAGGAAGGCAGCGATTTGCGGATGCGCGCGTCGTCGGTGGCGCCCAGGTCGGAGTTGATGGCGAGGACCGGGACCTTGATGTCTGCCAGCACGCTCTTCAAGTCCATGCTCAGCAATGCCTCCAGCGACGGTACGCCCACCTCGGGCGGCTCCAGCGACATGTCGTAGGCGACCTTCTGAACAAACATGGGGTCGGCGCCCTTTTCAAACAACTCTTCGGTAACGTACTTGCGTACCGAGCCGATGAAGTCGGTACGGAAGGGGGCGACGCGCTTTTGAATTTCCGCCGCAGGTAGCGGGGGCAGGCCGGCGGATTTCAGGGCATCGACGACGATGATGCCGATGACACGGTTACCGAGAGTTCGCGCGGCTTCGAGGGCGACCGTGCCACCCATGGAGTGGCCCACCAGAATGAGCTGCTGGTTGGGAATTCTTTGCAGAACGGTCGTCACGTCCTCGCCGTACTTTTCCATGGACCAGTCGGTGCGGCTTTTGGTGGACCCGCCGTGGCCGGCGAGGTCGATGGCGACCACTGTGTATTTCGCCTTCAACGGGTCGATCTGCGCGTTCCAGTAATTAGCGTCTGTGGCCCAGCCATGTATGAGGACGATCGCAGGATTGCCTTTCCCGACGATGCGATATTCGATGTGCACGCCATCGGGCTCGGTGGCGAGCAGTGTTGAGCCGTTCGCGGACTGCGTCTGCTCAGCCGGCGTTGTTGCTGCAGTGTCGGTTGATAGCGACGCGGCTGGCGCGCTGGGGGCAGTGTTTTTGCTACAGGCGGATAGGGTGAGGGCGGCAAGAATTGCGAGGGGGGTCAACCGGCCGTGGGACATTCTAAATCTCTCCTGCTAGCACGCAGGGAATAATACTACCCTCGTAGCACTTTGCCGGGATTCAGGATGCCGTTGGGGTCGAAGGCGTGCTTCACCGCCTTCATCAGGTCCAGTTCGACGGGGGAGGCGTAGCGTTCGAGCTCACCCACCTTCAGTCTGCCAATACCGTGCTCGGCGCTGAAGCTGCCCCCGAAGTCGCGGACCATGTCGTGCATGATGCGTCTAATGGACGCCTCGCGTGCCAGGAAAGTCTCGCGCGATGAGCCGGGAGTCTGGTTCAGATTGAAATGAAGATTCCCATCGCCAACATGCCCATACGCAACCAACCGGCCGTCCGGAACGTTCGCCCGAATCCAGTCTCCCGCGGCCGCGACGAATTTTGCGAGTGAGGTGATTGGCAGCGAGATGTCGTGCTTGAGACTGGCGCCGTCGATGCGCTGAGCTTCAGGAATCGTTTCTCTTATTTTCCAGAGCGCTTCACGCTCGCGATCATTCTGCGCAACAACAGCGTCGAGTACCAGGTTGGATTCATACGCCGTCGCCAGCGCGTCGGTCAGTAGCTCGTTTAGATCTTCGCTCGCGCGTGAGGTCGTTACCTCACACAATACATGCCATTCATACTTCTGTTTGAGAGGTTCGCGTACACCAGGTATGTGCTGCGCAGTGAGGTCGATGCCGATTCGAGGGATCAGCTCGAAGGAGCTGATTCGGTCGCCACTGGCCTCCCGTAGATTCGCGAGCAGCTCGACGGCGGCCTCGACGCTTGCAACAGCGGCAAAGGCCGTGGCGGTGCTGCGTACTTTGGAAAACAGCTTTAGAGATGCGGCAGTGATAACGCCAAGCGTTCCTTCCGCGCCGAGGAATAGTGACTTGATGTCGTAGCCGGTGTTGTCTTTGCGCAGGGCTCCTAGCGTCGAGAGGATGCGTCCGTCGGCTAACACAACCTCCAGACCGAGCACCAAGTCACGCATCATGCCGTAGCGCAGGACGCTGGTGCCGCCAGCGTTTGTGGAGAGGTTGCCACCAATCTGACATGTGCCTTCGGAACCGAGGCTCAATGGAAAGAGGCGTTCGGCGTTGTCTGCAGCGCGTTGGACGTCTGCGAGGATGCAGCCGGCTTCCGCGACGAGGGAGTAGTTCAGCGGGTCGATGCTGCGGACTTTGTTCAGGCGTTTGAGAGACAGGACAATCTGCTGACCCGATTCGTCTGGGGTGGCGCCGCCGCAATAGCTCGTGTTGCCCGCGTGCGGGACAACGCCGATGCGGTTGTCGTTGCAGTAGGCGAGCAGGAGGGATACCTGTTCCACCGTGCGTGGTACCGCTACGGCTAGTGCGTGCCCGTGATACAGGTGGCGGTGGTCGGTTAGATAAGGTTCAACGTCGGCGGCGTCGGTGAGGACGCCGCCGGGGCCGAGAATATCGGCTAGAGGGTTGGTCGCGGCATTCATGCCGCGAGAGGTTACACGCTATTGAATGTCGGCGGGGAGCGCCCGCAGGGCGGCGATGCGCTCCGGGATCGGCGGGTGACTCAGGCGGAGTCTCGCGAAGCCGCTGGCGATCCTGCCGTCGGCGATGCCGAAAGCCGCGAACTGTTGTGGCAAAGGCTCATGCGCCGCCTTCAGCTTTTCCAACGCAGCGATCATGTTTGATCGGCCCGAGAGCTTGGCACCGCCGTAATCCGCGCGGAACTCACGCCGACGGGAGAACCACAGCACGATGAGGCTGGCGAGGAAGCCCAGCACTATCTCGGACACAATCACCGATATAAAGAACGCCGGTCCACGCCCGTCTTCAGACCTGAAAAAGGAGCGGTCAATAATGTTGCCGATGATCCGCGACAGGAAGATCACGAACGTATTGACCACGCCCTGGATCAACGCCAGCGTCACCATGTCCCCGTTTGCAACGTGACTGATCTCGTGACCGAGTACGGCGTCGACCTCGTGCTCATTCATACGCTGTAGCAAACCCGTGCTGACAGCAACGAGCGCGTTGTTACGGTTGGCGCCTGTTGCAAACGCATTCGGCTCGGGCGAGTCAAAAATCCCGACCTCAGGCATCCCGATGCCCGCGTTGCGGGCATGAGTCGCTACTGCATTGAGCAGCCAGCTTTCGGTAGCCGTCCGCGGCTGCGTGATGACTTCAACGCCCATGGCCCGCTTAGCCATCCACTTCGAGATCGCCAGCGAGATCAGCGAGCCGCCAAATCCGAATAGCGCCGCGAAGATCAGCAAGCCGTCCAGGCTGCCTCCCCGGGCGGCCAGATATTGGTCTATCCCGAGAAGCTGCGCGACGACCGACAGGACGACGACAATCGCCACGTTGGTGGCAAGAAAGAGAAGGATGCGTTTCATGGGTTTCAGGCTTGGGGTGGGGCAGGGCCTTTCAAGGGGTGCCCAGGGAGAAATCTTAAGATCATCTTAAGAAATGGACTGGAGAAGGCGAAAAAGGTTCAGGGCAGGAGGTTGGCGTGCCCACCGGCTCGGTAAAGGGCTCAGGGGCCGATCACACCGCCCAGCAGTTTGCCGAGCAGGAAGGTCGCGGTGCCCGCACCGCCGCCGATGAGCACCATGCGAATAGCGCCGCGGAAGGCGTCGCGGCCTGTGAAAAGGCTTACGACCATGCCGCCCGCGAAAAGCGCCAAGGCGGTAAGCGTGATCGTAGCAATAAGGACGTACGACGCGGAGATGCGCGCCAAAAAGGGTACGAGTGGCACCAGCGCGCCGAAGGCGAATGCCAAAAACGAGGAGATGGCTGCCTGCCAAGGCGACCCGAGATCATCGGGATTGAGTCCGAGTTCCTCCCGTGCCAGAACATCCAACGCCTGTTCTGGCCGTGATAGAAGCGAGCGGCTGACCTCCCTCGCTTGATCTATGTCTACGCCACGCGCTTCGTAAATAAGCGCGAGCTCCTCAGCTTCCTCCTCGGGATACTCCGCGACTTCATCGCGTTCCAAGGCGATCTGGTATTCATACATTTCGCGTTGCGTGCGTACGGAGACGTACTCGCCCGCCGCCATCGATAGCGCACCGGCGAGCAACCCCGCTGCGCCGGTCATCAGGACGTAATTATTGGCGGTGCCTGCGCCTGCAACACCAAGGACGAGGCTGGCGTTGGAAAGTAACCCGTCGTTCATACCAAAGACGGTGGCACGAAGGTTGCCGCCGAAGCCGCTCCGATGTCGGGCGCCGACTTCGGACAGAGACGTTGGCATCACGTGGCCTGCTACGTCTGGTGGCGTAGGAGTTGGCGTAGATTGGCTGCCCGGAGGGGCTCCCTGTGGAACGGGTGCGCCATAAACAGACAGTCCGCGCAGTTTCATGGCGGCCAGCACGGATCTCAGCGAACGCGGACCAAATCGTCGGATGAGCCGCGCGACAATGCGCGCTCTGAGTGTGGGGACGAAAACGCGTTTGGCGTTCTGACCCGATGCGGCCATCCAGCTTGCCGCCTGCTCTTCAGCGGCGGCGGCCAGGCGCACAAATAACTGGCTTTTGCGGGAATCCGGCTCGACCGCGGCGACCTGGAGGTACAGCCACGCGGATTCTTTTTCGTGATACCAGTTATCCAGGGCCATTGCGCTTCAAGAGGCCCGCACGTGAGTCAGCTCAGTAATCTTCGCGCTCGTCCGGCTCGTCCTCGTCCTCTTCATCGTCGAGGTCGTCGTCGTCTTCGTCCTCATCATCCCAGTCGTCATCTTCCTCTTCTTCTTCGTCGTCCTCGTCCTGGGATTCGGACCAGCCTTCCGGCTCCTGGGTAAGCTCCAGGTCCATTTCGTGCCACGTTTCGAGATCGATTTCCTCGATGTCCCCATCGAGGTATTCGATTTCCACGAGCTCGGAGTCTTCGTCCATGGACAGGACCCGGAACGGCTCTTCTTCTTCCAGGTTCTCGTACCACTGTCCTGGTACGGGCTCGTAATCTCTGCTCACCGTTCTCACCCTCGAGGCTTGCGCCATTCATACTAAGTGTATTACCACTTGCGTATAGTTTTCCAATGCCCCCCAGACCCTCCATCCTCGCTTCCCCGCTCCTTCAGGCACGCCGCGTCGTCGTAAAGGTGGGCTCGGCGTTACTCGTTGATCAGGACACCGGACGACTTAACCGAACGTGGCTCGAGACGCTCATCGAAGATTTATTGCGCATGCGCAAGCGCGGGCAGCAGGTCATCCTCGTCTCCTCCGGCGCGATCGCGCTCGGTCGGCGTCAGCTCGGTCTGGCCAAGGGCAGCCTGCGGCTCGACGAAAGCCAGGCCGCCGCCGCGGTCGGACAGATTCGCCTCGCGCATGCATACAAGGAGCTGCTGGAGGCGAGTGATGTAACAGTGGCGCAGGTGTTGCTGACACTCGAGGATAGCGAGCGGCGCCGGCGCTATCTGAACGCACGCGCAACACTCGAATCCCTGCTCGCGCTCGGCGCGCTTCCCGTCATCAATGAGAACGACACCGTCGCAACAGCGGAGATTCGCTATGGCGACAACGACCGCTTGGCCGCGCGAGTGGCACAGATGGCAGGCGCGGATTGCCTGGTGTTGTTGTCGGATGTCGAAGGATTGTTTACTGCTGATCCCAACAAGGATCCCGGCGCGCAGTTTATTCAACAGGTCCGGCAGATCACGCCGCAGATTGAGTCGATGGCGCAGGGCTCCGCATCCTCCGTTGGCTCAGGCGGAATGACGACCAAGATCATGGCGGCCAAGATTGCCGTCGCGGCCGGATGTTACATGTGTATCGCATCCGGTCATGCCAAACATCCGGTCAGTCGGCTGGAAGAGGGTGCGCGGTGCACGTGGTTCATGCCGCATGGCAACCCCGTCACGGCCCGCAAGCAGTGGATCGCCGGCACCCTGAAGCCTGCGGGCGCGATCACAATAGACACGGGCGCGCTCAAGGCATTGCATGAAGGCAAGAGCCTGTTGCCTGCCGGTGTCGTCGCCACGCGCGGTCGGTTTGAGCGGGGGGATACGGTGAGTGTGGTCGGGCCTGATGGGGCTGAGGTGGCCCGCGGCATCATCGGTTATTCGGATGTTGATTCGGCCCGCATCCTGGGGCGCAAGTCATCGGAGATCGAGGGAATCCTGGGATTTCGGGGTCGGGATGAGATTATCCACCGCGATGACCTCGTGGTCACCGGGCGTCACGAGTCTTCGGAAGTCTGAGCAGGAATCCCCGTGAGTACGACTGACATCGGTGAGTTGATGACGCGCCTGGGCATGGCGGCGGTGGCCGCGGCGTCCGCATTGGCCGTCGTTGGGACCGAAACCAAGAATGAAGCACTCACCCGGGCGGCCGCGGCCATTCGGGGGCGACGCGCCGCAATCCTCGAAGCCAATGTCCGAGACATGGCCGCGGCGGAAGATGCGCGGTTGGGCGGACCGATGCTGGACCGGCTGCGGCTGGATGAGAAACGGGTCGAGGCCATTGCCCGTAGCATCGAGGAAATCGTCGGGCTGCCCGATCCCATTGGGACCATCGTGACCGAATGGGATAGGCCGAACGGCTTGCACATCCAACGGGTTCGCGTGCCCCTCGGCGTCATCGGCATCATCTATGAGAGCCGCCCCAACGTGACCGCGGACGCGGGGTCACTCTGTCTGAAGTCGGGGAATGCCGTGATCCTGCGCGGCGGCTCCGAAAGCCGGCTGTCGAACGCGGCTATTCATGCCTGTCTCGAGGAGGGGCTGCGGGCTGTTGGATTGCCCGCCGAGTGTATTCAACTCGTGCCCACGACTGACCGCGCGGCAGTCGGATACATGCTGTCTGAAATGACAGATTACGTGGATGTGATTGTTCCACGTGGTGGCAAAAGCCTGGTGGCGCGTGTTCAGAAGGAGGCGCGGGTCCCGGTCATCGGGCACCTGGAAGGCAACTGCCACGTGTATGTGGATCGGGATGCGGATCTGCGGATGGCGCGGATGATTGCGTTGAATGCCAAGTTGCGGCGGACGGGCGTCTGCGGGGCGGCTGAGACTTTGCTGGTCGATCGGGCGTGCGTCGGCACACATCTCGGGCCTGTCGTGAGGGACCTGCTCGAGGCGGGCTGCGAGGTACGCGGTGATGAAACCGTTCAGAAGGTTGATTCGCGCGTGGTGCCCGCGACCGAAGATGATTGGTACACGGAGTACCTCGACGCAATCATTGCCGCCCGGGTGGTTGATGGGGTGGATGGGGCGATTGCGCACATTGCGACTTTCGGCTCGGCGCATACCGAGTCGATCGTAACCTCCAACCAGGCGACGGCTGACCGGTTTCTGCAGCGCGTGGACAGCGCCATCGTGCTCCACAATGCCTCTACCCAGTTTGCGGACGGTGGTGAGTTCGGCATGGGCGCTGAGATAGGTATTTCGACCGATCGCTTTCACGCCCGCGGTCCTGTCGGCGTGGAGCAGTTGACGAGTTACAAGTACGTTGTCAGAGGGTCAGGTCAGGTTAGACCCGGTTAGAAACGGGGTCGGATGACTGTTGGCAGCGTCGGTGCACCAACAGTGTGCGTCGATTCTACGCACCGGCAAAGCGCGGTGTGATAGTGCGACGCACGGCGCGGGTGCACGACTATCGACTGAGAGACATTGCTTCCCCGCCGCCGTATCGTCGCAAGTGTGCGCGACATAAACACTTTTCTGTTGGGTCAAGACCGACCGGCCGGTTGGCATGGCGTTTGGATGTCAGACGCGGACAACAAAATCCGACGTCTGTTGCATCGGCGCTTTCGCGACCGTTGCAGTCGGACAGTCGACAACGGCAGGAGGCGCACGAACATGTTGCGAGCGAGTGTTGGACCCGGGCTTTTGACCCGAACCCCCACGGACACTGTGAGAGAGGAAGTCGCGGATGATCTGCTCGGCCGCGGTTACAGCCGCCGGCAGTTGTTCAGGATCGCGGCGATTTTCAGCTCTGTCGGTGCGGTTGCCAGCTTCGGCCGGCCCGTATGGGCATCCGGAGGTATCCCTGATCCACCGCCGGAGGCGAAGACGCGTATCGGCGCGAATGAATGCTGGACCGGCCCCATGGCACCCGGGCAGGCGGCGGCCGCTGCTGTCATTGCCAGCAGCAACCGCTACCAGCCCGCGGATCAGCGTGGCGACTTCATCAAGGCGGTATCCCTGGTTGAGGGTGTGCCGACCGATCATGTTGCGCCCTGGCCCGGCTCCAGTGATCCGCTGTCGCGGGCGGTCGTTACATTTTGCTCGCCCACCAAGGCGCTGATAACGGCTGATCCGACCTTCGAGTTGGCGGGCCGCACGGCTGAATGGCTAGGGGCGCCCGTGAAGCGAGTGCCTTTGAAACCGGACTGGACTCACGACGTCAAAGCGATGCTGGCGGCCGATCCCAGCCCCGGGCTTTTCTATATCTGCACGCCCAACAACCCGACCGGGACGGTCACTCCGCTTGCCGACATCGAATGGCTGGTGGCCAACAAGCCGCCTGGGTCGATCGTGCTGATTGACGAGGCATACACGCACTTTGCGGGTGTGCCCACGGCGTCCTATATGGCGAAAGCCGGCAAAGACGTCATCGTGATGCGCACTTTCTCGAAGATATTCGGGATGGCGGGCATGCGCATGGGTTATGTAATGACCCGGCCCGAGATCATCGCGAAATTGATGCGTTATGACGGTGGCATGCAGTCAGGCGCGTTGCCGGTGCCATCGCTTGCCTGCGCGACCGCGAGTCTGACATCCGCCGACCTGATAACTGCGCGTCGCAAGCAGATGCAGGAGGCGCGGGCCATGACGCTCGAGCACCTGAAGAAGCGCAAACTGCTCGTTGTCGGCAACAGCAGCGCCAACATGCTGATGATCGATTGGAAGTCGAAGCAGGCCAATGACATGCGGGTCGCCTTCCGAGCCCAGAGCGTGGAGATCGGCCGCAACTGGCCCATCTGGCCCACCGTGTCCAGAGTCACCGTTGGCTCCCTGGATGATATGACAGCATTCTGCGCGGCGCTCGACAAAGTCTGGATCTGATCCGTTTTTTCGATCTAGACCTCGGGGCGGGAGGCCCCCTGTTGTCTGATGGCGGGTTGTCTGCCAGGGATTGGCTCGCCCTTCCGTTAGGGAGATCACAATATTGAACGTGTTGGATGTCGTATCGAGTCAGTTCTCGCTGACCACCCTGGTGGCCCTCGCGCTCATCCTGGGGCTTTCCGGAATCATGAGCGGCCTGTCGGGATTCGGATTTTCCGCCATTGGCGCATTGTGTCTGTGGTTGTTGCCGCCGAAGCTGGCAGTGCCTCTGCTGATGACGCTCTCGTCGGCAAATCAGCTCATGTCGCTGCGGCAGTTGAAGCAAGACATGCGTCCATTGCGCGAGTGGTGGCCGGACGGGCCTGCGCCTTATCTGCTCGGTGGCTTCGTTGGCGTGCCGATCGGACTGTCGATCCTGCACGCATTGCCGACAGTGAAATTGATGGCTGTGTTTGGGGGCTTCCTGATCGCATATGCAGCTTATTCGATGTTGAAGCCGGAAGGGCTGCATGTCGAGGGCAAGAGTGACTGGGGGACTTCCGCCCTGGTTGGAATGACAGGTGGGATCATCGGCGGATTTACAGCCTTCCCTGGTGCTGCAGTGGTGGTGTGGAGCGGTCTGCGGCGCCTGCCGAAAGCGCAATCGCGCAGTATCGTGCAGCCCTACATTCTCTGTCTGCAGCTCGTGTCGCTCGCCATGTTGGCAATCGAGCGGCCCGAGACGTTCAGCCCGACCTATTGGGCTCTGCTGCTCATCACCGTGCCGGTCGTTCTCCCCTGTACGCTGTTGGGGGTCAATCTCTACAAGTCGCTTTCTGATGTCAACTTCAGGCGGATTACCTTCATGTTGCTCGGGACTTCCGGCCTGGGCCTGCTCATCAAGGCTGCTGGCGCGATTACGCTGGTGGCTGTTACTACGACGGCGGTTGCCCGTTAGACGCATTCCGTTGGTGCCGTGCCGCTCCGTGGTGGTGCTCGAGCCGTTGGTTGTGTCGGAGCTCAAAGATATATAACTTCATGAAATATAACGCTGACTGAGGCGCGCGATGCTTTTGGGCGCCCCTGGCCGGATTATTGCAACACGAGGTGAATGTTGCATAAAAACGATCCTCAGGGAGTCACTCGATGCGTTTGAAGCGAGAGAGCGTTGTTGTAGTCGGAAGTTTTGTGCTGGGAGTGTCGACCCCGGCTTTGGCCGATGTGGCGGTGGCGGCGGATGCGGGTGCTTCGGCCGCCTCGGCCGCTTCAGCCGCAGACGCGGCCGGGGCTCCGGATTCGGACTCGGGCGATCTGTCATCAGCCAACGAGGTGATTGTAACCGGTACGCGCGTGACTGGAATCAAGGCCGTGGAAAGCGCCGCGCCGATCCAGGTGATTGCATCTCAGTCGATTGAGCGGGCGGCGGGCAAGCCCGATCTCGTGACCACTTTGTCGAACCTGATTCCCTCCCTGACGGCCCAGGCATTCGGCAGTGACCAGGCGAATCAGACCCTGCAGGCGAAGTTGCGCGGTCTCAGTCCCAATGACGTGTTGGTTCTGATAGATGGAAAAAGGCGACATACGACTTCCAACCTGGCAGTGATCGGCGGTCCCTACCAGGGTGGTGCCGGTGTCGACCTGAATTTCATTCCCGTCGATGCGATTGACCACGTCGAGGTGCTCACCGATGGTGCGGCGGCACAATATGGATCGGACGCCATCGCCGGCGTCATCAACATCATCCTGAAGAAGTCCAACAACGGTGGAAATATCGGTGGCACTTACGGTGAGTACTACGATGGCGGTGGTATCACCGGGCAGGTGCAGGGAAACATCGGCTTCGAGCCCATCCCGGGCGGCTATCTGAATCTCACCGCCGAGGTTCGCAATCACGGCCACAGCTTCCGGGGTGGCCTGGACGGCCGGACCCTCAAACCGAATCTGACCTTTCCGGACTCCAATATGGCCAACGTTTCGGGGTATCCCAACGTCAACCTGATCTCCGGCGATGCGGAGTACCACAGCAAGATATTTTCGTTCAACGCGGGTGCGGATCTCGCTGACGGCATCCAGTTCTATTCGTTCGGCAGTTACGGAGACAAGAAAGCCGAGTCATATGAGAACTACCGGACGCCCTCCACGGTGTCCTACCAGGGGCCTCTGTCCGGCGGGGTGAAGGTGTATCTGTTTCCGCTGGGATTCAGTCCCCTGGAAGCCACTCGTGAGACGGACTACGACCTGACGGCGGGCCTCAAGGGCGACCTGGATGCGTGGAAATGGGATTTGTCCGCATCCTATGGGTACAACAAGGTACTCGTGTACACGTTGAATTCCGCGAACGCGGCTATCGCTGGTGGCTATACCGACATCACGGGTGCGGTGATTCCTGGCACCGATTCCACGCCGCGGGACTTCTATGATGGATTCTTCAAGGCCACTCAAATGACGTCGAACATCGACATCAACCGGGATGTCGACATCGGTCTGGCGGGGCCGTTGAACGTTGCTTTCGGTGGGGAGTACCGGCGCAGCTCCTATGCGATCGGGGCGGGTGATCCGAACTCGTATATCGGCAGTGGCGCGCAGTCCTATCCCGGGTTTCAACCGGCGGACGCCAGCATTCATTCCCGTAAGAACTATGCCGGCTATGTCGATCTCTCAACCAAGCCGATTGAGCAATTGCGGGTCGATCTGGCGGGGCGGTTTGAGCATTACGATGACTTTGGCAGCAAGGCTGTCGGCAAGCTGACTGCTCGTTACGACGTTATTCCAGAGTTTGGTATCCGCGGAACGGTGAGTACCGGGTTCCGGGCGCCTACTCTGGCTGAGGAGTACTACCGGGCAACCAACGTCTCGCCGGACTCCGCGACTGTCCAGTTGCAACCCAATTCGAAGTCGGCAGCCGATCTGGGGCTGGGGGGGCTGAAGCCCGAGACTTCACGCAACTACAGTGTCGGGTTGGCCATGCAGCCATTGCCCGGCATCACTGCGACCATCGATGCGTATTGGATTGATATCAACGATCGGGTTGTTGCCAGTGGTACGTTGAATTCGGTGGTGAACGGGCAATTGGTCAGTCCCGCGATCGCAACCGCCATCGCAGATTCGGGAGCGGTTCCTCCCAGTCTCGTGGTTCCGGGTGGGTCGTACTCCGTCAGCTTGTTCACCAATGGAATCGATACCCGGACAAAGGGCGTCGACTTCGTATTGGACGCGCCGTTTGATTACGGTTGGAACAAGCTCGATGCCACCATTGGCGCGAGCTACTCCGAGACGAGGATCCGCAGCATTCACAATTCGCCGGCCCAATTGGCAGGGCAGGTTCCGTTCGCAACCGGATCGGCGTTGTTCGATCAGGCTGCGATTTCCGACCTGACTACGGCGAGTCCCAAGTACGTTTTGAACTTCGGAGCGTACTGGACGGCCTTTGACCGGTTCTCGGCGAGCGTGCACGAGATTATCTACGGGACGACGCAGGAATATCAAAGCGATGGCGGCAAGACGCCTCAGGGCGCTGTCAGCAAGATTACTTACTGGCCCAACACCGTGGGCGTTACGCCGATTACCAACGTGGAGCTGAGCCTGCAGGCAACCAAGATGGTAAAGCTCAGTATTGGTGCAAATAACGCGTTCAACCGGTATCCCAACAAGGTGAACAGCATTCTGCGGCAGGGGTACGCGGCGACCTACAACCGATCCACTACGACACTTTACCCGTCGATTTCGCCCTTTGGCATCAACGGCGGATTCTATTACATCAAGGGCGAATTGGACTTCTGACCCACGGGGCGGACCAGCTTGCGGAGCTCGCCCGTCGCCAATTGATGCTCGATGAAATAGACGACTTCGAGGTTGACGGTGGCGGTGAAGTATTTCACCGCCTCGTCTTTTTGTCCGGCCGCCAGTTTCTTTTGGCCTGTGTAGAACAATGCTTCTGACAGGATGTCCCGCTGGCGTGGTGGGTCGTGTTCTTCACGCACTGCGTCAACGAGCTCGTCCTCGGTGATCTTTCCCTGGAGCGATTCCAGGATCGGCGCTGGCCAACCTTCGGCGATGCGGCGCTTTGCCAGGGTCGGCTCCTGCGAGCCTGAACGCAGTTGCGCCAGCCACAGGAAGCATTGCCAATAGGTGGCTTGTTCGTCGTTGGGAGCCATTGTCGCGGCGATGCGCGCGTTGGCGATGGCGTCGGCCCAATGTTCGTCAATGAAATCGAGCTGGGTGAGGAGGGTGTAGAGAGTAAAGTTGGCGCGGCCCAGGTGTAACTGGCGCTGCGTTTCCATGCGAGCGTCCGTATATCGACCCAGGTCGAGCAGACTGGCCGCCAGCTCGGCGTGCAGGAAGTCTGCCCGGGGGTTGCAGTCGATGGCTTTTGCATATGCCTCCAGCGCCTCGACGTGCTTTGCCATGTTGGAATACGCCTGGGCCAGGTCGTCATAGAGCGTGGCAAAGCGCTTGGCCCCCAGCGTTTGCGCGCAGTTTTCCGCCGGCGGCGGATCTTTCGACAGGTCAAAAGTGATGCGCGCGATCTGCTTTTGCAGAGTCGCCTGGATTGTGGGTTGCAGGACTGGGGGGTAGTGGTGGGTCGAGGCGTAGGTTAGCAGGGGCGTTGTGTCCGCCGCTGCCGCCGCGGCAAGCGCTGACGTCGCCAGCCCGAGAATGGCAAGCGTGGCGCAGAGTGTGCGCCTGACGGTTCGGTGCGCGCCGGGGTGTTTGGGGCGGTGCCTTGGTGCGTCGTCGCCCGGTTGGTTGGCGCGCACGGGCACTTAGGTGAACAGGCGCGCTTGTAGGGCTTTTACGCCGCCGCGTATTGAGTAAACGTCTGCCATCCCGCGGTCGCGGAGTTCTTGCGTGGCTGCGAAGCTGCGTTTGCCGGTGGCGCAGAGTAAAACTGTTTTGCGGGTTGGCTCGAACGGTGGTTGGCCGTGGAGCAGTTGCGCCATCGGCAGGTGGCGGGCGTGCGCCGAGGGTGTTGGAATTTGCTGCAGCTCGTGGGGCTCGCGGATGTCGATGATGTCGAAGCCGGCATCGTGGGCCTGGTCGAGGGTGTCGAATTCGAGCTCGATGGGGTTTGTCGATGGGTGAGTGCCCGTCGCGACGTGGCCGCCTGTGGCCGCGGCTGCGTTGGCTTGCGCAACGGCGCTCGCTTGGGCTGCCGCCGCCCGGGAAGTCGCGTGCTCTGGGCACGCGCTTGCGCGCTTGGTGCGCACCCGGGATGTTGAGAGCGTCAGTAGATCGAGGACGAGTAACTCGTCTTTGAGCTGGCCTGGCAGGCCCAGCAGGAGCTTCATCGCTTCAAACGCCTGCAGGCCACCGAAAATTCCAGGTACCGGCCCCAGCACGCCGGCTTCCGAGCAATTACCCACAATGCCGTCGCGTGTCGCTTCTGGCCAAACGCAGCGCAGGCAGGCAGAGCCTGGTTGGACTATCTGTAGTTGACCCTCGTACTGGTAGACACTGGCAAACACAACGGGTTTGCCTAGCCGCACGCAGTAGTCATTGAGCAGGAACTTCGTGGAAAAGTTGTCCGTACAGTCGATCACCAAATCGTGTTGGGCGATCAGGTCCGGGGCGTTGAGTGCATCCAAGCGGGTCGTGTAAGGACGAACGTCAACGTCAGGGTTGAGTGCGCGTACGCGTTCAGCGGCCAGATCCGCTTTGAGCTTGCCGACGTCTGCCAGGGCGTACATTGTCTGACGATGTAGGTTAGACGGCTCCAGGCTATCGCTGTCGACGAGGCCCAATCTGCCAATGCCGGCGCCGCCAAGATAACTGATGACCGGCACGCCCAAGCCACCGCAGCCAACGACTAGCACACGACTCGCGCGCAGTTTCGCCTGGCCTGCCGCACCAACTTCCTTGAGCGCCATCTGGCGCGAGTAGTCGGGGACGGGGGCTCCTATGCGCGCATGGGTCGCGGCTAATGCAGAGGCGTCGTGCGAATGATGCTCGTGTGAGTGTGCATGACGGCTGTGATCCGTACCACCCGTCGTCGGCGCGGCGCAGCGTTCGCAGTTGACCCAACCGGAGTCGCCGTTCTCGTAGTGCTCCTTCTTCCAGATAGGCACGCGATGTTTGACTTCGTCGATGATGTATCGACACGCCTGGAACGCTTCTGCGCGGTGGCGGGCGCTCACGCCTACCCAGACGGCCATTTCCCCGATTGCCAGGTCGCCGATGCGGTGTACGCACGCGGCGTGCTCGATGCCGAAGCGTTTGATGGCCTCTGCAACGATGCGCTCGCCTTCTTTGATCGCCAGCGGTTCGAAGGCTTCGTATTCCAAGTGACGGACCGGAAGGCCTTCGTTGTGGTTGCGAACCCAACCTTCGAATGATGCGTAACCGCCCGCCGCGGGATCCTGCAGTTGCTTCCGCAACTCGCCTTCGTTGATCTTTTCGCGGGTGAAGCTGAATGCGGCCATGGCGCTGTGTCCTATCAGCCGCCAGCGACTGGCGGAATGAAGACAACTGAATCGCCGTCGGCGAGCCGTTGCCCCCATTCCCCGAACTCGGCGTTGACGGCTACTCGCAGCATTTCAGGCGCGAGGGAGAACGGATAGCGCGACTTCAGCTCGTTGTAGAGGTCACGCGGCGTGTGGGCGCCCGTGACGACGGATTCGTCACTGCGGCCGGCTTGCTCACGGAGGATGGCGTAGTACTGGACCTTGATTCGCTTGTCACGAGCGTCGCGCGGCGCGTTACTGCCGGTAGCGTCCGCACTGGCTCGCGTCGACGCTGGCGCATTGCCTGGCGCGCCGAGGCTCGCAGCACCGGGGTTCGCCGCAGTTGGTGCTGCGCCAATGTGGACTTGGCCCGTGGCGGCGTCGACGTTGGGGGCACCGGGAATTTCGGTCGGGCTCAGGGCAGCGACGGCGGAGCCGTACTCATCCGGCGTGTTGACATTGTCGAGGGCGTGCGGATTGGGCTCATCCAACAACTTCACGTCGGAGTTGATCAGGAATTTGCGCGGGCAGTTCTTTCCGCTGGCTATGTGCGCCAGAATGGCCTCGCGGCTGGCGGGCTCGTAGATTGCGCACAAGGGTTCAGGGAGCACATCGTGACTCGAGCGAAACGCCGTTAGACGCTGCGGATCTCGCGCGGCGATTAGCGTTGTCAGCGTGCCCTCGTCGAGGAACGGTAGATCGCATGCGAGAACGAGCCACGCGACGTTGGGTTGCTTCGCTTGCGCAGCCATGATGCCTGCGATGGGCCCGAGATTTGACTCCGTATCAACGATCTGTTCGAAACGAGCGCGAACGGGGTCGTTGGTTTGATCCGGACGGACGGATACGAATACCCGCTCCACATGTGGCTGCAGAAACGAGACGGCCCATTCCAGTTGCGTGCGGCCGTGGTAAACCAACACTGCCTTGTCGCGCTGCATGCGCTTGCTTTGTCCGCCTGCCAGGACGAGCGCGTAAATGGGAGGAGCTTTGGTAGATGAAGCGTTCATATGAGTTGCACTACGCTTTGCGCTTGAAGTCGCGCTTGCCACCGGTTTTCTCGACGAGGCGGACGCTGGTGATTTCGATGTCGTGGGACAGTGCTTTGCACATGTCGTAGATCGTCAGCGCGGCGACTGACGCGCCAGTAAGAGCTTCCATTTCGACCCCGGTGCGATGGTGCACGGACACTTCGCATCGGATGACAACTTCGCCGCTGCGCGCATCGTCGATCTCAATCTTGCATTTGTCGATCGGCAAGGGATGGCAGAACGGAATGAGATCATGAGTGCGTTTCGCGGCCATGACACCAGAAATGATCGCGGTGTCGAACACCGGGCCCTTCTTGGTTCTATGGCCGCTTTTGCGCAGGGCCGCTGCAACGTTTGCCGGAAATCGCACGCGCGCTTCAGCGGTGGCTACGCGATGCGTAACTTCTTTCGCGCCCACGTCGACCATGGTGGGGCGATTCTGAGCGTCCAGATGAGTGAGGCCGACGCCCCGATTGCCAACAACTTTTCTCACATCACCCGCCAATATAAAACATTTCAACCTTGTGATGATCGCCTGGCTTCTCGCGCAGTTCCGCGCGAAGCTCGCTGTATCGATCACTCCGCCCCAGCCATATGTTGCGAATCGTCTCCAGAAGCTGCTCGTCGGATGCGCCGCCGCGCAGCAGATCGCGCAAACTGGTGCCGGTGTTTGCAAACAAGCACGTGTAAACCACGCCGTCCGAGGACAATCGGGCCCGTGAGCAGTCGCCGCAGAAGGGCTGCGTCACCGAAGAGATAAATCCAACTTCTCCCTTACCGTCCACGAAGCCGTATCGCTCCGCAACCTCGCCACGATAGTCGCGCTCCAGTGGCTGCAATGGCCAGCGCTCGGAGATTCGAGCCATCAGCTCCTTGGAGGGGACAACAACGTCAGGCTTCCACTCATTTCGATTGCCTACATCCATGTACTCGATGAATCGTACGATGACACCCGTGCCGCGGAAGCGTTCCACAAGGTCCAATGCCGTGTGATCGTTCACGCCACGCTGGATGACTGCATTGATTTTGATGGGGTCGAGGCCCGCACTGCGCGCGTGCTCGATGCCGTCGAGTACGTCGTTCAGACCACCGAAGCCACCGCTCATGCGGGCAAAGATGTCTGGGTCCAGGCTATCCAGGCTCACTGTTATCCGCTTGAGCCCAGCCGCCTTCAGTTCCGCAGCGTATCGACCCAGCAGGACACCATTGGTGGTCAACGCTACGTCTTCGACGCTGGGTATGTCCGTAAGGTCGCCAATGAGGTCGGAGAGGTTGGTGCGCAGCAGGGGCTCGCCACCGGTGAGCCGCAGCTTGCGGACGCCCAGTTTTACGAACAGCTTGGATACGCGGACGATTTCGTCAAAGGACAGACGCTGGTGCGAGTTGAGGAATTTGTACCGCTCGTGGTACTTCTCGCGCGGCATGCAATAGGGGCATCGGAAGTTGCACCGGTCCATGACGGAGATCCGCAGGTCGCGGACCGGTCGGGCGAGGGTGTCCCGCGGGCTGTTCATGTTGCTGAGCGGGACGACGACTTCGGATTTGGCCATGATTTGTAAGGGTAATTACCACCGTGCCTGGGCGAATGCCAATGCAGGATCGCCAATGCACGGAATTCGCCGCGATTGGGCGTTAATGGGGACACCGGGACGGCAAGGCAAGCGGCGCCTACGCCGCTACGACGGATTACCAGCGGTGCAGCCGGGTAACGAAACCCTTCGGGTACTTGTTCGGCCCAGGCGGCAGCTCGACAAACCCGTCGGTCCCGGCCAGCGACGTGAAGTCCCCGGAACCATTAGTGGGACGGGGCATCGCCCAGGCTCGCCCCCAGTCATCGATTTCCACTCGAATGGGCATGAAGAGCGTGAGCTCCGTGGTGTTCATCACCTCACCACCGAGGGCCATTCTTTCGGCGGGGACGGGGTCTTGCCCCATCGCGGTGAACAGCGCGGGCAGCACATACCGTGACAGGCACACGACAGTAGAGACTGGGTTGCCGGGGAGGGCGAAGACCGTCGCTCCCGAGCTCGCCACACCAAACCACATTGGCTTGCCAGGTCGCTGTGCGACCTTGTGGAAAACCGTTTGGACGCCGAGCTCGTCGAGCACGCGGGGTACGAAGTCGAGTTTGCCCATCGACACACCACCGGTGAGTACCAGCACGTCGTGTGTCTCCAGATGAAACTTCAACCGCCGCCTCAGCTCAGGCACGTCGTCGAGAATGTGATCGTCAGCGACACGTTGGAAACCATGCCTCCGCAGTGCCGCGACAATCGCATACGCGTTGGAGCGGCGAATCTGGTGCGGGAGGATCGGGTCACCAGGTTCTACCAACTCGTTGCCTGTTGAGATCACCGCCAACATTGGTTGGCTACTGACGCGAATTCGCGCCATGCCTGCAGAAGCTGCAATAGCAATCTCAGGCGCCCGCAGCCGCGCACCTGCGGACAGCAGAAGAGCGCCCTGACGGGTGTCAGTCCCGCGGCGATGAATGTTTTGCCATTGCTCAACGGGGGCGTCGGGCCGCACCTCAGCTTCACTGCTGCGTACGGTGATCTGCTCTACAGGTATGACGCAGTCACATCCGCTGGGGACGACGGCGCCGGTCATCACTTCAATGCAACCAGTTGATGCTGCAAGCGACAGGGGCGGATCACCCGCCGCCTGGGTCGCCTGGATACGCAAGCGGCGGTCGCTATGTTGAACAGACGCGCTGTCAACAGCGATCCCGTCCATGGCAACTCGATCGAACGGCGGAGCGTCGCGCTCGGCGTAGATGTTCTCTCGCAACACCGCACCCGCGCAATGGTCGAGCGGCAAAGACTCAATCGGCAGACACGTCAGATGCTGCCCGATCAACTCGTCGGCCTGCGAGGGACTCAACACCGTTGGATCAACCCTTCGATTTGTCGTTCTTCGCCTTGTATACCTTGACCTGCTCGTTGAACCGGTCGGCAACACTCTGCAATTGGTCGATGGCGGCGTTGTGCTTCTGGACCTCTACCCGCTCCATATCGTCCATGGCCTTCTTCTGATCGGGCGTCGGCTTTTCGCCGGGCTTCGCAATCTTGCCCATGGCGTCGTTGCGCTCCAGCTGAATGCAGGCGACATAGGCGTTTATCGCCTTGTCATAATCCTTGACAGCCTTCTGGGCTGCGACCATTTCCTGAAGCGTCGCAGTATTGCCATCCGGCAAATGATCCGGCGGCGTCGGGTAGCTGCAGTCCGCATAGGCCGTTCCAGCCGACAGAACGGCAGTCGACGCAATGGCAATGAGCAATTTCATACAGGACATCCCCTATTCTGATTGGACGGCTATCTTAGAGAAGAGCCGCCGCGGACCGCTAGGCCAGGAGCCTGTCTGACTAATGGGCGCCGTCGCGAGGCTGGCCCCCAGCGAGCAGATTTGGGCGATCCTTTCACGCGCATAGTCGAGACTATGTAAGTGAAAGGATCGCCCAAAGATGCCGCTGCGGGCCGGCCGCAGCAGGCGAACATTAGTCAGACAGGCTCCTAGCGGCTCTTTTTGGCTTTTGGAGCCAGAAAACAGTCTCGGCCGTGGTCGTTCACGACTCCGACGGCCTGCAGAAAAGCATAAATGATCGTCGTGCCTACGAACCGAAATCCACGCTTCTTCAGGTCTTTCGAAATCTGATCACTTAGAGGCGTGCTGGCGGGCAAACGTTCACCCGGTCCGCGGGGAGCAATGAGGGGTTTGCCGTCCACGAATGCCCAGAGGTAACTGTCGAACGAACCGAACTCCTTCTGTAGCGCCAGGAAGGCCTGAGCATTGGTCACGGTGGATTCGATCTTCAGTCGGTTGCGTACTATTCCGGGGTCCTTCATCAAGGCTGCGCGACGCTTGGCATCGAAGCGGGCGACCTTTTTGGGGTCGAAGGCTGCGAATGCTTTTCGGTAATTCTCCCGTTTGTGCAGGATTGTGGACCAGGACAGCCCCGCCTGGGCTCCTTCCAGAATGAGCATTTCGAAGAGATGGCGGTCGTCGTGGGAAGGACGTCCCCATTCCTCGTCGTGATAGCGGATGTACTCGGGATCATCGAGTCCCGAAGCCCAGAAGCAACGTTTCTTTGCGGCCATAGGCCGCGGACTCTAGCCAAGCCAGGGGCCGCCCGCCACGCTCCTTTCAGGCAGTGCGCTCGGCCTTCGTGTTCAGCTCCGCGCACATCTGCTCCCGCATCATGTACTTCTGTACCTTGCCGGTGACGGTCAGCGGAAACTCGCTGACGAACCGCATGTAGCGGGGGATCTTGTGCTGGGCAATCTGGCCGCTGCAGAACTCGCGGATTTCCTGATCCGTGGCGGCGGCTCCAGGCTTGAGTTGGATCCAGGCGCAAACCTCCTCCCCGAACCGGGGATCCGGCACTCCGAAAACCTGTGCCGCCTGGATCTTCGGGTGGCGATACAGGAATTCTTCAATTTCGCGCGGATAGATATTCTCTCCGCCGCGAATCAACATGTCCTTCAACCGGCCGGTGATGTTGCAATAACCTTCCGTGTCGATGACACCCAGGTCGCCCGTATGCATCCAGCCCGCATCATCGATGGCATCGCGCGTGCGCTCGGGATCGTTCCAGTAGCCTTTCATGACGGAGTAACCGCGAGTCAGAATTTCGCCCTGTGACCCAACAGGCACCACGCACCCTTGCGGGTCGACGATTTTCACCTGCAGGTGAGGATGTATGCGGCCCACTGTCGACACGCGGCGCTCGATCGTATCGTGGGTCCCACTCTGGAAACTGACCGGGCTCGTCTCCGTCATGCCGTATGCGATGGTGATCTGTTCCATGTGCATGTCACGGACGACGCGTTTCATGACTTCGATGGGGCAGGGCGCGCCGGCCATGATCCCGGTGCGCAGGCTGGAAAGGTCGAAGTTGGTAAATTCGGCATGTTCGAGCTCGGCGATGAACATCGTGGGTACTCCATACAGCGCCGTGCAGCGTTCGCTCTGAACGCCCTCGAGAGTTTGTTTCGGGTCAAACCATTCGGATGGATAAACCATGGCCGCGCCATGAGTAATACAACCCAGATTTCCCATGACCATTCCGAAACAGTGATAAAGCGGCACGGGAATGCACATCCGGTCGTTTTCAGTCAGCTCGAGGGCCCGTCCGACGAAGTAGCCATTGTTCAGGATGTTGAAGTGACTCAGCGTGGCGCCCTTCGGCGAGCCGGTCGTGCCGCTCGTAAACTGGATGTTGCAGGCATCGTCAGGCTGGATGCGGGTGGTCAGCTCCTGCAGGCGCCTGAAATCCTCGGGCTGCCCGAGGTCCAGGACATTGTTGAAGTTGTAGCAACCGGGGCTGGGCTCAGAGCCCAGCCGGATGACGCAGCGCAATTGCGGAAGCCGCGCCGCCCGAAGCTCATTCGCAGCACACGCTTCCAACTCCGGAGTCAGTGACTGCAGCACCTCCAGGAAGCTCACATTCTTGAAGCGCTCGGCAATGACCAGTGCGCGGCACCCCACCTTGTTGAGCGAAAATTCCAACTCGTGGGCCCGGTACGCCGGATTCAGGTTGACCAGGATGAGGCCCGCCTTGGCGCTGGCGAATTGCGTCAACGCCCATTCGCTGCAGTTAGGAGCCCAGATGCCGATGCGGTCGCCGGTTGCCAGGCCCAGGGCCAGAAAACCGGCCGCCAGCGTATCAACATGCTCCTTGAATTCACCGTAGTTCCAATGCACTGCCTGGTGTCGCACGATGAGCGCATCGTGTGACGTCCATTTTGCTGCGGTTGCGTCGAGCGCCTGGCCGATGGTTTCGAACCGCAACGGCACAGTGTCCAGACCATGCACGAAACTGGGTGTCATTGCCGTTCCTCCCCCCTTTCGCACCAGTGTACGCCACCAGCCGCAGTTGGCCGTTGGAATGTGCTACAGGCATTTGAGTCCCTGCAACGTTTCGCGAACGGCCTGGTCCAGAGGGGTATGCGGCTCGGCCCCGAGTACTTTCACGAGGTGACAGTTGTCCAGCCGCAATGGTTCTTCCCATAGATAGCGCATCTCACGCATCTCCCGGAACAGTGTCTTGAACGGCGAGAGCAGTGTCACCAGCGCCCACGGAAAGCGGCTCACTTTGATGTTGGAACTGCCCATGACGCGTTGGATGGCATGCGTCATGTGAGTGCCGTCAGGGTCCCAATGGCCCTGGAAATGAAAGCGCTCAAACGCGCCCAGTGTTGACTCCCGGTCGAGCAGTCGGGCCATGGTTTCGGCGAGATCAGGCAGGTAGGCCCAGGCATGCCCGGTCGCGCGGCGGCCCGGATAGGTGATGGAGGTGACGGGTTGTCCCGGTTTGACGAGCCCCTGCGAGAACCAGTTGTTTCCCGCGTTGGGTCCGAAGAAATCACCGGCGCGGACAATCAGGGATCGAACGCCGGAGTCGGTGCAAGCCTGCAGCCGTTTTTCCAGCTCGACACGGATTTTTCCCTTGACCGTCAGGGGATTTTGCGGCGAATTCTCCCGCAGGGTGGGGAAGGCGTCAGGGCCGAAATTGTAGATCGTGCCGGGAAGGAGAATCCGGGCCCTGTGGGTCCGCGCGGCGCCAATCGAGCTGTCGATCATTGGAATGACCAGTTGGCCCCAGTTGCGGTAGCCCGGCGGATTCACTGCATGGACAATCACGGACGCCCCTTCCGCTGCCCTCGTGACCTCAGCGGCATTCATGGCATCGCCCTTGACCCAGTGGATCCACGGAGTTTTTCCCTGGCTCGCGGCCTTCGTGGGATCCCGATGCAGTGCGTTGATCTGCCAGCCGTGCCGATGCAGGGCGGTGGCCACCTCGTGTCCGATTCCGCCGGTGGCTCCGAGAATCAATGCGGTTGCCATGACCGATGCTCCTGTTGCTGTCGTGTGAGTAGCAGGATGCGGTCCGGCAAGGCAAAAGAAAATTGGCTAAACAGCTGGCCTTGCTATATAAATTTGTATGACCAGCGATAACCCGGATTGGAGCCTTTATCGCTCATTTTTGAGTGTTTTGCGCACGGGGTCGCTGTCCGCTGCTGCCCGGGACGACGGGCTCACGCAACCCACGGTTGGCAGGCACATCGATACCCTGGAAAAAGCGCTGGGGGTAGCGCTGTTTACCCGTTCGCAACAGGGGCTCACGCCGACCGATGCAGCCGTGGAGCTGCGACCCTACGCGGAGAGCCTCGAAGCAACGGCCGCGGCGTTGGTTCGGGCCGCGGTGGGCCGGGCGGGGACCCGTGGAACCGTGCGGGTCACGGCGAGTGAGATCGTGGGGGCGGAGGTGTTGCCGCCGATTCTCACGGAGCTGCATGCCGGGCACCCTGAGATAACCCTGGAGCTCGTGCTGTCCAACCGGACTGAGGACCTGCTCCAACGCGAGGCTGACATTGCCGTGCGGATGGTCCGGCCAACTCAGCAGGCGCTGACGGCGCGGTTTGTAGGCAACATCGAGCTTGGGCTGCATGCGCGGCGTGAGTATCTCGATCGGCGGGGAGTGCCGGCGTCGATTGCCGATTTGCGGCGCCATGCCCTCATCGGATTCGATCACGAAAATGCCTTCATACGCTCAGTGCGGGCGCGGGGTTTTCCGGTTGAGCGCTCGATGTTTACCTTGCGAAGCGACAGCGATCTCGCGCAGTTGGCCGCGTTGCGTGCCGGGTTTGGAATCGGTGTGTGCCAGGCCGGGTTGGCGCGCCGCGAGCCGGAGCTGGTCCGGGTCATGGCGAAGTCGTTTTCGTTCAATCTGGAAGTCTGGATCGTTATGCATTCGGACCTGCGCACCAGCGCGCGGTGCCGCGTGGTGGCTGATGCGCTGGCGAACGGACTCGCTGCCTATTGCGCCTCGGCCTGATTCCTACAGCGGCTTCATGCAACAATAGGGGCACAGTGTTCCCGGAAGGCGTGCCATGGAACTGAGTCGTCGCGAATGGTTGACTGCTTCCGCGTTTCTGTTGGCCAGCCCCAAAGCCGCGCTATCCGCAGCTGCCGCGGCGACCAACGCCGCCAGCGCCAGCGCGCAGCCGATTGTGCTGTGCTGGAATGAAAATCCCTACGGCCCCTCACCCGCGGCACGCGCCATTTTGAATGGCACGATTCCAGTTGCCTGCCGCTATCCGGACGAGGAGATCGAACAACTCACCGCAGTGTTGGCCAGGAAGGAAGGCAGGTCAGCGGATCACATTGTCCTGGGTACGGGTTCGGGCGAGTTGTTGTGTGCTCTCGGCTTCCTCCATGGACGCAATGGGGGAGAGATCATCGCCGCTGAGCCGACCTACGCCGAGCTGACCAACTATGCCAGGCACGCCGGAGCACAACTCAAATTCGTGCCGGTGGACAAACAGCTCAACCACGACCTGTCGGCCATGCGGGCGGCGGTGTCGCCCAGGACGCGTGCCGTGTACATCTGCAATCCCAACAATCCGACCGGCACTGCGATCAGTGCTGCCTCCATCCGCTCATTTGTCGGCTCGCTGCCGGATTCGGTGACGACCATTGTCGATGAGGCGTATCTCGACTTTGTCGACACGGAAGGTGTTCAGACAGTGGCCGACCTCGTCGCGTCGGGGAAGCGCGTGGTTGTGTTGCGTACCTTCTCCAAGATCCACGGTATGGCCGGCGTGCGGTGCGGATACGCCATAGCGCCGCCGGACGTGGCAGCGGAAATAGCCGCTGTGCGGATGAGCAGTGCGAATATTTTCGCCATGCGGGCCGCGCGGGCCAGCCTCGGCGATACGGCGTTTCTCGCCGCTACCCGCCAGCGCATCATTGCCAGCCGCAAACGCATTACGGATGAGTTACAACGCCTCGGGCTCGCCTACGCGCACCCGCAAACAAACTTCGTGTTCTTCGATACCGGCGCGCCGCTGGACCGGTTTGATCAGTTCATGAAGTCCCGCAATATCCTCGTCGGCCGTCTGTTTCCTCCATATAACAGCTGGTGCCGGATCACGATCGGCACGGAGCCGGAAACTGACGCCTTTTTGCACGCCTTACAGGCGTATACAGGCAAACGCGCGGCTGCCTGAGCCTTCTGTCGTAAGGACTTTGGTCTTCCTGGCCGGATGTTTTGACATAGAAGCCAACACGATGTTGGTTTGTTTGTGCTCGTTGTGATGCGGCGCAATGTGGCGACAGGTCGGCTCGCCTAAGCTGCGCGCGCTCATAAACTCATCCCGGAGCGAACTGTCGATGTCCAAGAAGTCCAATGCCCAGTCCGGGCGCATTGCCTATGACGAGAGCGGCCAGCCTGTCTGGGAATGGCGCGTCGACACGGGCGTGTTCACCCGCGATGTCGACACGAGGAAGATGCGCACGGTGGAGCGAGATGCCGCCTCGAGCCTCAAGAGCGTGCCGCCCGAGCAGGCACGGCGTTTCGTGGGCTTCGATCCCTACAGCACCGCGGTGGCCAAAGAGCCGCCGGCGCCGGCCCCGAAGCAAGAGCCTCCGAAAACGAATGCTCCCAAGACGCGCCGCACGCTCGATGACATGCGCGCGCTGAGTGAAGAGATCAAGAAGAACAGGCTGAAGAAGTAGCCAGTCGGGGTTGATTCAACCCCGGCTGACCCACAGCTCCTTCAATCCACGCAGGCTCGGCACGGGCCGATACTCGAACTTCTGTTCGTTCAGCGACAGGTTCGGGAATCGCCGCAGCAAGCCCAGGATCGCTTCCTGGGCCTCGAGGCGCGCAAGCCACGAGCCCAGGCACAGGTGCCGGCCGCCGCCGAATGACTGATGCCTGATGTCCCTTCGCTCGATGTCGAAGACTTCCGGATCCGGGTTGGCGCGCGGGTCGTGATTGGCACCGGCGAGTGACAGGGTAATGGTCTGGCCCCGATGCATGGGGCATCCGGACACTGACGTGTCGGATGTCAGAATCCTGGGGGCCTGGGTGACAGGACTGTCATAACGCAGGACCTCTTCCACGGCGTTGCCGATCAACCCGGGGTCGGCGCGCAGCAGGGCGAGTTGGTCAGGGTGCAGCAGCAGGGCTTTCATGCTGTTGGCGATCAGGTCACTGGTGGTGATGTTCCCCGCGAGCAGCAGAAGAGTTGTCTGGGAGCGGATCTCCTCATCCGTCAGCGGGTTTTCACCCTCGTCAGCCGTGATCATGTTGCTGACCAGGTCGGTGCCCGGTTGCCGGCGCCGCGCGGCAATGACTTCGGAGAGGTATTCGTTGAGCTCCTGCTGGGCGCGGGCGCCCCGTTGCGTATGCTCCTGAAGACCTAACGGATTGAAGAATCCCGCCAGGATGTCCTGCGACCACTGTTTGAACTGCGCATTCCTCTTCGGCTCGATGCCGAGCAGGTCCGAGATGACAATGACCGGCAGGGGGCCCGCGAACGCTTTGACCAGATCGAAGTGCGGTTCGGTAAGGGTGTCCAGCAGCTCGGCTACATTGGCGCGAATCCTCGGGCGCAGATCCTCCACGGCCTTGGGAGTGAACGGCTTGCTGACGAGCGCGCGCACGCGCCGATGCTCCGGGTCATCCATATACAGGATGGAAGTGGTCGCTTCGGCCAAACCGCCTGCCTGAGCGTTTCTCCATACCCGGCCCATGTAGGAGTCGGCAGCGGCGTTGCGCATGTTTGAAGAGTGATCTTTGTTGCGCAGTATCTCGCGCGTCTCCTCGAAGCCCGTGACAAACCATCGGCCGAGCGGCACATCGCGGTGGATGCGTTCCGCGCTGCGCAGCCGTTCCAGGACAGGGTAGGGGTCCTGTCTGAATACCGGATCCATGGGCGTGAGCTGAACGCCAGTGGGAAGAGCGGGAGGATCAACCGGTGCGGTGGTTTGTGGCAGTGGAGTCGTGGCGGACATGGCAATTCCTTTTTGCGGAAAAGGTTGCCGCCACCTTGCACCATCCCGCGGCCAACAACCGTTAAGATCTATTTAAGCAGGGCACCCCGTGGCGGCAGCCAGGGCGCGGGCGGTGGACACTCGCCGGTGTGCGTCGCCGCGACTTCGATCTCCGCCAATCCCAGGCCGCGCTCGCGATCGAAGCGCAGATCGCCGATCACCCAACCGTTTTTGCGCTCTACGACGAAAGGCGCACGAACGAATTGCATCAGCGCCGCGGCTTCGCAGTTGCGGGCCGTGAGATTGGCCAGCCGGCTCACCGGCATGGAGAATTCTCCGAACCAGGTGGTGTCCGGGACATCTTGCGCGTGGACCGCGGTCATGGGGACAGTCGTGTCCTTGCTGACCAACTTGGTCGAGCAGCTCTGGGCGCTCACCAGGCCGGGCGCTTCGCTGAGCATTCCATGCCGCGCGATGTACCGGCCGCCATGAGTCGCCAGCAGCAATACGTCCCAGCAGAAGGGGTTGGTTGGGATGGGCGAGAGGACGTGATCGATGATCGTGTCATCCGGAAAGTCCCGCGCGGCCACTGAGTTGATGTCGCGTACGGCAATCTGCCCGGCAATCGCGAGGCCGGCCGTCACACAGACCGTCGCTGCCGCGCTCGCCAATGCGGACGTTGTGACGGTGTAACGAGCACCAACGATCAACAGGCTGCAGGTGATGAGCGCAAGGAGCACCAGCCAGAACCAGCCCGGACTCATGAGAATGCTGCCGACCAACCCCGCGAGAACCGCCGTTGCGACGACCGCGCGCGCGGCGATCGATTTGGCAACGAAAAACAACGCGGCCGCGGCGAGCCAGTACAGTGGCTCGACAATGAATATGGAGTCTCCGTAAACCCAGCCGTTGTAGAAGGGCCAGAGGGGGTGCACGCCATAACTGTTCAGTGCATCCATGCCGAGATGCAGGAGCGTGCCGAACACGGCGACTGCTGCGAGCAGGAGGTGGTCACCGCGGGTCATCGACAAACGTCGGTATCTGGCCCAACCTTCAGCTGCCGCGAACAACAGAGTCGCCAGCACCAGACATCCCAACACGGTATGAGTGTAGCCGCGATGCTCGAGCAGGTAGCCGAGCTTGTCGCGCACAAATCCCCGGTAGGTCAGGACCAGATCGATGTCCGGCAGATTGCCGCCGACCGTGGCCAGAGTGACCAGCATTCCGCGGCGGGTCTCAGCGGCGAGGCCGCCGTTGCTCGCCGGCGTGAGGCGCGCTATTGCCTCGCCGGCGACCATGCCCATCAGCGAATGAGTGAGGTTGTCCATTCTAAGGAGATGTTAACAAGGCGGCGGAGTGGGGAGCGTATTTTTGCCGTACTTCGGCGTATCGCTTCGCCACGTCAGCCATCTTTCCCTGATGCGCCAGCAGCCGCGCGAGGTAGGCGCGCCGATAACGCCAGTCTTTCCAGGTGTCATCCGGCATGCCCTGGTTCTGGCCCGCCTCGGCCGCGGCAGCGTAGTACTCGAAGGCCCGTAAGGGGTCATCGCTGGCTTCGGCTCGCTCGCCGAGTCGCGCCAACGCCGTTGCGTCCGATTTTTGCGCCCTGCGTGCGGCGGGCGACAAACCCAACAGCAGGCGCTCGGACTGCGGCAGAGGATCGAACTGAGCGGCCTCGGCCCAGAGGACCTGCGTTTTGACGGGCTCGATGCGGGAGGTCCAGACATGGGCCAGCTTGTCATCGCAGGCCGTGACAAAGTGGACACCATCCGGAGCCCACGCCGATGTCTCCACCAACTCCGTGTGCCGGGCTGCCATCAACTGTTGGCCCGTCACGGCGTCCCAGATGCGCGCGGTCTTGTCCAGCGAAGAAGTGATGATGTGCTCGTCATGCGGGGAGAACGACGCTGATGTGACCCTGTCTGTGTGTCCATTCAGTATCAGCAGTTGCTGACCTGTCACAGCGTCCCAGATCCGTGCAGTCTTGTCGTCGGATGCGGTGACGATGCGCTTGCCATCGAAAGAGAAGCTCGCAGTGGCCACCGTGCCGGAGTGGCCGGTCAGAATCATCAACTGGTTTCCGGTCTCGGCGCTCCAGATGCGGGCAGTCTTGTCGAATGAGGCGGTGACGATCCGTTTTCCGTCCGGCGACCAGGCAACCCAATTGACGGCGGCCTCGTGGCCTTTGAGCTCGGAAATCGGAGCTCCCGTGGCAGCGTCCCAGAAGCGTGCCGTCTTGTCGAAGGAGCACGTGACGATGCGGCTTCCATCCGGAGAGAATGCCGCGCCTTCGACAGGTTGAGTATGGCCTCGAAGAGCCAGAAGCTCGTGGCCTGAGGCGACGTCCCAGATCCGCGCCGTATTGTCATTGGATGCAGTCACGACGCGCTTGCCGTCTGGTGAGAACTCAGCCGATAACACCAGGTCTTCGTGCCCATTCAGAACCACGAGTTGCCGGCCGGTTGCCGCATCCCAGATGCGCGCGGTTTTATCGGCGGAGCCCGTACCAACAAGAGATCCGTCAGGAGAGAAGTCGGCACCCGCCAGGAGCTGTGAGTGTCCCGCGAGCTGCAGATCGTCACCATCCTGCCGCGCGCTCCAGATACGAGCAGTGTTGTCATCTGCCGCTGTGGCGATGTGTGATCCGTCAGGGGAGAATGTGGCGTAAATGACTTGCTCGGCGTGGCCGCTCAACACCATCATCTGGCGCCCGTCGGACGCATCCCAGACACGGGCCGTTTTATCATCGGACGAGGTGACTATCCGCTGGCCATCCGGAGAAAACACTGCGCTCTCCAGAAGTTGAGTGTGGCCGCTCAATACAGACAGTTGCTCGCCGGTCCTGGCGTCCCAGACCCGGGCGGTCTTATCGCCCGAAGCGGTGACGATCCGGGTGCCATCCGGTGAGAACTGAGCCCAGTTGACATCCCCTGCGTGCTTGTTGAGCTGCAGGATTTCCCGGCCTGATTCCACATCCCAGATGCGGGCGGTGTTGTCATGAGCCGCTGAGACGACGTGCTTGCCGTCAGGGGAAAAGCTGGTTGCCGTGATCACCCCCGTGTGACCTTTGAGCGCTCGAATTTCGGCGCCCGTGCCCACGTCCCAGATCCTGACAGTGTTGTCATAGCCGCCGGTCACTACCCGGCGGCCGTCCGGGGAGAAGCCGGCAGAGCGTACCCGGTCGCTGTGCCCGTTGAATTGCTGGAGTTGTTTGCCAGTCTCCGCGTCCCAGATCCTCGCGGTCTTATCCAACGAGGCTGTGACAATGCGCTTGCCATCGGGAGAAAAGGCTGCAAATCGTACCCGCTGAGTGTGGCCCGTCAACACGAGGATTTGCTTGCCGGTGTGCGCATCCCAGATACGCGCTGTCTTGTCATAGGACGCAGTTAGAACCCGCGAGCCGTCCGGGGAGTAGACAATTGACCGAACCTGGTCGCTGTGTCCCGTGACAACAACCTCCGTCAGGTCTGCCGCACGTCCCTCCTGAAACACGCTCAGGGCCTCGGGCGTGTAGGGGCGATCCTGGTTTCCGAGCACTTCGAGGATGATTGCGAGCCCGTTAATGTCGTTGTCTCTCACACGGCCCGCGGCAGTTTGCGTCAGCGATCGTGATTGCGCATCGAGCGCGGCGTCGCGTTGCTTCGCTGCGATTCTCGCTTCATAGGAGGTAATTGCCAATGCAAGCACGAGGAAGGTGGCGATGCCGAGACCTAACCGGTTGCGCCTGACATACTTCACGGTTCGATAGCCAAAGCTATCGCGCTGCGCCGTCACGACGTCGCCCCGCAGAAACCGGCCGATGTCATCGCTGAATGCGATCGCGGTTGGGTAGCGCTCCGCCGGAAGTTTCTTCAGCGACTTGGCGACGATGGTTTCCAGATCGCCGCCCAGCACTTTGGCGAGCTTCCTGGGCGTGGTGCCACGGTTTGCCGCGGCGCTGGGGCTCATGTTGCCGCGGCTGAAGGGCACCGGCTCGGAATTCAGAATCGCTTCTTCGAGCGCACCCCGTGTGTCACGGGACAGGTGGTAGGGACGCTCGCCGCTGCACAGCTCATAGAGCATGACGCCGAGTGAGTAGATATCGGCAGCAATGGTGACCGGTGCTCCGGTCACCTGTTCGGGCGCGGCGTAGTCAGGCGTCATCGCCAGGCCGCCGAGCCGCGTCAGCTCGGTCTCCTGCGCTTCACCTTCGGGCAGCAGTTTCGCGATTCCAAAATCCAGCAAGTGGACCTGGCCATCCTCGGTCACGAGAATGTTGGAAGGCTTCAGGTCGCGGTGAATGACCAGGCGCGCGTGCGCGTACTGAACGGCGGCGAGTACCTGCCTGAACAGCTCGAGGCGTACATTGACCGTGAGCCGATGCTCATCGCAATACGCTTTGAGCGGTATGCCCGGGATGTATTCGAGTGCGAGATAGGGTTGGCCGTCCGCCGCGAAGCCCGCATCAAACAGCCGCGCGATGTTGGGATGGCTCAGGCTGGCGAGAATTTCCCGCTCCCGCGAGAAACGTTCGGCCATGACCCGACCGGTGAGGGTGGAGCGGATCAGCTTCAATGCGACCTGGCGGTTGAACAGGCCGTCGGCGCGCTCGGCCAACCAGACGCTACCCATGCCTCCATGTCCCAACAGTGAGACGATGCGGTAGGGACCAAACTGCTTGCCGATCAGCTCGGGTTCCGCGGCAGGGGATGGCTCACTCAACGGCGCCAGTGTCTCCAGAAATCCCTGGGCGGCCATCCTGTCCTGGGCAGTCAGGAGTTTGCGAAGCAGGGGTGCCAGCTCGGGCTCCGTGCTCGCGAGGCGCGCGAGCCAGGTTTCCTGCTCGGCTGGCCTGAGGTCCAGTGATTCATCCAGGAGCGCCAACAGGCGGGCCGACTGTGCCGGCGACACGCCTTTGAAGAATGCGCTCGGGTCTGCTGAGCCTGCCGACATGTGACCTTCGGTCCGTTTGTCAGGTTTGTGTCAGGTTATCAGGTCATTGTGCGCGCCGCCACGGAGCGCCTGTTGGAAAGTCATGCGGACCCTGGTTCCTTTGCCGTCAGGGCCCGAGTCGATGGAGACCGAGGCCCCATGCAGCTGGGCAACTTCCGCAACAATTGCAAGACCCAGTCCGCTCCCGGCCCCGCGGGCATTGCTACCGCGGAAGAATCGTCCCAGCACCCGCTCCCGTTCGTCGACCGGAATTCCGATCCCGTTGTCGCAGACCTCCAGAAATTCAGCCCCGCAGCGGACCGTGATGGTGCCGCCGGCAGGCGTATGCGCTATCGAGTTGTTGACCAGGTTGCTGAGCGCTTCCAGCAGCAGCCATCGCACGCCCTGGATGGTGCCTGGACCCGTGTCCGCGCCAATGTCGATTCCGGCAGCGAGAGCTGCGGAAATCCTGTCGGCGACAGTTGATTCAACAACGTCCGCCAATTCGATCTGCGTAAACTCCCAGCGCAGATTAGCGGCTTCGTCGGAACGGGCGAGCGCCAAAAGTTGCTGCGTGGTGTGGGTCAGTCGTTGCGTGGCTTCGAGCAGTGGCGCGAGGCGCTCCTTGACCGCCGCAGCGCAAGGGTCCTCCGTCAAAAGCTCGAGTTGCACCTGCAGGCCTGTCAACGGAGTGCGCAACTGGTGAGCCGCGCTCTCGAGGAAGCGCCTTTGCGCATCACTGGTCGCACGCACGGTCACAAACAGTCGGTTCAACGCCGTGACCAACCCTTCGATCTCGGTGGGGACTGATTCCCGCGGAAGGGGTGTCAGATCGCGGGCGGATCGCTTTGAAATCTGAGCCTCCACGCTTCGCAACGGTCCCAGCGCGAGACGTACGCCAACCCAGATGAGCGCCAGCACGAGGCTGAGCTGAGAGATGTCCACGGCCAGGGCCGTCCCCAGAATGCGCGAACGTGTGTGATCTCTCTTGTGCAAGGTCTCCGCAACCGACACATCGAGGATGCCGGTAGCGGTCTTGGCGCGATAGGTGACGAGCCGTACGGGTTCGCCGTGATATCGCGTGTAGCCGTGCGCGGGATTGGTCTTTTCCGGCGGTAATTGCGGCAGGTCGCGGTCACCTGCGATGAAATCACCGGATTCGGCGGTGACTTTGAAAAAGATGGAGTCGTAGGTGTCATAGCGCAGGATCGCAATGGCGTCGGGCGGCAGGGACAGGGTGGGATGTCCCCGGGCGTCGGCTCTGACATGTGCGGAGACCGCGAGCGCCGCATCAAACAATGCCTGATCGTAGGCGTCCCGGTACGGAGCGAGTGCCGTGAAGTAGTCGCTCAATGTGCCTGCGATCAGAATCAACACGGCCGGCAGTAACAGCAGGGCCAGCAACCGCTTGCGAATGGACGGCGCGGTCATTTCCTCGGCTCATCGATGCGGTAGCCCATGCCGCGCACCGTGCTGATGAGCGCCGCGTTGCCGAGTTTGGCGCGCAGGCGGGACACATACACCTCCACCGCATTCAGTGTCAGGTCCTCACTCCAGTCGGCGATGGTGCTCATCAGCTTGTTCTTGGACACGATGTGACCGGCATTCAGGATCATACATTCCAGGATCGCCCACTCCCGCTGGCTCAGCTCCAGCGCCTTGCCCGCGGCGGTGACGCTCTTGCGCGTCGTGTCGAGCTCGAGATCCCCGAAGGCGATCCGGGGATTGGCCACTGAGTTGGAACGCCGGATGAGGGCGCGGCATCGGGCCAGCAGCTCGGGCACTTGAAACGGTTTGGTCAGGTAATCGTCAGCGCCCAGATCGAGTGCTGTAACGCGGTCCTCGAGTCCGTCGCGGGCCGTGAGGATCAGGATGGGGATCATGTGGCCCCGGCTGCGCAGGGAGCGTACGAGCTGCAGGCCGTCCTGGCGCGGCAGCCCTATATCGGCAATGACCAGGTCGAAGGATTCGGTGTCGAGGGCCGTTTTCGCAGCTTCAGCGCTCGAAACGAGGTCTGCGGCGAAGCCGCCCCCGGTCAGGGCACGGCGGATGCCATCGCCGACCAAGGGGTCATCTTCGACTACCAGAACTCGCATGGCACGCAGGCTACACCATCGACCGGACCTTCGCGGGCAGTCAGGTTCACGTCAGGAATGGCGGTTACTGTGGGTGGCAATACCCCGGCAGGTACGACTATCGAAGGAGGTACCCCATGATTGCGCATACAAATTGGGTTCGGGCCATTCTGGCGGCTCTCGCAGTCGGTGTCCTGTTCGTGCTGACGGTACGGGCGGTTGGTTTGAATGAGCTCGAGCAACGGGACCACTGCGCTGCCGGGAAGCTCGAATCATGTCGTGAAGGAGGATCCCGTGGCGCAACTGACTGATGAGCTGATCTCGCGGCATGGCAGGAATTCCATCCGCAAACACGTACCGATTGTCATCAGCGGGTTGAAGGTCATCGTGCAGGCCGGACATGTGACGCTGCAGGGCCGGGTGAGTCTCGCGTTCCTGAGCACACGCGCCGAGAAGATCGTGCGCGGGCTCCCCGGTGTTACCGGTCTGACCAATCAGATCGTCGTCACGCCCGTCAGTGCCGCCAACACCGAATCCAACGATTCGGCCTTCGCACATACCAGGTCTGCAACAGCCTCGAGGTCGTTGAGGTCCACGACCGGAACGGTTGCATCCAACAGCTTCTGATCACTCGCAACGGCGACGATCCGATCGTCTTGCGGATAAAGAGGTGTCTTCTGCGTTTCCATGCGGAAGACTTCCAGCTTCGGATGACGGTCAGTCTTGAATCCTTCGACCAACACGAGGTCACACGGGGACAGTCGCTGAAGCAGCTCAGCGAGCGTGGCTTCCTTGCCGTCGCCCACTTCGTGCATGTGTGCCCAGCGCAGGGCAGAGGACACGATCACTTCGCTCGCGCCCGCCTTGCGATGTTCGTATGAGTCCTTGCCGGGCTTGTCGACATCGAAGTTGTGGTGAGCGTGCTTCAGGGTGGCTATTTTGAGGCCCCGGCGCCTCAGCTCGGGAATCAACTGGACGATCAGCGTGGTCTTGCCGGAGCCACTCCAGCCGACGATCCCTAAGACTTTTGCCTGGTTCATGATGCGGTTACCAGCGAAACAGAGCTGCCGTGAAACCGGTGGGATAGTCACCGGATCGTGGCGGCAGCTCCACGAAGCCGTCCGTGCCCGTCAGTCCCAGGAAGTCACCCGGGCCGTTGGTGGGACGCGGCGTTGCCTTCCCGCCGGTGATCACTACCGGGACGAATTGAACGATCGTGCGGCCGGGGCTGAAGGGGACCGCCAGCTCGATCTGCTCCGGGCCCCTGGAGCGTGCGGCCATTGCCGCAAGGGCGCCCGGTATGACGTACCGACGCAAACAAACCAGCGTCGCGACCGGATTGCCTGGCAATCCAAACACAACCTGACCTGTCGGGCCTACACCGAACCACATCGGCATGCCGGGCCGCTGCGCGACCTGATAGTACACCTCGCGCACGCCCAACTTCTTCAGCACCTGGGGCACGAGGTCAAACTTTCCCTTGGACACGCCGCCGCTCAGGATCAGAGCTTCTCGTTGAGCCAGATGTTGTTGCAGTCGCTCGGTCAGCACTGCCTCGTTGTCGGCGATATGATCGTCGCCGATCTTGTCGAAGCCGTGGGAGCGAAGTGCCGCGACAATCGCGTACGCGTTGGAACGACGTACCTGATGAGCGGCAATAGGTTGCCCCGGCTCAATCAACTCATCCCCCGTCGATACCACCATGAAATCCGGTTGGCGGCTCACTGCGACAGTGGGTAGACCCGCGGAGGCAACGACCGCGATCTCAGGCGCCCCCAGCCGCATCCCCGCTGTCAGCATCGGCACGCCAGGCTCGCTGTCCGCGCCGCGCCGCTGGACATTTGTATATGCCTTGCCTTTGACCTCATCTGTCAGTGTCGCTATGCCTCCAGCGAAGTCGTACTGCTCCACGGGGATGATGCAGTCGGTGCCTCCCGGCAACATCGCTCCGGTCATCACTTCGATGGCATTGGCCGCGTCCTTCAGCTCCAAAGGCGGCGCGCCGGCTGGTTGCATCGCCTCCACGGTAAAGCGTCGCTGACCTCGGGCGAGGGCACTGCTGCTGACGGCGATGCCGTCCATGCAGACGCGGTCGAATGGCGGGTTGTCCCGCTCCGCGTACACGTCGCGCCGCAAAATCTGGTGCAGACACTGGTCCAGCGGCCGCTCCTCAATCGGGGCGGCAGGCCAGTGAGATTCAATAGCCCGCAGTGCCCCCTCGGGGGTGATGAGCGATTGCGGGAGGGGCGGCTTGGGCATTTGCCTGGATTTTATAGCGATCCACCGGGGGCGGAACAGCAGAACGTCTCGAGGGTTGAGATCGATGTACCACATGGGAGCACGTCGATGGCTACTCGAGCGCGGCTACAACCACGGACGGTGGTCATCACCGGAGCTACGGCAGGAGTCGGGCGTGCGCTCGCGCTGCGCTTTGCGGAGTCGGGTGATCGTCTGGGGCTCATTGCACGGGACGCAACTGCTCTCGAAGCGGTTGAGCGGGAGCTGGAACGGTCGGGAGTTGAAGTTGCCACCGAGGCGGTTGATGTTGCCGACGCGCAGGCCCTGTTTGCCGCAGCCGAACGACTGGAGCAGCGACTCGGCAAGATTGATGTGTGGGTAAACGACGCCATGGAGACTGTTTTCTCCCGGGTGTCAGATATGACAGCACAGGAGTTCCGCAGGGTTACAGAAGTAACTTACCTGGGGTTCGTTCATGGTAAGCGGTAACTCCAAGACGTTCTTGTGTTGGTGGATAGCGTGGTTTGTAGTTGACGCGAGCGAATAGAAGTGACCTAACCCACAAGTGACCGATGATGATCGTGCTACTTTCAGAAGATAAGCTTCAGCGGACCAACCTCTTCTATGAAGCGCTGTTGCTCCACGGTGTCGGAAATGGCGGGGGCGCCATGAGGAATCCTTACACGCGAGACCTGAATTCCCGTTTGGCACATCGCACACCAAACGAGCTTCCAACCGAATTCGCTGTCAGCAAAGCCAAAATACTGATACTTGAGGCCGCAGCTCGCGAGGCAGGTTGGACATGGAGCAGTGGCATACTCCGCATCTGATTTAGGTAGCGTTTTCAGCCAATCCAGGTAATTCATAGTATCGAAATTGCTCCGAAGCTTGCCCGCAACCGATTGGTCACGCCGTGGCTTACGCAACGAGAGCGTGCAAAGCTGAGCGCAGCGGGTTCGCCGCGAAGCGCTGCTTCCATTGCCGCGGGGTGAGTTCCGCAACGCGCGAGGCGGGGTGCTGACCGACACGCTGCAGGACATCGACGAGATAGGTGTAGACGTCGATTCCGTGGAGACGGCAGGTCACGATCAAGCTCTGCACGATGCCGACTTGCTTCGCACCCAGCTCGGTCCAACAGAAATTCCAATTTTTTCTACCCATCGGGATTGCGCGCAGCGCGCGCTCCAGATGGTTCGTATCAATAGGCACATCCGGGTCGGTCAGAAACAACTCCAACCCAGAGCGACGCTCCCGCACATAGTTAAGCGCCTTGGTAAAGGGTGTACCGGGGCGCAACCCGTGCTCCTCGAGGCGGCGATCGACCCAAGCAAAGAAAGCCTGCACGTGCGATTTGCTGTGCATCAGTCGATGAAGCATTTTCGCTTCACCTGCGAGGCCAAGTCTTCGGATGTCATCCTCAACCGCGTAGCGCACCGATGCGCCTGATTGCTTCAAGGGCGCCCTGCGGCTCTATAGCCTGAGCGTCCACAAACTCTCGACGCGAATGACTCCAGCACAGCGCATGTGCGATACCGACCTTCTTCGCGTAGCTTGCATAGGCAGCGTAGCCGTCGGTCAAAATCACCGAACCCGGCGCATGATCGACCCCGAGGATCCTATACACGTTTTGCGCGTCGCGGGACGGAAAGAACGGAAAGCATACCTCGTCGTGTCCGCCATAAACCGGCCAGAAGTAGGCGAGCTTCAATTTGCCGCGTTCTTTGCGCCCCGCCTTGATCGGGGTCTCGTCCATCGCTTTGACGCGGTCCGCGCGGATCGAGTCGAACTGAGCCTCGTAGATCGGCTCTAACATCGAGATCGACTGTTGGCTCAATTGCGTCAGCCAGGGTCGGCTGACGTGGATGCCGCCATCCTCGAGTCGTTGATGTTGCCGATACAACGGAAGATGATAGGCAAACTTGTCAACCAACAGCCCTGCCACGAAGCTCACATCGGCGCGGCTGCCTTCGATCACTCCAGCCGGCGCGGGTGTACAGCTGATCGTCTGCTTGTCGCGGCGCTTGACCACCGAGCGCAGGTACTTGAGGATGACGTAGCTCCCAGGACGCTGCGCCAGGCGATAACTCACCTTCCGGCTGATCACCTCATACTGATCCGGGGACAGCTCTTGCGTCTGCGGATCAGGGACCTCAATCGTCTCCACCGGGACTCGTGCTTCGTCAAAGAATGGGACGCTCTCGGCCTCACCCACTGCCGCATCCCACTGCGGCTCTCGACGTGTGTGCGCGGCCACCATGCGTTCTTTGGCAGGGGCTGTCTCCGGGGCGGGGGACAATACCTCTCCCAGAGCCAGCTGCTGGGCGTTCTCCAGAACCCGCAGCCGCTCGCTTTTGGTGCCGAACATTTGCCGCTGAAACCAGTCGAGCTGAGTCTGCAGAGACTGCACCGTAGTGGCCAGCGTCTGCACGAGCGCGATGAACTGCGCCGGGCTGTAAGATGCCATCTCAGCTTCGCTCGGGAGCTTGGGCGTCGGCGCTGGGTCCATCAGCGGATGGTAGCGCAGAGATGGTGTTTGAAGAAGTGTTTGTTATGGGGTTTTGTAACCACTTCGGCAGCCGGTACCGCTTTCTCTGCCTGCCGGGCTCGATGCCTTCCAACATCAACTTCAACCCCGTCCAGTCCATCTCGCGCGTGCGCACCTGCGCCCAGTCGCTCACAAAGCGGCCCGCCTCCAAGCGCTTCGCCCAAATGCAAAATCCGGAGCGGTCGAAATACAAAACCTTCATTTGCGTAGCTCGTCTCGAAATGAAGACGAATAAATCTCCGCTCAGCGGATCGGCGCGTAATCCCTGCAGAGTCAGCGCGTATAGCCCGGGGAAGGACTTGCGCATGTCGCAGGGATGGCCATAGAGGTGAACCCGGATCTGGCCTTCGGCAAAAAACATCAGCTGCGGACCAGGTGCAGCAACACGCCTCCACCCAGATCCAGCCGCACCTCAAACCGGGACCCACTCGCGCTCAGTGCGCCCAGGTCGATGAACTCTCCCGTGGGCTTCTCCGGGCGCACGTTGCAAGGGGCGCGCCTCGGTGTACTCTCGTCCTGGGCCGCTCGCTGCAATCGCGAGCGCCATCCATAAAGGCTAGCCGCCTTGATATCTTCCCGCTCGCAAAACTCTTGCACTGACAAGCCGCTCTCGGCTTGGCGCGACACTATCTCACGCCACGTGCTCTCGCTGCGGCGCTCCCGTCCGATCTTCTCCATCATCCGCCCCAGTGGTTGTGAATCTGGAGCTCATTGTTCGCGTCCTTCGCGCGAGCTGGAAGAACGCCGCAGGCTTAGCGCTTACCGTTCATGGCACGATGGCTGCTCTCAAATCGATGCGCCTGCGTCGCCGGGGCCGGATCATCCAGATCGGATCAGCACTGGCTTATCGGGGCATTCCGCTGCAGGCCGCGTACTGCGGGGCGAAGCACGCGATTCGGGGATTCACCGATTCCGTGCGGACTGAGTTGCTGAATGAAGAGTCTGACATCCGCATCAGCATCGTCGAGCTGCCGGCGGTGAATACACCGCAGTTTGATTGGGCGCGAGTCCATATCAGTCATCAGCCGCGGCCGATGGGTCGACCGGTACAACCGGAAGCCATTGCCGATGCAGTCTTCCGGGCGGCGGCCGGCTCCTGGCGGGAGTATTGGATCGGAGTGCCGACGCTCCTGACGATCGTCGGCAATGCGGTACTGCCCGGACTTCTGGACCGGTACCTGGCCAGGAAGGGTATTCAAGGGCAGCAGACCGGGGTGCCCGTGTCGCCGGGCCGGCGGGACAACCTGAATGCGCCTGTCACCGGACTGCATCGTACGCGTGGCTCATTCAGCCTCGAAGCCGAGACACGGGCGCCAATGATTGTTGGGGGAGTTGCGCGTGTTGGATTGCTTGCGGCTGGCGCGGTTTTCTTCATGGCGGTAGGCGCGGGTTTGGCGCGCTTGACGCGTAGTCGGTTTTAGTCCCGCCGCATAACCCTCGCTTGCAGGCTCAACGAGGCCGTTTCATGGTGACCAATTTGGTCGAAATCGAGGATTTCATCGGCTTCGCCGAGTCGAAGGCCGGCGAGCAGTTTCTGTTTGCAGCCGATGTGCCCATCTCCTGCGCAGCGGAGGCGCTCCCATCGCATCGAGAGTGTATGACACGGGATTCCCGCTCGGAAACGCCGGCCTCGTGCCTGCGGCATCGGTCTCGTTGAGCGCGGCTCAGTTCGAAATCGTAATTCCGCCGATATAGCAAGACGATGACGCGCTGTCGAAGTAGACAACGACCGGCTTGTTCAATGAGAAAGCCACCATCAGCGTCGCTTGCATGTTCGCAAAAGCGTTGGCATCGACAACACCGTTCTGCCCGACCGCTAGGTAGTAGTGCTTGGGACTGCAGCACGACTCGTATTTCATATGCTTCCCTGAAGTTTTTGAATTTCTGCGAGATATGGGACAAACGACTCAGTACGACACTCTTGCGACGTCGGTGGGAATATCTAAAATGTGGAGTTCAAAAGTGTTGTCCTCTGTGCCGTACGCTAACGTCCAAGTTCGCTTTATCGGATGGGCTGCGAGTGCCTCGATCAGCACGTTTCGGGCCGTCTCGTCATTCGCTCCGATATTGGTTGGCACATCCGATTTGGTTGGTCTTGCGAACATCTCCCCGACGCTGAGATCCATCGAAACATGGGCTGAGGTCTTTATCGCGCGAACTATCGCACGATAAAGATCGGTTTCGCTTCTTTCCACTTGCGGCAGAGAGATTCGCGTATCCAACACGGTGCTCGGTGGTAACCAGTTTCCAGTACGATCTCGCAGTTCCGATGGAATAATATGGAATGAGTCTCCTGTTTGAACTACGTGGAAATGGCCGCCGTGAGATGCAGAATTCTGGAGCCTGATCAAATCCTGCAACAGTTTTAACACATCGCTCGAAGTGGGCTTGCTGAGCTTGGGGATTTGCATGGTCAGCTTCCAGGGTTTAGGGACCAACAATTTCGGCGCGGTCCCGGGTCTGTAGCTGGCGTAATCTTTCCTCGTCGTAGATGCGATATCTATAACATCGTCGGAATTCGTATAGAGAGGATCTTCGTAGGTGATCACGAATCCGTACAAAGCCTGCAGAATCAGGGCAGCCCGCATTAGCGGTCGGCCACTATCGATCGACAGCGTAGTCGAGTCGCTTCCGTAGATCAGTCCTGCCGAATCTGCGTTGTGCTGGGCCGAATCAGCGTACGCACGTCCACCGATTAGCGCAAATACGATCGGTACCGTGGCCACTGCGAGCCTATATCGGCTGGGAACCCAAGAATTAGATTTTCGGTCCATGATAATTCCGCGTATTAGTGTTGCTGAGGAGGTTGCGGCTTTCGGAACATTCCGATGATCATGTCTAACACTCCAAATCTCAGTGCCGTTTGCGACTGTTTTCTTGCGTTGAATCCTCATAGTGACCCGCATATGGGGTCGGTACATATCTCCCCTTTCTACTGCCAGAGAAATAGCATCCGTCTGGGTTTGGATTATCAGCGGCGGGAAATGTCTCTTGGATGAATCTTCCTCCAAAATTAAAGGTTGTCGGCGCCGGCTGCATGGTTGCATGGAATATACCCTGAATGGGATTTGAGTCCGGCCACTGATGACACTGTTTGAGCTCATACCGAATGCAGATGCCGTGTTGGCGCTCGCGCCCGAAGAGTTGGCCTTTGCGTGCTGAAAGTCGCACGGCGAGGTGTGCAAGACGGGCTCATGAATCTGCAGGCCGTCATTCCAACCCATGTCGGCGCGCACATTCCCAACTATCCTGCCCAGCGGCAGCACGAGATCGAGATCAGGCCTGGGCCTGGTTCGAAGGCGCCTCCGTTGAATCATTCCTCGTGTGCTCGGTTGTACGCGCGCGTGTGGTTGCGCGGTCTCTTGGGTGGCCGGCGTGGCATTCGCGAATCAGGTCGGAGCCCCAGCGTTCGGCCTGGTCGGCGCTCGCGAATGCGTCTGGCTTACGGGCGCGCCAAATCAGATCAGCCGGGTCTGTTCGGACTGCGCTGAGCGGCCAGGGGGCCTGGCTGGCGGACTGAGCACGCAGCGTCGCGCGCGCAGCGATGATTCTCAGGAGGTGACTGGCGAGGATCGCCATCTCCTGGACTTCCTGAGCCGACCGCTTTCACCATCGCGCGAGACTGCGCCTCGTCATCCACGCGCGGACCCCGGCGGCTCAGGATGCGCCAGCCATTGGTGCCGTTGATGCCCGGCTCCGGCAGGACAATCTGGTTTTCCAACCACGGCAATTACCAGCAAGGATTTATTTGTAGCAGGCACTGCGATAAGCGGCGATTAAGCCAAATATTCAGCAACTTGCGCCACAAAGCACTCTTGAGTGCTAGAGCGACATGAGTGGATTCAGCAACTCGAGTTCTGGAGCATTTGGGACGTTGAGCGGCTTCTCTTGGCGGGCGAATCTCGTAGAGCGCCCAACCTGATGATTTTTCGCTAGAATGCCCCCCACTGCGCCCGTAGCTCAGTTGGATAGAGCATCAGGCTTCGAACCTGAGGGTCGGGAGTTCGAATCTCTCCGGGCGCGCCACTCCCCCAACATGCCGCATTCCGGCATATGCTCAATCGCATCTGGGCGACTCATGCTGATCCCAAGGACACCAAAGACCGGTCCTGAGTAACCTGGATCGTTGATCGCCTTCTTCAGGAAGACGAGGATTCTGTGTCCGCATACCTGCTTTGATGCTGTAATCGAGCAGTTAGCTTTGGTCCAAACATAGAATCAATCATTTCAAACGTTCTTCCAGATGCTTTCGCGCCAATTCACGTTCGCGAGCTTGCCCTGCGCGGAGTGCGTCGAAGAGTGCCAGTAGTACGTAGTAGTCGGGGATCTCTCTCGCTGCCAGCGGGAGCTTTGGATACAGGGGTAAGAGGGCAGTGCCCCTAGTAGTCCCCTCTGCGTGCGGCCATACAAACACGTCATGCGCTGAAAAGTTGATCTGATCTCTCAGTGGTGATACCGCGTGCGCAGTTGGAAAGCCACGAGTGACTTCACCAAGGACGGGTGGATATACGTAGGGCGCCCCGTTGATTACAAAGGGCCGCAACGCCGACAGGACCGGGCGAAAGGCGCCGTCGCGCTCTACTGTCAAGCGAGCGCTCATGAGGCGTTGAACGGCAGCGTGGACTTCGAAGGGGGACAGCTTTAGCTCATGTGCCAAGGCGGCATATGGACGGTGCTCCCCTCGCAGTAGAAACAGCCTCAAGGCCACAGCGAGATCCTGAGGCTTCAAAACCCATTGCCGCGTGCTGGCACGCTGAAGTGCCACGCTTTGGTTTCGCTTCTGATGGAGTTTCATATGCTATATGCATATAGCATATGAAGGCCACGGCGAAAATCAATTGGGTCCGAAGGCGCGGGGTAGTGCCGGGAGGCAGCCTGCGCGCCGAAAGAGGCATGCACACCAAGGTGGCCGGCACTCGGGGAGTGCCCGGCCGTCGGCGCGCCTACATAGGCGCGCACTTGTTGGAAGTGATCTTCACATCCGTCGGTGTCTTCAGATACTTCCGGGTCGCAATCGGCACCTGCTCGTCGTTGCCGGTGATGTCGGCCTTGGTTTTGTCATTCCAGGTGGCACCGTCGGAGAAGGTCACCAGGAGATTCATGTTGCATCGATAGCCGGCGCCGCCTTTGGCGAATACCTGGACACTGTGTTGGATCAAGCCCGACGTGGGAACGGAGGCGGTTAGCGTCGGCTCGCCGCCCGTGCGTGGCGCGGCGGGGGCTGCGGGGGCGGCTGGTGGTATTGCGAGCGTGGAGTGAGGGGCGACGGCGGGTTGTCCTTGCGCGGCGGATGTCGCGGCGCCGGCTGCACCAACTGCACCGGGGGCAGCGGCGGTTGGCGCAGCGGTGCCATAGGGCGCGGGTGCGGCCGTCGTTGGCGCGGAGGGGTATGGCGGTGGTGTCGCACCAGGAGGCGTGCCGGCCGGAGCATAGCCGGGCGTTGACGCCGCACCAGGTGTCGCTGCTGACGCATAGGCCGGTGACGTCGAAGCGGCAGCAGCGGCGGAAGCCGGCCCGCCGCTGGAGGCGGTAGCATCAGAAGTGCAGTGAGACGCCCCAGCAGGGTTCTGCAGGAGGATGATCCCCGTTTTGAAATCCCCCCGATCGTAAAACGTCTGTGCGCCCATATTTAAAGGCTTGCTGTGGTCGCCACAGTCGCCCACGACAGTCCAGGTCGTCGTGACGCCCTTGCCGCCGGGAATGCGCAACGTCGGAATGCCCGGCGGCGGCTTCTTGCCGGCCGGCTCATTTGCATAGCAAAGGGGCAGCGTGCGCGACTCGCCGCGCTTCAGCGTTCGCTGGTACACGTCGCCGCGGCGGGTCCAGCCACTGGCTGGGCACTCGTTATCGTGGAATTCGATGACCAGGTCGTGGCCGGTGCGATTGCAGAACGCGACGGCCCATTCAGAAGACTGGCTGGGCTCCGGAGCGGAGCCGGGGCATGCGGACAGGTCCTCGTGGGCCTCCTGGGATTGAGCGGTGACGCTCGTCGCAGCGAGCGCGAGAATCGACAAGACTGCGGAAACGAATTGTAGTTTGATTTTCAACAGCCTGCCCCCTCACTGCGGTTGTCTTGATTTTCATGTAAAACGCCTCGAGTAACAACCGACCGTCGCGCTGGCCAAGGGCCAGCGAGCCCATGATCCATCGTGGAACACACTGGAGTCGCCGTGACAGCCTTTAACCTGAACCCGCCAAATGCCGAGCAGCGCCAGAAGATTACTTCCGGTCTCACCGACCAGGAGCGCCACGTACTGCTACAGCACGGTACGGAAGCGGCGTTCTGCGGTGTCTTTCTCGACAACAAGAAGGAAGGTATTTATACGTGCAGGTTCTGCGGCCTGCCGTTGTTCCGCTCCAGCGCGAAATTTGACTCCGGTACGGGTTGGCCCAGCTTCTTCCAGCCGTACGATGAGTCGCACATCAAACGATTGCGCGATACGAGTTATGGAATGGTGCGCGTGGAGGAAGTTTGTGCGCGATGCGGGAGTCACCTGGGACACGTTTTTCCGGATGGACCCAAGCCCACCGGTGAGAGGCACTGCCTCAACTCCGTGTCGCTCTCATTCACGGAAAAAGGCCAGGCGTTGCCGGATGTCCTTGGCAGGGGCGCACCGGAAGGTCAGGCTGATAAAGCCGGGTAGTTGACACCACCGGCGTCCCGGGCCGTCCGATGTTGGTGCCGCCCCGGCCCCGGAGGTCCTGGCGCCGATGCGGTCCGGCGTCGGTGTGACCCCCGCCTTGGCCGGCGGTTCGGCCCCGAACCGCGAGTATATGCCGCGGCGGCGTCTATGGCGCCGCGGGAACCGCCCGAGCTTCCGCCAGAATCAACCCAAACAGTCCCTCCCGATCCGTCCACTCCCCGATCGGCGTCCAACCGGCCGACCGCAAAAGTAACCGGGCGTCGCGCGGTCCATACTTGTAACTGTTCTCAGTGTGAATCGTCTTGCCCTTCGATATCGCGAAGGGACGTCCATCAACACTGAATGACACATCGCGAGTTGCTTCGAGATGCATCTCGATGCGCGCCTCGGTGTCATTCCAACGCGCCACGTGGCGGAAGGCGGAAACCGGAATCGTTCCGCCGAGCTCGCGGTTGATCCGATGCAACAGATTCAAGTTGAATTCCGCTGTCACGCCCTGCGCATCGTCATATGCCGGAATCAAAACACTGACCGGTTTGATCCGGTCGATGCCGATCAGCAGCTTCGAGCCTTCGCCCAGGGTTTCCCACATGGCGCGCAGCAGATCTACGGCGGCAGGCGCGTTCATGTTGCCAATGGTGGAGCCCGGGAAAAAACCGAGGCGCGGCCGGTTCGCCAGCGCCGCGGGCAGAACCAACCGGTGCATGAAGTCGCCTTCGATCGGATGGATGGGCAATATCGGAAACTGCCGCTCGAGTTCTGCAACAGAGTCCCGCAGAAATTCACCGGAGATGTCGATTGGTACGTAGGCCGAAGGAGCGACCGCGGCAAGAACGAGCGGTGTCTTGGCAGACGAACCGGACCCGAACTCCACAACCGCACGGCCAGGGCCCGTCAGGGAGGCGATATCTGCCGCGTGAGCGGACAAAATAGAGCGCTCGGTGCGAGTGAGGTAGTACTCGGGTAAGCGGGTGATGTCTTCGAAGAGCTCGGAACCGCGCCTGTCGTAGAACCAACGAGCGGGGATGGCGCGTGGCCGGCCGGAAAGGCCCGCAAGAACATCCGCGCGGAACGCCGGATCAGCCAACGCCGGATCTGGCAACGCTGGATCAGCCAGCGTTGAACCAACGAGCGCTGGATCAACCACGGCTGGATCAACCCGTGCGGGAGTCTCGCCGTGCCGAATAATGTCAGCCCGCGTGACCGCGTTAGCGTCACGCTTCGTCGCTGCGCCCTCGCGAACGGCGGCTCTCCGGGCCCTTGCATCACCCACTGCAGCCATGGATTCACCCTCACCAAGTCAGTGCCTCACTGATTAATGAGGGTGAAGCCATATTTATCCACGGCCTTGCAAAAAAATGTCTAGAGCCCCTCCGTCGGGGGCGGGGGCCCCGCTTGCGTTGGGGGCCCCACTTGCGTTTCTACTGCGCCGTCTTCTTCCGGCTGATCGCGTAAACATACGCCGCGACCGCCTTCAACTCGTCAGGCTTCAGCGACGTGCCGCCATTCGGAGGCATTGCACCGCCAACAGTCTTTGGCTTGGCAACACCCGAAGCGATTATCTTTGAGATGCCATCGAAGCTACCGTCACTCCAGAGCCACTTGCCCTCAACGAGGTCGGGGCCCACCGGGCTGCCACGTCCATCAGACCCATGGCATCCGCCGCATGTGCCGTTAGCAGCTTCACCGTGGAATATCCGATCGCCCAGTGCAACCTGATCCTTGGTTGCGCCGGGAGGCGGCGTCAGTGCAGCAGTCTGACGGCCTGCATCAGGATGCACACCTTCAGGAGGAGGCTCTGACGCAGAACCGGTCGTAGCTGGCTTTGGTGCCGGCGCTGGAGTCACTTTCGCAGCGTCTGCAACACCACGGTAGGTAACCCGCCAGATGCGTCCATGGACGTCGTCAGAAATGTACAGAGAGCCGTCCGGTCCCGAAGCAAGCCCCGACGGACGGAACGCGGCGCGGCCCGGTTCCTTCACAGCGCCCGCGAATCCATCAGCAAACACAACATAGTTGCCTGAGGCCTTGCCATCAGTCATCGGCTGGAAGACCACGTTGTAGCCAGCTTGCGGGGCTGGCGCGCGATTCCAGGAGCCGTGGAAGGCGATGAACGCGCCTTTGCGGTAAGCAGCCGGGAACCTGGTGTTGGTTACAAACAGCAGGTCATTCGGAGCCCAGTGGGCGGGGAAGAATGCGGCCGGTGGGGTGCGGTCCGCGCACAGGCCCACTTTCTTGCCACCGTCGCCGCCATACTCCGGCGCAAGCACCAACTTCTTCTGCATCCCATCGAAGTAGCACTCGGGCCAGCCATAGTCGGCGCCGCTCTTCAGCTCCATCACCTCTTCGGAGGGCAGCTCCGGTCCCTGGTTCGGCTTGTAAAGAGCCGTCCAGTTCTCGGAAAGCTGATCGCGCCCGTGTTGGGTTACGAACAGGCGGCTCTCGGAGTCAATCGCAAATCCCTCGCCGTTGCGGATGCCAGTGGCATAACGCTCTTTGGGCGAGAACTTCTGGTTGGTCTTGTTCGCGTCATACTTCCAGGTGCCCGCACGGGTCTCCTTCTCCGTGCACGGTTTATGGCCAGGTGACTTCGGCTGACGATTCTCGACTTCGCAGGCGTTCGTGGCGGAGCCCAGATCCACGAACAGGTTGCCTTTCGAATCGATGATGAACGGATGCATCGGGTGATCGCCCGTCAGCGGCATATCCGACACAACCACTTCCGGCTTCCCCTTCGGTACGATACTGCCGCTGGCGACGGCCGGGAATTTAACGATCTTGTCGTTGACTTCCGCGTAAATCGAGCCGTTGTACAACTGAATGCCGGTACCGCCCGCGGAACCCTGAGCGGCGCTGTCACCAAAGCGCTCGATTACATCGGCCTTGCCAGCACCTTTCGTGTCCCGTAACGCAACCAGAAAACCGCCGGCGGGCGGCGTGTCGTCCTTGTAGTACCGTCCACTCCAGGTGTTGACATACACAACACCGTTCGGTGCGACAACGAGGTGCCGGGCGTGCCCGATGTTGTCAGCGAATATCGTGGCGCAGAAGCCCTGCGACAACACGAGCCCGGCGTTGTTGCCAGGACAGGATGCGGCGGACATCATCATCGGCGGCGGCGCTTCGGCAGCCGGGGCCGGGACTGTGGCCGTGCTGGCCGCCAGGCTGCTCAAACTGAGGACAAATAAACGTTTCATGTAGTGATTCATCAACGGGGCTCCGGCAGCGGTACTGCATAAACGCGGAAGGGCAGGTTGGGTTTCTTGTTCGGATCGGACAGTAGAGACAATTGGCCTTCGCTCAGCCATGCGGTGCGTCCGACCGAGGTGACTCCCGTTGGCGTTGTATAGCCATCCTTCAAAGTCTCCACGCTCGCCGAGTCACCGTGAACAGTCATGAGGTCCAGGCGCCCCTGACCCTCAATGAGGAGGAAGTCTTTTCCATAGCGGCGCATGCCGTCAGTGTGGAAGAGCGGGCGGGACGGCGTCAGCCTGGTCAGTTTGGTGGCTTTGCCTCGTTTGACATCGATCCGGTACAGCTCGCCCGGGCCTACGGTGTTGACATAGAGATTGCCATCGGGTCCAAAGGCCAGCCCATCCAGGCCACCGCCTTTTTCCGGTTGCAGCGACGGCTCGGTGAACCAGACTTCCAGCTCCTTTGCGCCCTTTGCCAGCCTCAGTACCTGAGGCGCTGCAGTGTTGGTGACATAGGCGGCTCCATCGGGGCCGATTGCGATGTCATTGCACGTTGAGGGCTTGCTCGGAAACGGTACGCTGAGCTTGCCAACGCCGGTTTTCAGGTCGAAGGCGAACAGCGCACTCACTCCATCCGGGGTGCCTACAGCCATTCCCCGCGCGGACAGATCATTTGAGCACACCCACAAGACACCCGCTTTTTCGTCAACCAGGACTCCGAAGGTTGAGTGGGTGCCGAAGGTCCCAGGCTCGATCCACACCTTCGCTTCAGACGAATGCGGCTCGATACGCGTGATTCCGCCATTGGCCAGGTTGCTCACATACAGAGTGCCGTCCTTGCTCGAAGAGATACTCTCGGGGAAAGCACGCTCACCCGGTAGAGCCACCGATTCAGTGGCGGCCGTTGCATCAAAAGTCACCGCGAGCGCGATGATCAAGGGTAAGAGCCGTTGCATCATTGATACCTCCCGTACTGCGTTGCAGTATATAGCGCGCCCAGACACCGCAGCGCATGACGCCGCGATTGTGTACGAGTGCGCAGTTTCGCCGTGATACGACGGCGACACTGCCTGCACGATGTCTAGATCCGTACAGTGGCCCGCGCTGCCCTTTTTCAAACCTACTGATCTGCAGCCGCCGGACAGCGGCCGCGAGTGTACGGTCGAGCTCACTGATGGCCGCATCGTCCGCCAGGAACTGGTCGAATTCCAGCCGGGCGCGGAAGTGCTCGCCCTGCGGCCGCGGGAAGGTGAGCGGGTCAAAGACGTCCCGTATACCCATATCCGATCGATCCGTCTGCAGTGTCCCGTCGCGTACGTTCCCGACATCGAGGCACTGAAGGGTGTCGGCGTCACCGACCCGACCGCTGACAATCGCAAGCAGTATGAAATCACCCTGGCCGATGGTAGCCGCATGAGCGGCCGGACCCTGGGCTTTGTAAAGGACTCCAGCGGCCTGTTTCTGTTCCTGGTGGACCCGCCTGGCGAAGGCGTCGCGGATAACGAGCCCGTCACGGCCGTGCACTGTTTCATTCCCGCCATGCAGATCAAAGATCTGCAGATCGGTCCTCAACTGGGTGACGTCCTGCTGGGCAATAACGATGTCAGTGCGGATTCACTGACGCAGGCCCTGAACAAACAGGCGCAGATGCGCCAGGAGAAGATCGGCAAGTATCTGACTGACCGCGCCATCATCTCGCCACGGGATCTGTTGGTTGCGTTGCGCGCGCAGGAAAAGCGGCCCTCGGTGCGCCTGGGGGACCTGCTCGTGGAAGCTGACCTGATTACCAAGGAGCAGCTCGCCGAGGCGTTGTCGATTCAAGCCACGAAACGTGGCCGCCGGGTGGGTGAGATTCTCATCGAGATGGGCGCGGTGTCACTGCGGGTCATTCAGTTCGCCCTGTCGGACAAGCTCGGTATTCCCTATGTCAATGTGAAGGAATTCAAGATCGGGCCGGGCGCGCTCGAAACCATTCCCATGGAAGTGGCCATCCGGCACCAGGTTTTGCCGCTGCTGCGCTCGGCGGACACGCTGGTGGTGGCCGTTGAAGATCCGTTCGTGATGGATATCGAGCAGGAGCTGCGCTGCCTCGCCGGCCGGAACATTTCCCCGGTCATCGCCAATCCCCAGGATCTGAAAGCACGCATTGCAAAGGAATATGCGAATCTGGATCTCAAGGCGCTGGATGCGCGCAATGGCAACACGCCGCGCAATGGCCACACACAAACGGACTCGCGCGCTGCCGCCAACGCCCAGACCAAAATCAGCGATCTCGCGTTTCAACTCGAGAGAGAGGCGCAGTCGACCCGGCCCGCGAAGGAGTCGATTGTCGACTCACGTGTGTCGGAGAACACGCTCGTCAAGTTGGTCAACAAGATCATCATCGAGGCCCATGCGCAAGGCGCTTCCGATATCCATATCGAGAGCAACACCGGCAGGATGGAGACCAAGGTCCGCTTCCGTAAGGACGGCGACCTCGAGGATTACCTGGATCTGCCGCCGACCTACAGCAATGCGCTCGTGTCGCGCATCAAGGTCATGGCCGACCTCGACATCTCGGAGCGCCGCAAGCCACAGGATGGCAAGATCGATTTCTCCAGGCACGGGCCCCTCGACATCGAGCTGCGGGTCGCCGTCATTCCTACATCCAACATGCTGGAGGATGTCGTACTGCGCATCCTCGCCAATGCGACAGCGATCCCTCTGGAGAATGTGGGATTCACGGACGCCGATCTCGACCGCCTGAAGAAAATGATCTCGCGCAGTTATGGGTTGATTCTCGTGTGCGGGCCAACGGGCTCGGGAAAAACCACGACCTTGCATTCAGTCCTGCGACAGATCAATACGCCCGACATCAAGATCTGGACCGCCGAGGACCCCGTTGAAATCACGCAGCCGGGCCTGCGCCAGGTGCAGGTACAACCCAAGATCGACTGGACCTTCGCGGGCGCCATGCGCGCATTTCTGCGCGCCGACCCCGATGTCATCATGGTCGGTGAGATGCGTGACGCCGAAACTAGCAAGATTGCCGTCGAGGCGTCCTTGACGGGTCACCTCGTGTTTTCCACCTTGCACACCAACAGCGCCGCGGAAAGTGTCGTCCGGTTGTTGGATATGGGCATGGATCCGTTCAATTTCGCCGATGCGCTGATCGGGATTCTGTCGCAGCGTCTGGCGCGCAAGCTGTGCACCGCCTGCAGGAAATCCCGCGTTCTGTCGGATGTCGAAGTGTTGGACCTGGCAGGCGAGTATTGCGCCGGCACCCAGCTCGATCCCGCGCAGACACTTGCCGACTGGCGCGCGGAGTTCGGCTCCAGCGGGAAGATTGTTGTGCGCGAACCTGTGGGTTGCGACGCCTGTAAGGATGGTTACAAGGGGCGCGCCGTGGTGTATGAGTTACTCTCCGGCACGCCGGAGGTCAAGCACCTGGTCCGCACGCACAGTCCGGTGCCGGAGTTGTTTGCCGCAGCAGTGAATGGCGGAATGCTGTCACTGCGCCAATGTGCCATTCAGAAAGTGCTGCACGGCACGTTGGACCTTGCCGGCGCGCGAGCCGTGTCGAGCTGATATAGCTTCAGACGGGCTGATCGAGCGACTTCGCCAACTCAGTGAACAGCTTCGGACCCTGCTCCGTCATGTGCCAGCAATCCTCCAGCCGGATGCCGAATTCACCGGGAATATAGAGTCCGGGCTCATCGGAGAAACACATGCCGGCAGCCAGCGCGGTCGTGTCACTGCGTACCAGGAACGGGTGCTCGTGCCCATCCATTCCGATGCCATGGCCCGTTCGATGGGGCAGGCCCGGCAGCGCGTAATTCTTGCTCCAACCCTTGCTCTCGTAAAAAGCACGCACAGCTTTGTCGATGTTGCCTACGGGCACCCCGATCCTGGCCGTCTCCAACGCAATCTCCTGCCCGCGCTTCACCATACTCCACACCTCGCGTTGCCGCGCAGTGGGTTGACCAAACACCCAGGTCCTGGAGATATCGGACTGATAGCCGTGGAGTGTGCAACCGGCATCGATCAATATGACCGATCCTTCGCGGACGGTTTGCACAACCTTGGAGCCGTGTGGAAAGGCGCTGGCCTCATTGAGAAGGGCGAGTGAGAAGTCATACCCGCCACCCAGAGCAACTGTGGCTTCGCCCGTCAGCTTGACGACATCGGCCGTGACCATACCCGCCTGTACGTTCGCGTGCACGTATCGGATGGCTGCCAGCGTGATGTCGTTGGCAGTCTGCATGAGTGCCAGCTCGGCAGGCGACTTGACCATTCGGCAGGCGCGAACCAACTCGCCGCCCGGGACCGTCGACCTTTTGCCGCCGGCAGCCTTGTTCACGGCGTCAGTGACAAAGAAACGAACGTTGGAATCGACCGCCAGTGCACCGTCTCCCAACCCGCCGACCGACTTCGCAATCAGCTCAAACGGACTCTCATCCTCCTGCCACGGCCGGATTTCCCCCGGAACCTGCAGCATCTCGTGGATGGAGGGCGACTCGAAGAACGGCGTGACTACGATGACCTGGCCCTTGGCCGGAATAATGGCCGCGGTGACCCGCTCGCTGGTCCACCAGTGAATTCCTGTGAAGTATTCCAAAGTGGTGCCTGCCTCCACAAGGAGGGCAGCGATCTTCTTCTCCTGCATCAACCCCTGCACCTTCGCGAGGCGCGCCTGCCGCTCCTGTGCGGTGATGGGTTGCGCATTCCCGGCCATCGATTTCAGGGCTATGGGCCGGGGACGCTGCGGGGGTGGCTTGGTCTGCGCAAAACTGACAGTTGTTGCAACGGCGGCTGTAGAAGCCGCCGCTCCCAGGATGGCACGTCTCGTGATTGTCATCCCGGGACTATAGCCGAACTCAGCCCAACGCTGGGTAATCCGTATAACCCTTTTCGCCAGGGGTATAGAAGGTAGCGGGATCCGGCATGTTGAGGGCGGCGCCGGTCTGCCAGCGCCTCACCAGATCCGGATTGGCCAATACACCCTTGCCAACGGCAATCAGGTCCGCCCTGTTGGCTACCAGGTCGGCCTCGGCCCGCACCGGGTCGTAACCGCCGGACAGAATGACATGGCAGTTACTCGCCCTGCGGATGGTCGCCTTGATTGAATCGGGCACCTTCGGCGCGCCGGTGGAGGAGTGATCGACGACGTGTATGTAGAGCAGGCCACGTTCATTCAACTGACTCGCGAGATAGGCGTAGTCAGCTTCCATTTCCGGATAGAGAGGCATGTCATTGAACGTGCCGAACGGGGAAATGCGGATGCCCACCTTCTCCTTCCCGATGGCGCGGATGACAGCGTCGGCCACTTCCAGGAGGAAGCGGGCCCGCTTTTCAGTCGAGCCGCCATAGGCATCCGTACGGATGTTGGAGTTGGGACGCAGGAACTGCTCGAGCAGATAGCCGTTCGCGGCGTGCAGCTCGATCCCGTCAAAACCGGCCGCGATACCATTCCTGGAGGCCGTTACATAGTCTTCGATGGTCTGTTTGATGTCGGCTTCGGTCATGGCCTCCGGGACGGGCAGCGGCTTCATCCCTTCGCTGTCGGTCCACATCTCACCCTTGGCCGCCACGGCGGAAGGCGCAAGTACACGCGATCCCCCCTTGGGAATATTCAGTGGATGAGAAATGCGGCCGCAGTGCATGAGCTGCGGAACGATCCTGCCGCCTCTGGCATGTACCGCATCAGTGACCAGGCGCCAACCGGCGACCTGCTCCTGGGAATACAGCCCCGGAATGCGGGCATAACCCAATCCATCGGCGGAGGGTGATGTTCCCTCGGTGATGATGAGCCCGACAGAGGCCCGCTGGCCGTAGTATTGCGCCATCAACTCGTTGGGAACATTGTTAATTGCGCGGCTGCGTGTCATCGGCGACATCGCGATCCGATTCTGCAGCTTCAGCGGACCAAACTGGGTCGGCGAGAACAAAAGCGACATGGGTGTATTTTTCCGGGGTCCGGGGTTGAGGCAGATACTACCCAGTGCATGGTGGCGGCGACAGCGAAAGATGTGTCCCCGAGGGCAGAGGTCGCAAGTGTGTATCGGGGGAGGATCAACTACCGCGAACGAACAAACCCACCGTCAGCGCCAGACCGATCAGAACCACGAGAAACCGCAACACCCGCTCATTGACCTTACGAACCATGTGGCCGCCGATGATACCTCCCACAATTGCCCCGACCGCGTAGACGGCGGCTGTCGACCAATTGACTTCGGGTGAAAAAACAAAGATCGCAACGGCTGAAGCATTCATTACAGCGGCCAGGACGTTCTTGGTGGCGCCGGCAACGCGCAGCGTGACCCCGCTGGCCGTCAGGGCAGCGAGCATGAGAAAACCGATACCACCGCCGAAGTAGCCGCCGTAGACGGAAATGCAGAACTGCGCCGCGGTCACTCCCGCGGTGCCGAGGTGTGTCGCATTGGCGCGGCGCGGGCCAAAGCTCCCCCAGGCAAACAGGAGGGTTGCGAATAGAATCAGCCACGGCAACAGGCGCGCGAAGAAGGACGGCGAGGTCACCAGCAGGAGGCCTGCGCCCAGCGCACCGCCGACAAAGCTGATGATGACGAGCGCTCGCAGTGACAGTCCCGCCGCGCCACCCGCGAGGCTTCGCCCTGTCCATCCCGATGCAACCTGACCGGGAAACAGCGCGATGGTCGAAGTGATATTCGCCGCGCGCGGATTCATGCCGCTCAGAATCAGCAGCGGCAACGTAATAAAAGACCCGCCGCCGGCAAGCGCATTCTGTGCGCCCGCCCAGACCGCGGCTATAAAAAGAATGAGGAAAGTCATGGCTGGCGTTGTAGATTATAGAGGCACATGAAAGATCATTCGACGGCCGGGTTCGTGCAAGTGCGCGGTGCCCGTGAGCACAATCTAAAGAACATCAATGTCGACATCCCGCGGGATTCGCTGGTCGTATTCAGCGGTGTGTCAGGCTCCGGAAAGTCTTCGCTGGCCTTCGGTACCGTGTATGCGGAAGCACAGCGGCGCTATTTTGAATCGGTGGCGCCGTACGCGCGCCGACTGATTGACCAGGTGGGCGTGCCGGCTGTCGACTCGATCGACGGTCTGCCACCTGCGGTCGCGCTCCAGCAGCACCGCGGCGGATCCAGTACGCGCTCTTCCGTTGGAAGTGTTACGACCATTTCCAATCTGCTGCGGATGTTGTATTCACGAGCCGGCGTTTATCCCCCTGGCCAGAAGATGTTATATGCGGAGGATTTCTCCCCAAACACGCCGCAGGGCGCCTGTCCGCGCTGTCACGGAATCGGGCGCGTGTATGAGGTCACCGAGAAGACCCTGGTGCCCGATGATACAAAAACGATTCGTGACCGCGCGATAGCGGCCTGGCCTCCCGCATGGCACGGTCAGAACCTGCGGGACATCCTCGTAACGCTGGGTTACGACGTTGATACACCGTGGCGCGATCTTCCGAAAAAGGATCGTGACTGGATTCTCTTCACCGAAGAGCAGCCAACTGTTCCGGTGTACGCTGGATTTACTCCGGCCGAAACCCGCAGGGCGCTGAAGCGCAAGATGGAGCCGAGCTACATGGGTACCTTCACGGGTGCTCGCAAGTATGTGCTCCATACATTTGCTACAACACACAGCGCGCTCATGAAGAAGCGTGTCGCGCGCTACATGATTGCAAGTGCGTGTCCTGAATGTCACGGCAAGCGATTGCGGCCCGCCCCGCTGACCGTGAAATTCGAAGGCTACGACATCAGTGAGATTTCGCAGATGACGCTGGAGCGTCTCGCTGAAGCGATGCAAGGAGCGGCCGCGGGCAAACTGGCCAAGGGCGGCGCAAAGCTCAGCGAAGAGAAACGCATCGCGGCCCAGCGGATTGCCAGCACGATACTCGACCGGTTAGGCACTCTGACGGAGCTCGGCCTGGCTTATCTTTCGCTGGATCGCAGTACGCCGACCCTGTCACCGGGTGAGCTGCAAAGGTTGCGTCTCGCAACTCAAATCCGCTCCAACCTGTTTGGCGTGGTGTATGTGCTCGATGAGCCTTCGGCCGGGCTGCACCCGGCTGACGGTGAAGCCTTGCTGGGCGCGCTGGGTCAACTGAAGCAGGCGGGCAACACGGTTTTCGTGGTTGAGCACGATCTGGAAGTGATGCGCCGCGCCGACTGGATCGTTGATGTCGGTCCGGATGCGGGCGAGCTCGGCGGTCGCGTGCTCTACAGCGGAGCGCCCGATGGACTGCGTAAGGTGTCGGAGTCTAAAACGGCTCAATATCTTTTCGGCAGGCGCGATCTACCGACGCGGGCGCGTCGCAAACCGTCCGAGTGGCTGAAGCTCGAGGACGTGACGCTCAACAATCTGCACAAATTGAGTGTTGAATTTCCAATTGGCCTGTTCAGCTCCATTACGGGGGTATCGGGCTCAGGAAAATCCTCGCTCGTGAGCCAGGCACTGGTTGAGCTGGTCGCCGCCGAACTGGGGCACGAGCCGCCCGAGACCCAGGAAAGCTCGGAAGAGGGCGTCGATCTCGAAGCGGCGGTTCCCGGAATGACTTCCGGCCACATCAGCAGTGGCATGAAGTTCATCGAGCGCATGGTCAATGTCGATCAGAAGCCCATCGGCCGAACACCCCGATCCAACCTCGCAACCTACACGGGCTTGTTCGACCACGTGCGCCGTTTGTTCGCGGCGACGCCGGCCGCGAAATCCCGCCGGTTCGATGCAGGCCGTTTTTCTTTCAACATGCCGAAAGGGCGCTGCGAAACGTGTGAAGGCGAAGGCTTTGTCAGCGTCGAACTGCTGTTCATGCCGAGCGTTTACGCCCCCTGCCCAACCTGTCATGGCGCCCGGTACAACGATGACACGCTGAAGGTCACCTACAACGGCAGGAATATCGCCGAGGTTCTCGGTATGACCGTGCGCGAGGCCCGGGAGTTTTTCCTCAATGACCCGCCGGTGTTGCGTTCACTGCGGTTGTTGCAGGATATCGGGTTGGGTTATCTGCGCCTCGGCCAGCCGGCCACGGAGCTGTCAGGTGGTGAGGCGCAGCGCATCAAGTTGGCGACGGAGCTGCAGCGTTCACAACGGGGCGACACTCTCTACGTCCTGGACGAGCCGACGACGGGCCTGCATGCAGCCGATGTTGACAAGCTGATGATGCAACTGAATTCGCTGGTCGACGCCGGCAACACGGTGGTCGTGGTTGAGCACGACATGAGGGTGGTTGCGGCCAGTGACTGGGTCATCGACATGGGGCCGGGGGCCGGAGATCGGGGCGGGCAGATCGTGGCACGGGGTACGCCCGAGGAAATCGCTGAAAATTCGACGAGCCGAACGGGCCGCTATCTGCCCTCTGGTCGCTCGTAAGCCATTGATTCCTGCACTGTGCTGTACCGCCACGGGTACAGCGGAACCCAGCGGGGAACTTCCTGCCTAATCTGGCGTAAAGATAGTGAGCGGCGTCTTGAGGTATCGTGCCGCCGACCGCATATCCAAAGGCGAATGCCGATTCCCGGCGAGAGGCTTTTATGGTCAAGAATTTCAGGACTTCACTGGTATTGGCGCTTGCGCTGGCCTGCGCGGGCCCGGTATTGGCCCAATCGAGTCCGACTCCCGCACAGGTCTACGATGCCCTGAAGGCGGGTCAGTTGACGCAGGCCGATCAGATGATCAAGCAGGCGCTCAAGGAGCACCCCACGAGTGGCAAGGTGCATTTCGTGGCCGCCGAGGTCTACGCGCGGGAAGGTAATTTCGGCGCCGCTCGCCAGGAGTTGGCGACGGCCGAGACCATCGCGCCGGGACTTCCGTTTGAGAACCAGCGGTCGGTGCAGGAGCTGCAACGTGAGCTGGCTCAGGGACAAGGACGGCCCGGCGGATACGTCGAGCACCGCAACTCCGCGGTTCACGCCGCGCCCTGGGGCATGATTTTGATCATAGTGGCGGTGATCGCAGTGTTGTGGGCGGTTATGCGCCGACGTAACGCGGCAGCGGTCTACCAACAGTATGGTGGCGGCCCTGTTGTCGCAGGTGGTGCCCCTCCGGGCTACGGCCCTGGCCCCGGATACGGCCCCGGTTACGGTGGCCCCGGTATGGGATCCGGTATTGCAGGCGGCCTCGCCAGCGGGTTGGCGGTGGGTGCGGGCGTGGTTGCAGGTGAAGAGCTCGCGCGTCACTTCCTCGATCGCGATGGCAACCCGGTGCCTGCCCCGAGTGGCAACGAGTATCCCTCCAACCCGAACGCCGACATGGGCGGAAATGACTTCGGTCTCAACGATGCCAGCAGTTGGGATGACGGTGGCTCAGGCGGCGACATCGGTGGCGGCGGTGGCGGTGGAGATGATTGGACCTAGCCGGTAGCCAACCTCGTAAGATCAACAATGACGGCGCGATCGGAAACGGTCGCGCTGTTTTGTTTTGCGCAACCTGAACGTTGACGGAACTCGACCGCAGGCGGATCGTTCACCAACGTCCTGTCTTTATAGTCACTTTCCAAAGCGAGCTGCTCCATGAGTCGAATCCGGGAGGGAAGCCCCCACGCGCACGGCGCGATCTGGGACGGCAAGGGAACGAATTTCACCCTGTTTTCAGCGAATGCCACCAAGGTGGAAGTCTGCCTGTTCGACTCTCAGGGCCAGAAGGAGCTCGAGCGGCTCGAGTTGCCCGAGTACACCGATCAGATCTGGCACGGCTACATCAAGGATGTGCACCCCGGCTCCGTTTATGGGTTGCGGGTGCATGGTCCCTACGAGCCTGACGCAGGGCACCGTTTCAATCCGAACAAGCTCCTCCTCGATCCTTATGCCCGCGGTCACATCGGCGAGCTGAAGTGGGATCACGCAGTCTTCGGTTACACGATCGGCGCCAAGGATGAAGACCTGAGCTTCGACGACCGTGACAGCGCCCCCTTCGTGCCCAAGTGCGTGGTGGTGGATCCCAACTTCGACTGGAAGGGCCAGCCGCGGGTCGGTGTGACCTCCTGGGACGGCACGATCATCTACGAGACGCACGTCCGGGGATTCACGAAGCTGCACCCGCATGTGCCCGAGCATCAGCGCGGCACATATGCCGGCTTCACCCGGGAAGTGATTCACTACATCAAGTCACTCGGTGTCACAACGGTCGAGCTGCTGCCGATCCACACCTTCATCAATGACAGCAACCTGTTGGAAAAGGGACTGACCAACTACTGGGGTTACAACAGTATTGGATTTTTCGCGCCGGACCCCCGTTACGCCTCCCAGCCCGAACACTCTCTGCGCGAGTTCAAGGAGATGGTGGCGCGCTTCCATGACGCCGGTCTCGAGGTCGTTCTGGATGTGGTCTACAACCACACGGCGGAAGGTAATGAGCGCGGACCGACCCTGTCCTTCAAGGGTATCGACAACGCGTCCTATTATCGTTTGATACCTGACAAGGAGCGTTATTACATCAATGACACCGGGACGGGAAATACATTCAACCTGTCCAACGCGCGTGTCATCCAACTCGTGATGGACAGCCTGCGCTATTGGGTCAATGAGACGCACGTAGATGGTTTCAGATTTGATCTCGGCACCATCCTGGCGCGTGAGCCGGACGGCTTCGATGTGCACAGCGGCTTTCTGCGAGCCGTCAACCAGGATCCGGTCTTGAGCACAGTCAAGCTGATTGCCGAGCCCTGGGACATCGGTCCGGGTGGCTATCAGGTTGGTGGGTTCCCACCAGGCTGGTCTGAATGGAATGACCGTTTCCGCGACACCGTGCGCGATTTCTGGAGGACCGAGGCGTCGGCGCGGGATATCGCACCGCGGCTGTGTGCCTCAGGCGATGTATTCAACCATCAGGGACGGCGGCCATGGGCGTGTGTCAACTTTGTGACCGCCCATGACGGCTTCACCATGAATGATCTCGTTTCCTACAACGAGAAGCACAATGAAGCCAATGGCGAGAACAACATGGACGGCAGCAACGATAACCGTTCATGGAACTGCGGCGCCGAAGGCCCTACCGACAACGAGGAGATCAAGGAGCTGCGCATTCGCCAGATGCGCAACATGCTCGGCACCCTGCTGCTCTCGCAGGGCACGCCGATGCTGCTCGCGGGCGATGAGTTCTGCCGGACCCAGAAGGGCAACAACAATGCCTATTGTCAGGACAGCGATATCAGCTGGGTCGATTGGAAGCTGAAGGATCAGCATGGGCCACTCATCAAATTTGTGCAGAAGTTGACCTGGATGCGGCACAAGTATCCGATCCTGCGCCGGAACCGGTTCTTCACCGGGGACTACAGCGAGGAGTTGGACGTCAAGGATTTGACCTGGATCAATGCATCCGGATCGGAAATGCAGGCGGACAACTGGTCCGATGAGGGAATGCGGTGCTTTGGAATGATCATGGACGGACGCGCGCAGCCCACCGGCGTGCGGCAGCGAGGCACCGAGGCAACGATGCTGCTCATTCTCAACGGGCACTTCGACCTGGTCGAATTCACACTGCCCACCGCCCCGGGTGGCAACATCTGGACGCGCCTGATTGATACCAATGTTCCCCATGAAGAGGAGACTCCGGCTTTCAAGGCCGGCGACGTTTATGGTGTAACGGCCAGGTCATTGTTGCTGTTCTCCCTGGCCGACTAGCGCTCCCCCAAAGAATTTCGACGGCGGCTGCATCCGGTCGCCTTCCCGTGACGTAGGGGTTTGAGGACGCTCATGTCCTCAACTCGAAGGGAAGGTGACCGATGAACGATCGTTTCAGGCTGCGCGCCGTGGCGGCGGCAGTATCAATGACCCTTGCGGGCGTTGCGCTCGCATCCAGCCACAGGGAAGCTCCGTTCATAACCAACCTGCCCAAGGTGGACGCGAGCGATTTCTACATGTTCAACAGCTACGAGGCCGGGCGAGCGGGCTTCGTCACCCTCATTGCCAACTACCTGCCTTTGCAGGAGCCATACGGCGGCCCGAACTACTTCACGCTCGATCCCCAGGCGCTGTATGAGATCCATGTCGACAACAACGGTGACGGCGCTGAAGACCTGACATTTCAGTTTCGCTTCACCAAGACCACGCAGGGTCTTGCCGTGATGGCGGGCGGAAAGTCCATTCCCGTGCCGCTCACCAACATTGGTCCGGTCAGTGCGGCGGACAGCAGCAAGCAGAACGTCGCGGAGACTTATACCCTGACAGTCGTCAAAGGCGATCGCCGCCATGGCACGGCTGCCCAGGTGACCGATGTCAGCAGTGGCTCGACGACGTTTACCAAGCCATTGGACAACATTGGCGCCAAGTCGATTCCTGACTACGCAACCTATGCCGCGAGCTTCATTCACACAATCACCATCCCAGGCTGCAACACACCGGGTAAGGTGTTCGTGGGACAGCGCAAAGATCCCTTTGTGGTCAATCTCGGTGAGACGTTCGATCTGGTGAACATCAAATATCCGGCAGAGGAGCTTGCGCCAGGTGGCGTGGGCGGCGGCGGCCGGGCACTTGCGCCCAATACGCTCGCCGACTCGAATGTCACCTCACTCGAGCTCGAAGTTCCAACTGCATGTCTCACGGCGGGTAGCGAGGCCGTCATCGGCGGTTGGACAACTTCCAGTATCCGGCAGGCCGCGATACAGAATCCCGTTCCGCAGAGTGACAAGAGTGTCGCCAGCGTGGGCGCCGTCACCAAGCCAACAGGCCCGGATCTGCGTGGCGGTGCATGGGTGCAGGTGTCGAGACTGGGTGCTCCCTTGGTCAATGAGTTGGTGATTGGACTGCCCGACAAGGATCGGTTCAATGCGTCCCGGCCGAAGGACGATGCGCAGTTTGCCGACTATGTAACGAATCCGTCGTTGCCTGTCCTGCTGCAGACATTGTTTGGGTCTGCGGGGGTGGTTGCACCGAATGTGTATCCGCGGACGGACCTGGTGGCTGCGTTTCTGACGGGTGTGTCCGGGTTGAATCAGCCGGCTAACGTCAAGGCGGCTGAGGAGTTGCGGCTGAATACTTCGACGGCCGTGACGCCGGTTGCGGGCCAGAAGGATCTGGGCGTGCTGGCGGGCGATAATTCGGGGTTCCCCAACGGTCGTCGGCCGATTGACGATGTAGTCGACATCGAGTTGCGTGTGGCCATGGGAGTGTTACTGCCTACTGGCACGGGTGATCCGGATACGGCTTCGGATACATCACGGGCGCTGCACTACACCGACGGCGCGTTACCGAATCCGAGCGACTACATGCCGGCTTTCCCATACCTCAATACGCCGTTGGCCGGATCTCCGTCCAGCACGGCTGATTGATTGGGAGGCTGTATGAAAATCAGTCATGTCATTTGCATTGGTGCCCTGTGCATTGGGTTGTGCGGGTGTGGAGGAGGCGGTCATGCTACGCCGGTGACGCCTCCGCCGGGCTCGGCCCCGCCACCGCCACCGCCTGCTAGCGTGATGCTCAGCGTTCACGATGTCTACGCGCTGACGCAGTCTCAATCTGAGACTGATGACCCGAAAGAGGTCAATGGTGGCAGCGGCGGGTCGATCACGGGGTCAGACGAAACATCCGACCCGATGGCCGTCGAGTGAGCAATCGAGTTGGACTGTGTGTGGCGGTACTGGCTTTCTGGGTCAGTACCGCCGCTGGCAAGCCATTCATTCCGCGCGATGACTCCGTCGTCCTGGCGGAGGTGCCCCCCGGGACGCGGCACTCGGAACTCGCCACTCGCCGGATTGCCGCGCAGCGGCTCGATGTCGCGTTGCCTTTGGCGCAACTCTATATCAAGCAGTCGCGTAGTACAGGGGATCTTAGGTTCCTCGGATATGCGGAAGCCGTGTTGGGCCCGTGGATTGGGCCTAACACGCAGTCCGCTGACGCACTGGTCTTGCACGCAACTGTGTTGCAGAGCCGCCATGATTTTGGTGGGGCCCTGACGGTTTTGGAGCGAGCCCGGCAGCTTCGACCCAACGATGCACAGGCGTGGCTGACCCGTGCGACGGTGTTGCGGGTTGTAGGTGACTATCAGCGAGCACTGGCGGCCTGCGAAGAGATTGCTGAGTCGGTGGTTGTGCAGTTGTGTCGGCAGGGAGTGCTCGGGTTGAGCGGCGAGCTTCCTTCCGCATACGCGGCCATTCAACAGATTGATTCGCAGGGAATGGCGCCGGAGGAACGCGCTTGGCGAGATTCAGAGCTGGGCGAGATGGCTGTTCGCCTGGGCCGGGATGTTGAGGCGGAGCATTGGTTTCGGAACGGGCTGCGGGCCAGCCCGGGGGATTTTTATATCCGCGCGGCGTATGCTGACTTGCTGTTGAGGAATAGTCGCGCTGCTGAGGCGCTGACGTTGCTCAAAGGGCAGGAGTCGCTGGAGCCTTTGCTGCTGCGGATAGCGATCGCGCAGAAGATGTTGCGCGACCCGGGGTTGCAACTAAGCAGCGAGCGTTTGGCAGCCGCCTTCGCGGCGGAGGCGCAACGCGGCGACGGCGTTCACCGCCGTGAAGAAGCGCGATTCCTGCTGGATGTCCGCGGCGATCCGCGCGCAGCACTCGCCGCTGCCCTCGCGAATTGGAAGGTGCAGCGGGAAGCGGACGACGTGTTAGTCCTCATGCGCGCCGCACAAGCCGCCGGCACCCCGCTGGCCGCCGAACCGGCAGTGACGTTCGTTCGCGCGCATGGCACGCAAGACGTACGCATCGCCGCCGCGATGGGAGGACAGCCATGATGGACGTCGCGGCAAGATCGTTCGCCGGTTGCCCGGGACTCGATTTCGCTGCCCCGCTGCCGGGCCCACGGGTCTCGGCCGAAGCGCCCGGCGCCGGCTCGTCGCGAAGCAAGCCGGGGCCACTGACACGCGGGCGTTACTGGCTGCACGGCGCGGTTGCACTGCTATGGCTGTTGGCGATAGCTACCACTGCGCAGGCTCACATTGCGAGCAACGGCTTCCTCACACTCAACGTAGAGGGTAGCAAGCTGTCGGGGTCGATCGAGCTGGCGATGCGCGATGCGGAGTTGGCGGTCGGTCTGGATGACAACCGTGATGGCAGGATCACCTGGGGTGAGGTGCGTTCCCATCAGCGCGACTTCGAGCTTTATGTGCGGAGCAGGTTGATCGTTGGTGACGGGACTACCCGTTGCGTGGAGGATTTTGCGCCTGTGGAGGTCAACGAGCGTGTTGATGGCAACTATCTATGGCTGCCATTCATCGCCACCTGCGGGACCGCTCAACTGACGAAATTGTCTGTTGACTATCAACTCATGCAGGGCATTGACCCTTCACATCGGGGTTTGCTGACCGTCACTGCCTGGGGTGCCACGCAAACGGGTGTGCTGAATGGGGCGCAGTCAATCGCGCTGAACCATCCGTCCGTCTGGCGCGCATTCACCGAATATCTGCAGACCGGCGTCTGGCACATTTGGAGTGGAATCGATCATCTCCTGTTTCTCCTATCCTTACTGCTCCCCGCAGTCCTACGGCGACGCGAAAACTCTTGGGAGGCGGTGCCGTTAGCGAAGCCCGCTTTTATCAACATCCTCAAAGTCGTCACGGCCTTCACCGTGGCACATTCGGTGACGTTGTCGCTCGCCGCCTTCGATATTGTAAGACTGCCGAGCCGCCTCACCGAGTCGGTGATCGCCGCATCGATCGTCGTCGCCGCGCTGAACAACCTCTTCCCGAGAGTAACCGAAGGCCGCTGGCGAATTGCATTCGCCTTTGGCCTTCTTCACGGCTTCGGCTTCGCCTCCGTGCTGTCCGACATGGGCTTGCCTCCAGGCGCCCGCGCCATCTCCCTGGTCTCATTCAACCTGGGAGTTGAGCTGGGGCAGCTGGCGGTCGTGGTTGCCATCATGCCGCTGGCCTATGCCATACGAGCAACCACTTTCTACCGGCAGACAGTCATGCGCTGGGGCTCTTCAGCTATAGCAACCCTTGCGTTCGTCTGGTTGATTCAGCGCGCAGTCGGCTGATTCTGGTTGGTCAACGCAACGAACAGTGACTCTCCGTTGGGTACGCCCAGTCCCGTGCAGGCATTCCAGCCGGGGCCGGCGGAATAGCCGACGTCGCTGCCGGTGGCCTTGTTGTCACCTCGCGTGATCTGGCGCAGCAGAGTTGAGTTCGTATACAGGAACGGCAGGAAGAAGCCGACCGGCGTTGCGGCGCTCTCGTTGATCAACGCCGTCAGTCCCGCCCATAACGGCGCGACGGCACTCGTGCCGCCTACAACTTCAGTCTGCCCATTTACGACAACTTCGTAACCGGTCCCCGGTGCGGCATCCCCGGCGACATCAGGTACGCCTCGACGGGTCTTTCCGTCATTCACACTGGGCGGGAGATTCGCGTTCTGCTGGAACGACGGAACGGCAAACAGGTCGCTGATGCCGCCGCCACCGCCGCTGTTACCGTCATTCCAGACGGTTTCGCTGGTGATGGATGAGCCGTTCACGGCAATGTTGGTGCCGCCGCAGCCGATAGCCCATGGGCTGGACGCCGGGAAGTCGACATGGGCTTTCCCGTCATCGACGCCGTCACTGGCGAGATTGTCTCCTGATGCGGCGAAGACAGACACGTTGACTGTGGATGCATCCTGCATCGCGCTGTTCATTGATTGAATCGCCTGCTGGGTCCAATTGGCCTCGGCGCTGCCCCAGCTGATTGAAATCACACTCGGTTTGTTGGTTGAATCATGCACTGCCGAGGTAATGGCATCCACAAATCCAGCGTCGGAATTGGGTGCGAAGTAAACGGCGATCCTGGCGCCCGGCGCGGCGCCGCCGGCAACCTGGATGTCCAGTGCAACCTCGCCATCCGCGCCATCATCGGGGGTCGGAGTGTTTTTCCCGCCGTCCACCGAAACAGCTACAACGGTTGGTGGCGTGAGTCCCATGGCCTCGAATGCGGCAGTCGTGTCGGAAGGCGTATAACCGCCACCCAGCTCAATGAGCGCTATGCATTGTCCTTTGCCCGTAACGGATGTTGGGAATGCATACAGCTTCGCCACGTTGTTGGGCTTGAACGAATCCGAAACTTCGGCTGCCGGACGAATCACCAGGCGGGGCTGTGCCTGGGGTCGGTTGTCCATCCCGAGCACTGATTCAACGACCGCATGCAAGTGCGTTGGCAGCTTCAGGCAGCCGCTACGGCCGCGGAACTTCACGTTGCCATGCTGATAGTGCGCGAGCGTCGTTTGGAAAGCGGCCTGAAACTGCGCTGCCGTGCCACTCAGCTTGATCAGACGCTTGGCGGGCTCCGTCGCGGCCACAGTCAAACCATGTTCGCTTGCGAATTCTTGAACTAACTTGAAATCATCCGCATGCTGGGCCGCGCGGGTGGCGGCCAGATCGGCGCGGCTGCTCCCGCCGTTGCGCGGCTTCAGGTAGATGCTGACTTCGAAGCGTTCGCCGGCGGGAACCTCGCCGATTCGCCGGCACGCAGGGCCGGGCGGGGTTTTGTGGCTCGGCGTGAAATCCTGGTAATTCTTGCTGACCATCCGCGTTCTCCATCAGATCGACGACTGCAGTTATAACGCAACCGGCGGCGGATGTTTCAACGTCGCTACTTTACTACACCGAGCAACGCATACCGACGGCCTTCGGCCAGCTCGTATTTGCGCTCAACTGTTGCGACGCCCGAGCTGACGAGCGCCGCGGCGACTCCGTCGTCCGGCGCGGGTGTCGGGTGAATGCGGTCGAGCAGCCGTTTGACATCGCCCGGCGTCCGCCCTGGAAGTTTGACCAACACATGAGCGTCGTGCCCCTGTGAGCGAAGCCAGGCTGAAACGACATTGGCGGGGGTGTCTGACTGTGTGTCCAGCTCGACAAACTGTGTGCGCAGGCGGTGATCCAGCATGGCTATCGTCGTTTCATCCGGATCCAACAGCGCGAGCGGGCCACCGCGCGCATCGTCGTGGATGTTGCGAGCAAGAGCGGGCAGGTCCTGCCAGCGATCGATCACCGGGAATATGGCGAGGCCGCTCAGCGTCAATGTGGCCGCGTAGGCGGTGTAGGTCCAGGCCAGGGATCGCAATGGATCGCCGGAGCGGAACATGTTTGAGGCAAACAGCAGCGCGATGACGGCGATCGCGATCACCACGACAGCATTGACGGCATAGTTGATGCCAGATAGGCCCGGGGCGGCAAGCGCGAATATCACCAGAACGGTTGCAAAACCGATCGCAATCAATGCAACCAGAACGTTGGTGCCGTGAATCGCAAACCGGTCCACGCGCGACAGTGAGGGTCTGCGTCCACCGACGACGAGCTCCGACAACCAGAGCCCGATCAACAACCCGAATCCCAGGAGGATGGGAGCTGCGTAGATGTCACGAGCCGTTGCGGCAAAGGTCAGCAACAGGAGAAAGGGGACGATGGCGCAGATCGCGAACCGCCACGGTGTGCCGCGGTTGATGCCGGCTCGCAGACGAGTCCACGCGCGCCATGCCGCGGCGGCTGCGAGAAGTGTCCAGGGGAGCAGATAGACAGGCAGCTCGAGGAAGTATTTGCCCGGCTTGTTCTGGTGACCCTGTGTGTAGTCGATGGTGCCGGGACCGGCGACCTTGGTGAAGCGCCCGACCACGTTGTTCCAGAAAAGAGAGTAGAGCGCTTCGCGTCCGTGCTCGCTGAGGGTGACCTCGAAGATCCACGGTCCGATCACGAGAAACTGCACCAGCAGGCCTACATACAGCTCCCAGCGGAGGAATTCCCGCCAGCGCCGCTCCCAGAGGATGAGAGCGAAGAGGGCCGTTGCGGGTACCAGCCAGCCTGGAGCGCTCTTTGCCATGAATCCAATGGCTGCACCCACGTGCATCAACGTATAGCCGAACAATTTGCCGCGGCCGGGTGGCGCGCTCAGGCCCAAGTAGGCGCCCAGCAGGGAAATGGCGCACCCGGCGAGTAAGCAGGCATCCGGCGCCAGCCAGATTTGAACTCTGAAAGCCGTAATGGCCGTGCCAGCGACCAAGGCGGCGACAATCGCGGCAGTTCCGCCGTCCATTGCGAACGCCAGTGCGCCAATCGCCAGGGCTACGATTGCTGCGTAGAGCAGGTTGGGTACACGGGCTGCGGCTGGGGAGTCTCCATATACCTCTATTGCCGCGCCCGACATCCAGTAGGTGAGAGGTGGCTTTTCGAGGAATGGGGTATCGGCGAGCTGCGGCAGCGTGCGATCCGTCTGCAGGCTCATGCGCCAAGCGATGTCCGCTTCCCTCGGTTCATCAGGCGTCCACGCACCACGACACAAAATCCCGATAACCCACAGAGGTGCGAGGGCGAGGACTACGAGCAATGGCCAGCGACGCACGGTTAATTCTGTGTCCGAGACGAGGGTGGTGACCCCGGAGGTGGCGCATTATGCCGGTAGCCGAACAATGGTGCCTGCGGGTGTCCGCACCGTGTGCCACAGCGTGGCTACGGGACCTTCGTCCCGTTCTGAAAGCGCGCTTGCGGCGCTAGCATCGAGCGGTCCGTTTGCAAACCCATGATTCGACACGTTACAGATTCCGATCTCGAACGGGTCCGCGCCTTCCTGGAAAGTCACGTGGACACGTCGCTATTCCTTCTGTCGACGCTGGCCGCGCTCGGACCGAGACTGGGACATCACCTCAATTCCGGCAATTTCCGCAAGATCGAAGAAAACGGCGAAATCGTCGCCGTGTTCTGCCTGACCCGCCGCGGCAACCTGCTCGTGCAGGCCGGGGGGCGAATCGATCTCGCCGAGCAGATCTTTGAGGCTTGCGAGGGCGAGCCCATTGAGGTTCGCGGTGTCGTGGGCGAATGGCCGATGGCCGAGGCCCTGTGGAAGCTGCTGCGCGCGGATCCGCGCTTTGAGACGTCACACAATCTGAAGGACGTCCTGTACCGGCTGATGTTGAAGGACACGGTGGGGCCGATGCCTGAATCGCCCAACGTGCGCCTGCTCGATGCCTCCGACTTCGCTCAATGGGAGCGACTCAACACCGCCTATTTCGCGGAGCTGAGTCTGCCGCTGCAGGCTACTCTCGAACAGCGTCGCAACGATTTCATCATGCGGGTTCGCTCCGGGCTGTGGTGGGGCGCCTTCGATGACAACTACGAGCTGGTTTCCATCGCCGCGTTGAATGCTACCTATGGTGCCCTGGGCCAGGTGGGTGGCGTGTATACACGCCCCTCCGAGCGGCGCAAGGGACTCTCGTACGCGGTCATGCAGATGCTCATCACCGACTGCCGCCACCGGTTGGGGTTCGACAAGCTCGTGCTCTTCACGGGTGAGGACAACACTTCGGCGCGCAAGCTCTACGAGTCGCTCGGCTTTGAGGCCGCGGGTGCGTTTGGTTTGTTGTTGGGCGACCGGCGGGCCAACACGCGCGCGCCGGAGCGTCACAAATGGGCCGGGCAATCCGGCGAGATGTACACCTACGAGGTGTTTGATTGGCCGGCGCGCCTCACGCCGGGGCCGGGAAACTACATCTTTGCCACGAGCAACGCCGCGGGTGACTGGAATCCACTGCTCGTGGGCGAGTGCGCTGATCTGTCCACGCTCGCGGTTCAGGATCGCCTGCGCAGCGGCGCCGGGCGCCATCCCGCCACGCACGTGCACGTGCGCCTCAACTTCAACCCCGCCGCGGTCCGACGTCGCGAAGTGAACGACCTCGCGAATCATTGGACTCCTCCGGATCAGGACGTGCTGGGCTGATTTTATCCGCGCAAATCCGTAGTGGATTTCGCAGCTTCGACCGTCTGGGCAGGAGGGGACGACAGTCCCCTTTTCTCCTGCGGTGCATTGCCTGCAGTCCTGAATATATCTCAGTTCTGCAGGTGTTTTATTCCCTGTCCCCTCGTTACAGGCCGTAGCGAACGACCATGCGTGCAACACGCGCGTGCTCGGTCGACCAGTGCGTGAAGTCTTCGCAGATCTGTTTGTTGCCCGGGGACTCAGGGCCCTCGGCATACTTCTCCGCGAAGCGCGCCTGACCGCTTTCCTGGCCAGCCATCACGCGACTCGTGCTCCACGGCGTGTCAGATTGAGCCGGCTTTGTGTACAGCTGCACCTCGGTGATAGTTGCGTTTGCCGGGATCGTGGCACACAGAGTTACCGTGCTTGCCTCGGATTCAGTGCAGGTTGGAGAGGCGGGTTGCGTGGTCTCGGCCGTGACACCTGGCGGGGTTGACGTGCCCGGTGTGCTCACAACCAGTGACGGCCTGCAGGGCGCAACCGTGGCCATCACCACGACGCCATCGGAACCGATCTTGCGCAATACGCCTTCTTCAATTTCAGCGCGCACGCCGGCACGGGTCTGCTCGAGTTGGTTGGCGGTGCGCGTGATTCTCTCGACGCTGTCCTGCAACTCGCGCTCGCGCAGGGACTGCGTTACACGCTCGCCTTCAGTGAGCCATTGTGACAGCGCGAAACCGGCCACGGCGGAAGCGACAATAATAATGAACAGCAGGGCGAACGGGCTTCGTCCCTTGCGCTTGCCACCTGCCGTCTGGACCCGCGATCCGCCGTCTTTGTTCAGCGAAAAACGCAGGTTCAACAGAGACATGCATACGGTCGCGGTCGCAGTGATGATTGCGGCCAATACGGAATCTGACATCGGCATCCTTCCTCCGATGTAACGCTAGCATGGCCGCCCCGTCATCTCCTGAGAAGGCCGTCGGGGACGTGAGGATTTGGGAAACTGCTCACAATTGAGGGGCCTGCGGGTGGACGTTCTTCCAGTCCCCCCGGGCGTGCGACAATGGGCTCCCTCCTGAATCAACCAAGCTGAGTTGGAACTGTAAATTGATGCGGCGACCTGTAAAGACCGGCGCTCGCTACGTCGAAGTGCGCCTCGAAGACCTGGCGCTCGAACGAGGCGGGCGCGTCATTCTCGAAAATGTCGGCTGGAGGATACAACCCGGCCAGCGATGGGTGCTGGCGGGTGGCAATGGCGCGGGCAAGACGCAGTTGCTCAAGATCATTGCGGGCGCCGTCTGGCCGACGCCCCGCGATAACGGCAAGGGACTGTCTCCACCGTTCGGGGATAGTGCCGCCGCAAATCGCTCACGCCGCTATCTGTGGCGCGGCGAAACCTTTCCGTCGCCGTTCGAGGTGAAGGAGGAAATCGGCTATCTCGGACCCGAGCGCCAGGATAAATACGAGCGCTATGGCTGGAATCATACGGTGGAGCAGATCATCGGCACCGGCCTGTACCGGACTGACATTCCCCTGAATCCACTCACGGCCTCGGATCACCGCACGGTCGCGTCTCTGTTGAAGCGCCTGGCGATTACACACCTGGAGGCACGCACTTTTCTGTCTCTTTCCTACGGCGAGCGGCGCTTGACGTTGTTGGCCCGTACCCTGGCGTCGCGACCGAAGTTGCTGCTGATGGATGAGCTGTTGAGTGGGCTGGATGAAACCAACCACGCACGCGCCTTGCACTGGCTCAATGAAACGAGGCGTTCGCAGATGCCGTGGGCTTTAGCGACTCATCGCCTAGAGGATGTGCCTTCATCGGCGACGCACGCTCTGGTGCTCGAGAAAGGGCAGGTTGTTTATCGCGGCGTGCTGCGCAATGCGCCGCTGCAGAAGTGGCTCAATGAGAATGACCGGTCTGTGCCGGCGGTGGCGGTCACGAAGCGCCGTCGTGTCGGCTCCGAGCCGATCGTTCGCCTGGAGCGCGCATCGGTGTACCTCGATGAAACGCGTGTGCTCGAGAATCTCTCGTTCGAGGTTCGACCGGGCGACTGCTGGGTCATTCATGGCCACAACGGTTCCGGTAAGACGACGCTGCTGAGGACTCTATACGGGGATCATGGTGTAGCCAGCGGTGGACGGATCCAGCGGCTGGGCATCGTTCCCGGCGTCCCTCTCCAGGAGTTCAAGGAGAAGGTCGGCATCGTCGCGCCTCACCTGCAGGCCGATCATCCGCAGGACTTGCTAGTCGCCGACGTGGTCGTATCTGGACGTCACGCCAGCGTCGGTCTCAACGACGCTCCCAGCGCCGCGGATCAGGCCGCTGCAAAACGCTCTCTCGCGTTCTTTGGGCTGTCGGACCTTTCCGGTCGGACGCTCAAGGAGATTTCGTATGGGCAGCTTCGGCGGGTTCTATTTGCGCGGGCGTGGATCTGTCGGCCGAGCTTACTTCTATTAGATGAGCCGTTTTCCGGCGTGGACGGTCCCACGAGATTAAGTTTAATGGCGCACGTCGCGGCCATCCTGGGTTCGGGTGCCGCCGTCGTCATGGCTACGCATTACCGCTCGGAATGGCCGGCTTACGTGACCCATGAGCTCGAGCTGTCCAGTGGGCGCGCGATCTACTGCGGTCCGGTACGATCGTCCGCCGCTCATCGCAGCGGGTCTGACGGAGGCTGATTTGAAGACCGTACTGGCTTGGGTGTTCGCTGCAATTGCCATCTGCGCTGTGCTGGTGGTTTCGAGGGATCCTGCGCGCTGGCTGGGGGTTCAAAGCCTGTCGCTATGTACGACCCGCGCGTCGTCACATGTCGCTGTGCCGGGCAGCAATCAGCCCGCGGCTCCGCGCGAGAAGCCCGAAGAAGAGCAGATGAGTATCGGTGCTCTGGAAACAGCGTCCGACTACGCCGAATCCACGAAGAGCAGGGCGCTGATCGTCACCCGGCACGGCTACATCGTCTACGAAAAGTATTGGCAGGGATCGACGTTCGATACTGTCGTCGACTCTCGGGGATTGGGTCGCGTTCTGGCTGCCCTGGCCACGGGCGCGGCTATTGGTGATCGGAAGATCGCGTGGCCGGACGAGCCCCTGGGATATCTGATGTCAGAGTGGAATAAAGAGATGAGGGGCGCGATCACTGTCCGCAACCTCCTGCAGTTATCGAGTGGGCTGGGGCCGCCCGGCTCAGGCTGCGGAGGGACTACATCTGCGCTGGCAATGTCTTTGGCTGCGCGGCCCGGCACGCGTTGGCTCGATCAGGAGGCGGATCCGGACCTGCTCGGCCACGTCATTCAGCAGGTGACGGGACGGCCTTACGCGAGTTATCTGTCGGAGGCCATCTGGGCGCGGATTGGCGCGGGTGATGCGTCACTGGCGCTCGATCGCGCGGGCGGGGAGCCTCATGTGAATGCTGGATTTACCGCGCGCCAGGGTGACTGGCTCCGGGTGGCGGAGCTGCTCATGAACAATGGCAACTTCCGGGGCGATGAAGTGTTGTCGCCGCGCTGGGTGCCGGAGATGTTGAAACCTGCGCCGGGCAACGAGCGTTACGGCTCGTATGTCCGCCTGGGTTCCGCGCAATTGCCCGGTGTTGCGCCCTATGCATCGAAAGATCTCTTTGTGGTAGAGGGTGGGGGCAATCGGATGTGGTTGATTCCTTCCCTGCAGATTGCGATTTTGCGCACGGGCGATGAGTTGCCGGCTGACTGGGATGACAGTCGGATTCCGAATCTGGTCATGAACGGCACCCGGGACTTTGTTCCGGCGGCGGCGCGGCCGGGAGCCGACCTGCGCATGCTGGTACCCAATCATTGATGGACAGGCGACTCGGCTCACTGTTTATTGTCAGTATCATCGACATCCTCGGATTCGGGATTCTGATTCCGTTGGTGCCGTATATGGGCGTGCGCTTCAATGCACCGCCCGAGTGGATCACGCCCATCATGGGCAGTTACTCGTTGTGTCAGTTGATTGCCGCGCCCTTCTGGGGGCGATTGAGCGATCGCTATGGGCGACGCCCCATCCTGATGACGAGTCTTGCGGGCGCGTGTGTTTCCTATCTCATCCTGGGGTTGTCTTCCGGCATTGGTGGATTGCTCGTGTCCCGGATGCTCGGTGGGTTCATGGCGGGAAATATCTCGGCCGCGTTTGCGTACGCGTCCGATGTCAGTGTTCCGGAGAAGCGGGCCGCCTCATTGGGTCTCATCGGTGCGGCAATCGGGATCGGCTTTACGCTGGGCCCGGCGATTGGCGGCCTGTTGGCCGGGAATAATCTGCAGACTGCGAATTTCCTGTTGCCAGCCACCGTGTCAGCTTGTTTGAGCGTGCTCGCTATTGCGCTCGTGGCGTTCCTGCTTCCTGAAAGTAACACCGCGCGCGTGTCAATGCCGCGGATCGGTCCCCTCCGGCTGTTGTTGGAGCGGCCCGCGCTACGCTATGCCGCCGCGGCGGTGTTGCTCGTCACCACGGCTCAATCCATCCTCGACTCGATTCTCGGACTGTGGGCCCTCGATCGGTTTGGCTTCGGTCCCAGGACCGTTGGCCTGCTGATATTTTGTGTTGCCGTGCTGGCGGTGCTCACTCAGGGTGGGCTGGTGCGGGTGCTGGTGCCGCGCCTGGGCGAGGTCAGGTTGGCGACAATCGCGATCGTAGTGTTTGTGACCGGTCTGCTGATTGTGTCCGAAGCGCCCGGTGTCGAGCTCACGGTGATGGGATTGGCGTTGTGTGGAATCGGCATGGGAGCATTTACTCCCAGCAACTCGGCACTGGCATCCAAGCAGTCGACGGGTCACGACCGGGGATCGGTCATGGGGACGTATCAATCGAGCAGCAGCCTGGCGAGAGTGATCGGCCCGTTTGCTTCGGGTCCGCTGTACGCCGTGTTGGGATCAAAGGCGCCGTTTCTGGCGGGTGCCTGCGTGGCGCTTCCCGCCGTGTGGTTTCTGTGGCTGGTCAGACAGCG
>Ga0207641_10000203_pt1 | contig 79544 bp, 70 predicted proteins | sample KBSSwiS62_FD_184306 | JGI IMG/M metagenome (GOLD analysis project Ga0207641, IMG submission 184306) | Switchgrass rhizosphere microbial communities from Kellogg Biological Station, Michigan, USA - KBS Switchgrass S6-2 (SPAdes) (version 2) | ecosystem: Host-associated > Plants > Roots >...
TGATACCTCGCGCCTTTTCTTCCGGCGCGTTATCGATCGAATCAAAACTACGGAACTGGATCTTCGGGTTGTGCTTGGACAACACCTTCGTGATCGCCGCCGTCAACGTCGTCTTCCCATGGTCAATATGACCAATCGTCCCTACGTTTACGTGCGGCTTATTCCGATCAAATTTTTCCTTCGCCATAAAAGTGCGTTGCCTCGCTTTTCATCCCGCTAGTAGTAGCGGTAAATCTTTTGGAACTTTGTTCGCAATGCCGGCTCGACTTGCTCGAGCTGGCTTAAATAAAATTCTCGCAACTGGCCCTGGTCGGCGACGGTTAGCGAGTCATACAGACTCTTTGCTGCGTATCCTGCTTTCGCCAGCGCTTCATCGGCCCGCTCAATCAAGCCCTTCGCGAGCACGGCATCCAGGTTCCGGATGCGGACATTCTTGCTCTGCAGTAATTGCAGGAACTTTCCCTTTTCGCTGGAGAAAATCCGCTGGACCGCGTCTCGCAATTCAGCGAACTCTTTCTCTTTCTCGACCTTGATCGTTGCCTGTTCGAAACTCACGTCAATCACCCTAATATCTGGAGCGGGAGACGGGAATCGAACCCGCGACCAACAGCTTGGAAGGCTGTGACTCTACCACTGAGTTACTCCCGCCCTCGAAACCGGCTTTCAGCTCGTAGCTGTCAGCCTTCACAAAATCTCTGGAGCCGATGACCAGGATTGAACTGGTGACCTCTCCCTTACCAAGGGAGTGCTCTACCAACTGAGCTACATCGGCTCGTCACTGCCCTTTACATCGCGGTGCAACACATCCGCGCGCCGCACCAAAATCTTTACCGCAAACAACGCCAGCACCGCCGTTCCCGCCAGACGAAGTTTCTCATCGCTGATCGTCGTCCATGTCAGGACCAGCAGTACTGCCAGCGCACCTAAGGCCACCGCAAGACGCTTCACGTCAAAATCATTCACGTCAGAAACATTCACGTCCCAAACTGCTGACGTCGAATCATGGTGCACAGGGGAGGATTCGAACCTCCGTAGCTCCAAGGAGCGGCAGATTTACAGTCTGCTGCCATTAACCACTCGGCCACCTGTGCAGAACGCCGAGAGACTCGGCCACCGGAGCACTACCGGGCTACTAGTTAGCGGATAAACAAGACCTTCCCATCACGCCACAAACAACGAAGATCACGGAGATCAAAGATGGCGCAACACTGCCGCGCCCAATTTCATGATTCGCCGGAAAAATTCCTGATGGAGTGCGTTGGAAAATCTATATTGCGCTACTACCGCGCGTCTCCGCGCAAACCGCCTCGACTTCCGGAACTATTTTCTGGAGCTGGCGAAGGGATTTGAACCCCCGACCCTCTGATTACAAATCAGATGCTCTACCAGCTGAGCTACGCCAGCAATTCATTGCAGGTCGCTGGCCCCTTCGGACACAGTCATGCCCTGTTCCCTTCCAGACTGCTGGGACAATTATTTAAGGTACCATAACGGCCACTGACGTGCAATTAAGTTGCCTGCTTTCTTCGCGCCTCGCGCCAGCCACCCCTCCGCAGCACCATCTGCCGGTGCTATTATGACCAGCCTGATCTCCATTTCATGCGCATCAAGCGTCCCCTTCCCCTGATTATCGTTGTCCTGCTCGCGGCAGCGGCGATTATTCTCGTTGTTCAACTGCGCAAACGAGCGCCACCTGAACCCGCCCGTCTTCTTCCCGGCGCGGACGCCTTCTTCTACGTCAATCTGCGGTGGATGCGTGCCTTGAACGCAACCGACCAGCTTCCACCTGTCTCTCACGACGCCGAATACGAAAAATTTATTCAGGAAACCGGCTTTCAGTTCGAGCGTGATCTGAACGAAGCCGCTCTCGCGGTCCATTACCCAGGACACGACGGAAATCGAGCGACGGAACCGCGCTTCTCCGAAGTCTTCGTCGGGAAGATAGCGACCGATCGAATGACCAGCTACCTGCGCAAGGTTGCGACTTCCGTCGACAAGTACGGCGCGACCGAAGTTTTCAACATTCCTCTCGAGGGCAGGACGCTCCGGGTTGCGCTGCTTTCTGTGGATACTGTCGCTGCATCGAACCACGAGGATCCGGCCCTGATTCGCGGGATGATTGATCGCTCGCGCAAACTTGCATCGCCATTTGGCGGCCCCTGGTTCATGCGCCGCTATTACCGCACGATCCCGATTAATTACGAAATCCCGTTCACGACTCTGGCATGGGGAATTGCGAAGGTTGATCCTTCGGCAAACGCGCCGCTCTCCTCCTTCGCCAGTTGGTCACTTCTGTTTTCAAAACCCGCTGTTGTCGTATTCTCTGCGCGCTATCTGCGAGCGTTAAATTTGCGGGCTGAGGCATTCACATCATCGAAAGACGACGCCAGGGACGTCACCGAAAAACTCGGCGCGTTCCTGAATCTGTTCCACGCCGCCGAATCTTCGGTCACGGTTCATGGCACCGACGTCGATGTAAAAACTTTTCTGGATAGTATTCGGGTCGAGCAACGCGCCGAGCGGTCCGTTCTGACCGCAACCGTGCCGCCGGGTTTTCTCCACAAAATGTTCGAGCCCAATATGCCCGATTTTCCCGCTACGCCCTCCTCGTCGCCAGGGAGCGCACCTTCACCACCCCCCGCGCCGAGCAAAAAATCAAAACAGAAGTAGGCTGCGTACGGCGGACACACAACACTCCGCCGTCCACCGCGCATTCCTCTCGCCACCGCATGTCTTCTGGCTCGAGGCTTCGCCTGTAACTTGTCGGCGCCCTCTGGCATCCTATTCAGTGGGTACAACTCTGCCCGCCGGATACAATACTGTTCATGTCCAGCCTTCCACTTCCGATCGCGGCTTTTGTCGCCGGGCTGATCTCATTTCTGTCGCCGTGCGTCTTGCCGCTTGTTCCCGGCTACGTCTCGCTAATCTCCGGCGCAGGCGTCGACCAGCTGCAAGCGCAGGAATCTGACCTGCTGAAAAAGGTCATGCTGAACTCCATCGCATTCGTTCTTGGGTTCAGCATCGTGTTCGTAACGCTGGGAGCTATCTCCACTTCGGTCGGACAACTTCTCGCAATTTATAAAACGAAGCTGGCCGTTGTCGCCGGCGTAGTGATCATCATCTTTGGACTTCACCTCACCGGCGTTTTTCAGATTAAGGCGCTGCTTGCCGATACTCGGTTGCATCAACTCAAGGGCGGCAGTACCGCATGGGGCGCCTTCGTGATCGGGTTCGCCTTCGCGTTTGGCTGGACACCTTGTGTCGGCCCTATTCTCGCGGTAATTCTCGGCTTTGCCGCTGCTCAAGACTCCGTCATCAAGGGAATCTTCCTGCTGGCAATTTATTCTCTCGGTCTTGCTGTACCGTTTTTGCTAACCTCGCTCGGAATCGAACGTTTCCTTAAGTTCTACAGCCGGTTTCGTTCGCACATGCATGCTCTTGAAGTCGCCAGCGGAGTACTCCTCATCATTCTTGGTGGACTCCTCGTCTTCGGTCGCTTTACCATTATTTCGAACTACTTATCGTTCCTTAACCGTTTCGCGCTCTAGCGCAAGGAGTCGTCGTGCAACGGAACCCTCTCGTCGTTGTCGTCATTGCCGCGCTGGTAGCCGGCATGCTGTATGTCGGCTTGCACATGGCACGGCGCGCTAAAGGTCCGGCGCCGCCGGACGTAAAAGGCCAACAAGCTCCTCAGTTTTCCCTCAAGTCGCTCGACGGCAAGACTGTTCAACTTGCCGACTACAAGGGAAAAGCGGTTCTTCTCAATTTTTGGGCGACCTTCTGTCAGCCCTGCAAGATCGAGATGCCCTGGTTCGTCGATCTCCAGAATAAGTACGGCCCCGAAGGACTCCAGGTAATCGGAGTCGCCATGGATGACGCAAGCGAGACCGATATCGCAAAGTTTGCTCAAAAGCTTGGCGTGAACTATCCGATTGTGATCGGCCAGGAAAGCACTAGCGAAGCCTACGGTGGCATCCCGTTCCTGCCTACGACCTTCTACATCAGCCGCGATGGCAAAGTGGTCGATAAGGTATTCGGTTTAAAGGGCAAATCAGAAATTGAGGAATCTGTGAAAAAGGCCCTGTCCGGAGGCGGAGCGGTACAGGCGCAAAAGTAACTAGTCGCGCCGCCAGGCCCCACCTACAGTATTGGCAGACAAATGAACAAGATTTTCATGGCAGCGTCGCTGGCTCTGGTGCTTGCTTCGGTCGCCGCGGCACAGGATTCTCCCGGCATGAAAGCGCCATCCGTCACGTTGGCGCCGCCTCCAACTATTACCATCACTCGCGGCAAGTCAGCCACGGTCCCGCTGGAGTTCCGCGTTGGCAACGGATTTCACATCAACTCGAACATGCCAAAGTCCGAATTCCTGATCCCAACCGCGCTGAAGATGAATGCGTCCACTGACTTCATGGTGGGCAAGGTGAACTACCCGGCCGGAGAAGATTTGAGCTTTCCTTTTTCGCCGGACGAGAAGCTGAATGTCTACACGGGTGATTTCAAGGTCGACGTGCTTGTGCGCCCGCTGAAATCCGTTCAGGCTGGCAAATACGTCTTTCGCGGATCGCTGAAATACCAGGCATGCGACAACTCCGCATGTTATCCGCCCAAACAACTACCAGTAAGTTTTGAAGTCAAGGTAGTAAAAGGACCGCCAGCGAGCCCCGGCAAGAATCCCGCGCAGAGCCCTCACGCGCACCGCTAAGGCAAAAGCTTCGGACTCCTACTTACTGGGTTGTTTCTTCTCCACCCGGGCCCAGGCATCCTTCAAAGCCACAGTACGGTTAAACACCGGCTTACCAGATTTCGAATCCGGATCGACGCAGAAATATCCCAACCGCTCGAACTGGTAAAGCCCTCCTGCCGCAACGTTGGTCATCGCCGGCTCAAGCTTGGCGCTCGGAATCACTTCCAGCGAACGCGGATTGAGATTCGACAACACATCTTTCCCCTCTTCCACTTCCGCGGGATTTTCTTTTACGAACAGGTTTTCGTAAATCCGAACTTCGGCATCGACGGCGTGCTCAGCCGACACCCAGTGAATCGTCGACTTCACCTTCCGGCCATCCGGCGAATTTCCTCCGCGCGACGCCGGATCGTACGTGCAATGCACTTCGATCACTTCGCCCTTCTCGTTTTTCACCACGTTCGTACAAGTGACGAAGTACGCATAACGCAAACGCACCTCGCGGCCCGGGGACAATCGGAAATATCCTTTCGGCGGTTCTTCGCGAAAATCGTCTTGCTCGATGTAGAGCACTCGCGCAAAAGGTACTTTCCTCGAGCCCGCGCTCGCATCCTCAGGATTGTTGATCGCGTCCATCTCTTCGCTTTTGCCCTCGGGATAATTGTCGATCACAACCTTCAGCGGACGCAGCACTCCCATTACACGCAATGCGCGCTTGTTCAAGTCCTCGCGCACGAAGTGTTCGAGCATTGCTAACTCGATCGACCCGTTGGTCTTCGACACGCCAATTGAATTGCAGAAGTTCCGAATCGCCTCCGGCGTGTATCCTCTTCGCCGAATTCCCGATAACGTCGGCATTCGTGGATCATCCCATCCGCTCACAAGTTTTTCCTGCACCAATTGCAGCAGCTTGCGTTTGCTTAAAAGCGTGTAGGTCAAGTTCAAACGATCGAACTCAATCTGCTGCGATGGGAAAATCCCCAGCTGCTGAATGAACCAGTTGTAGAGCGGCCGATGATCTTCAAACTCGAGCGTGCACATCGAATGCGTTACGCGCTCCAGCGAATCAGACTGCCCGTGCGCGTAGTCGTACATCGGATAAATGCACCACTTGTTCCCCGTCCGGTGATGCTCCGCATGCAGAATCCGGTACATGACCGGATCGCGCATGTTCAGGTTCGGGGAAGCCATGTCGATTTTGGCCCGCAGCACCCGCGACCCGTCTGGAAACTCGCCCTTCCGCATGCGCTCGAACAAATCGAGATTTTCTTCCGCCCTGCGATTGCGAAACGGACTGTCCTTCCCCGGCTCCGTCAGCGTCCCACGATGTTTACGTATCTCCTCTGCTGACAGGTCATCTACGTACGCCTTCCCATCCCGGATAAGCTTCACCGCCCATTCAAACAACTGGTCGAAATAGTCCGACGCGTAGAACAAACCGTCCCAGTGAAAACCAAGCCATTTCACGTCCGCCATGATCGATTCGACATACTCGGTTTCTTCCTTCTCAGGATTCGTATCGTCGAATCGCAAATTTGTGTGGCCGTGAAATTCGTCGGCAAGCCCGAAGTCCAGGCAGATTGCCTTTGCGTGACCAATATGCAGATATCCGTTCGGCTCAGGAGGAAAGCGCGTCTGCACGCGCCCCTCATATTTATTGGTCTTCAAATCATCGAGAATGATGTCGCGGATAAAGTTCGATGGACGAGGTGCGGCAGTAGGGGTAGGCTCAGCTTCTGAAGTGGGGTTTGGCTTCGTACTCATAACGGCGCTTCATTTCGGAATTACTTAACAAATTATGCTAGCACGGCCCGCCGGCACCCCTATCTTGCCGCTGTCTCCTGACTGAATAAGGATACCCACTTCCCGTCGCGTTTCACCCACAACGCGGAGGCATATACCTGGGCCGAAAACGCTTTGCCGTGTGCGGTCCCCTTTTCCGTCAGCTTGTATGCAATGACCCCGCTCTCCGCAGAAACCCGTGCAAAGCGCACATCTTCCATTGTGAATTCTTCAAGCCGCACATCGGACGTGTTCTTGACGACTTCCGCTTTCCCGGCCGTCCCGCGCGCATTCACAAAGACCGCATCATCCGCGATTAGAGTTGAGAACAATTCCATGTTTCCAGTTTTCAGACAGTCGAGTTCTCGACGTTCTTGCTCGACGATTGTTTTCTGAAGCGAATCTTCGTTGCCTGAAGTCGCTCGAAAGTGCGCTCGTACCAAATGCGGACCGGCGACAAAGGAAAGGCAAACCAATCCGAGCACAACCATGTTAGAAGAGTTCTTCAAGAGTCGGGCCTCCCGTAATTTGCGGAAGTATATCGTCGTCGGGCTCGTTCTAATCACGTGATCGCCGGATTGAACACGAGCGAGATTGAACAAGACAACTTGCTGTTGTCTGTTGTCGATCGCTCCCAGCATCGAACGATCTTGAAAGTGAGGTGTCATGAACACTGTCGTGGCAGACCCAACCGCATCAAGGGCGTGGCTCGGAGTTTTCTGGGGAGGCCTCGTTTGTGGAATCTTCGACCTGACAAGCGCGATCGGCGGATATCATTTCCGCGGCGTGCCGCCCATCCGCATCCTGCAATCGGTTGCGGCGGGCGCGCTCGGACGCGATTCTTTCAATGGCGGTGCTCGCAGCGCCGCACTCGGCCTATTTTTTCACTTCCTGATCGCATTCACTGCGGCGGCCGTCTTCTACTTCGCCAGTCGAAAGATCGCTTTCCTCACGGCTCACCCCGTGATCTCAGGATTGCTTTACGGCGAGATGGTCTTCCTATTTATGCACTTCGTCGTGATCCCGCTCTCGGCGTCGCCTCGAGGTCCCGTAACCATTTCTTGGCCCTTTCTGATCGCAGGCCCGTTGGGACATCCCTTCCTCGTCGGTTTGCCGATCGCACTCGCAGTCAGCTGGTTCTCAAGGAAGCAACCATGAACACCCCAGATTACTAATCAATCGACACCAGCCGCTACACACCCGCCGATACAATTTGTCCACTACTGCTGATCGCTGGCGCGCCATCCGCCAATCCCCGTCGATAGCGAACATGACGCCAGCGCGTCACCTCTACCAGTGGACTCCACACCGTGTGTACAAGGTTGTGTTTGATCAGTTGGTGCCAGAATCGGTTGGATCGCTTGTACAGATACGACATGGCAATGTAGAGCGGCACAGCGCGCCAGTCTTCAGGACGGCGTCGCCAAATCGAAGCGTGCGAAAAAAGCCGCTGGTAAATCCACGCGTACCCTTGTTCCAGTTGTTCCGGAGTCATCCGCTTCGGACGAAATACCGCATGGGCCGTGTCATATAGCGCCCAATTACGATGAAGGAGCCGCCCCTTTGCTTCCATCTGTCGGAACAGCGGCGTAGAGGGATACGGCGTCAGAATGTGGAATGTTGCGCACTCGAGCCGGTTCGCCTCCACCCACTCGGCCGTTCGCTCGAATACATCCTCGCCGTCGTGATCAAAGCCGAGCACAAATGATCCGTTTACCTGAATCCCAACGTCGTGCAGCATTCGCACCCGTCTCGCGTAGTCGGAGGTTTTCGGCGTTTTCTTATGCGCGTCGGCGAGATTGTCGTCGGTGAGCGACTCGAATCCGATGAAAACTCCCGTGCAGCCCGCCAATGCCATGTTCCGAATGAGCGACGGATCGTCGGTGACATCGATCGAGACCGCAGCGCTCCAGATCTTGTTCAAAGGTTGAAGAGCCTTGCAGAGTGAATGAAGATAGTCACGCCGAGATCCAAGATTGTTATCGACGAACACCGCATACGGTTGTCCGTCCGCAAGGAACTCATCCGCCACCTGCTGCGGAGTCCGCATTCGATACGGCATCCGCAACCCTTCCGTCGATAGGTAGCAAAACCCGCAGCGGTTGTGGCAGCCGCGCGTTGCGATCAAACTCGTGGTCGTGAGGAAACTTCGACGCGGAAGAATCGCACGCCGCGGAGCGGGGTCGTCAGAGTAGTCATTCTCGTGCGTTGCCACGTAACGAACTTGCATGTCGTTGCGTTCGATATCCGCCAGTATCCGAGGCCAAAGTTGCACGCCGTCTCCGAGCGCGAGACAGTCGGCATGCGGCGCGCACTCCTCTGGACAGGACAACACGTGCAGGCCTCCCAGAATCACCTTGGCGCCCCGACACCGATACCAATCGGCTAACTCGTACGCCCGATCAGCGAAGGTCAGGTGCACGGTAATCCCGACAACTTGGGGAAATGGCTCAAACGGCGGTCTGCCTTGCAGCAGGTTCTCATCCCAATACTGGACTCGCCATCTGGCAGGGGTGGTCGCAGCGAAACTGGTCAACGCCAGGCTCGGCGTCAGAACATGCTTCCCGAAACTCGCGTTCGCATCTTTGGGATAGAACGGATTAATCAACAGCGCGTAGTAAGGCTCTGCGGGGCCCGCACCCGCGGAGTGATCCAAGGTCGGAGGGGTCACCATCTCCGCTGGACTCCATCGATGCCGCATGGGGCGCGAGGTCGACTCTCTGAAGCTGATCATCGATGTACTTCGCATCACGGCGCGATGCGTGTCAATAGAATTTACAAATGGATGGATTAACTCTGGTGAGACCCATGCAACCCGTAAACAATGATTCGTCTCGCCGCCTCGACTCGCTTCACCACCACGTCCTTGCCGAGCACTTCGAGCGTCTCAAACAGCGGCGGTGCATTCTTCCTCCCGCAAACCGCCACCCGAATCGGCTGGAACATCTGCCCCGCCTTGATGCCGAGCTCCTGCGCCGCCCCTCGCAGCGTCTGGTCCAGCGCGTCGTGAGTGAACTCTGTCAACGGAAGCACCTCAGCAGCTTTTTGCAGGACCTTGGCAGCCATGGCGGTATCCCCCTTCTGGGGAACCAGCTCGACGGGATCGTACGGCGCAAGCTCCTTCACAAAGAAGAAATCCGCCGCCGTCAATACGTCGCGAAGCAGCTTGATGCGTTCGCGAATCAGCGGGGTTACGCGCAGCAGTTTCTCCGCCGACACGTCAAAACCTGCCTCCTTCACGATCGGCAACAAACGCGCGCTTAACTCTTCGATGGGCAGCGCACGGATATGCTCCGCGTTCAGCCACACCGCTTTCGGATCGAACGTCTCCTCGGGAGTCGCTGCCGGTTCTTTGAAGTTCACCACGGCATTCGCGCGATTGATGCCTTCCAGCGAAAACACTTCCGTCAACTCAGTCAAAGACATCTGTTCACGATCGTTCTTCGGCGACCATCCCAGAAGGCACAGGAAATTAATGAAAGCCTGCGGAAGAAACCCGGCGTCCCGATACGTCGTGACACTCACAACCGGCCCATGGCGCCGTTTCGAGAGCTTCGTTCCGTCCGGCGCTACAAGTAACGGCAAATGCGCAAACAACGGGGCCTTGTAGCCCGCTGCTTCAAAGATCAACACGTGCTTGTATGTATTCGAAAGATGGTCTTGTCCACGAATGATGTGGCTGATTCGAAGATCAGCATCATCCGCGCAAGAAGCCAGATGATAAGTTGGCATCCCGTCCGAGCGCAGCAATGCAAAGTCTTCGATGTCATCCGCCGACTTCACTTGCTCGCCATACACCGCATCGGCAAACTTCACCTCCGCTCCACTTCCTCGCGGGACGCGGAACCGCAGCGCAAATGCCTCTCCAGCCGCCGCGCGCCGGTCGCTCTCTTCTTGTGAAAGCTCTCTCATCCCCGGGTTAAACAACCACGTCCCCTGGCTCCCCGAGCGTTCGCTATCGCCGGTATGTGCGGGAGTGAAGTCCCGATACGCAAGGCCTTTATCAAAGATCGCTTGCGCCATCTTCCGATGGAGCTCCAGCCGCTCCGACTGTTTGTATTCCTCATCCCAATTGAGTCCCAGCCACTTCAAGCCTTCGAAAATTGACTGCACCGAGGCCTCGGTATTTCGTTCGACGTCGGTATCGTCGAGCCGCAGGATCATCGTCCCACCATTTCTTCTGGCATAAAGCCAGTTGAAAATAAAAGTCCGAGCGCTCCCCACGTGCAGAAAGCCAGTAGGCGATGGCGCAAACCGAACCCTCAATTGCGGATTGGCAGTGGCAGGAGAAACCACAGAATTAGAGCTGGACATGAATGTTGAACCAGCCTCGATGTTACGGGCCGTTGAAAAAAGGCGTCAAGCAACCACCGGGGAAAGCCAAGAGCGACACAAGTGCACCCCATGTATACTAGCGCGGTCGCAGGGCCCTCAATTTCTCTCCCTTCCTCTAACACAAACTTCAAGGACCGACGGTAAGTCATCGCTGCCGGCGCAAGCCGCTCTGGAGAAGAAAAATGAAGACACATCGCCTGCAATATCTCATTGTGGCAGCGGTCGTAGTATGCAGCTTGCCGTCCGCATGGGGCGCATTCGGGCCTCTGGTTACAATGGGCCCAACCATCGTTCTTTCAGATCCATCCTGTGCTTCCCCCGCTGACGGGCAAGCCGTATGCGCAGCCCGCGGACTCGGACAAACCCTGGTCGTCAACAAGTGGAGCGGATCATCATGGGGCGGATGGAAAATCGTTGCCGGAACCGTCACCTCGAATCCGAGTTGTTCATCCGACGGTTCGGGGCGTGTGGTCTGTGCCGTCCGCAACGATACCGGCGGCATCTCCGCAACCGTCTATAACGGCACCGTGTGGGGCGCCCTCACCAAAGTCGGAGGACAGATTACCTTCGAGCCCAGTTGTGCCCCACTCACAGCAGGCAAAGTGCTTTGTGTGGCTAGAAACACGATCGGGGGCTTCACTTCAACAGTCTTTAACGGCACAGCCTGGAGCCCGTTCAAGACTCTGAAGGGCTCGATCATCGGCCCTCCCGGCTGCGGCAGTGATGGAGCAGGGGCTGTCGTCTGTCTCGCAACATCCACAACGAATATTTTTAACGTCGTGGCAGCCCGGTTTAACGGCACCGCCTGGAGCACGTTCATCAACATCGGTGGAAACTCGATCACCGACCGCTATTCCTGCACCCCTTCGGGCGCACCTCTCGGTGTCGTGGCTTGCGCTGCCCGCGGCACCAACATAGGTCAATTTGTGAATAACTATAACGGCGGAGCCTGGGCCGCATCCAGTTGGAGCGGATGGTCAGGTCTCGGTGGTTCTGTGGGCCCGGGAACTTCTTGTGCCCAGACAGTTGCCGGCCAGCTCGGTTGCGCAGCCGTGGCCTCTGACGCTGCCGTGTGGACAAATTCCTTCAACGGCGCGGGGTGGACGGGCTGGGCTAAAATCGGCGGCATTGAAATTGGCAATCCGAGTTGTGCGTCTCTGGGAACCACCAAAGTGATCTGTGCTGTCGTGGGGCTGAACGGTAAGGCCATTAGCACCGTCGGCCCGTAGCGTTCTTTTTCAAAAATTACGTGGAGTTTCTCCATTTGCATTGTCGATAGGAGATGCATCATCAGTCGCAGCGAGAATGTCCTCAGTCAAGGAGACGGGCATGCATCTTTCTTTGCGGAGCAAATTGCGGAAGGCCGCAACTACTCTGTTGCTAACAGGAGGGCTGCTACTTTCCGGCACAAGTAATCTGCTGGCACGTTCACCCTCGGTCGCTTCAGGAAAGAATGGGGTTGTCGTCGCCGGCGAGAAGAGGGCTGCGGATATTGGCACTCGAGTCCTCGAAAATGGCGGCAACGCTGTCGATGCAACAACAGCATCCCTGCTCGCTTTGAGCGTAACGAAAATTGGTGCTTTCACCTTTGGCGGAGAAGCCTCGGTAATCTTCTACGATTTCCGCCAGAAGAAAGCCCATGCTCTATGGGCACAAGGGGCTGCTCCGCTCGATCCGCAAGCGATTTCCTGGTACCTCAAGAATGGAATGCCGGGCGGCGATGTCCGGACCGCAGCCGTGCCGGCCGTCGTGGATCTATGTGTCACCTTGCTCAAGCAGTACGGAACGATTTCGTTTGAAGACGCGGTGAAGCCAACTCTGGCGCTGCTCGACGCTGGAGGCCCAACCTGGTACATCGACTCTTCGGATGGACGCAAAATTGAGACCGGCCGAAACTGGTACGCGGATTTAGCGCGCACCATGCGCAAACTCGTCGAAGCCGAGCAAAAAGCAAAGGGAAGCCGCGAAGAACGCCTGCAAGCGGTTGCCGATCGTTTTTATCGTGGCGACATAGCGGACGAGTTGGAAGCCTGGTACATCTCTCAAGGCGGATTTCTGCGCAAGAAAGATCTGGCAGCCCACCAGACCTATATAGAAGACCCGGTTTCGCTCGATTACCGCGGTTATCAAGTATTGAAGTGCGGCCCCTGGACACAGGGTCCGTTTTTGCTGGAAGGCCTACGCCTGCTTGAAGGATTTGATCTCAAGAAAATGGGCCTGCTCTCGGCGGACTACATCCACACCGTCACCGAAGTTATGAAGCTGGGCATGGCCGATCGAGATGAATACTATGCCGATCCGCGATTTGTGGACGTGCCGATGAAAGAACTGCTCTCTGAGCCGTACGCAAAAATCCGGCGGCCCCTCATTGATCCCCAAAAAGCCTCCCTCGAGCTTCGCCCCGGCGATCCGTATGAAATGAAGTCGGTGAAGAAAGCACTGCGATCCTTCCCAACCCAAGGCGGCACAACGACTCTCACCGTTGTGGACCGTTGGGGAAATATGGTGGCCGCGACGCCCAGCGGATTGGGCAGCACCGCCGGTCCAGCGGGAACTACAGGCATCATTCACGGCAGCAGACTGATCAGTCTCAATACTTGGCCTGGACACCCCAACTGCATTGCTCCGGGCAAGCGGCCGCGCATAACGTTAAGCCCAGCGCTGGTGCTGAAATCGGGAAAGCCGGTCGTTGCCATCAGCGTTGCGGGCGGAGATCTGCAAGATCAAGCTGGCCTTGAGCTCATTCTCGATCACATCGAATTCGGCATGAACGCATCCAAGGCCATGTCGACTCCCCGTTTTGCAACCGCGCACCATATCAGCTCGTTCGGTCCGGAAGGTCCGAAATTAGGTAGCCTGCAAGTAAATCGTGATGTTTCTGACGAAACGGTAAAAGACTTGGAACATCGCGGCCACAAAGTCGAACGCACTTCGGAAGAAATCGGAGGAGCCGCCATGATCTCGTGCGACCTTGCAACTACCAATTTATGTGAAGGCAGTGGATCCGCGGCTCAAACCGCCACGAAATAGCCCTAAGCGGGTGGCCCATTCAAGCCCGGCTTTGGCTTGAGTGGGGTACCCCCCTACCGAGGACGTTTGCGGAATTCATTCACAGCCAACACTTCGCTCGTGTGACTTGGATGCTCCCGCGTGAGCCGTCCTTGAAGGATGGTCAGATTCCCCTCGCGACTCGCGGCTTGGGAACCGTACATTTCATAAGTACATTCACAACCGGCAACGGGACATTGCACCCGTTCTGGTGCCGCCGCATTTTTCGACTTCCCAATTTCTCCCTGAAACTTCTGACTGCCAACTACGTCACTCCGGTAGGCTTTTGGCATGCATCAACATTGCCACAAGATTCGGACGTTTGGAAACCTCATGAATGTAGAGTTTCGGATTCACCCGTCCGCTGGTGACAAACCTTCGTTTGGTAGATGGCGCAATCTCGCCGATTCACCCATGAGCTGCGCACTGATAAGGACAGGCTTTCGATCTACGAACCCCGTTATTCTTTTCGGCTGAATCGGAGCAACAGGGCGATGCCGCCTCCAAGCACGAATGCTCCCAAGAGGAACCACATCGCGACGGGCATGCTCACGAAGCCCATCAACAAGAATCCAATGGCCACAATGATTCCGATCAAGCCAGACTCAATGCGCATGACGCGCCATGGACCTGGATGCCGTTCGGCGTCACGAGTCTTCATCGCCTCATTGTCCCACAGCTCTCCACCTACGGAGCCGTCCTCACAGTTGTGCAACGCGATCACACCGGCTCCTCCCCTAGGTCTTTGCTCCGCCTTCGCGCTCTGGTCTAGGATGCATCCATGAATCGTGCCTCATTCGCACTGTTTGCTTTGCTAGCCTCGTCCTCTCTGATTTCGGGTGCGGCCGACCGTCCCGACCAACAACAAGCCCTGCGCCGAATCGAGCAGGCCGTCTCGAAGACCAACATCTTTGAAATGGCGTCGTTTCAGATGAAAGCAAACGTGCAGATCGACAACCAGGGCAAGCGTCTTGATGGACGCTATCAATTGCTATGGAACGGTCCTGACCAATGGAGAGAGGAACTTTCGTTTCCGGGATATTCCGAACTCCAGGTAGGAGGTAAAGGAACAGTTTGGATCCAACGCAGCACGCCGTTTTACCCGCTTCGCATCTGGAATCTGCATGCCACACTCGGATTCGGTTCCGGAGTCGGCTCGGACCTCGGGATAGCTTCATTCGTCCAGTCTGGTCTAATTCCGAAGGACACCATTAAGAAAGTGCATTCACGAAAAGAACGCGGTGACAAACTGACCTGCTTCGAGGTGGAAGACGAGCGCAAAGTCGCGTTTGATATTTGTATAAGTGACGTTACAGAAACAATAGTTCGGAACTCATCGTATAACGACTGGGATTTCCAGCCCGTCGGCGCAAAATCCTTTCCACGATTTCTCAGTTTCGAGGAAGACGGCAAAGAGGTAGCTTCGATCAATATCGTCGAAGTGACTTCGCCGGCCCAATTCCCTACAGGTTCATTCACCCCGCCGCCAGGAGTTCCACCGCGAGACGGATGCATGAATCCCGTACCGTTCCGAATCGCCAAGAAAGTCCCTCCTTCTTATCCGCAGACAGCGCGGCAAAACCACATTCAAGGAACAGTCGCCGTGGATACATTGATTGGCACGGACGGTGTCCCACGGGTCGGTCAGGTGGTAAGCCACGCGAGCCCGGACCTCGAAGCGGCAACCTCAAACGCCATTGTGCAGTGGCAATACGAACCAGCGATTTGCAGCGGCAAGCCCGTCGAGGTCCAGACCGTCGTGAAAATCAAATACACCTTGTCATATTAGTTAGATTATCGAACACGTAGTCGGTGTACGATAGCAACCTCTGGACGATAATTGGCAAAGCCTAGCCATAACATCACTTACTTCGTCCGGCCCGCCTGTTGTCCATTAGTTGATGTAATCGCCTCTTAAAAACATCAATGCATTTGCGAAGCAGTAGTACAATTTCGCCTCATCAGCGGTCGCGGAGGTCGCCATGCATTCCTCTCGGTCACTCTGCCTATTGATAGCAAGTTTGCTGATGGCTCTTCACGTTCCTAGTCAAAACGTCAACACGATGCACCCCGAACCAATTCAAGTCCAGAAACACACCTCCCCCGAGGACATGCGTGCACGCTCAGCCAACCTTCAACTTCAGAAGGACGCCAAAGAGCTTTCAGAACTTTGCGCTTCTGTACCGAATGACCTCGCCGGCGTAAACCAAGGTTTGCTGTCCCAGGATGTAGTTGACAAGCTCAAGCGCATGGAAAAGCTTTCCAAACGCGTGCGCGAGCAGCTGACGCAGAATCGCTAAAAGCATCTTCATTGCCACATTGATGGTTGCTGTAGCCAAGCTCCACAAACTGGTCTTTTGTCGATTTTGGCTAACCACCGGTTCAAGTTGTCGTCAAACGTTTACGCACGTCAGCCCAGCAAGGTGCACAAGCACTTTACGTCCGCCTTGGCGGCATTTCTGCCTGCTGCGCAGCGATGCCCACGCAAAGTTGAAATCTTTATGCACTCCATGCGCAGTCTCTCTCACTGCTTTTCTCTTTTCGTTGCGGCCGCGTCGCTGCTGCTAGCTTCCGGTGCTTCAGCGCAAAGCCGCCCGCGTACTTTGGCATATCAGTTCAGCCATGCCGCCATCATGGATCCCGCGCTTTCTCCTGACGGGAAAGAAATGATCTACATCATGGTGATCGCCGGCAGAGAACAGCTTATGCGCAGAGCGGTGGATGGCTCCTACGTGCGACAACTCACCAGCGACGACGCTGATCACGAGGATCCAGCGTGGTCGCCTGATGGAAGCCGCGTTGCGTTTGTTTTGATAATGGATAAGGTCGAGCAGATTCATCTCATGAATCCTGATGGAACTGCAGTAGAGCCGCTGACTCCAACTACGATTAGAACGATCCACCCGAGTTGGTCACCAGATGGGCGCCGGCTTGCGTACTGCACAGACGACGACCTTGCGCCTCCTAGCAAAAACCCTTCGGAAATCTACTCAATTGAAATTGCTACCCGCGTTACGACGAAGCTCCTCTCTGGTGGGGTCAACACCTATCCAGTGTGGTCGCCGGACGGAAAGATGCTTGCATTTCGCAGAATGCTCGGCGAAACGAACTCGGAGGTGTTCGTGGCTGATGGCGACGGATCGAACCCGCGAAATATCAGCAACAATCCGGCCTTTGATGGCTGGCCCGCGTGGTCGCCTGATGGGACTTTGATCGCGTTCGCATCCAATCGTGGTAACCAAAATTATCAGATCTACACCATGCGTCCGGATGGCAGCGATGTTCGACTCGTCGCCGCTACGGAAGGACGTGGCACGGCTGCGAAGTGGTCGCCCGATGGAAAAACGATCTATTTCACTATATGCGGCAAATCCGCGTTCAGCACCGACTGTCAGATTTTCGCGGCGAAGCTCGACGCGTATTCCGAGCATTAACGCCGCGGCAGGTTTCGTTTCGCTTGCGAGAGATCCCTGGCGTGGCGGTCCGCGCAGGTATCGATGACTCGACTCAGCGTATAAGCCGAGTCAACTGTCGTAATATGGCCATTTCACCAATTGCAAAACGGGGTACTCTTCTTAAGTAGTTGATGTAATAGCCTGTTTACAATACTCATCAACGAGGCCAATGCAGTACCCGCGCTTGCGACTGTCCGACTACCTCTTCGATTGCTAGGTGGTCCTCACGGAATGATTTCAACTACCACGCCTGCGCCATGAGAGCCGCCGGTGAGTGTCGTGCCGTATACGTTACCCGCGTCGTCAAGGATAACGCTCGCGTAGGGTTGGCTCCCATCCTTGCCCCCCGTAAAACTGTGTAGCAAAGTCTCTGTCCATCTGGTTCCTGAGCGCGTAAGTTTGAAAACGGTGCCGGCGCGATTGGAACTTGCACCTCCCGAGATGGTGGTGCCGTAGAGATTGCCGGCTCCGTCGAAAATCAAACCAGCTGCGGGCTGAGCTCCGTCGCTGCCTGTGAAGGTATAAAGCACGGACGCGATAAAGGAAGGTCCGCTGGGAGCAGGCGTTAGCTTGAAAATGGCGCCTTTGCCCGGGGCAGGACTGCTGTAAGTGGTGCCATAGAGGTTAGCTGCATTATCCGAGATCAAACCACCCAGAGGATGAGTTCCCACCTTATTGGTCGCGCTAAAACTGCGACGCGCGTGCCCGCCAAAAGCAGTGCCAAGTCCGTACGCGCCCCCCGAATAGGTTGTGCCACAAAGGAAGCCATTTGCGTCGAAGGTCAAGCCAGAAAAAGGTTCGTTTCCATCGCTTCCGCTGAAGCGACGTAGCACAAGTTCCGTCCAGCCGGTGTCGGTGGGTGTGAGCTCAAAAATCGTGCCACAACCGGCGGTAGCTACGCATTGACCCTTGGTGGGGTAACCCCCATGCACCGTCGTACCGTACAGATTGCCGGCTCCGTCGAAGACCAAGCCTGCTCCCGGATAAGCTCCGTCGCTGCCTCCGGTAAAGTTGTACAGCGTTCTTTTCGTCCATCCGCTTACTGCCGGTGTCAGCTCGAATACATTGCCACACTGACATGCCGCGTCTCCACCACTCGACGTCGTGCCATAGAGATTGCCCGATCCGTCCATGATCACGCCGCCTATGGGAACAGCCCCGTCGCTGCCTCCGGCAAAACTATGAAGTACCTTTTCCCTCCATCCGGTTGATGTGTGCGTCAATCGAAAAACAGTGCCCTGTGCATGTGTACCGCCGAATTGGGTTGTGCCGTACAGATTCCCCGCCGGATCGAAGATCAAGCCTGCATAAGGCTGATTCCCATCGCTGCCGCCACTGAAGGTATGAAGCACTTTCAGAGTGCTCGCTTCGCCGCTGCACGCTGCGAAGATAAGTATCCCAACAAGAACGATTACTTCTTTCTTTCGCAGCATCAGCTTGTCCTCCTTCGAAAAATATGGCTCCTCACCCGAATTGTACGCTCGGGCGGGTGTCCTCGAATCAGGTGAGCGCGAACCAATTCTCAATTAACGCAGTATCGCCTCTCTGACAATGTCGGCATCATCAAGTAGTTTCGAAGCACACTATCGCATGCACTCGGAGAAGAGTGCCCTTTGACATTCTGATGACAAATAGTCTCAGCGCTAGCGATAGATTTGACACGTGCTTCGATAAGCATGGCGTTGCAGGGAATAGTTACTGGCTCGCTCCGCACACGTTCGGTGAACCGGGCGAATTCTGGCCAAGTCCTTGCCGCCTGAATTAGGCCGAAGCGCTGAATAGAGGTGGCGCATTATCGAGAGTCGGGAGTCAGCGTTGGCCACACAAAGCTCAGTAATGAATGTGTGGCATTACAGCGAGTCCGGGGCAGGGCGGCCACTCATCTTGCTGCACGGAATTGGAATGTCACACGCCGCTTGGAATGCAGTAACACCGCATCTATGCGCCACGCGTCGCGTGATCGCCTTCGACATCGCCGGATTTGGATTGACACCTCCGTTAGCCAAAGAGACTGTTCCGAACATTCCTAATCTCGTCGACGGTCTTGAGAGGTCGATCCGTGAGATTGGTATTCCGACCCCGGTTGACATCGCCGGCAACTCTTTGGGTGGCACCATGGCATTGGAGGCAGCCAGGCGCTCGATCGCCAGGAGTGCGGTCGCTATCTCCCCGCCCGGTCTGTGGCGAAAAAACGCGCCGCGCCACATCAAGTACGTGTTCGCAACTCTTCGATTTATGGCGAAACGATTTCCTCGCCTTTTAAGACATGCCATGTGCGTGCCCTTTCTGAAGGCAGTCGCGCTCGCCGTTCCCATCTCGGTGGGTAGCGCTTGCATGCCCGAGGCGGACGCGATTCGCGCAGTCGAAGACCTTGCGCAATCGACAGGTTTCGAAGACACATTCAACAACACTTGTTCTCCTTTTTCGGCAGTAGAGATCCGCGTTCCATTAACGGTGGCCTTCGGTGATTGCGATTGGATCCTAACCAAGGAGGTAAGGCTTAGAAACACGCTTCCCGCACACACGCGCTGGATCGAGATGCCGGCTTTGGGCCACGTACCAATGTGGGTGGATCCAATTGGCATCTCGCGGCTGATTTTAGAAGGCACCCAGTGACAATTCCTCTCCCCCATCCCTGTCATTCTTGACAGTTCCTGCCACAAGGTCTCGCTTACTAACTTTTGGTTATAAGGAGACCACGATGGCAACTGTTCCAAAACCGCCAACTCCCGAGAGGAGACCGCCCACCCCAATTTCCAGTCATCCAGGCGCCGTACCTGTCACCGTGGATAATTTCATTCGGGCCGAGTCTGACATGTACATTGCCGCAGTTTCCAAGGAAGCGGGCGGCGTCGGCAAGCTGCATCATCGACGCGAACCCGCATCCATCGACGATCAAACCGTCATTCGCCTGAACCGCGACACGCTCTATACCTCTGCAGTCTTCGATCTTCGTGCCGGTCCCGTAACGATTACTCTCCCCGACGCCGGAACTCGCTTCATGTCACTCCAGATCATCAGCCAAGACCACTACGTTCCCGCAGTGTTCTACGACTCCGAACCTCACACACTTACGGAAGACAAGGTCGGCACCCGCTACATGGTGGCTGGCATCCGGACGCTGGTTGATCCCTCGAACGACAAGGACATCAATCAAGTCCACGCCTTGCAGGATGCGATCAAGGTCGACCAGAAAGATCCCGGCAAACTTGAACTTCCCCAATGGGACTTGGCGAGCCAGAAAAAAGTGCGCGACGCGTTGCTGGTACTGAGCACAACCGTTCCGGATTTCAAAAAAGCATTCGGCACGAAGCAGGAAGTCGATCCAATACGACGTCTCATCGGAGCAGCGGCGGGATGGGGTGGCAACCCGGATAAAGATGCGACTTACTTGAACATCACTCCTCCAAAGAATGACGGTGTCACTGTTCACCGGCTCGCGATCAAAGAGGTGCCAGTCGATGCGTTCTGGTCAGTCAGCCTCTACAACGCCGCGGGCTACTTCGAGAAAAACCCCTTCAACGCTTACACCATCAACAATCTCACTGCTCAAAAGAGCAGCGATGGAACGGTTGTGATTCAGTTCGGTGGTTGCGATGGGAAAATTCCGAACTGCTTGCCAATCATGAAGGGTTGGAATTACACCGTGCGCCTGTATCGTCCTCGGGCTGAGATTCTGAACGGCACATGGAAGTTTCCAGACCCTCAACCCGTGAACTGAGCCTCTAGGGCAGCAGGGCGCCCATATCTCGTGCGACTCAGGAACTAAGCACAGACTTGAGCGTTGTTGGCGTAACAGGGTCATTACAATGACTACTCTACATTCCTGCCCGATTGACCCTCGTGTCCGCTTCGATCCGAATCGCCATGCCGGGTCGGCACATAGGCCAGGCGGTATCTCAGGCGCACACCTTTGTGCTGATCCTTCGTCGCATCGGGGAGCTTCATTGGAGATCAGTATGAGAATCGACGCTCGACAGTTCCACCTTTTGTACTAGAACAACTCCGGCTGATCCGCGCCCTTAAGAGCGATTCCCACATAGTGAGTTCAGACAACCGTTACGGCAACCCACCGCGCCGCTATACCATCGAAGTTTCTGGCGGCAATCCCCCCAATTATCCAAAAGAACTCACTCGGCAACGTAACCGCTGGTGGGCGAAAGGTGCAGACATAGTGAACAAAAATATTATCTGTCTCTGGTACGACCACGACGCCGAGGCCGCGGCGCGTTTCTATTCCGAAACTTTTCCGGACAGCAGCGTGAAGGCCGTGAATCGCGCGCCTTCCGACTATCCCGGCGGCAAAGCCGGCGACGTACTGACCGTGGATTTCGTCGTGGTGGGCATTCCCTGCATGGGCCTCAATGGCGGCCCGACTTTCAAGCACAACGAAGCCTTTTCGTTCCAGATAGCGACCGACAATCAGGCAGAAACGGACCGCTACTGGAATGCCATCGTCGGCAACGGTGGTCAGGAAAGCCAATGTGGCTGGTGCAAGGACAAATGGGGCATATCCTGGCAGATCACGCCCTGCGTATTGACCGACGCCATGGCAGCCGGCGGCGAAGTGGCGAAACGCGCCTTCAACGCGATGATGCCGATGAAAAAAATCAACGTGGCCGCCATCGAAGCGGCCGTGCGAGGCTGACCGTCCCGCGAGTCAGCCAGCGACCTACACCCGCTCGCAGGTGCCCATCCAATCGCGTCTTTTTTGCGATTGAGTGGGTTCACCCGGCGCGGCTTCTAAACCCCTAGCCGCCACGGCACGCCCGACGACTTCCTACGTTTCCGACCCGTTGCTGTACCAATCGTCTCGGGAAACCCGGGCGTAGTTTGGAGTAGGATTGCCGGCATGATTCGCGGCGCACACTTTCTTCTTTACAGCACGAACCCGGCCGCTGATCGGGCATTCTTTCGGGACGTGCTCGGTTTCCACTATGTGGACGATGGCGATGGTTGGCTAATCTTCAGGTTGCCGCCCGCCGAGATGGGCATCCACCCTGCCGCTGGTACTTTTGAGCAACGCCACGGTGATGCCGCTATCACCGGCAGCGTGCTCTATCTGATGTGCAACGATATCCGCGAAACAGTCCTCGTTCTCCAGAGCAAAGACATAAACTGCTCTCCGCTGCAGGATGAAGACTGGGGCACTTCAACCACGTTAACCATGCCGAGCGGGGGCAAAATCGGCCTCTACGAGCCGAAACACAAACTCGCCATCGACTAACCGCAATTTCGGTCACCCGTTGGCAAGCAGTTGATAAATGCGTGATTGCAGCATTGGCAAACCAAAGTCACTTGGATTCAATGCTCAGGGTGAGCGACGATATTAGTTCCACATTATGAAAGGTCGTCTGAGCCAAGTCCTTGCCGATTCTCACGTCGCTGCCGTGTCCATTGGCGTGCTCCTGATGTGGACGATTGATGCCGTTTGTCGCGGATTATGGGACCCACTCTACAAATTCAGTGCTTTCCTCCTCAGCGCAATTGCTATTTGGGACATCCCCTATATTCCGTCAAGGCCCAGCTTTGGTGACCGTCTTATGTTGCTCGCATCGGCTCATTTCTTATATAGCGCTTTCGCCTGCATTTTGGGGTCGCTGCTGGTGTCCTATGCGGTTTACGCGACGGGACCGATTCGAAGTCTGACGGCATGTCGAAATGAATTGATTCGGAGAAAAGATGCTTGAGCGTCTGAGAAGCATTTTGGTAAGCAGTTTTATCGGTGCCATCACTCTCGGTTGGGTGTTTGCACAAGCAATTTTGCACTTCGCGTATGTATTTAGCGCGCCCGTTGCAGGCTGGCTAACTAGACGCGAGTACCACGAAATGTCGAACCGAGTGAGTACCGGCTTCTTTCTTCACGACTCACTACCTGAGCTCGTCAAGTCCGGTTTGCTCTTCCTAATCGGATACGTCTTGCTGCGCTGGCTCTACTACGGCTCATCTCAACATCACACAGCTCGAACTGACCGCGAGTCGACGGTGTAGTTGGCACTGACAGCCCGCCCTTGATAACAGGAGCACGGTGTGCGAATTTGGATCGCGATTATCTCGTTTTTCATTGCCCTCATGACGACAGCTTTAGTTCCAGCTGCGTACTTTGGCGACAAGAACGAGACATGGACCAAACGTTTGATTGTCACAGCGTTCGTGGCTTGTGTGATTTTCTTGATCGCCTTGCTCCGGTAGATAACGATGGCAAGTAGTTGGCGTTGCTTGCTACATGGTAGGCAGACCCAGCCCGCCAAGGCGTCAGCGAGCTTGATGTCACTGGAAACAACGGGAGTTCATCTCATATTTGCAATAGAAGCTCTGCAGCTCCTGCACATCATCGCCCACAGAGAAGCCACTCACCTGCAGTACCTGGTCCTGATATTTGTTCTGCAATGCGGCAAATGCTTGCACTTCAGAACGGTAGTTGGCGCAACACCGCAATTACGCCAAGGACTCTTGCCTGGGCGTTCGGTCTCTAGGTAATTGGTGAGAGCGCTTGTTTTAGGCAGTGAATTAAAGTCGGCCGCGCCTATCCTCGTTGTGAATAGCAATCCGCCAGTTCGATTAACCAAGCACTCACTCGCCGCGTCTACGGAACAAACGCCCCCGCTAACTGATTCCACAACGCGCTGTGGCCGACGACGATGAAAATGAATGACGCAACTACAACTGCGGAGTAGCCGATCGCATACCATCGACTTACCGCGCGTACCATTGCCCATTGGAGAACTAGAAACAAGGCACCCAGCACCAGCGCCGGACCGAGTACATACAGAGGCGGCATGATGGCAAAACGTGAGATGTATGGGCAGCGCGCAAGGGAACCCGAGATAATCATTAATGATGCTAGGAGCATCATGGGACGGTGGATCTCAGCGCGGCGACGGTAAATAACAGCTATCGCCACCAGAGCGCCGAAGCCAAGCATCTCGCCGAGCATGGTCGCTAAGAAAAATCTCGCCCCGCCTAAGGGCTGGTAAACATCAGGATTGTGGTGGGTCGATAAGATGGCTGTGGCCGATCCGAGAATAACCATGACACCCGCGAGCGCAGCGCCGAACACACCGATGCGCATATGAAGTCGCCGGTTTCCGTTCAAAATGAAAATACTCTGAACGAGAAACAGGACGATCCAACTAAACATGGCAAGGCCATGTATAACGACCAGCGGAACAATCTGCCGGGTGATTTCTTCTCCTCCAAAACCCTTCCCTTGGGCAAGAAATAAACGAAATCCCGCCGTGGTCGCAATCAGCATCACGATTCCGGCAATCACATAGAAAAGGCGTTCGGACTGAACGGTTCGCACGACCGTGCTTTGAATCTGCGATTGAGTTGCTGTACCTGAGATTGTTTTTGACACGAAAGTTAGCCTCCTGCGATGCGCGTTGACTCTGTCGTTCGCGGCACCCCCTTGAATCGCACGACTGCCACAACTCGGGCACGCTACTCGTGAACGGATATTCAGTAGAGCCGGAGATAAACTCTTGCTGCGAAGGCTATACCCGCCGCTGGCCGAGAAGCTTGAACTGAACTGGAGTAGCTGTCAACAGGAAGGTTGGTTTTTGGCAGAGAGAAAATTCTTTGCTGTGCGACTTGTTGACGATGCGCGCTGGAGTGAAACGCAACTTGCCGATTTCAACTCATCGAAGCCAACGCCCTTACCGCCACCGCCAAACGCAGCAACGTGCATAGGAGTGCAAGGCGAATCGCAATGCGAGGCTCGTCAAAGATGAAGAAGGCTGTTTTCCTCGTACTCCCGCTCGTACTCGCACGCTTTGGATGCGAGCTCTATGAAGAGCTTATTGTTCTTTGCGAGATCCTCTTTTGTCGGCGGGACCTCCGCCGATTCTTGACCGAACGTTCGCGTCACAGCAATAACAAACATCAGGAGTGCGCCAAGCAGGAATGCCGGCCTTGATTTCAAATTTTTCATTTCCAGTCCTCCCCCAGCCCGAATTACCGGCGTTACTTGCGCAACCTTGTCTTGTTTATCAACATCAAGGAGTTGACCAGGAGTACCGGTATGCCTCAGGTAACGATCCATAGCGGAATCACAACCAGAGAGGGCCACGAAGAAAAACTCACAGAATATTTATGTGATTGGCCTGGTTGTCCCAATATTGCCACGCAAGTGGTCGGGTGTGTGAAAGAGCTGGGCGTGGTCTCCGCATTCTGCAAAGAACATTCGGGAAAACGACTCACCTAGATCACAGGTGCCGTAACTCTCCACCGAGTGTCATGTAATTACGCTTCGTGGTAGTCCGCACGAGAGAGACCGCACCAACAGCACACAGGAAAAGATCCCAAAACCACTCGTACCGCAAGACTCCACGACAAGAAACAGGGCCCACCCAATTACAAGCAGGCCCCGTTCCCCTTTAGCAGCGAAGACGCACCACCTTTATTGCCGTGCCATCGCCACGCGGACCGCTTCCTCGGGCGAGATGACGTGATCTCCTTCTTCAGCAGCCGCAGCAACAGCAATCTGCACTCCCTTCACACGGCCCGTGAATTCGTTCCCACGCGCGCCATATTCCGGCGACACCGGCGCCCCGGTGTCTTGGCCTATGTCGCAACCGTCGTCCGCAGAGAAAACCATCGCCGCCGAGGCAGCGATTCTGCCCTCGCCGTCTTTCTTGCCGTCCACATACAGTGCTGCCTTGCCACCTTTTCCGAGCCCGCCCCCGTCATAGGTGAACTCCATACGCACCTGATGTTCGCCAGGAGAAAGCGCCGTTTTGCCCTCGACATAGAAGTGTTGGATACCGAGCAGGTTGTAGCAATACTTCAGCTTGCCGTCCTTCGCATACAGTGTCCACCCTCCAATGTTTCCGCCTTGCGCGATGATGACTCCTTCCGCGCCTGACTTGGGTACTTCGATCACAGCCGTCACAGCGTGGGACTTATTCTTGACATTGATCACCGAGTTTTCCGACAACCGTCCCATGCTGCCAAATAGGATTTGCGAGTCGCCTTTTATAAGCACCGGCCGCCCCGCCGTATCCGGATTCATGCGCTCAGCGACCAGATCATCTAGAGGAAGTACGTTGTAGCGCGTCGCCTCAATCAACCAAAGCCGCTGCAGCTCGTGAAGTTTTTCCGGCATTTTTTTTGCAAGGTTATTGGCCTGGCTCCAGTCTTTCGTGGTGTCATACAGCTCCCAGTTGTCGTCGTCGAAGGGCACGGTTTTTTCGCCCACCAGAATCCAGGGAGTTTTGTGCTTCGTCACCGCCGTCCAACCCTTGTGATAAATCCCTCGGTTGCCGAACATCTCGAAATACTGTGTCTCGTGCCGATCAGCCGCCTTGGCATCGTTCAGGGAGTAGACCAGGCTGACGCCTTCGATCGGCCTCTGCTGAACGCCGTTGACCGATAGCGGCTCGGGCAATCCGGCGGCTTCCAGAATGGTTGGTGCGACATCGATGACATGGTGGAATTGCGAACGAACTTCCCCCTTGGCCTTGATCCCCTTTGGCCAGTGGATAATCGTCCCGTTGCGCGTGCCGCCCCAATGCGAGGCTACCTGTTTCGTCCACTGGTACGGTGTGTCCATCGCGTGGGCCCAGCCCACGGCGTAGTGGTTGTAAGATTCCGGCCCACCCAACTTGTCGATGCGCGCCTTTAAAAACTCGGGAGTCTCAAGGGCCGCTGCACCGTTGAAGTTGATCATCTCGTTGTAGGTGCCATGCAGTGTGCCCTCCGCAGACGCTCCATTGTCCCCAATGATGTAAAACACGAGCGTGTCGTCCAGAATTCCAGCGGCTTCCAGCGAATCGAGCAGCCGGCCCACGTGGTAATCAACGTATTCCAGGAAGCCCGCGTACACCTCCATCTGGCGAATGAGAACTGGCTTCAAATCGGCTTGCATAGCGTCCCACGCTGGAATCTCTTCGTGCCGCTTGGTTAGCTGGCAGTCTGGCGGAATTACGCCCAGCTTTTTCTGTCTCGCAAAGATTTCTTCGCGCAGCTTGTCCCACCCTTGGTCGAATTTGCCTTTGTACTTGTCCGCCCACTCCTTCGGAACATGGTGAGGGGCATGGGTCGCTCCCGGCGCGAAATATACAAAGAACGGCTTATCAGGAATGAGCGCCTTCTGCTGCCCGATCCAGTCGATCGCTTTGTCAGTCATGTCCGGCACGAGGTGGTAGCCCTCCTCCGGCGTCTTTTTTACCTCGATCGGATTCGTTCCTTCGTACAACGACGGATACCACTGGTGCGCTTCGCCGCCGATGAACCCATAGAAATATTCAAAACCCCCTCCGCCCGTAGGCCACGCATCAAACGGGCCGGCCGAACTCGTTTCCCAAACCGGCACCTCATGGCACTTGCCGAATTGGGCGGTGGCGTAGCCATTCAGCTTGAGTGTCCTGGCAATCGGGGAGCAGGTGTTCGGCAAGACTGAACAGTATCCAGGCGAGCCGCTTGCGATTTCCGTAATTCCACCCATCCCGACCGAGTGATGGTTGCGTCCGGTTAACAATGCTTGGCGCGTAGGTGAACACAGTGCGGTGGTGTGGAATCGGTTGTACTTCAATCCACCCGCCGCCAGACGTTCCGCCGCTGGCGTGCTGCATGGCCCCCCGAAGGCGCTCGAGGAACCAAAACCTGCATCGTCAATCAGGATCACCAGAACATTAGGCGCACCCTTCGGTGGGCGTAACTGGTTGATCGGGGGATACTTCGTATCTGGGTCCCGCGCATCGTAGGTGATCAAACCAGATCGTGGTCGGTCTGGGATCGGCAGAACATTGCGCGCAGTCTTGTCGTCAGCCATGCTTTTCCTCCGTTTAATCCTCATTCGCCGGTCGAGGAAAATTATTAGCCACGCCGTCAGCGCGATACTGGCAGAAGTTACAGGGTGGCGATTGCTCCACTTTCAGTGCATTCCTCATTCGCTCCCTTAATAAGGTCTACCTCAGTTTGGGTATTCCGCGCCGGGGTTACCGAACACCGGTTACCGAAGTTTAGGCATTTCGCCGTCTTCGATAGCTATTCACCTCAAGCAGCGTTAAGTTCCTCAACCGCAGCGGCAATCGCCCATTTTGCCCCCGCGCATCAAGCCCGACAGCACGGGAAAGTATTGTTTTGGTGTGTTCAATATGAAACCATGGGCATAACGATTTCTTGATCTCAGTCGGAGACGCGTCTCACCCCCATGAGCACTGTCGTCATTACTATGGTGGTCATTCCCGGCGCCGTTGCGCTGCTCGTTTTCCTGCTGTTCACTTATCTTTTCGAGCAGAGCCGTAAACCATATTTCCGCGCCTGGCAATTGGGATGGGCTGCCTATGTTTTGCACTACGCAGCTGATGCCTGGAACTACTACCACACACCATCAGCAATTGTTTTTTTTATCAGCCTGTTGTTGATGGTTGTCATGGCGCTCTGCATCTTCGTTTCGACGCGCCTGATGCGCGAGCCTTTCCACATCATTTCTTATGACGTCGCTATCGCCGGAGCCGGAGTCGCGCTCGCACTGTGGAACGTTCACCTTCACATGGTCGACGGCGTATTCCAGCAAAACATAACTCTCCAAACTCCCTTTCGTTTGGAAGCCGGACTCGCTCTTGTCCTCTTATATTGTTCCGGTCACTACTATCTCTACGCTCATCGAAAGAACTCGCTCGCGTTCCAGTTGCTCGCAGTGGCTCTTGCACTGTGGGCTGTGCTGATGGGCCTCGGACAGTTCCGCAATCCCTTCGTTGAGTTGCTCGGCGACGCACAACACTTTTCTCTTGGCCCAATCCCGCAGATGCTTCTCGGCATCGCCATGGTCATGGTGATGTTCGAGAACGAAAGAAATGCTGTGCAGGAAAATGCTTTGGCGTTCTCCACGCTTGGCGTCGATCCGCGACGCGTGCTGACCGCTGAAAACCTCGTGCCCAGCATGCAAGCCATTCTCGATCGGTTGGTCGACCCGTTGCCCTCGCGGCGAGCGGTCGTCTACATCGCAGACCGATGGCGCAGGATTCTGCCTTCCGTGCAACAAGGCTTCGACCCTGAATTCCTCTCTGCTCTCGAAAACAATGGCGCTGGCGAATATCTCGCCGAGCTGGCTTATCGCCGGGGCGGATTCGTCACTTTTCGCAACATCACAGACATGCCAGAACCGTTGCCCGCGGGTCCTGGCGGTCGTTATGAGCAGTTCAAAACTGCCATGGCCGCCCAGAACATTCGCGACGTAACTGCTGTCAGCCTCCAGACTCGCGAACACAATTTCGGCATCATCTTGTTTCCACACGCTGAACGTCGCATGATCGGCTCGTCCAATCTCCGGCTGCTGATCGGCCTCGCGCTTCAGATCGGTTTGACGCTGGAAAACTACGTCGTCATGTACGACGCCCAGCGCCGCACAAAGGAGTACGAACTCCTCACTCAAATTGGGCAGGCAATCAGTTCGCACCTCAACCAGGACGAGATCCTTCGCACCATTCAGATTGAACTCGGGCAGATCTTTTACACCCGCGATTTCTATATCGCGTTTCAGGAAGGCGACGAAATTCACTTCGAGCTCGAAGTAGAGAACGGACAGATCCTGCCCAAGCGCTCCCGTCCCGTCAGTAACGGCTTGACCGAATACATCATCCGTACCGGCCAGCCACTCCTGATCCGTTCCCAGTTGGAAGCAACCCGTGAAAAACTCGCGCTCACCTTTCAGCCCGCGCGCGCTGCCAAATCATTTTGTGCCGCCCCGATCTTGCTGGCTAATAAGGCCGCCGGTGTTATGGCGGCAATGAGCCACGATCGCGAATATCTCTTCGAGCCTCGGGATCTCGAGGTCATGAAGACCGCCGCCGGGCAGGTTTCCGTCGCCGTCGAAAACGCACGTCTCTTTGCCGAAGAACAACGACGTTCCCATCATCTTTCCTTCCTTAACAATATTTCGAAGACCGCCATTTCGAGCGAAGATGCCGAGCAGATGCTCGACGAAATTGTGGTCGAGATTCAGAAAACGTTCCGCTTCGACCATATCGGCGTCGGCATTCTCGATTACGCTACGAAAGACATCGAGATCAAGGCGGAAGCAGGCACAGGCGTTGAAGCCCGTGGAAAGCGTTTCCCCCTTGGCACGGGCGTTCTTGGACGTGTCGCGCGCGCCGGAGCAACGCAGCGTTTCTACGATGCCACCGGCAATCTTGGCGGCGTGCTGCCTCAGGCGCGGTCCATTCTCTGTATCCCCATTTCCTACGGCGACACGCTGCTCGGCGTCCTGAACATCGAGAGCCTTCGCGAAAAAGCGTTCTCTCCCGACGACGAACTGATCCTTAACACGCTCGCCGACCTGCTTGCTACCGCTCTCCACAATTCGTTCGTCTTCCAAAAGCTGCAACAGCAGTCCATCACCGACGGTCTTACCGGAATAAAAACGCGCCGCTATTTCTGGGAGTCGCTCACCGGCGAATGGAAACGCGCTTCGCGGTCTGGGCGGCCATTCTCCGTTGTGCTGATGGACTTGGATAAGTTCAAAGAGGTCAACGACTCTCTCGGACACCTCGAAGGCGACCTCGTTCTTGCACGTGTCGGACGCTTGCTCGAACAAAAATGCCGCCAATCGAACGTCGTCGCCCGCTACGGAGGAGACGAATTCGTCATCTTGATGCCGGAGACCGGCGTCGAACAAGCCCAGGTTCTCGCCGAACGTCTGCGAATCTGGATCGCGACTGATCCCATGATTGCTGAGCATCAGATCACCGGAAGCTTCGGAGTCGCGAGCTTCCCCGTCCACGGATTCTCCGTAGAAGACATCATCCGCGTCGCCGATGCCGGCATGTACGTTTCAAAGCATGCCGGCGGAAATCGCGTATCGACCGCAGAAGAATTCGGCGAAGGCGAGACGCTCGCCGTGCAGCGCCAACTCATCTCCGGATATATCGAAGGTTTCTTGCAACGCGAACATACTGGGCCGGAGCATCTCGAGGAACTTGTCGCCACCCTTCGCAAGCTTTGCGGCAATGAGGAAGACAACAATACCCAGGTTCTCCGTGACTCGATCGAAGCGCTCAGCCGCGCTGCCGAGATGCGCGAGCCTCACGCGTCCGGCCACGGCGAGCAGGCGGGACGCTTCGCAGAATTGATCGGACGCGCTCTCGGCTTGCCTCCGGACGAACTCACCGACCTCGTTTTCGTTGCGCGTGTTCACGATGTAGGCAAGATATTCATTCCCGAACGTGTGTTGACCAAAACGGGCGCCCTTACCGAAGAAGAATTTCGTCTGGTGAAGACGCATGCCACCGTGGGCGCGGAAATCATCGGCTCAATCCCCCGCAGTGAAACGTTGCGCTCCGCAATCGCGCATCATCACGAAACATTCGATGGCACCGGATATCCCACTGGCCTTCGCGGCGAGGAAATTCCGCTCTGGGCGAGAATTCTCTCCGTTGCCGACGGCTACGCCAACATGACTGCCGACCGAAGCTTTTCTCCTGCGAAGACCAGTGACCAAGCCCTTCAAGAACTCGAGCAGTTGAGCGGCACTCGCTACGATGGCATGCTGGTACGAATCCTGAGCCGCCAACTGAAGGCCGAAAAAGCCTCCAGCTGGGGCGCCATAAACTAAGAACTTTTTCAGATCCCGAAGCATGCCCGTAATCTTGCACGGGCGCTCTTGCCACCGCGCTCTCAAACCGACAAACTAGTTCTCATGTCTATCCCCCTCACCCTCGACAACAAGGTCGCTCTCATCACTGGTGGATCGCGCGGTATCGGGGCCGCTACGGTTCGCATGTTTGTGGCAGCAGGCGCGCGTGTGGTCTTTAACTACCAACGCGCCAAGGATCAGGCAGAACAACTCGCACAGGAATGTGGCGCGTCAAACTGTGTCGCCGTTGCCAGCGACCTCAGTTCCATCGAATCTGCGCGCAGTTTGGTCGATGCCGCGGCGCGTCAGTTTGGACGCCTCGACATCCTCGTCGCCAACCATGGCGTCTGGCCTCCCGACGATGCTCCGGTCGAGCGAATGTCTGACGAGCAATGGCATTCCACCGTGTCTATCAACCTGGACAGCGTGTTCGGGCTCGTCAAGCATTCCGTCCACCAGATGAAGTCTCAGCGGCGTACAGGAAAAGCCGCCGGCAACATCGTGCTGGTGAGCTCCACTGCCGGACAGCGCGGCGAAGCCTTTCATTGCGATTATGCCGCCACGAAAGGGGCTCTCATCAGCATGGTCAAAGGTTTGTCAACCGAGCTCGCAGCATCCGCAATTTACGTCAATTGCATCGCGCCCGGATGGGTCAACACCGATATGTCCGCCCCCGCCCTGAATGACCCCAAAACGCGCGATGGCATTTTCAACAAAATTCCGCTAGGCCGGGTCGGCACTCCCGACGAGATCGCAGGGCCCATCCTCTTCTTGTGCACCGATTACGCCGGCTTCATCACCGGCGAAGTCTTCAATGTGAACGGTGGCGCAGTCTTAGTAGGCTAAACGCGGCAGTGATCGCGGGAGTGAATTCGATACCGGGGGGGCGAGCCAGGGGCGTGCCCCGTTCCTGGCGTACTTTGCAAGGTGCGGGCGAGATGCGACGGCCCTCAACCACTTAGCCCAGTTCTCATTCCGTTCAACGCCCCCAAGCAGCTAGAATCTCCTTTTACGCGTCTAACCAGAAGACCCTATGCGCAGTTTTCTTATTGCCATCCTAATGACTATCGCTGCTCTGAGCCAGACCCCTCCCGCACCAACTGCCGCCAAAAGCCCAGTTGAACAAGAAAATAGTGCCAAAGCCAAGCAAGTCATCGACCAGGCGATCGAGGCTCTCGGCGGTCCAACCTATCTCAGCGCCCAGGACGTGACCCAGGACGGCCGCTTCTACAGTTTCTTTCACGGAGAAAGCAACAGCGTTGGAATTCCCTACGGCTTGGTCACGAAGTATCCAGACAAAGACCGTTTCGAAGTCATCAAGATGCGCAGCTACCACATCCTTTTTTGGACCGTTGGCAACGTGCCCGTGAAAGACAAGGCCGACATCGTTCTCATTCACAACGCCAACAAGGGCTACGAAATTACTTATAAAGGGACAGCCATCGAGGAGCCGAAAGATACTGCTACCTATCTCCGCCGCCGCGAACACTCGCTGCCTCTCGTTCTGAGGCAGTGGATTCACGAACCCGGGGTCGCTTTGTTCTACGTAGGAACTGGCGTCGCGGAAGGTAAGCCCGCCCAGCAAGTGACCATAATGAATGCGCGCAACGAGTCTGTCACTCTATGGATCGATGACCACACTCATCTGCCCATCAAAAAGAGCTACTCATGGCGCGATCCCTCCGACAAGTTGCGCAACGTCGAAGACGAGGTTTACGACAACTACAAGCCCGTGCAAGGGATCATGACCCCGCATTCCGTCACGCGCTATATGAATGGTGACATGTCGAATCAGCGTTTCGTGAACACGGTCAGCTACAACCAGAACCCTCCCGAGTCGCTGTTCGAGGCTTCCGTCACCTACGATCCAAAGAAGCCGCTGCCCAAAAAGTAGCAGGTAATCTCGGCGGATACGTCCCAATCCCGCCACCACCCACATCCTATTGATACGGAGGCCCTTGTCAGCCATCGAGCCTCCGCGCAAGGCACGCCCGCTGCGCCACTGTGGCTTTTTTGCCACATACGTAGATGAACCGCCGACGGTAAGCTATACATCAGCCAATAGATAATCGAATTTCCACTTGAAGCACGAGCAAACAACACGCGCCGCCGTCGGTTGTAAGGGAATCGGGCTCCACAGCGGAGCTCCCGTACATCTCCGCATTCTTCCCGCTCCTTCTGGATCTGGCATCATTTTTCGCCGCACGGACCTCGACGATTTTGAAATCGAAGCTAGCAGCCGCAACGTCGCGCGTGTGAGCTACGCCACCAGTTTGATGAAGAAAGGCGTGCTGATCTCAACCACCGAACATTTGCTCTCGGCGTTCATCGGTGCTGGTGTCGACAACGCGATCGTGGAACTCGACAATCTTGAGCTGCCCATACTCGATGGCAGCGCGCGGCCTTTCGTCGAAATGATTCACCGCGCCGGAATCCGCAAACAGCGCCGCGCCCGAACATATCTCCGCATCCGGCGCGAATTCGAATTGCGTGAAGGCGATAAATTTATTGCGGTTTATCCCGCAGACACCTATTCCGTCTCCTACACCATAAATTTCCCGCATCCGATGATCGGCAAGGAAGAATTTCGCGTCGATCTCTCCGACGGAAATTATCTGGAAGACATTGCACCCGCGCGCACGTTCGGGTTCGTTCACGAAGCCGATGTTCTCCGCCAGCAGGGTCTCATCCGCGGCGCTTCTACCGACAATGCCATCGTCCTCACCCGCGACGGCGTCATGAATCCGCCTCTGCGTTTCAACGACGAGTTTGTCCGGCACAAAGTCCTCGACCTAATAGGAGACCTTGCCCTTCTCGGAAAGCAAATCCTTGGAAATGTCGTCGCGGATCGCGCCGGCCATGCCATGCACACCGCCCTCGTTTCACGTTTGCTCAAGGACGATTCACTCTGGGAGGAAACTACCCTAGAGGATTCAGCCGCCGCTCCCACCTGGAGCAAACCCCTGACCGCGGCGCACTCGGTCTAAATCAGGCGGCGACAGGAATGATGTGGAACGCTCCTTCGCGAAACAAAACTTCCTACGCTCCCTACGTCGTGTGCTTGATTAACAGCACTTCATTCCCCTTCTCGCTATAGATCAACTCGTCCACGATCCCCTTCGTGGCCAGAATCCCAAACCCTCCCGGCCTCATACCTTTGGCTTCCCGCAATTCAATATGTGCCGTCGGCGCATCGGGTGGATTCGACACCGCCGCATGCGGAATTTCGTCCAACTGGAAACCGGCGCCCGGATCACGCACATAAAAAACGATCGCGCGCTCGGTGTGCACCGCTGACACATCAATCACCTTGCCGGGCTTGAATTCCGCGCCGTGCTCAATGGCATTCATCAGGATCTCCCGAAATGCCATCATTAATTGATCGCGCGGCCCCTCCTCAAGTCCCGACTGCAACTCCGTCAGAAACTCCACCAGCCGCTCCGCCGTGAGCATCTGGCAATTCACGCGCAGCGAAACCCAATCGCGATGTGCCGAAATCACCTCAATGCCCAACGGAGAATCCGCCGCTGTCCCCGCCTGACTTGCGAATTCGGCAATCTCCTCGGGGTCGAACGGCGCACTCTTCACCAGGAAGACTCGCGCTTTGAGCGCAGCAATGATTTCCTCCGGTGTTGAATGGTGCGTGAGAAGAATCACCCGCACTCCCGGCCGGATCGCCCGTATCTCCGACAGCAGCGCCAGATCTTCGTCAACGCTGTTCGAAGGGTCGGTAATCACAACGTCATAGGCCGTGCGCCTGAGTTGCCGCAAGGTGTCTGCGCTGCCTGCCGCATACTGAAACTTGCAGTTCCTCGACTCAAGGCCCTGCTCGAGCGCCTTCCCCAGTTCAGGGTATTTACCAATCAGGAGCACGCGCCGCGCCAGCTCTTTGCCGGCAACTTCTTGATTCATCGAAACAGGATTCGCTGCGGTCATATCGACACCTCAAAGCAAAAGCGCCTTGCGGAAAGGTCTATAGTCTACCCCGAGCTCGGGTGCTCCTGCGCGGCGGCCGTCCACCCCTCGGCGGCGCCCAAAGTCTAGAATAACCACCGGCCCGAAGGAGGTCTTCCATCCCGCGTTCCTTCCAGAAACCGGCGCTGTTCTGGACCTTCCAGTTCTGCGGATGGCTCTTCTTCGGCATCGCCATGTTCGGGTGGGGCCTCGATACCCTCTCCATCCGCGAAGCCGTCATTAGCAAAGTCTTGCTCGTGCTAATCGGCTTTATTCTGACCCTGGCGCTACGTCTCCTCTATCGGATTGCGCGAGCGCACCGGATGTCGCCGCTTGCTTCCGCCCTTCTCGTCATCGCAGTTTCTTTCGCCGGCGCTGCTGTCTGGCGCGAAACCCACAGCATCTTTCTCCAGCTTTACTACCACTTCATCCGCCGCGAGATGCTTACCTTCTGGTTCCGGAGCATCCCGCTTGGGACCTTGCTCTATGACGGATTCGTCCTGCTCGCCTGGTCGTTGCTCTACTACGGCATCAACGATTGGATCGAACTCGAATCGCAACGTTTGCAGATCGCACGGGCAGAATCGTCCGCGCACTCGGCGCGCCTACGTGCATTGCAATCCCAACTTGAACCTCATTTTCTCTTCAACACCCTGAACGCAATCTCAACCTTGGTGTCTGAAGGAAAGAACACCGATGCCAATCGCATGATCGCTCGCCTGAGTGATTTCTTGCGCCTCAGTCTTGAGACTGCCGACACTCCCGAAATCTCCGTCGCCCAAGAACTTGAGTTCGTCCGGCGCTACCTGGAAATCGAACAGATCCGCTTCGCCGATCGCCTGCAGGTTAAGATCGACGCCCAGCCGGAAGCCTTGTCGGCCCTCGTCCCGGCCCTGGTGCTCCAACCTTTGGTCGAGAACGCCGTCAAACACGGTGTGCTGCCTCGCGAAAAAGGAGGCTCAGTAGCAGTGGCGATCCATGCCTCAGATGGAAGGCTTCATCTCACTGTCATCGACGACGGCGCTGGCCTTGCGCCTGCTGAGCAACTTGTTATGGGTATCGGACTTTCCAATACCAAGACCCGCCTCGCCGAATTGTACGGAGAAGACGCTCGCTTCACGATTTCTACCCCGCCCTGCGGAGGTGTTTTGGCGCTGATTGATCTTCCATTTCGCGTCACGCCCCACTCTCATGGAGCAGTGTCATGACGGTTCGCGTTGTTATTGTCGACGATGAAGAGCTGGCCCGGCGCGGCATCCGCTCCCGGCTCCGTCGCTTCGACGATGCCGAAGTCGTCGCCGAATGTCGCAATGGAACCGAAGCGATTGAGGCCATTCGGCGCAACTCTCCCGACCTTGTTTTCCTCGACGTGCAGATGCCTGAACAATCCGGTTTCGATGTGATTCAAACCGTCGGCCACACCGAATTTCCTCACGTGATTTTCGTGACCGCGCATGACCGCTACGCGATCCGCGCTTTCGAGGTCAACGCCCTCGACTATCTTCTGAAGCCGATCGACGATGAACGCTTCGACATCGCTTTTTCACGCGCCCGCGATTCCCTCACTCGCGATCGCGACGGCACGCTTGCCCGCCGCCTGGCTTCCGCTCTAAATGACATCGTTCCCGCCAGGACTGCGCGCCACACTCCAGACCGCATCGTCGTTCGTTCCGCTGGCCGAGTAGCGTTCGTCAAAACCTCAGACGTTGACTGGATCCAGGCGTCCGGTGACTACGTCACCCTCCACGCCGGCAAGAAAGAATGGTTGTTGCGCGACACCATCATCGAAATGGAAAAGCAACTCGCGCCGAAAGGCTTCGTGCGTATTCACCGCTCCACCATCGTCAATCTCGATCGCGTTACCGAACTACGCCCGACCGAGAACGGCGAATACCAGGTCATCCTCAACAGCGGCGCCGAACTAAAACTGACCCGCAATTACCGCGACGCCCTCGACCGTTTTCTAAAGTAGCAATCAACCATCGCCAATCAACGTTTCAAACATTCCCAGACGCCGTCGCGCCCAACCCACGGCTCACCGCATCTCTTGCTCGCTTCACCGCATACCAATTGTTCTCCCTCGGCATCACTCCTAGCTTCTCGTCATGCCCCGACATTGTCGCTGGCGGAAGCGCATTGGATTTGCCCTCCTGACACTGATCGTCAGCACGATGTCGGGCGCTCAGACCGCAATCCTTGAATCCACCAAACCCACCATCACGATCCAACGGGTCAATCATCCTCCGAAACTTGAGGACTTCCTCAACATGAAGCCCTCGGCATCAGCCCCTCCCATGACCAAGGTCAATAACTTCATCCAACGCGATCCAAAAGACGGCGCTCCTGCCCAACAAAAAACCGACGTCTACCTCGGCTACGACGCGAAGAATTTCTACGCAATCTTCATTTGCTTCGACGAGGACTCGTCCCGGATCCGCGCCCGCATGACCCGTCGTGAAGACATCGGCCCAGCTAGTGAGCAGGACGTTCAGTTCGAGCACGATCAAGTCCAGCTCTACCTGGACACCTTCGCCGACCAGCGCCGCTCCTACGGTTTCATGACCAACCCACTCGGTATCCAATACGACTTCATCTGGACAGACATCCTCAGCTATGACCCCTCCTGGGACACCGTCTGGGATTCACGTGGGCGAATTACTTCGCAGGGCTACGTTGCGTTTATGGCGATTCCGTTCAAGAGCCTGCGTTTCTCGAGTGCCCGTGAACAAACCTGGGGCATCCTCCTTCAGCGGGTAGTCCCCCACAGCAACGACAACAGTTTTTTCCCGCACGTCTCCGCCAGCATCTACGGACGTCTCAGTCAGGAAAGCGAACTCCATGGCCTCGAAGACATTCGCCCCGGCCGCAACATCCAACTCATTCCCTACGGGCTCATCGATTCCTTTCACGCGCTCGACCAGCGGGATCCCTCGCATCCTTTCTTTACCGGCAAAAATCTCGGCGGACGCGCCGGCCTCGACGGCAAATTCATCTTGAAAGACAGTCTCGTCTTCGACTTCACCGTCAATCCAGATTTTCGACAGCTTGAAAGTGATCAACCGCAGAACACGGTCAACCAGCGCTTCGAAGTATTTTTCCCGGAGAAGCGTCCCTTCTTCCAGGAGGGTGCGAACTATTTTGAAACTCCCATAAACATGTACTTCACGCGCCGCATCGCGAACCCTCAATTCGGCGTGCGTGTGACCGGAAAACTCGGGCCCTATGGCATCGGGGTTCTCGTCTCCGACGACCAAAGCCCGGGCTTCATCGTTCCCGACAATGATCCACTGCACGGCAAACGTGCCTACTTCACCGTAGGACGTCTCACCCGCGAACTTTGGAAGCAGTCCCAGATCGGCATCTATTACAGCGACCGCGAAATGGACGCCGTCCCCGATTCCCTCTGCGCCACCAATGCTGTCAACACGACAGAGCAGATCGCCTGCGTCTCAAGGTCCAATCGTGTCGGCGGCCCCGACTTCACTTTCCATTTCGGGGATCACCTTCAGATCCGCGGACAAGCCCTCGCCAGCGCCACCGATCAAATCAACCAACTCCATTTCGCCGGAAGTCTTTTCGCCTTGACCGCCGAATACACCAGCCGTCACATCTCTTACACACTCGATGCGCGCGACATCACCTCCGGATTCGTAACGCTCATGGGCTTCTACCAGCGTCCCGACATCCGCAAGGCCACGAATACGTTGTCTTATTTATTCCGCCCTGAGGGCGCGATCGTCACTTCCTGGGGACCGCGCATGTTCCAGCGGACCACCTACGATCACGCTGGCAACCAGCTGGACGCGATCTACGAGCCATCCATCAATATCAACCTGCGCAAGAACACCAACATCTCAATTTACAGCGGACACTGGCGCGAACTCCTTCGCCCATCCGATTACTCGGTCCTAACCCACAACGCAGACTTCAACAAAGGAGGTTACTTCGGGACTTCGGTGACGAGTTCCTACCTCGGATGGATGAGCGTAAATGCGAATTTCTTCACCGGCAAGAACATCAATTTTGATCCGCCCACCAACCGGCCGCCCGTCCTCGCAAACGAAACTCAACTGGTGGCAGGAATGACCGTCCACCCATTCAACCGTCTCAGCATCGCCAACGACTACATCTTGGAACGCCTCACCTCGCGCACGGAACACGCCGCCATCATCAACTCTCACGTCGTGCGCTCGAAGTGGAATTACCAATACAACAAGCAGCTGTCGTTCCGGGCGATCGCGCAATATGACGCGCTACTCACCAACCCGCAATACACAAATTTGGCTCCATCCAAGAACATCAACGCAGATTTTCTGATCACCTATCTCGTTCATCCCGGAACCGCGTTCTATCTCGGATACAACAGCAATCTACAGAATCTCGACCCGTTTACCCTCGCACGCACTCCCGGCCGCTACATCAACGATGGACGCACACTCTACGCCAAGATCTCCTACCTCTTCCGCTTCTGACGAGGCTCGACCTCCTTCTCCTGCGAGTGCAGCAGCCGCAATTTATGCCAAGCATGTATCCGTAGCCGAGGATCGACCTTCGACGAAATCGGCGCTCTGACGAACAGGGATCGTCCGCACAGTTCGACAGCGGCAAAGATCTTCCTGCAAGCCGAGCCGGTTTGTGACACTATTATTGTGAATGATTCTCAGGTGAAGGCAGATGAAAGCTCGCGCGATTTTTTGGACTCTATCGCTGGGGTATACCGGATTCCTCCTGACCGGCCAAGGCTTGCGCACATTCAACAGCCTCTCGATCACGGAAGGGTTTCTTGGAGCTTTGACAGGATTTCTTCTTGCTTTGATGTTCGCCCTTCGAGAAAAGCGCCGACAAAAACCCGTTTTTATTGCTCAGTCGTTTCAGCAAATACTGCCGGACTGGGGAATTCCCACCGTAGCTCGCCGTTCCCACCCGAAGGCAAAAGATTGATCCCAAAAGTCAGCTAAAGGCACGATCTTCCGGGAACCAACTCTTCCCTCTGAGCTATCCGTCAATGAGTGTTATCGCTATGGCCTTCGCTGATCCCAAACACGAAGTTCGGAGCGTGGCCGCTTCACCACACGCAAGATGCCTGGCCGAAACTCGTGGAAGAGGTTGCTCCCCGCGTCGCTGCCAATAGTCGCTCCAAAATTGTTGAAACTCCTCGAAGCGGATTGAGCCCAATACGGACGGTTAGCGGTCTGGATCGCAACCGAAGCCAGCACCCCAATGAAATAAGAGGTGTTCAGACTTTCCTTTCCGGAATCGTCACTCTTGATTAAGATGCGCGAAGCGGCGTAGGACACGCGGCCCACAAAGCTGCCGCTGGTCGAAGGGCGATAACGCGGGTTCCGCTTCAGCAACGAGGAATACACGTTCCTACTAAGAAAAGTGCTGGATTCTCTTGGAGCAAACACCAGTTGATAGGACGACATAGAACGCGGCGAGACTCCCCCAGCGACGTAGCCCACTCCTGCTTCGCGCAGTACGCCCGAAGTAACTCCGACCATGGGAAGTGTTAGAGGTGAGCTTGCTTCATAAACAAACGTGTGAGATCTCTCTGCTCTCGTTGGACGCTGCACTGAGGACGGAGCATCGGGAAGCGAACTCCACGCACGCGTTTGTTGGCTCTGCACTTCAGGTGAGTTTGCGCCATCAAACTGTAGTCTCTGAAACGAGTCAACTGACGGACGTTCGCTCTGGCACAACGCCCCGCAGGCAGCCAACAGACAGAAGGAAATGACCCGGATTGGTGCGAGTTGCTTCGCCATAGCTCAATCCTGCAAGCGGCAAGCGACCTTCCGACCCTTCGGCGATTCCGCTCGAAGAACACCTCAACCGTAGCAGTCCACGGGCCATTCGTCTGTTCAAGAATGCTCACCCCTGGGAGGTAAGGGGGCGTGAAAGGGAGAGAAACCTTCATCTTTGGGGAGTAATGTTTGCACACACCGTGGTCGGGCATCCCGCTCCGCCGCACCGAGGAGCAGGTAACCTCCCACTACGAAGCCAACCTGCTCTCAGGTCGCACAAACCAGATATTTCCTGCATTGAATTCAAGAACGAGCAACGCCCTGCAATACGGACAGCGCGCATAATGCTTCGGCTTCGGTCCCCGCTGAAACCACACTTCGATCCCTCGTTCAGAATTGCCGCTCGCGCGACACGTCTCCGAACTGCAATAAACAACCTTCATAGCAGACGCCATCAACCACACCATCCCTGGGAAAATGTTCTTGTGAAATCAATCGGAACACAGCGTCGCGTGAGGAGAAATCGGGGGATTACCGTATCGACGCGGCGCGATTCCCCCACGCCGCCCGACAGCACAAAAGTTTTCAACACGTTGACCGCTCCGACGCCACCGCTGGCCAGAAAAATCGCGGCTCGAACGGCGGCTACTTCAACTTTACAAATAAAAGTACAAAAATTGCCCACACTCCAACGGTCATCGGAAATTGGGCAGCTTGTGTGTCGCGCAACATTCCTCCGGTTGGAACCAAAAACGAAAGCACAAACATCGCCACAGCGGTAAGGATCCCGAGCAACAATTTGGTTTTCCAGGTCATTCGTTTGCCCTCGCTTCAGCTCCCGATTGACTCACTGCGGGGAGTGACAATGCGTCGCCCATGGTAGGCTGCCCCGGTCTGCCCGGTCAATCGCTATCAGAAAAAGCCGCATTCCCGGCGCGCCGGCGCCTTGCGTTTTTCCAGCAAAGCGGAAAACGACCTAGACGCGTTATCATCCCAGCGCAATGTCCGCGCCAGTCCACCCCCGCGTCGAAAATATCGTTCCCATCCTTCGCGTCGAAGATATGTCCGCCGCCCTCCACTTCTATGTTGACCTTCTCGGCTTCACCAATGCACCTTGGGGAACCAACGACTTTACCCAAGTATCCCGCGATGGCTCTTACATTTACCTCTGCCGGGGAGATCAGGGTCAAGGCCGCGCCTGGGTCTGGGTTGGGGTAGACGATGTTGAGGGTCTTCACCAGTCCTACCTTGCTAAAGGTGTCCCCATCCGCCTGCCGCCCACCAACTTTCAGTGGGCACTGGAGATGCAAATCGAGGATCCCGACGGCAACGTTTTGCGCATCGGCTCAGACCCAAAGTGAATACGCTCAAACCATCTTGCTCACGATTCGTACGAGCCCCACGTCCAACTTTCCAGAAATCAACCCGAATTCCAACTTGTCCCGAGGACATCATGAAATTTGCCGTTCTGCTCCTTCTTGCCGTCTCACTCAACGCCTCCGCTCAGGCCCAGAAAGATCAGAAGCCGACCACGCTCAAGGGCGTGCTGCTCGAACAACTCAAGACCACGCACAACGTAAAAGATTGGTTTGTCCCCGCCAACACCGCTGTCGAAGGACTCACCGCCGACCAGGCCAACTGGAAAGACAAATCCGGCAATCACTCTGTCGGACAGCTCGCCTATCATCTCGTTTTCTGGAATTCAGACCAGCTCGCAAAATTCAAAGGCGAGCCCGAACCAAAGTTCAGCGGCGACAACAACGAAACCTTCGACAAATTCGACAGCAAGAAGTGGGCCGACACCGTCAAGCAACTCGACACCGTCATGACCGAATGGGAGAAAGCCGTCGAATCAGCCGACGACGCCAAGATTAAGGAATGGGCGTCCACCATCGCTCACATCGGCGCCCACAACGCCTATCACATCGGACAAATGGTTTACGTCCGCAAAGAGCAAGGCTCGTGGGATCCCGAGAAAGGCGTCAAGTAACCCATCGCTGGCTCACAATCAGAAGTTGACCTTCAATCCGAACTGCAGCACGCGAGGATCACTCGCCGTTGACGTGATCGTTGCGAACGCGGCACTCCCCAGCACCCCATTCGGTTGCCCGAACGCTGGCGTGTTGGTCAGGTTAAAAACCTCGGCGCGGAATTCCAAGTCGGGCCGCTCGCCAATGCGAGTGTGCTTGATCAGCGCGATGTCCGCATTTCGATAGTTCGGACCGCGCACCGGGTTCCGCGACGCATTCCCAAGCGTGAATTGTGGCGCAACCTCGAACGCCGCTTTGTTAAACCACTGCGCCGGACTTCGTTCGTCCGAGGGCAGATCCGGCGATGCAACTACATTCGGCCGCTGCACGCCAAAACCCGCGAACGCATTGAAGTTTGTGGTCTGCGTAATTGCAAACGGCATCCCCGACTGAATCGTCACAATTCCGCTCAACTGCCAACCGTTGCTCATCGCCCCCACAATGCCGTGCGGATTCAGTGAGTGCCCCGGTCCTACCGGAATCTCCCAAATCGAGCTAACCACAAAAACGTTCGGTATATCTCCGGTAGACGAGTCGCGCTCTCGGCTCAAATCGTAGCTATCGGCCACAGGAAAATTCGCAATCGGCCCGGTCAGGATCGACGCGTCGAACACCGAGGACGCCGTATCGATCAGCTTGGAATGCGTGTAGCTCACCAGGTACGAAAGCCCTTTGCTCAACCTCTGTTCCAACTTGGCCTCGAACGCGTGGTACACGGTGCTTCCTGTGTTGTTTCGATAGGGCGATACCGTCAGGAATCTTGGAAATGGCTTTAACAACTGCCCCGCGGCAATCGTCGGATCTCCAAGCGACGACGATCTTGGTATCTCCCCGAAGAATGGATTCGGCACTTTCTGTAGCAGCGGGCTCCCGATCGCCAACTGGTCCGTCGTCAGCTGGTTGATATTTACATCCGGTATGCCGACGTGAGTAATGTGCGATCCCACATAAGCCACTTCAAATGAAATGTTGTGAGTGAGTTCCCGCTGCACTGCAAGGTTCCATTGCTGTACATATCCGGAACCCAGATCCCGATTGACCGTAAACACGCCTTGCCCGAGTCCTGCATCCGGAGTCAGCGGAATCGGCGCCACGCTTGGGCCCGCCGACAACACGAACGCAGAATTAATGTTGTCGAGCGTTCGCTGGCTAGTCGTTTGTAAAAAAGGAAAGTACGGGGTAGTAAACGGGGTCGTGATACCCGTCTGCTCAATCCAGACCACTCCATACCCGGATCGGACCACCGTTTTGGGAGTCAACATGTAGGAAAGTCCAATACGTGGACCGAAATCGTGAAGGTGCAGTTCCCGCGCGCTTCGCGAATTTCCATCCTGCCCCAGATAGTCGAGTACCTGCGTCTGAGGATTGAAAACGGCTCCCTGGTTGTCCACTTCCGTCGATGGAAAATTCAGCGTCCACCGCAATCCCGCATTGATCGTCAACCGGCTCGTCGCTTTCCAGTCGTCCTGCGCGAAATATTCCTGGATGTGTGCGCGCGGGCGAATCACCTTATCCTGCAGGTCAATCGAGAACTGCTGCACTTGTCCAAGCAGGAAGCTAGCCAGGGGATCTCCCGTCCCAGCTACGCCCGGCTGGTTTGTGAACAGCTGAGAAAACTGGAATATACCGGTCGGGTTCGGCGGCTGTATTACATCCAAACGTTCCCAACGCAAATCGAAGCCAAATTTCAGCGAGTGCCTGCCAACTAGATGCGAAATGGTATCGGTCAGCTCAGTTACGTCGGTTCGGAAATTCGAGTTTGTGTTGGAAGGTGCGCCAATCTGCTGGTAACCGGCAATCGAAAAAACCGGCAGTGCATTGTCGAAGGCGCCGTTCGAAGGAATTCCCGGAATACCTAGGTCCTCCGACGGGCTCGTATTCAGCAACACACCACGACGTTGGAACGAACGCCGCGTGTATCCAAATTTGAAGTTGTTGAGTGTGCGTTCGTTGAACGTGTAAGTGTAGCTGCCCACCACTTGCTGGCCGAGCGTATCCGTCAGTCCAATGACCCCAGTCGTAATGTTGCCGCTCCCATCCGGCAGAAAGGGAACCGGCTGGTCCACGTCATGAAAGTACGAATATCGCCCGAACACCTGGTTAGTTACTGAAAAGTTGTGATCAAGTCTCCCATCAATCTGGTTCTGGTGATCTTCGTCGTTGCCGACCAGCGTAAAGTTGTTGGCCGTTCCAGATTTTGTCGGCAGCGGATAGCGGTTGAGCACGTTCAACGCAGCCGGATCAATCCGGTCGAGTGGAATGACGTTCGTCGGCATAAACGGAGACCGACTGAACGACGTTCCGTCCGGCACAGTCGTATTTGGATCAAATAAAACCGCCGTCGTGTCTCCATACAGTTCCGTGAAATTCCCCTGCCGTTCTAAAAGCGTCGGGACTGTCGACGTTCGAACCGTCCCAATCGCCTGTTTCACCCCCTGATAGTCCACGAAAAAGAAAGTGCGGTTCCTGATGATCGGTCCGCCGATCGCCGCCCCGTATTGGTTACGTCGAAACTCTGGTTTTTGCTGAGGGGCCCGCGCAAAATAGTTTCGAGAGTTGAGCGCCTCGTTTCGGAAAAACTCCCACACGCTGCCGTGAAATTCGTTCGACCCCGCTCGCGTCGAAAGGTTGATGACCCCTCCGTTAAACCGTCCAAATTCGGCAGACACGCCATTCGTCTGAATATTGAATTCCTGGATCGCATCAATGATCGGAAAGAGTGCAACTTGCCCCGGCTCTGGTTGAAGAGCGCTGATCCCATCGAATAGATATTCGTTCGTCCGCGGCCTGCCTCCGTTGATTCTCGGCAACAGCGTCCCCGGCGGTAGCATGACGCCGGGCGAGAGTGTCGCCAGTTGCACGAACGTCCGCCCGTTCAATGGCAGATCCACAACTTTGTCGTGATCAATTGACTGCGTGATGCTCCCCGACTCAGTCTGCAGAAGCGGTGCATCGGCCGAAACGGTTATGTTCTCCTTCACATCTCCCACCGCCATCTTCACGTCCACTCGAACTCGCTCGCCGGTTGTCAGCGTTACACCTTTCTGCACAAACGTCTGAAAGCCCGTCGCCTCTACGGACACGGAATATTTTCCCGGCCGCAAATTGTTGAACACGTACAAGCCTGCCGCGCTAGAGCTTGTGCGCGTCACGACACCCGCCTGCATTTCCGTGGCGATAACACTGGCATTGGAGAGCGCTGCTCCCGCGCTGTCCACCACTTGGCCTGTAAGTTCTGCGCTCCCAGCCTGCGCGCGCGCCTCCGCTTGCATCAGAAGAAACAAGATTGCAACCGACACCATCATTAAGAACGAACGAAACATGTCTCGATCCTCCCCATAACCTGGCGCGCACAATGGCCCATGGCCGTTCAGAGGACTTCGCATAGATAGAGAAATCCTCGGCCGCTGGCGGCAGCGCCAATTTTGTTGTGTTGTTGGCGCCGAGCGCGGCAAAGCTGGAGTGGGCTGCGCGAAAGCAGATCCTGCGTGCGCTCTACGTCCTTCCCATTTCGAGGAACACACGATTAAAGTCGCATCGCAATATCATGTCAACTCGACTTAAATCGTATTATCTGGAAATGGTTGAAAACGAATCGATACCTCAGTTAGTTCCGGGGTCAGGTGCTCGAATCAGTGAGCGCCGGGGTCTACTTCGCCGCTTCACCTTCGAACGCAAGCGCAAGCACAACCCGGCGTCGAGAACGGGGCAGGTAAGCCGTCAACTGCAACTCGCCAGGACTCGAGGATTGATACTCGAAATCGCGCGTCTCCCCAACTGTAAGAACGATCTTCGCGTCAGCAGACAACCGCTGATCTTCCGGTAGGTCCGCGCCGTCTTTCGCCAACTGTTTCCATTGGACCGCGCGTCCTTGGTCTGATAACGACACTTCCATGTCAACCGCGTTTGCCGTGATGTTAATCAGACGAAATCGATACTTCTCTCCAACTCGCAATTTTTGCTGAGACGGCTGCGGGGTACCGTTGATCAGCATCGTTTGTCCCAGAGGATCCGAAAGCTTTCCAAAGCTGATCAAGAAAATCTTGTCGTGATCAGGATCGTACTTCTCGCCTGGCTCCAGCACGATCAGCGGCCCGTAAATACCATTCAGCAGTTGATCTTCATCATGCCAGTGCGTGTGATAGATGAAAGTACCCGCGCGTGATGGCGTCATCTTCGCCACAAAAGACCCTCCCGGCGCAATGGCCGGAGTCATTTGGTTCGAGTCGCCCGTATAACCCGCCACCCCGTCGTAAAGATTTTCCAGTTCGATCCCGTGCCAATGAATGGTCGTCGCATCCTTGAGCGTATTGACGACTTCGACCTCTGCCGGCTGCCCGCGGGTAAGTACAATGCGCGGCCCAATCAGCGCGGGCACAGCATCATCCTTCCGCCTTGCCTGGCCCGCTTCTTCCAGGTCCATTCCAAATTGCGACAGCCCCGCTTGACGCTGGCTCAGAGTTAGTTTCAGGTGCCGAACGTCCGCGTTCTTCGCCGCCGCCGGCTTCGCGACGTTCCCTGTCACTCGTATACCGAGAACAAGGCCACTCATGCCGAGCGAGGTCGAATCGTGTTCTGCGTGCGCGGTCAACGGCTTCCCCTCCGGAACCGTAATGCGTCTCGACATGTGAATCATCATGTGACAGTGGAACAGCCAATTTCCCTCGCGTTCAGGAACCCACGTCATCGCCATCGTTCCACCCGGCGAGATCATCTGTGTCACCACCATGGGCCGCTTCTCACCCGAATAGGCCTCGTCATTTTCACCATTCCCTAAACTATTCACCCGAAAATAAAATCCGTGCATGTGCATCGAATGCGCTTCGGCGCTTCCGTTGATCACCCGCCACGACGCTGTTTCTCCAGCGCGCATCGACAATCGCTCTGTGTACGGCCACGACTTGCCATTGATCGAAGAAACGTTCTTGCCAAACACCGCGGGATCCGGAAGCCACAGCCCCAACACGAACACTCGATCATCTGCAACCTTGCCCGGCGGATCCACAATGAATGCACCCGAGAGCTGCGTATCCTCAGTAAGCCGCTTGATGATCGGCGCGTTAGCGCTCGATGCCCAATACGTATAGGTTCCGGCCGCGCCGGCCTTGAAACGCACCTCACGCGTTGCTCCCGCAGCAACTTCAAAAGTGTCCGTGAGTTGGCCAGGACGTTCGTGCAACCCGTGAATTCGAACGTCGGTCTTCAGCAGGTTCGTCACGCTCACAACAATCTCCGTACCTACATTCACGCGGATAAGCGGGCCCGGAATCTGGGGCGCCTTTCCCGTTTCTCCGAATGCATGAAGGTCAATATGCGGATCAATCTCCGCATCCGGAAACCATCGCGCCTTCCTTAGCTCGAGCCGGAGTGTCAGTTGTCGCCCTTTGAGTTGACCGGCAGCCGTGCGATTGTCATTGGCTACAACGTTCGGAAGCTCTGCCGTATCATCAGCAACCAGCGGGGCAGGCGCGAGCCATAAAAGAAGAAACGTCAGAGCGGCCGCAGAAAACAAGGGCCGGAAACGGATCACAGAAGAGTCTCCCAGGCAAGAAAGTTGACCGAGAATACCCTCGCCCGGCCCCCCGGTCAATGAACGCCCAATAGATCCGATCTCAATTGCTGACTCGAATAGTCCGAGACGTCCCCAGCACTACCACAATCGTGATGTTCGGCGGGATAGAGATCTACTCCTGGAATGATCGTGGTTCGGTTAGAGCCGTTGTGATAAGGCGAGGCCACGCGGGCAGACCAGTGAACCCGCGTGGCCTCAGAATTGTCGATTACCGTAGCAGCACGCCGGTTTAGCGTCGCGCTCTGCTACCTTGCGACAAATAGGAAGAAGGAGGTATCGACGTTAGCACCAGCCGCATTCGTACATAAGATGAAAACTGCCCTGACATTGCCCGCGCGGTCTGCTGTGGTGCAACTGACTCCAGAAATACTGCCCGTGGTCAGTGTGTCTACCTGCACCCAGCGGCTGAACCCGTTCAGTGCTTGGACATTTTCATCGAACGTGACCTGATACGTGCCCACCCCCAGATGGATCGACGCGACAGCGCGAAAGCTCTGAGCCCTTGTCCCGTCGCTGTTGATGGAGGCTGTCTTGAACACCACACCTCGAGTCGGTGCGTTTAAGGCGATCGCTGGGCCTACTTCGGCCCCATTGGATGCTTGCTGCGCGAACGCTGTGGTGGTGAACATAGCGAGCGCGATGAGCGCTGCCAAAAATAGAATCTGAGTGCTCAGTTTCATATTGTTCCTCTTTTCGTCAGTTGAAATGTAACCCGTTGGTCAGAGGAAGTGGCATTCACAGGCAAAACGATGTGAGTGTCCCTGATATGTCCCTGGTTTGCTGGGCCGGTTCTGCTCGGAAGTTGCTCTGGCTAACTTTTCGCTCGAATCGCGCGGTTCCACGAGAAGGCCCGTGGCAAGGATTGGTACATGTCCGCAAAAAAACGATCCGCAAGACGCGGAATTGTGCGGCCGAGAACGATTGAAGTCAAGAAGGATTTGCGGACTGGCAACTCTGACAGGTTCCCACACACGCGAACGTGGCGCATTCAATCGCGTGCTTGCGATTGAATGGATATGTCGACAACAGACGACTGCATCAACTGCTCAGAAATGGTGAAGTATGCCGTTACACAAAAACAAACAGGCGACCCGAGGGCCGCCTGTGAAATCCCTACGAACAGCACTGGTTAGAAGCGGAACAGAAAGCCCGTCGAGACCCGCGCATTGTTCTTGTTCGTAAAGCCGTTAAAGCGAGTCATCATCCAGTCCACTTGGGCTAGCCGAAATGCCAAGCGGCCTCCCGTTTCCAAGTCCGCGCCGCCCCCGAACATCATCACCATCCCGCTATCACCAAAACCCGAAGAGGCTGCATGTGCACCACCAAACAAAGCGTGGGCAAATGGAGAGACTGGCTTTCTACGCATCACTACCACAGGCCCTCCCGCATAAGTGTGGAAGTTCGCGCCAGAGTGGTAAGCGCCACTAAAATCGCCGGTGACGCCAACCCAACGATTGATGTACATGGTCGCCGAGCCATTCCAGCCGCTCGCGTTCCAGGATGGATCTAAAGTCGTAAATTGATAGCCGCCGAACAATTCCGGCTTCGGTGTTTCCTGCGCAAAGCATGCGCACGACATGAGCCCTAAGAAAAGAGCAACGCCGATGAGTTTTTTCATCACTTAACTCCTCGATTGATTCGAATTCGCACCTGTTCCAACACCGGCGTTTGGGGACCAGGAGTTACAACCCGGGCAAGTTCGCCCGAAGCAAAACCTCCTGGGGCAGGGGTTCTACAGTGCTGACTTATAGTCGACACTATGCCTCCGCAACGGGACAAGTAACTGAAGCCTATGAACGTCTCGCCCACTTTTGGTAACGGTCTGCCGCAGGCAGACATAGCCGGATTGGCGTAAACCCAGTCGAGGAAACAACTTGCAGTTGGAGTAATCGTCTGATTTTGCCACTTACAGGCGGTGACAACGCGGTAGCAGACTCGGCCGGTGTCTAATCCTTTGTGAAAACTGCCGGAGTGACATGAGAAATCCCGACCATAGGAGCCAATATGCTGCTCGATCCAAGCCACCCTGCGCCTATCTGGGTGATCTGGCCAAACTTGTCGTTGTTGGAAAGATTGTCTTTTTTAACATTGTGCATACTAAGTGTTTATTCGCTCTTCTTGGCGGCGACGGTAATGCGCTTGCTGAACACTACTTCCGATCAAGAGAACCGCGAGCGTATTAGCAAGCGTGTTAGAAACTTGCGACAAGCCACGATAGCCCTTCTCGAACACTGGTGCAATGATAACGAACTGCGGTTAGCGCTCAATGCGTGGGTCGATGGTCGAGGTCTTTCGGGCAGATTGGGACCTGCCGTTCCGGTCAATGAGTGAAATCGCCCGTTAACAACAACCATCCTATAGAATTCTTCGATTGCACCGGTGACTCGATGAGTAGAGAACGCAATGAATCTCAGCGCCTAACCTCAGCTGAACCCGCGATGAGTTCGTCTGACTCGCAATTGGAAGAGCCAGTGCTTCCGTTAATCCTGCCCTATCCTCGATTCTTTTTATGGATGCCAATAGTGTGTCTTTTCTTCGCAGCGAGTGGTTTGGTCAGCGTTGTGCGGGGCACTAGTCACGGGACGTTCAGCATTGTGCTACTCGCCGTCTTCGGCGTTGTCTTGCTGCTTTATGTTCTGTCTTTACAGACTGTATTCACACGGGACGGCATAGAACAGCGGTCTTGGAACGGGCGAATCACTAGGTTCGGATATTTGGACATTCAAACCGTAGAAATGGGAGGTAGCCACGGTTTGGCCCTCTTCATATCAGACACCACGGGAAGACGAATAAACGTTTATGGAACTATTAGCCAGCTCGTCGTTGCTCAAGACCTGTTGCGACGAAGGGTTCCACATGCTTTCAAGGAAGCGTGAGCCTCACGGCTCTGCTGTGAAGTTGGTGAGATATCGCCATTTCACCCACTGCTGATCCTCTCCATGAGGAGCATTGACCTTTCCGCATAAACCCGTTACAAACGCAATTTGTCTAACGAACTCTACTCCATGAAACGATCGGTTTCTTATTGGAAATTTCTCTTCTGGGGATTTCTGTTCGTAATTGCTGGCCCGCTGCCGGCCGACGAGTGGAAGCCGCGTCACGACCTGGTCTCGCACACGGGGGTGTTTAATCTCACCGAGCCACCTCCACCCAGCGAAGTTTTCTTTGAAGGGCCCGTCGCACCCAACGATCAGCCGGGATGGCTTGAGGGCCTCAAGGCCTGGCGCAGCGGGCGACACACCCTCCTGCGCTACAACGCCTCGGAGTATGAGCGTCTGCAACTGGAATGGACCCAGCACGTGTTTTCTCAGGTACAGCTCCTCATCTGGGATCGCCGCCTCTACGATCCCGAAAAGCGGGAGTACACGGTCGAGCGGTTCCTTGCTGACACGGAGAGCCGGATTGGTCCCATCGATGCTGTTCTCCTGTGGCATGTGTACCCGAACCTTGGCGTCGATGACCGCAATCAGTTCGATCTACTGCGCGATTTACCAGGGGGCATCTCGGGGCTTCGTCGTCTTGTCGATCAGTTCCACAGCCGCGGAGTGAAAGTGTTTATCCCTTTCATTGCCTGGGATACGGGAACACGCAACGAAGGTTCCGAAGCGGCGAGCGTGATGGCGCGGTTGATGAAAGAGATTGGGGCAGATGGGATTAACTTCGACACGCTCGAAAGTGTGCCGCCGCAATTCCGACGAGCCTCCGACGAAGTTGATCATCCGCTGGCACTCGAGCCGCAGTTTCAGCCGCGTGACGAATCCATCGCATGGAGCAATCTGAGCTGGAATGACTGGGTGACGTGGGAAGGAAAGCCGTATCCGTTTGTACCCATGGTCAGCAAGAGCAAGTGGATGGACCCGCGCCACACTGTCAACGTGACCGACCGCTTCACCCGGGACAAGACACACAGCTTGCAGCATGCATTTTTCAACGGTCAGGGATATGCGACGCTCGAGAATTTATGGGGATTCTGGTATGGCGACTCTCCTCGTGATGCCGAAGCCCTGCTGCGGTTCACCCGTATCGAGCGCGCGATGGCAGATTATTTGCGGAGTGCGGAGTGGGAGCCGCACGCTCCGATGATGCAGAACGGCGTGTTTGCCAGCCGGTTCCCTCAGAAAGGCGGCACGCTGTGGACGATTGTGAACCGAAATGAATATGAGGTGACTGGAGCCCAGCTCACAACCGCTCATAAGCCCGGCGAACATTACTTTGACCTCTGGCACGGGACTGAACTGCAGCCAGTCTTGTCGGAGGGGAAGGACATTCTCAGCTTCGACCTTGAGGGTCTTGGATTCGGCGCAATTCTGGCGGCGAGCGGCACGCCCAGTGGCCAACTTCGGGAACTGATGGATTTTATGTCGCAGCGGTCCCATCGGACGCTCAGCAGTTACTCGAAAGAGTGGAAGGCAGTGTCTCAGGCTCTCGTCGAAATCCCCGCGACAAAACCAGCGAACTCGATACCTCCGGGCATGGTTCGCATCCCCGAGGCAGATTTCGATTTCAAGGTGACTGGTATTGAGGTCGAAGGGGGCAACGATCCTGGCGTGGACGTCCAGTATCCAGGGGAAAGCGTACCTCGACGAACGCATCACCACCGGGTACACATCCACGCTTTCTATATTGACCGGACCCCGGTGACAAATCTTGAGTTCAAGAAATTCCTCGATGCGACGCATTATCGTCCGGCTGATGATCACAATTTCCTGAGAGACTGGCAAAACGAAACGTATCCTGAGGGTTGGGAGAAGAAGCCTGTTACATGGGTTTCAATTGAGGATGCGCGGGCCTACGCGCAATGGAGCGGAAAGCGTCTGCCGCATGAATGGGAGTGGCAATACGCCGCACAATCGAACGACGGGCGCCCGTATCCGTGGGGCGTGGAATGGAGATCGGATTTGTTGCCTCCGCCTGATCACGGACCAAAAATGCAGCCACTCTCCGATGTCGATGCGTTCTCCAAGGGTGCGAGTGTTTTTGGAGTTCTCGATCTGACAGGAAATGTTTCGCAATGGACCGACGAGTACCGTGATCCGTACACCCGCGCCGCTATTGTCCGGGGCGGTGCCGCGTATCAACCGACGGGTTCGATCTGGTATTTTCCTCAGACCTACCGCTTGGATGAGCACGAAAAATATCTGCTCATCTCACCGGGCCGCGATCGAGCAGGCACAATCGGATTTCGATGTGTGGTTGATGCACTGGGAGTCGAGTAGTTGGCGCAAAATCGCCACTTCACCAACAACTCCGACCGGGGCTCATGGGAGTAGTTGGTGAAATCGCCTGTTTGCTCCAACCATCCGCGCTAGAATCGAACTTGGTATGGAATGGCGTTGCTTAGCAGTGCTGACGATCGCTGCATGTTGCACTATCGCAGCCGCGCGAGTGGACCCTGACATCGAATCAGTTCTCGACCGCAGGGTCGCAGTGTTCAGACTGACTGACGCGACAGTTATAGATGGCCTCTCGAAATTGAGTGCGGAGCCTATTTCTGGATTGCATTTGGGAATTGAAGACATCCTGCAGACCGAATTTTCTGATCTGACTTCTGCGTCGGTTAGGATTTCTCTCAATATGCAAAATGCGACAGTGCGACGCATTCTCGATACTCTTTGCGAACGGGACAATCGGTATCAATGGTCCGTAGACGGCGCGACTATCAACGTTTTTCCGCGAGATTCTCTCGGCGATACCACATTGTTTCTGAATAAGAAAATATCCAAGCTCGAACTCATCGCCGTACCGAGCGCAGAACAGGCACTAACGCCTCTAGCGAGGCTCCTACCCGACGATCCGATTGGGTATGCCGGTATCGGCCTTGATAGCTCCTATGCGAAGCCTTGGACAACGAGCGTCGAGGATGTAACCGTTCGCCAATTCATTAACCGCATTTCGGAGGATATTGGCCCACGAGGGAGTTGGATCTTAAACGGGCCAAAAGAACAGAGAATGTTCGGCTTCTTCAAGCTCGGATTCCATTTTGCTTCGAGTTCGGCTTCCAACTGAGACAGTGGCTGTCGAAAAATCGCCATTTCACCAACTACTTTGCCAGGGCGGCCTTTTTCCCAGTAGTTGGCGAATCGCCTGATTTCGCGAGTTGTTAAGATAGTGATCGATGATCGGTTGGTACTTTGAGGTTGTCATCGGTTTCCTGGTCCGCGCTGTCATTCGCTTCGCCAAGCTGCGGAGCAGCGAAGCGTGGCCAGTCGAGAAGGGAATAATTTCAGCGGCGACATGTCCAGCAGCGGTCTATGGAGGACCAGTCGCCGAATTGGGGTATACCTACACCCACAAGGGGGAATACTACTCTGGCATACATCTGAAAGCCTTCATGTTGAGGAGTTCAGCGGAAAATTATGTTTCTCAAATTCATATCGGGTCGCAGATCCCAGTGCGCGTCAAACCAACCGGACCCGAAACTTCTGTTGTTGCTCTTGATGAGTGAAATCGCCTGTTTTCGTCAACAATGCTCAGGAAACACTGATTTCAATCGTTTGTGATTGGTGGCTGGGGGGAGATAAGATGCGCATTATTCTGAGGATGGAATGAAAATCCAATCATTCTTCAAACCGCCCAATCCCGCCCAGCAGGGACGTTGGCAACAAATGAAGGCTAAGGGGAAGAAGAGTTTCATTTTGCGGGCGGGAATCTTCCGCTTCGGCGGCTTTATGTTCGTACTGATGGCTGGCATCGACTTGCTGCGCAAGCCACCCTTTCCGCGTGAAGTTATGGACTACGCTTTTGACATCACGATAAATCTACTGATATGGCCCTTAGCCGGATACGTCTTCGGTTTCTGCATGTGGCACTTTTACGAGAAGCAGTTTTCCGAAACCGGTAGTCAGCAGGATACTGCTCACACATGATTGGTGAAAAATCGCCATTTCACCAACTACTGGCAGCCAAGGTGCCCGTCCCGAGTAGTTGGCGTAATCGCCTTATTTCGTCAATTGGGTAGAGACAGGTCTGATCGCGGTACAATCCATGCTCGCTGTGAGAAATACAGTCAAAGCATTAGCTTGCCCATGACACACGTTCGGACCGTGCCACCCACCCATATCTGGGATCCATTCGCTTCTACGTAAACACGACCCATACGCTTCAAGACTGTACCCTGGCTAACGATATATTCCGAGGGAGCGATCCGGCTTCCAACAAGCCATTGTGCAAGGCCGGCATTTAGACTTCCCGTAACAGGGTCTTCATGTCCAACGTCCTCCACACTAAAAGCGCGTACCTCAAATTGAGCGGAGTTTCCATCTTTCGAGGGATTGAATGCTGCAAAGGCTCCGACCTTCAGCCCTGTCAAGGTCGAGTAGTTGGGACGAAGTGCCAGAACTGCCTCGCGGGAACGCAGCATGATCGCCAACCAGCCCGAGCCATTGTCCACCCAATTGGACGCCATGATTGCGTCTGGCGCTAGGTCCAAGCCCCTGACTACCCGTGCTAGGATTTCAGGCTCGACCGGACCGCTGCGGACTAGTTTAGGCGCCATAAACGAAAGGCGCTCAGGCCCACGGCGGATGTGGATGAGACCCAGCCCGCATTCCTGCACAATTTCCTTGCCTTTTGCGACACCACCCACGGCTAACCAAACATGACAGCTTCCCAGGGTCGGATGACCGGCAAAAGGCACCTCCCGCTGTCGAGTAAAGATACGAACCCGATAGTCAGCATGAGGCGCCTTCGGTTCTAGGAGAAAGGTTGTTTCGCTAAGATTCGTCCAGCTTGCAAAAGCCGCCATTTGATCATCGCTTAGTGCGTCGGCGCCAACGACTACAGCGAGAGGGTTGCCAAGCAACGGCGTGGACGAGAATACGTCAACCTGCTGAAAAGCAAATACAGTTGAGTTGTTTTGAGGCCTTTGTTTTTTGTTTTTCTCGCTCCCGAACGGATGAATAGCTGTCGCGACTGTACTTGCTGTGGCGACATTAAGGAACTCGCGTCGATCTACCAACATTGCAGGCCTCCATTCGGGCATCTCGTACACTTTACGCGTGGACGCGACTGAAGTAATCCAAGCCGGCAGTTGGTGAAAATCGCCATTACACCAACTGGAAAAGCCTCAATCAATACAATGGCGACGCCCGTTGACCTCCAGGACAACTCGGATTCGGGAGGCCGTCTTTCGGCATCTGTTTGAGAACAACGCATCAGGTCAACAGAAGAAACTGGCATCCGCACAGTAGTTGCTGTAATCGCCTGTTAACAACAACGACAGCTTTTTGCGATTCGGCATGAATCCAGCGGAGCAGCTGCGGAAGTTAGACGATTCACGCTCTCCTCATGGTCTTAAGAATCTTGGCCATGTGGGAGCCTACCTCGTGTGCAGTATGGGCGTCGAAGGTTCCCGTCCAGTAAATGGACAACGCGTATTTTTGATTCCATGATAGGTTTTCGCAGCCAGCACAATGTCTAGCGATTCCAACAACAGTCGGCAAGTCGAAGTCCGGGATCGGATAGCGAACTTCATGCAGGCGGACGGGCATGCCCGTTCCGAAGGGGTGGCGCAAGCAGATGTCCAGACGCTGAGAGCCGCCGCCGCCCGTCTCGATCAAATGTTGAAGGACATCGAAGAAGCCCGGCGCAAAGAGGCTAGAGAGAGAGATGTCCAAATGCTTCAAGCGGCGACCTGTAATCTCGAGCGCTTGCTAGCCGGCATGAGCGGGAAAGAAGCAATGCCAGAATTGAAGCTGCGCCCCAAGAAAGACACTACAAAAATGAGATAAGCCAGCTCAGTCGTTCCTCACCTCTTCCGCGCGGAACGCCGCTTTTCCCACGGCTCACGGTCAATGAGTGAAATAGGTTGTCGTCAGTTACGGTCTTGGCAGTTGGCGTAACATCGCCATTTCACTCGTCGATCGGATTTTGGCGAACAAACGCGTGTCTTAGCTCGCTAATTCCGAGCGGCCCTTTTGCCCGATGGGTACGTGAGCAAGGACAGTGGTTCCACGACCTGGTACCGATTGGATGGACAACTCTCCATTTACCAAACGGAGCCGCTCGCGCATGCTGATCAGACCTAGCCCCTGACGATTCATCGCGTCCTGCCATTCGAACCCAACTCCTGAGTCACTCACAATCAAACTGATTCCTTCTTTTGTACCGCGTACGCTCACTGTGAAGTTCTGATCAGCGCTATGCTTAACAGCATTCTGCATTGCTTCCTGAAGTACGCGAAACAAACAAAGCGAGATTTCCTTTGAAATTTCAGCCGGCATATCCGAATGCTGGAATTCAATTCGAACCTTTTGTTGTTCCGACAATTCAGAGCAGAAGCTCTTGGCCGCAGGGACGAGGCCGAGATATTCGAGTTTCGAGGAATGTAGCCGATGCGAGAGCGCCTGAATGTCTTGCCCAAGGTCAGAGATGCGCTGCTGCGCATGCCGAACGTATTCATGTGTATCGACGACCGAATCAGGACCATGATCATCGAAGCGTCCTAATTCGATGGCCAGTAATGCAATCCGTTGTGCGATATCGTCATGCAGTTCTCTAGCAATCCATGTACGTTCTTCTTCATGGGCCTCAATCAACCTGCGCCCAACACTGGCCACTGCTTCTTCGGCCAGCTTTCGATCGGTGACGTCCAGGCAAGATCCAATGTAACCAGCAAAACTGCCGTCAGGGCTGAATCTCGGCACACCGCTATCCAGAATCCAACGGTACGCTCCGTCACTACGACGAAGGCGGTACTCCATTTCAAACGATTGACGCTTATCAAACGCCTGGGAATAGGTTCCCAAGCAGCGCTTCAGGTCTTCACTGTGTACTCCTTCGACCCAACCATTCCCCAACTCAGCTTCAGGCGGACGTCCAGTGAACTGCAACCAGGCTTGATTGACGTAGGTGCAAAGCCTGTTTGTTCCAGCCAACCAGATCATTACTGGGGCTGAGTTGGAAATTAGTCGAAAGCGCTCTTCGCTTTCACGGATCACATGCGCGGATTGTTCATGCTCTTCGACGAGGGCGGCCAGAACCATGAAGGGTACCGCAGCGAAAACCAGGAACAGTTGAAGCGACAGCGGGTTGGTGTACGGCACCAGACGTGAAAATGGACCTGTGCCATGGAGAGCCGCCCAGCTTGATACACAGGAGACTATTATCAACGAGGTGCTGATGCCCAACCATCCGAAGCGCAACGCAGACCACAGCAGAAATGGCACCAACGAAAAAAGCAGTGCGGGCGAGCTCAGGTTCTGAGGGCTGGTGAAGGTTACATAGCTGAGCAGAACCAACCCTGTGATCAGGATCAATCCCTCCACGTGACAGGCCCTCGGCATCCGCATCAATGCACGGCCGCCGTTGATCCAGCTTAATAAGACCGGGGTCACCGTGGCGAATGCAAGCACCTCGGACAAGAAAGCAATCCTCCAACTGGACCAATAATCGGGGCCGATGCCCCGCGCGCTCAGAAATGATCCAGCCAACGGCGCCAGGATGACCGCAAAGAGCGAATACTTGGCCAGTGCCCTCACGGTGTTGAGCCGAGGCACACCGTGGAAGCAATATCTGAGACCAAGTGCCGCGGTAAGGACTTCGACCGTATTGCCAGGAACGAACCAGGCAATCGCACTAGCTGAGACGCCTGCCTGCAAATCAGAAAGACCAAATGCGGCAAAGCACACAGCGATGAGCGCTGGCCAGACACTCATTCGGACCAATAACAATCCTGCCACCAAAATCGCGCAGCCTGGCCAAATCGGCCAGACCGTTTGGGGATTTGGTGTCGCGAACCTGGCAAGCTTTGGGACAAGGTAAGACAAGGCGGCGGTTACACACACCACAAGCCATGTCCAGCGGGAATCAAATACGGTCTGCTGTGCGAAAAAGAGTAACGAGCGACGATCATGGTACGCCTCTGGCATCTCTGTTCGCACCTTGCGCGGCAGACGTCTTAGGTAGAGCAAGTATTCGCCTTTTCGCGTAACAACATTCTCTACCTCATAGAACACAGCGCCATATCGAAGTCACCGTGCCAAAATGAGAGGCAGCCTGCTTCCGAAACATCGTTTAACGCGACCACCGGGATTTTACATCTTCAAGTCGATTGGCGATAAATCACCATTTCACCAAACTAGCTTGGCCCGGACGCCGTTTTCCGGGTAGTTGGTGTAAGCGCCAGTTAACACCCTTTGGGACCGGATGAACACGCCCGATCCACAAGAATCGTTATCCTTGGGTAAAATTGGGCCGGATCGGAGAGTCAGATGGAACCTGCTATCAGCCCTTTACTTTTTGCGGCACTGCTCTTCGTCGGTATGCTTGGCCTGCTGGAAATCGGCCGTCGTGTTGGCATCAGGCGCAAGCCGAAAGAGTCGGAAGGCGAGCGGGCCAGTCTGGGTACCATCGAGGGCGCGATGTTTGCCCTGTTTGGATTGGTGGTGGCGTTTACGTTCTCGGGTGCGGCATCGCGTTTCAATGAGAAACGGACGTTGATCGCCGAGGAAGCTAACACCATCGAAACCGCATATCTCCGGTTGCAGTTATTGTCGCAAGAAGCGCGGCCCGAACTGCAAGAGTTGTTTCGAGGATATGTTGACTCTCGATTGCAAACCTATCGCAAGCTGCCAAACATGGAGGCCGCTAAGATCGAGATGGCTCGATCCAAAAAGTTCCAGGAAGAGATTTGGACAAAAGCAATTGCCGCTACACGGCTTCCGAACTCCCATCCTGACGTAGGTAAGCTCCTGCTGCCCGCGCTAAACGACATGATCGACATTACTACGATTCGTGCGATGGCGCTGCAAACCCACCCGCCAAACATCATCTATGCACTGTTGTTCAGCCTCGGTCTTATTTGCTCCCTGCTGGCTGGGTATCGAATGGCAATTGGCCAGCACCGGAGTTGGCTCCATATCCTGAGTTTCGCGGTGATCACGGTCATCATCGTATATGTGATCATTGATGTTGAATACCCACGGGCCGGTTTGATCCGCCTCCAAGCGTTTGATCAACTGTTGGTCAATGTTCGCGAAGGCATGAAGTGAAGAGAACGGGATGCGAGCTAAACCATGGCTCGTAGAAAGTTAGCGTCGATTGGTGAAACATCGCCATTTCACCAACTACTGACCCTCGCCGCAAAGTAGTTAGTGTAATCGCCTGCTACAACAATTGAACGCCAAAAGTCCCGTTCGGGTGGGAGCATAGTATTCATACTGTTGTAGTGATGCTTCGCCGAGCCGCACTAAAGCGCCCTTCTGGCAAAGTAAGCGCGAAAAACCAGTAGCCACACAACAAAGCCAAACTTCATTGAGCTGGATGATTGCAGTGGATATTCGGCGAGAATGCTCCAGAAGACCGAACGAAAAAAAATCAGCGCTGGCAAGCCCAAGGGGTTAGCAACTGAAGAGATGCGGGGAATATGTATCCGGAAAGATAGGCCCAACGATTTCAAGACTGTTAATTTGCCTTTCCGGCAACCCAATCAGGGATTACTCACTACACTGTCGCTGGAGCCACAAGGGACCTCGTAGAGATAGATCGTCTCTCCCGCACGTGCCAACGGTTTACAGGCCGACAGCCATTGAAAAGCGTCACGATGAGAGCCACCTAGGAACGCGTCTCCGGTCTCAACTATTCGCACGCTTGCTGCGACCCATCCTTTGGGTCGCTGATAGGGATCCAGGTTCTCGAATGGTGGAAGACCAGACCGTTTAAAATCATTATTTCCGAAGACGCCGAGTGTTACATGCTGAATCTTGCGCTCGCCGAGCAGTCGCGCCAGTCGCGCCACATCCTGACCGCAATCGTAGTCACAACCCCACATCAATATTTTTTGTGGTTGCCTCCCGGCCAATTCGTTGAAGTAAGTCACGTAGTCCGGATGTACATGGGAAGTTACCAGCAGGTGCCACGCTAGCAGTCCGGTCAGCGCTACGCGGCCTTGCAAGCCCCATCTTTCGCGCTGCTCATAGATTTTCGTCCCACCGTATGCTGCCATCACGGACAGAAAGGGATAGATGCAGAGTATGTGTCTGACCCCGTAGTTCACTCTCGCGGGAAAGGTCGCAACAAGAATCGCAACTATGCACGCACCCGGCGCGGCTAGTTGCCAATTGCGTTCTTTTAAACCGCGTATCAGGCTTAGGAATAAGCCAAGAACTCCCAACAGAAGGAATGCCAGCGGCGTCTTAACACCGATCGCTACGATGAAGAAGTACCACCATCCCGTCTGACGAATCTCGCCTAGAAGGTAAGATGGGCGCCCTACCACGGCACCGCTGCGTATACTCGCAGTTACTCCCTTAAAAAACGCTGGGGCTGGTATGGGCTTATCAACCGCAAAGTAAAGGAGGCGCTTGACGGGCTGGGGCACGTGGAGGGCGTGGATGTCCTGCCCGGGGTTTAGGAAAACAGTCTTCAGAGGAGCGACGGAAAACCTGTACCCGCCCCAAAAGATCACGAAGAATGTAAGGACTATCCAGACCGCCTGCCGGAAATAGAGACGCCATTCGCGACGCTGATTAGTACCTATCCAACAAAAGACAATCGCGACCCAACAAGCGGGCAAAAACAGCAGTGCGGTGAATTTCGATAACAAAGCGAGTGCAGTGAGAACCCCGAAAAGTATCGAGTTCTGCATTGACGGAAGATCCAGCCAACGCACGAACATGAACGCGCTCCCCGCAATGAGAACGCCAACCGGCATATCGGTATATGCAAAGCCTGCAAAGGCCAAAATAGCCGGCAAGCTGGTAAAGCAGAAGACACCGAGCAAACCTGCAACGTTGCCGTCGATCCTGCGACCCCAAAAGAAAACAATGGCGACGCCGAATGCAAAGAATGGAAGCATGCTGAGGCGAGCCAACGCAAGGGTTCGCCAGTACGTGCCCCCCTCATAGAAAATCTCATTGCCTACCTTGAAGATCGAAAACTCCGGCCCTCTTTCGATCACCTGTCCTTGGGGCAGCCGGCGTCCCTCCAGAAACGGCCCAAGCGCGGCAGTCACTCTCGCAAGCGGCGGATGCAAAGGATCCAGATTGTAAGTGCCCTTGTCGAGCCACTCCATGCCTGCGGCGATCGTGGCAGGTTCGTCAGCCGCTTGTGAAAGGACATGGTAGGTTGCAACGATGCGCACTGCCCCGAGCGCGAGCAGGACAAAAACAAGCACCCCAGGCAACCAGCGGGAAGAGCGCCACTCCCGACGCCAAATCGTGTTGGAAGTGCTAGGCACTTTGCCCCCACCCCCTATTTCAATTCGCCCGAGAATAAGACCTGGCGCTTATCATAATCTTTAAGTCGGACGGAATCGACCTTGCGATCGTGCATATCCACACTGAATCAGGTGTTTTCTGGTTGATTATCGCAGCCGTTTTCTGCTCTCGGATTTCTACGGGAGTTTAGAAGGGTCTCCACTTACCCGTCGTCTCTACGAATGAATGCCTTAGGAAGCCCGGAAGATGGGTTTTGAGTGTAAAAGCCTGTTTACAACAGTTAGACTTGCCGGCAGCGATATCGCGCTGATCGGACAGGATTCGGGCACGCCCATTTCGTTGGCGAGAAGCAGTACTTAGAAGCTTGTTCGCGAATCGGTGTACGCCAGAATAGTTGAATTTATTGGAAGTTCTCCACAAGAAGGATGTCGCTATTTGACGCATCCAATTGTGTGTAGAGAATGGTCCTCTCATCCGGCGAGACGGCCAATCCCGTGTCTTCCCTGGCTGGGCGACCCTCCAAATTGAACATTTGCGTAATCCGATGGGTAGTAGTGTCAAAGAGCGCGATCCCAGGTTTCGTGGTCGTGTCGAGGTAATAGATGCCGTTCTCGACCGCTGCCCAATAGCCCCAATAACCTGCTTCCAGGGAGCTTATGAGCTCGATCTCTTCGCCACCGTTTACCGGAGTGCGCCACAATCCGGAAACATTCTGGCCTTTTGCATAATATAAAAATCTTCCGTTGGGCGATTCGAACGCTGCAAATCCGCCCTGGCGCGTCACTCGTACAGCAGACCCACCTGTCGAAGGCATTTTCCAAACTTCCCAACCACCAGTCCGGTCCGATGCAAAATAGATCCAACGTCCATCCCGCGACCAGCTTGGTAAAACTTCACTCGAAGCCTCACTCGTAAGCTTTCGCGGAGGGCCGCCCTGAGAGTCGATGACAAAAATGTCTGGATTGCCGGCAGGACGAGAATCGAAAGCAATCTGCTGCCCGTCGGGCGACCAACGTGGAGCTCCGGTCACCGAAGGGCCGAAGTGAGTGAGCTGCCTGAGATTGGTTCCGTCGCTCCCGCAAAGCCAGACTTCATATGCGCCGCTGCGGGTAGATTCGAAGGCAATCTCACGTCCATCTGGCGAGAACTGAGGACCACTCTCCATTCTGGTGGACGATATGAGCCTCTGGGCAGCGCTAGTCGGGATCAATGAGTTAAGGTCCCTCTTCCAGATGTTCTTGTTGGATCTGTGCCGCACATAGACTAGTCGGTTTCCTCCAATCGAAGGGTCAACTCCGTCTTGGCCGAACTGCAGTCGTTCCGGCTCGCCTCCTCGAAGCGATACCTTCCATAGCCAGCCAACGTCTGAGAAAACCACTTCTCGACCGTCCGTAGTCCACGTAAGACCCCACTTTTGTTTGGTATCCGATGTAAGGCGCTCCTCCTTTCCTCCAGAAACTGGGGTGACATAGATTGACTCGACTCCTTGAGTGTCTCTGGCGAAGGCCAGAGTAAGACCATCCGGTGAGAATTCAGGACTGAAGTCCCCTCTGGATTGTGGCGCCGAAGTGAGTCTACGAACGTCAAATGAATCGAGCGAAAGTAGAAAAATAGAAGCAGCTTCGCTACGGGATGGACGGTCAGAATATGCGAGGAATTTTCCATCAGGCGACCAGGAGAGACGGTGCGCGAACCTGAAGGCTTCCTGGAACTCCTGATCATCCCAAAGAGTGTTGCGCACCCTGCGCTCGGCGCCACCCAACGACGGAATAATGTAGATGCCTGTGGCACCTTTAAGAATGCGACAAAATGCAATATAGCGACCATCGGGGGACCAAACCGGACTAAAGTCGAGCGACGCCTGCTTGGTCAGTTGTAGTGATTCCTCAGTACCGATTACTTTCACATACAAGTTGAAGTAAGGACCAACGCCGCCATCCCACACGAAAGCCAAACGCTGGCCATCTCTCGAAAGCGCAGGAGCGTATTTTTCGCCAAGGTTGGTGACTGCGGGAGTTACGGTCATCTCAACCGCTTTTGGTCTGACCAAATGGCGGTAGAGTAAAAAGGAAAGCACAAGAGCGCACACGATTAGTCCCGCTACACCAACATGCCTGGTAGTGCGCAGCCTCTGCCAGGGTGTGGGCCGGGCTGATGTTCTGCCTGCCGTGTTCTCAACATTTCCAATGAAGCGATATCCTCGTCGAGCGACTGTCTCAACGAGCATGGGCGTCTCCGCCGATTCGCCCAATGCATCGCGCAACCTCCTGATCGCGGCATTGAGACCATGATCGAAGTCGACGAAGGTGTCCGCTGGCCAAAGTTTGCCCCGCAACTCCTCGCGGGTAACCACCTCCCCCGGGTGCTCCAGAAGGGCAGTCAGAACCTGCAATGGCTGCTCCTGTAGCTTCACCTTCAAGCCACGACGGCGCAGTTCGCCTGCCCTTAGATCAACCTCAAATATGCCAAACCTAACAATCCGAGATGAGTTGTCATCCGACACCAGTGCGCCTCGCGGCGGAAGTCTAGCATTAAATGAACGGCGAGGAACGAGTCGTCTCGGATGCCATGGCGCAGGAATGAAGGCGCCTTACTTCAACAACTTCCGAAGATCCGGAACCGCGCGGAATACCGAAACCTGCTGATAGTTGGCATAACATCGCCATTTCACTCATTGAGCCCGAGTCAATGAGTGCTAACGCCTGTTTTCATCAAACTGTCGAAGAGGTTCAATTCTACCGGGGAAGGATTAGCCTCCGTTCCTTTGTCGGCGCGTTCCGCCTTCGTGCTCTCTTCAAGAGATAAAGTGTCGTTGGGCAGTCTGTACGTGCAACGCGGGCCAGCGGTGCTACACTCACCCGCCAGAGGTTGGCCATGGCGGGGAACACCCATCAGTCGCGAACCGTTTGCTTTGGTCTCTTCGAGGTCGACCTGAGCGCAGGTGAGCTACGCAAGAATGGCGTCAAGATCAAGCTCCAGGATCAACCTTTTCGGGTCCTAGCCACCCTTCTCCGCCACGCAGGCGATGTTGTTACGCGGGATGAATTGCGTCGCGAACTGTGGCCAAGCGATACATTTGTGGACTTCGATCACGGGTTGAACGCAGCGGTGAAGCGTTTGCGAGATGCTCTGGATGATTCAGCGGAGAATCCCCGCTTCATCGAAACTCTGCCGCGGCACGGCTATCGCTTCATCACTACAGGAGTGCGGGAACCAATTCAGCCAAAAAGAATTGCCTTGCCGCTACGACGATTTGGGTTGCCAATCGTCGCGGCAGCCTTGTTGGTTGCATTAGTACTTTTCGCCCTGCTTAGGGGTGCCCCAGGTGGCAAGCGGATATTGTTCGGCAGTTCTACTCCGTTGCAGGTCCGCTCACTTGCGGTGCTTCCGCTTACGAACATGTCTGGGAGTCCAGAGGATGACATCTTTGCCGACGGCATGACGGAGGCGTTGATCACGGAACTCTCCCGGCTTGGATCGCTTAAGGTCATTTCTCGAACGTCCGTTATGCAGTACAAGGGGGAAAAGAAGAAGCCGTTGCCCCAGATTGGCCGTGAACTTAATGCTGACGCGGTTATGGAAGGATCGGTATTGCGGGTACAGAATCGTGTACGCATTGCGGCGCACATGATTCATGCACCAACGGATGAGAGCTTGATGGTGGAGACATTTGAGGGGGATCTCGAGGACGTTCTAAAGATCCAACGAGAGGTAGCGGAGTCAATATCAGCAAAGGTTCGTGTAAAGCTAACTCCGCAACAGGAGTCTCGTCTCCACGCGGCTCCCACGGTAGATCCGCAAGCCTATCAAGCATATCTGATGGCAACCCAGGTAGATCTTAGCGGGTATCAGGGACTCAAAACTTTCCAAAGCTACCTTTTGAAGGCCATCGAGAAAGACCCTAACTTTCCACCTGCTTACACCTCCTTGGCAGCGAGCTATGTGCTTCTTGGAGCACAGCGATGGCAGCCCGCCAGCGAGGTCTTCCCGCCAGCAAAGCAAGCTATTCATCATGCCCTGCGGCTGGATGACGCGAACTGCGAAGCCCACGGCGTGCTTGCGCGAATAAGTTGGCAGTATGACTGGGACTGGCAGACCGCTGAGAAGGAGTACCGGCGTGCCCTTGAACTGTGCCCGAACGATATTCGTCCTCATTTGCAATACGGCGTCTACACAGCAGTCAATGGTCGAATCGTTGAGTCGCGGGTCGAGATAGCCAAGACGCGCGAACTGGATGCGCTTCAATCCGAACCCTTCATTGGCGAGTCGGTCATCAACTATCATCTTCGGAATTACAAAATACTGATTGAGATAAGCCAAGCGTTTGTGGCCCAGAATCCGAACGATTGGCGTGCGCACCATTGGCTCGGCGTTGGATATGAGGGTTCAGGCCAAACGCTGCAAGCGATCTCTGAATATCAGAAGGCTGTCGAGCTGTCACAAGGCGATTCAGATCCTACCGCTGCATTGGCACACGCGTACGCAGCCGTGGGCAGAAAGGCAGAGGCCCAGAAAATCCTGCGCGAATGGCTCCGACCAAAAGCCAGCTATGTTTCCCCTTATATGATTGCTGCGATCTACGCCGGATTGGGAAACGAAGATAGGGCATTCGAATATTTGGAAAGGTCTTACCAGGAACGATCCACCGACCTCACGTACTTTTTGAGGGCCGATCTCAGGATGGACAGTCTGCGCTCAGATTCGCGCTTCCAAGATCTCATGCGCCGCATGAATTTTCCAAAATAGCTCGGTCGGTTCTCGCTTCGGCTGCGTCTCTCGTCAACTCAGCCGTCTCCGGTTTTCGCTAAGGTTGGATGAGCCTTTTTTCAGCTGTTGAAAAATCGCCACTACACTAGTTGATCCTCGGTCATAGTGGTTTTGCGGAGTAGTTGGTGTAATCGCCTGTTAACAACAGTTGATCGGAAGCGGCGTGCTTCCCGTCATGTACGATAATTGGCGTGAGCAACGGTCGATATACTTCCCGCAAACCGAGCGACGAGCCCTGCGAAGGGGACAGATTTGGCACAGATGGATTGCCCGAATCGTGCGCCGACACTCCTGTATGGGAATTGCTGCATTCAAATGGGCGAAAACTTCACTTCTGTGAATATCACATCGAACTCTACTGGAGTGTCTGGCTGCCATTCCGAGACGCTGTGAGGGATATTTGGCCAGTGAAGCAGCCTGGACCGCATTCATAGTGAGAGTAATCGCCTGTTACCTACCCTGTTGGTCCTATTTCAGGTGGCTGAGCTTTTAACATCGCAAAAATGATTAGCCGAAGATCGGCAAGCTTAATTTTCGGCAAAAAGCCGTCACCGCCTGACTTCATGGCGGCTTCTCGAATGTCTGGATCATCAGCCGTAGACATGAAGAGAATCTTCGCCTTGAAACCATGTTGTCTAAGACAAATGCAGGCCTCGAGCCCGTTCATCTCAGGCATCATGACGTCCATTATGACGATGTCGGGCTGCAACCTCAGCACTTCCTCGATGGCAAGCGCGCCGTTTGGTGCATTGCCAACGACGGAGCATCCGTGGCCGAGGATTCGTTCGACAGTCCTCAACATACATTCGTGATCGTCTACTACGAAGACACGAGGTTTGGGATATTTATTATTTTCCGCGTTCATTGGCTCCGGGGCGGAGGTGGCGTGAAGAGAAGGTGCACCACCCAGATCCTGCGACGAACAATGTTGTTGCAGTCGCTCGGTTGGCTCTAAATCGCAATCAGCTTTTCGCAATATTCAAACTAATACAGGATGGACAAACCAGTCGTTGCGTACACGCAACCATGCCCGAAATAGGCGTGACATGAAGTAGACGGGAGGCGTCATTAATCCACCCGATGAATGTTCGGGCTACTAGATCAATGCGTCTGGCGCGTGGAGGATGACTTTTCCCCGTTGTTTTGAAACCTTCCCGGAACGTACCCATCCAGCGAGCACGCGACTGGTAGTGAATCGACTGACATCGGAAAGAGAGCTAAGCTCCTCGTTCTTCACTTCAATTTCTACACCAGAAGAGCGCACCTTGCCGATCTTATCCGCAAGATGCTGCAAAGAACGGGCAACGCGAGCCTCGGGGGATGTGGTGGCCAAATCGGCATGTCGCTGGAGGGCATTTCTCAAATATTTCGACGATAAGTCCAGGCCGTTTCCCATGATTCTTGGATGGCGTGCCGCGAAGCTCCGGATCAGGGCACGATCCCAAACCAGGAGTTCGCACGGCGACATTGTCTCGGCGTTAGCTAGATAGGCGGTGGGCTGTTCAGCCAACAACGACGCGAGGCCGACGATGTCGCCAGGTCCCAGCCACAAGAGCGTGATGTCCTCGCCCCCGGTGGTCACCCTGTAAAACCGCGCATTCCCGTTTTTTACTAAGAAGAGGTGATTAGCCTGGCGCCCTTCGGTTATAAGCCCCTCGTTCGGACCCAGGCGACGTACTTGGGCTGCTGCAATAACGGCTTGAACGCTGTCGTGGTCGAGTCCCGCCAAGAATGCCGTATCTGGATACACGAAGTCCACAATACTCCTTGCGGCGCGCCAGCATGTCGCCTCGTGTCACTCGCATACCGTGGTCAATTGCCTCATCCGACAAGAAAATCCGCATGACCTCGGGTGGACAGCCTAATGATTGCTAATTCGTTGGAGGGCCTGGGCTGCTTGGCGGACGATATTCGGGTCTCTGCCGGTTGCCGCTTTGCGTAGGTGTTCAGTCGCGCTCCGCAAATCTCCTTGTTCGGCCAGAATCAACCCTAAGTCCAGGTGTGCCAGACTGAAACCAGGCTGTAGTTTCACCGCCTGCTGATACTCGCTCACCGCCTCCGCCAATCGCTGGTCTCTAGCGAGAAGTTTACCGAGCAATGCGTGGCCTTCAGCAAGATTAGGATCTGCGTTCACTGCGGCCTGCGCTTGTGTCCGCGCTTCGTCTAACCGTTGCGCCGCGGCCAGCGCCAGAGCATAGTTATAAAGATAGGGTCCATAGCCCGGACGAAGACGCGTTGCTTTTTGGAAGCTATAGAGAGCCCTAGACATTTCATTCTTCCCTGACAGCACGCGCCCCATCAGATCGTAAGCAGCCGCATCGTACGGATCAATGCTTAGTGCGCGTTTCAAGGCTGTTTCGGCAGGTTCCATCTGCCCTTCGCGGACAAAGAGGGTGGCAAGGTTCAGGTCGACCTCCGGCAAATCTGGATCTAGCGCCAGCGCTTTCTGAAGTTGCTCGATTGCGCGACCGGTTCGCCCAAGGTCGGCCTCAAGCATCGCGTATTGATTCCAGCTGCTTCCGTCGAGAGGTGCCAAGTCTAGCGCCCGCTTCAATATCTGCTCGCTTCGTGAGACATTCCCCGATGCTTTCAAACTAGCGGCCAACGACCGTAATGCTGTCACAGAGTTTGGCATCATCCGAACTGCCTGTTCAAACGCTTCAACAGCCGCTTTCGAATTTCCGCTGTCTTTCAGGGCATCCCCAAGTGCGATGTAAAAATCCTCCTCGCGAGGAGGATGCTCGTTTATTTCTCGGGCCAGGTCGGCTACTCCTTTCTTCAGATTATTCTGACGAGCCACTTGCGCTACCGCAAGGTATCGGCTGTTTTCGCTCGTTTTCGGCAGCGGCGACGGATAATACGGGACTACTTCTCCGTGGTATTCCTCGGCATCAGTCAAATGACGTTCCTGAAGCTCTGCCTGTAGATCACGCTTTGGGAACTTACGCTGAATGAAATGGTCCGTGATAAGTGCGTGAACTACATCTTCAGTTCTCCTTTTTGGCATGTGGCACGAAACACAGTCAGCTGCATCTGGGTGCTTGCCCTGGGCAACCAAAGTGCTAATGACGGGTTCATGACAATGACGGCATTGTCCGGAATAGTAGCTTGTCGCTTCCTCGCCCGCGGGAAGCTTGCGATGTGGATCGTGGCAGGACAGGCATGTCAGCGCACCCTTGCTCTCTAGAAAGCAACGAGATTTCCGAAGCCGATATGCAACGCTCACGAATTCAAATTTGTCATCGTATCCAGTGTTAGGGGCATGATCGAAGTACAGGACATAGTCTTCAAGGGGCTGCCCTGGGATGTAGGAAAATATCCCGCGATTAAATCGTCTCACTAAAGCTGGGAACCGGCCGCTCGTCGGCTCCAGGTGGCATTGCATGCAGAGTTCCATCTGGAGCTTTGAACTTAGCCGTGCAGGATTGACAATTCTGCTCCTGATGTCCGAAAACTCAGCGCCTGCCTGGGCTGCTCGAATGTGTTGGCCTCCCGGACCATGACATCGCTGACAATCAATTCCTTCAGGAAGGTCCGCAATAAAGATCGGATCGGCGCCCGGAACATCGCTTTCGGAGGGCACTTGAGGATATCCATCGTGACAAAATATGCAACCATACGAAACCAATCGCCGGGTCTGCGGATGAAGGGAATCGAATCCTGGACTCATGCCCCAATATCCACCTCGTTCCGTATACCAACCCAGAGGAAGTTCGATCAACGTTCCTCGTGTAGTACGGTGTAGGTAGGACCTCGAGTGGTCGCCTGCACCTAGCACATAGTCAATTTTCATCTCTTCGACATTCGTCTCGTTTCCGTCGAAGCCGATTTGCCACCGTCTCTGGTAATAAGCCTGGTCGCGAAAAATCATCGAGTAGTGCGTGTCAGACAAGGAGTGGTAGAACTGCGTGTTTCCTTTGTAGTCTTCGATTGTGTTCACAGGAGCGGGCTTAAACAGGGATTTGGCCATTCCCGTCTGCCGATAGTTTTCAGAGATTTGCCTATGGCAACGCGCGCAAAGCCGGGAGTCGACGTATTCATTTACTGGAGTGCTCTTAGGTGAGGTGACGTTTGCGACTGGTGTCCCGGTTTTTCCCCAGGAGCCCACAATGAGTCCACCGACGCAGAAAATGAGCCCAACTTCGCAGCACAGGCTGAACCAGCACTGAGACTTCATATCGTGTGCCCTCAGCGCTATTCGCGGTCAACGCCTGACAATCCCTTCCTTGATCGCGAATCGAATCAGATCCGTATTCGTTTGGAGGTGGAGTCGCGTCATTACGCGATATTTGTGGAATGCAATTGTACGTGCCTTGATTCCCAACACGTCGCCCGCTTGCTTCATCGTCGACCCCGAGGCAAGGAGATGCACAACGTCGCGCTGTCGTTGAGTGAGTGTCTCAGTATATGGCGTTACGTTCTCGGGAAGCATACGTTTCCTCGCTATCCGAAGAACAACAGGGCATTCTGATGCCATAGCCACGTTCTTCCCAATTGAACGGCGAGGGAACTGTCAGATATGCCAGAGGAAGTTGACACTCTCGTGTGGGTCGATCCTGGTCATGCTTTCACGGCAGAGTGGAGGCATAGTTTGTGAAATCGCCTGTTAACGTCGGCTGTGACCCCTACTACCGCAAAGCATGGTGTCTCGAGCCTCAACCGGAACCGGCGTGGGCGTCTTACGGCTTAGAGGATGATGCCTTTGGAGAAGAGACTATTGGCATACACTGTGTTGAGTGAGAATGCCGAGTTTGGCCAAGGACAGCGTGCGAAATGAAGGGCATCCTATGGTTGTTCGCGATCTCGGTGTTAATGCTGGTTGTTGTGCTCGCATTCACACTCGGAAATAGGTTGGTTCCTCATGATTCTCCTCCGGAAGTCATCAAGACCTTCTTCTCCGCGTGCAACAGCGGCAATTATTCACTTGCAGGGAGCCTCCTTGTGCCAGAGGCCAATCGGGTGTTGACTCGCCACATCGGTGCCGTTGATGGAGGGCTTCGAGCAATCTGCGATGAGGAAACAAAGCAGGGCCATCTTCAGAGAGTCGAGGTTCTCCAACAGGAAGTTCATGGCGAACTAGCACAGGTCCATTACATGCTCCACTATGCGGATGGGAGTACGATGGAAGGCAGTCAGGGGCTAGTTTTGAAACGTTGGGGTTGGAAGATCGCGCCGTAGAGGGCGAAGTCGGTGAAAACCACAAAGCCTTCAGGCACAACCGCTGAATGGTAAGCGCAGTCAGGATTGTAAACGCCGAACTGTAGGTGTTGGCGTAACATCGCCATTTCACCAACTACTTTTGCCCGGGCGTGCCTTTCCTGGCTGTTGGTGAAATCGCCCGGTTTCATCAGTTGATATCAAGGGTTTCGGATTGCAGGTCATCCGCCTTCGAATCCGTCGCGGAGATGGTGTCATCTTTTCTGTATCTAAGGCCCAAAAAACCGAAGCTACCGAACGCAGCCCCAATCGCAATCCATAGCCATGCCCCATTCAGGCGAGCATCCGAAGAGTTAGGCAAAGCCACCAGACGATTGGTGGAATGCGCGCTCTTCGTTTGGCTCCGAGCGAAAAGAAAGCGACCAGCGCTATGTCATTCCAACCACAGCCAAACTGTGAAACTGACGCGATCCATCTGGTTTTTTCCCTTCCGGTCGCCCGGTAGTTTATACGTTTCCCAAGCTGGTTGGCGTAACATCGCCATTACACCCATCGTGATTGCTCTTACGCAACGACAGTGTCATGCGGCAACTGCGATATTCAAAATGGCTCAGTTCGGGTCCCCCAATTTGCTGCGGGGGTGCGTGCGGCGATGCACGCTACTCCGGCGACCGGGCTGAGCCACGAATCGCGATCAACTAACGAAAATTGCGATTGCACGTTACTACCAAACGCGCATTGTCCGAGACACAATTGGGCGGCATCAGGAGCCTGCGAGACGACCATTCAGCATGTTGTGGAGGTCGTGATGATCGCGGTTGTGATTTACGCGGCGGTTCGCTTTTTTTGAACAGGGGGTAACTGGCGTAACATCTCTATTACACCAACTACTCTGTCGGGAAATGCTCGCTTCCCGAGTAGCTGGCGAATCGCATGTTAACGACAATTAGCGTTCGTGGGCAGAAAACTCGCATTTCTCAACATCCTTGCGACAGCTTTAGTCAATAAGTGTAATGGGCGGGGATTAACTTGTACGCATCCCCTCCGGCCCCACGAACCAATCTATCTTCGTCAATGGAGACCTGCTGCCATTGAGGGAGGTACTCAAACGGCAGGATGATTCCGCCGGCATCGGCTCTGGAAGCTCGTTCAACACTGAACTCGGGCACGCAGTCATCGTGTTTTTGAATTCTGCCGTAACGAAAAATTTGGTCCAAGTGGACTAGGGAAAGGACGGGAGTTTCGACTTGGGCTGGCTGCGACGAGTGTGTCTCATGTGGCGCGGAAGGCCCGCCTGGCACTGTCTGTGCCGCTAATGGCCAAACGCAAATCCTAGTCATCAGCGCCAAAAACAAAAGGCATGCGCGAAACATGAGCCTTCCTCATCGAGCGGGCAAGTATTCTAAACGACCGACCTGCCTAATATCGCCATTTCACCAACTACCTCGCGACCCGGGCGCGACAGCGATACCACAGTCAGCCCTTATTGCAAGAAGCACGCAGGCTCCCTCGAACGCGCGGCCTGGCGTCAGTTCACCATCCAGGACGACTAGCGGGGGGTTGTGCCAATAAAACCCGGGTCACGACCACTATCCACACCAGACCGATGACGGGCGACACGATCCGCGAATAGGTGCCGTCAGGTGCCCAGAATCCACTGCTCAACCATGTGGTGCCACCCAGCAAGACAAGCACTACGGCTGCTACTCCCGCTGCGAAAAGAGAATTTGAGATCAGCCCGGCCCGCCAAAGCCCGAAAGCCCCGGACATGATCAGCATCGCCCGGGGAAATGAACTCAAGACTACACAGGCCCATGCGAAGTCGTTCAGTCCCGATGTGAGCGCGTGACTGTCTGAGCCAGCGATCGAGTAAGCCAGCGCCGAGACAATGGCGATGAGGAAGAACAATAGGCCTCCGAGGGCCGCGCTAGAAGCAGTCGCCGCTGTGCCCCAGCCATCCTTCCCTGCATCTGCCAAAGTGGTCTTGAGCGCCGCCGCGAACCACATCAGATTAAGAACTGCTAAGCCAAACAACACAGCAGCGATCAAGATCCGTGTGCGATCCCCGTTGTAAAACGCGACGAGAGTGTCTGCTGCCGCGCCGACTCGGGGCTGATCGCCGTAGATGACGTACGCGATGATGAAGCAGGCGATCGACTGAATACCACCTGTTCGCCAAAACCATTCCCAAAACGCAGGGCTGTAAACGGTGGATGATGTCATAGCTTTGCCAGATGCGCCCATTAGAATCTCCTCGCCAGATTGAGAGTGAATGCGGAGACGCGAATAGCTTGACAGATATGGTTCGGACCGTTGATTGGCGTGGAATTTTAGGTAGAGGCATGGCGCATGTCAACAAGACGACTCATCGGGAAGGCTGTTTTCGAGTAGTTGGTGTAATCGCCTTATTGCAACAACTACCATCCCCTAGACGCCACCGCCGCTGCTGACGCTGATGAAACGAGCGTGCCCGGAAGCCGATAAAAGACAAATCGTTTGGCGCTCGCTCGTACTTCGTTGACAAATTTTTTACATCTAAGTTACTGACGTTATCTTTGTTAGCCGCGCGGCCCCTATGACAATCGACCCATAACGTGGGGAACCGATGGCGAAAGTGTGTTCGGCAAACGTATTCGTGCGATTGGCGTGGCCTCGTCAGCTATTGTTGTTGTGGATTGCCGCGACGTTCCTCACAGCTGGCGGCCTCGCTCACAGTCAGGAAGTACAAGAGTTATCGGAGCGGCCAGTCCCCATCCTGACCGGCAGCGCTGGGTACTTCACTAACGTGACGGCCGGCGAAAACGCACTCGCGCCTGTGGTCATGCCCGTGATACTGGTTCCGATCGGCGAGCGTTGGCTAGTCGAAAGCCGCGGCAATTTCAGTGCCGAATTCGAGCGCCCCAAAGGTGGCGGAGGACCTTATGGCGGTCAGGTAGAGAAGAACCTCGATTACCTGCAGCTCGACTTCATCGCGAATCCGCATCTTACGGTCACTGCTGGACGCTTTCTCACACCGTTTGGGATTTACAACGAGCGCCTGTACCCCATCTGGATACGCGATCTGCAGGTCACGCCCCTGATTTTCCCCATCGCAACGGGTTCTAGCGACGGGGTGATGTTGCGAGGCGGATTCCCCGTCAGCTCATCAGTCAATCTGAACTACGCGACATACTTTTCTACAGCCAGCACGTTGACTGCGTTCGAGTCGGACCGCACAGTCGGCGGACGGGTCGGATTCTTCTTTCTGCGGCCCCGCATCGAGATTGGCACGTCGTGGCAAAAGTTGCTGCAGGACGAGCGGACCCAGTCTGAAGGATTTCATTTCGCGTGGCAGCCGTCGCCCGTTCCGCTCAATCTTCGATTCGAATATGCCCGCGGTCACAGTGGCAGTGGCTACTGGGTGGAAGGTGCCTATCGCTTTAGCCAGGTGCAGGTTTGGAATAGTGTCATGCGGCGCACGGAGTTCGTCGGCCGCATGCAGCAATTTTTTGCGGGCGAAGGCGATGTGCCTACCAACAGCGATAGCGAATATCACCTGCCCCACAGCAATGTTCAGCAGCCGGATTTTGGGTTGAATTACTACATCAAGGACGGGCTGAAGGCCTCGGCCAGCTACGGCCGTTGGCTCGGCAAGCGCAACTACAACGTCTGGTCGTTTGGTATCGCTTACCGCTTCGCCGTTCCTTTGGGCAAATTGGAGTCGCAATGAGAGTCATGCCGATTCTTTTGAGTCTGGTTTTGATCTTTACGCTGTTTGGAAACGCGCACTCCCGCAATCGTGAATCTGCGAACACGACAGTCACCCAGCGCAATCCAGATAACGAAGCGAAGCGGGTAGAGGGCGAGCAACGGTTTCGGGCAAATTGCGGACGTTGCCACGCTGCCCCTCAGAAGTTTCCTCCACGCATGATGGCGACCATTGTGCGCCACATGCGCGTGCGCGCCACCATCACGGATGATGACATGAAACTTATCCTTCTCTACATGACCCAATAGATTGCCTGCAATGAGCGGACTTCTGATGCGACGAGTGAAAGAATGGATTGTGATCGGAATGTGTGGTGCCGTGCTTCAGGCTGCGGCGGCACAAGCGCGGGTGATCGAAGTGACGGCAGACAAGGACAGCCGTTACAAAATCGCCGGGCAAGGTAAGCCGTCCATTAGCGCGCACGTGGGTGAACAGCTGTTGCTGCGCATCACTGCGCGACGGGGAAAGAGCTGGAATCGCGACGGCTCCATTCACGGGTTCACATTGTTGCGCGCAAAAGACCGCACCAAGATCGAGGGATGGAACCTGCTGTTGCAGCCGGGACTGAATGAGTTTGAATTGGTCGCGCCATTGGAGCCAGGCGAATACGTAATAGTTTGCACGGTGATCTGCAGCGAGGAACACGAAGGCATGAACATGAGGTTCACGGTCGTGCCATAAGCGGATTGAACTTATGAAGAAACTGGCAATGATTGTAACTGTCGTCGGCATGGCATGGTTAACGCTCTCAACTGGCGCAACGGAAGAACCGCGCGCCTTTTTCGGTGAAATTGCCGACAGCCAATGCGCTTTGAATGTTCATTCGCTTACGCGGTCGCATCGAGAGATGCTGAAATCGAAATCGATGGGCGGTACATCCGTGTCGTGCGCGACATACTGCATTAAGTATCTCGGCGGCGATCTTGTGCTGGCTTCGAAAAAAGATGTGTATCGGCTGGACGATCAGGAAAAAGTGGCCAAGTTCGCGGGCGAGAAAGTGAAAGTCACCGGCGTTCTCCAATCCAATAAAGGTACGATCCACGTCGTCAGCATCGAACTCGACGGCCGCCCGGTCTCCACTGAGCGTGGCAACTAAGAATCGCCATTACACCAACAATTGCCGACTGGTCTTCCAGCCAAGTAGTTGGTGTAATCGCCTGATTTCATCAATCGGATTGCATCAACTGATACCATCGTGACCAATGATCGGCTGGTACTTTGACGTTGTCATCGGTTACCTCATTCGGACTCTTGTTCGACTAGTCAGAGTGCGCCGAAGCGAAACATGGCCCATGGAAAGAGGCAAGCTGTTAAGCGTAACTTCCCGATCATATTCCTATGGTGGTCCGGTCGCTGAGTTTCAGTACACGTATATTCACAACGGTGAGTACTACGCAGGCGTCCACACCAAAGCATTCATGTTGCGAAGTTCAGCCGAGAACTATGCCGGTCGGTTCCCTGCAGGGACCGTAATACCGGTACGCGTGAATCCAACGAAACCGGATATCTCAGTTGTTGTCGAATGATGCTACAAAGGCGAAGCAAAAGCGCAACCTTGTGCTAACGCCTGTTATCAACAGTAACCTAGCTTTTCGTAGGCCAGAGCCGTAGCATCTGCCTGAAGGAGCATGAGATGCGGCTATTCATTCGCAGTGGAACTGCAGCCATGGGGTTGGGTGCGGTTGCCGTCGCCGTCTACCTACCTATGCAACTGTTCCTAGACCAAATCAGAACCCGGTCACAGCATCCCGCTTATCCAATGCGATGGTCATCCTTGGTCGGGACATGGCTTTTCGCTTTTATGGTGTCGGCGTTCTTTGCTTCTTTGGCGTACCTCTGCCTTCGTCACTCCTTTCTGCCTGGCAGAAGAACCTTATCGTTCTGGCCAGATCGACTGTTTAAGGGTCTGGGGGTTGCGAGTGCGAGTGTCATTGTCGCGGCTATCCTGTCGCAAATTGTACTGCTGGTCTTTGCAACTATCCGCAGTCAACGGCTGCCTTCCAACTTGCGGGGCGCGGTCAGCGTAGGGTGGAGCCCTTCAGATTGGGCCGCTGTGCGAGACTCAACTGCTTCCCTGATTCTTGCATCTCTCCTGTTCGTCTCTATGTTCTTTTGGCACCACCGAAAGGCATCTCGCGCACTACCCAGGTAGTTGTCGTAACATCGCCATTTCACTCATTGACCCCAGCGATGGCGGTTTGGGCAGGTCAATGAGTGCTAACGCCTGTTTTCACCAATCATTCGGTTACCCGCTATGAAGGTGTTTCAGCGCGACCAGCGAGTCGTTCTGTCAGGTTTAGATGGACGACCCACGCCGGAGTTGCGGCTCGACGTGGGTGACGCCAAAGTTACGAAGAAATAATTTTCTTTCGGCGTAGTGCTGCGATGGCCGACAATCCGGCTCCCACTAAGGCAAGCGTCGCAGGCTCAGGAACTGCGGTAACACCGCCCGCAAGACCCGCCGAGCCATTGAAGAACCCTGTGCCCGTGTTGAGGGTTATTTGGACGCTTCTAAAAGGACCCACTAAGTTGGC
>Ga0207641_10000204_pt1 | contig 79460 bp, 71 predicted proteins | sample KBSSwiS62_FD_184306 | JGI IMG/M metagenome (GOLD analysis project Ga0207641, IMG submission 184306) | Switchgrass rhizosphere microbial communities from Kellogg Biological Station, Michigan, USA - KBS Switchgrass S6-2 (SPAdes) (version 2) | ecosystem: Host-associated > Plants > Roots >...
GACAGGGCATCGGCGCAATCCACAACATCGTCCCTGCCGCCCAACGCGTCCAGCAGTTCGCCACAGAATACCAGCAAGCCGTCAAAAAACTCAGCAACAACCCGTAGCTATACAAAACGGCGAATTGAAAGCCGAGGGATTGCCCGGTTGACGGGGTAAAGCCGGCCGCTTTACCCTGCCGCAGCGGGAGTGGCCTCGGCCTGCTCCGCCCACAGCTTGCGAACGGCGACGATATCGACCTTGAGCATCGTGTTCCTGGGCAGTTCGCCAACGATCTTGACCTGAGCCGGAACCGAAGGCGCCGGCAGGTAGGCACGAACGAAATCGCGAAGTTCCTCGGCAGTCACCTTTGCGGTTTCATCCTTCAGCTCGACGAGTGCGACAGGAATTTCTCCGAGCCGGGCATCGGGCAGCCCGATCACCGCGGCATCGCTCACCGCCGGATGCCGGCGCAGCGCTTCCACCACGATTTCCGGCAGCACCTTGAAGCCGCCCCGATTGATCGCGCCATCGAGCCGGCCAAATATGTACAGGATGTCATCCTCGTCGAACTTCGCCAGGTCGTTGGTCCTGATCCAGTCTTCGGCAACATTGGGGATCAGTGCTTCCAGCCGGCCGGTCTCGCCTTTTGGCAAGGACTCGCCGGTTTCCGGGTCGGTGATGCGAACTTCCAGCCCGGGCACGACCCGGCCCACGCTGTGCAGCCGGTCCCCGCCCAGTTGCGCCTTCAGATCCGGCGTCCACGTCGCCAGGGTCCCGGCAAACTCGGTCGCACCGTAGCCCCAGCACACATCGGTCCCGTAGATATCCTGGAATTTCAGGCGAAGCTCGGTCTCAAGCGGCCCGGCGCCGCCGAAGACGCAGCGCAGCGACTTGAGCCACTCGGGATCGATCCGCTTCTCGAGAATCGCCCTGATCACCGGCGCGGTAACCCCGGCCGTAACCGTGCGGTGACGCCGGATGGCATCGGCCCACTGCTCGACCTTGAAACGCTCGAGCAGGCAGAACCGGCTTCCGCCGGCGGCATAGCCAAGCGTCAGCAGAATGCCGCCGATGGAGGCGAGCGGCACATAGATCACCTCGACATGCGACTCTCCAGCCGCTTCCACGCCCTGCACCAGCGAGCCGATCCCCCGGCTGAGCGCCTTCAGGCTCAAGGAGATGTTCTTCGGCGCGCCGGTGGTGCCGCTGGTCAGGACCTCGACCACTACCTCGGGATGCGTCCGGCAGTTTTCCAGCAGGCGCTCGGCAGCCTTGACGACGACCGGGGAACCCAGCCCCGCAGGGAGGGAAATGCCGAGACGATCGCCATCGAAGCAGGACCGCAGCTCATCGCTCCAGTCACGCTCTTCGGCAATGACCACGGCGAGGTTCAGCTTCCTGACGTTGGCCGCGATCAGGGCGTCGGCCTGGTGGGAATAGACCATGGTGATCGGCCGGCCGAGCGCGATCAGCCCGATCAGCGCCGCAGCGGTTTCGGGATGGTTCTGGATGACGACGCCGATGGCGACGTCCTTGGGCACCCCCGCCGCATCGAGCAGCGCGCCGATCCCCTTGCCCACCGCAGCCACCTGCGGCCAGGTCCACCAATGACCCTCATACTCAAGAAGATCCCGCTCGGGCGGGTTGTCGAGGAGGTCGCGCAGCCTGGCGGTCACATTGTCGGGCGTCAGCATGATGTCTGTGTCGTCCCTTCCATCAAGAACAGGTTGTGTAGATCAGGCGGACAGTTTCACCGGCGGATCGATCGGCACACTCGAAACCCGAGGCATCCGGACCGACGCGGATCGCGGTCGTTTCGAGGTCAGCCTTTGCTCCATCGTTTCGTGGTCCGCAAGAGGCCAGGAATCCGAAGGTGCGACTGCTCCCGTGACCTGTCTCCCGCACCGCGCAAAAAGCAATCGTACGCCACGATGGCAAGCCAGACCTCATGCCTCAACCGAGAAGGGCACGCAACGCGGAGACAAAGGCGACCGGCTGATCCAGCATCAGGAGATGGTGCGCCGATGGAATTTCGACGAACCGCGTGCCGGGAAGCGCCACCGCGCGATTCAGCTCCTTCGACCTTTGCGTCATCAGGACGGAATCCTCGCCCCAGACGAACGTCAGCGGGCAACGCGCCAGTGGCAGTAGATCGGACAGCGCGCCGACGAATTCGGTGCCCCGATTGACGTCCCCGTTCGGGTCGAAGTGCCAATGCCAGCGACCGTCCTCGCGCAGGTAGAGGGATTTTTCGGCGAGAAACTCCATGAACCAGCCGGCCACCCCGCCCTGCGGCGGCCGCAACCGGAACCGCGCCATGCCCTCGGCCTTGGTCGCGAACCCCGGGTGTGGCGTGCGAGGTCCCGGCGAGATCTTCATCCTGTCCTCGCTCGGAACGGTCCCGGAATCGACCAGGACAATCCCGGCAAACCTGGCACCGACTTCCGAGGCAGCGAGATAGATGGCGGCGATCCCGCCCATCGAATGGGCGACCAGCCAGGGCTTCTCGTCCCCGTCGAACAGGCCCAGACTGTCCGCACATGCCGCCATTTCCCGCGCGCAGATCGGCATGTTGTAGCGATCGCGCCAGCCGGACCGGCCCATTCCCGAAAAGCTGAGCGCACCGACCCGCCATTCGTCGGTAAAGAACGGCGCGAACGGCAGCCACCAATCGGCATTTGCACCGAGCCCGTGTGCCAGGAGCAGCCCGCGCTTGCCCGCATCGCCCCAGGCGAGCGTCTCGATGGCACAGCCTTCGACTTCGATCTGACCGCGTTCCGGCTCGACTTCGATGTTTTGGCGGAACCACTGCGGTACGGTCATCTCTTGGCAATCCCTGTTTGAACGGATCCGACAATTGCCGCAGGCCTATCCGCCGGAAAGGGCGCAACAATTCGCATTCACGCCCTAATCCCTGAACGCCAGCCAGTCGCTGTCGTCCGCCGTCAACCGGTCGACGTGCCCGCTGAAATCGATCGTCGAACCCTTGTTGCGCAGCGCCTGTTGATGGCGCTCCGCCTGCTGCACCCAACAGCCGCCGGTGTTCAGCGCATGAGTCAGCGAATCGATCCATTCGTCCACGCCGCGACCGCTGGTGATGAACACGGCCCGCCGCAATACGAGCGCCGCCTCGGCTTCGTCTCCGGTCAGGTTATGCGCAACGAAGGCGGTAAAGCCCCCGTGGATGGAGCGGCCGGCAAATGGTTCCGGCCCGACGATGATATCGTCATCCATGTCCCAGGCCAGCACTTCGACCCCGTCCCGGACGAGCGACGCGCGGAAGCGGTCATTCTCCGAGTCGTCCACTATGGCATGATACGAACGCGCGCCCCGCCCGCGCGCCGCCATGGCAATGGCCAGGCAGGCGAGGTCGAACTGGTGCGTGCATTGCTGGCGCGCGTCGATATCCCGGGTGAGCACCGTCAACTCGCTGGTGACCGGCTGGCCGACCAGCGCATCCAGCCGGCTGTCGGCGGCGGCGCACAGGGAATAGGGCGCACGGGCGGTAAAGCTCCTCGCGCCGGTCACTTTGCCGCCATCATGCCGCACCACCACGCGGAAATGATGGAAATCATCCTCGATCGCCGCCCGCGCCTCGCCCTCCCGGGCAGCCAGGCGGATGATGCGGTTCATGCCGCCGCCGAGATACTTGCGCGGCGGCCGACCCTCGTAGACCCGTTCTCCGCTCACGTTGCCGCCTTCAGGGCCTCGGGATCCATCCGCTCGACCCGGTCGAGATGGGAGACCGGAAGTCGCGCCGACGCGAAGCCGCCATCGACGAACAAGGTCGAGCCGAGCACGTAGTCCCCGGCGCGGCTGGCGAGGAACACCGCGCTCCCGGCGCAGTCCTCGGGCGTGCCGACGCGGCCGGCCGGGATAATGTTCGACACCTGCTCCTCGAAGCGATTGGCGACGCGGTTCATGCCGGAGGGGAAATGGCCCGGCGAAAGCGCGGTGACGACGATGTTCTCCTTGGCGAGCTGGGCGGCCATCCTGCGGGTCAGGTGCGCCAGCCCCGCCTTTGCCGCGTGGTACGAGTAGACCTCGAGATAGTCGAGCTGGGTGGCATCGGTGGAGGTGATGTTGATCACCTTGGCCGGCCGCTCCGCGCTGGCGGCGGCCTTCAGGTTCGGATAGAGCGCCTGGGTCAGGAAGAACGGCGACTTCATGCACAGGTCGACCGTCCGGTCCCAGCCCGCTTCGGGAAACTCGGAAAACTTCGCGGCCCAGGCGGTCGCCGCATTGTTCACCAGGATGTCGAGCTTCTGCTCGTGCTCGGAAAACCGCCGGGCCAGGTCGGCGATCGACTCCATGTCGGACACGTCGCCGGGCAGGGCGATGCAATCAGGGCCAAGCTCTTCCGCCGTCGCCTCGCAATCCGCCACCTTGCGGCCGGTGACATAGACCTTGGCCCCGGCGGCGATGAAGCCCTGGGCGATCGACCGCCCGATCCCGCGCGATCCCCCGGTGACGAGGGCGACACGCCCCTTGAGCGTGAACAGGTCTTCGAGGTTCATCGTGTCGTTTCCTTCCTGCAGTCGCTGGTCTGCGCAGGTCGCCCTGCGCTCATTCCCGAGGCCGCCATCACAGCGGTCGATACCTGAACATCTGGCCCGCAGTCGCCAGCTTCGAGTAGCCCGGCTTCATCGCCGGCAGCACCTGATCGATGATCGCCTCCGGTGTCCAGCCTTCTACCGCTGCAACCGAACGGGTCGGGGCGGTATCGCTGAACAGGATGATCTCGTTGCCGCGCGCGCCGAACACCTGGCCGGACGTGCCGGCCCGGCGGCTGCAAAGGGCCACGACCAGCTTGGCGACCTGATCGGCGCGCATCGTCTCCCTGGCCAGCGCCATGGCCTTGGCCGTTGCCTCGTCCTTGACCGGCAGCGATTCGACCATGCGGGTCCAGGCAAATGGCGAAACCACGTTGGAGACGATGCCGGTCCCGGCGGTTTCCAGCGCGATCACCTTGTTCAGGCCGATTACGCCCATCTTCGCCGCCGCATAGCTCGCGAGTTCCACCTGGCCGAACTGCCCGGCCGCCGAGGTGAAGAACACGTAGGCGCCCTCGTCCTGGTCGCGGAACAGTTGCATCGTCGCCCGAGTCACGTTGAACGCGCCGCGCAGGTGCGTGTCGATCACGAGGTCCCAGTCCTCCTCGCTCATCGTGGCAAGCGGGGCACGGCGAACGATGCCGGCCGGATGGACGACGGCATGGAGCGCGCCGAACGCATCGCGCGCCTGCTCGACCATCCGCCGCACTCCATCGAGCGAAACGACCGTATCCGTGTTGAACACGGCGCTGCCGCCCGATGCGGCAATCTCTTCGGCGACCTGCTGCGCCGGCAGGGTCGAGGCGCCGGCCCCTTCCATCGTCGCGCCGATGTCGTTGACCACGACGCTGGCACCGGCCCCTGCCGCCGCCAGCGCGCATTCCCGGCCGATGCCGTTGCCGGCGCCGGTGATCAGCACCACCTTGCCCGCCAGCTCTCCCATCGCCTGCTCCTCGTTTCGAGTCTACCGAACGATCGCTAACCCGGAGTTCGGCCCCTGTCCAGTTCGCGTTCCACGTGGCAGTCACTTGCCTGGCCCATGCTTGAAACGGGCTCGGATTGCTGGCAGACCGGCCCCCGCAGAGCCCAACGAGGCCAACCAGGAAACGGAGAGACGGAAATGAACCAGGAAAACCCAGGCCGCAGGATCATGCCGCTGACCGTGGATCGGGACCCATTGGCCGATACCACCCATTACACCCACACCAGCTTCGTCACCATCCCATTCGTGACTGACAGCAAAGTGCTGGAACCGATGCTGCCGTCGTTCTTCAAGCCGAGCCCGCGCGGGATCGTCACCGTCTCCTACCAGCACATCTGCGGTGTCGAATATCTAGCCGGTCGCAACTACAAGATCGCCCAGGCCATGGCGGAAGTCACCTATGAGGCGCAGGGTCGGTCGATCACCGCGATCTATCCGCTGGCGATGTGGGAGAGCGACACCAACCCGATCATCGCCGGACGCGAATTCCTCGGCACCCCGAAGCTCTACGGCGAGATTCCGGATCTCGACAAGGGCGAGGACGCCTGGCGCTTTTCCTGCTCGGAATATGGCTCGGTCCTCCTGTCCGGCGAAGTGCGCGACATGACCCTCGTCGAGGGCGAAAAGTTCGACGCGATGAAGGACATGATCCGCACCGTCCACGCGCTGACCTGGAAATACATCCCGGGGCCGAACGGCACCGTCGATGCAAGCTACCCGATCTATTACCGGCAGGAAGTCGATGTCGCCGAACTTCGCCTGGGCAAGGGCGAAGTGCATTGGGGCACGCCCTCGGCCGAAGAGGCGCCGATTTCCTGGCAGATTCCCGCCGCCTTGGCCAAGCTGCCGATCCAGCGCTACCTCCCGGCCATCTCCGGCCATGGTCCGGCCCGCCTGCTGCGCTCGACGGTCGAGCGCCTGCCCCTGCCCTGACTGCCGTGCCGGCGCCCGCCGCAACAGGCGGCGAGCGCCGTTTTCCCGATGCCACGGCATGACGACAGGAAACCGCAGATGCAGGAAGATAACCCGATGGCGAACCAGCCTCAGGCCTTCGCCGGCCGCACGATTCTCGTCACCGGTGCCGGAGCCGGTGTCGGGCGCGCGACGACAGTCGCGCTGTCGCAGGGCGGCGCCATGGTCATCGCGCTCGATCGCGATGCCGCAGCACTGGAAACGTTGAGCGGCCTTCCCGACGTCCGCATCCTCCAGGCCGATCTCGGCGAGGTCGCAACGATCGGCGCGGTGGTCGCCAAGGCCTGTGACGGGCTCGACGCGCTCCATGGCATCGCGAACTGCGCGGCCGTGACCGGCGGCTCTCCCTTCGAGGCGATGCCGCCGTCCGAATGGCAGCAGGTCCTTGCCGTCAACCTGACCGCGCCGGCCCTGCTCATCCAGGCGACACTGCCCTGGCTGCGCCGCGCCGCTGGCAAGGCGGCAGTGGTCAATGTCGCCTCGGCCCAGGCGCTCGTTCCCGCCGTCGCCGGCGGCACGGCCTATTCCGCCTCCAAGGGCGGCCTGATCGGCCTGACCAAGGCGCTCGCCGCCGAGCTGGCGCCCGATGTCCGAGTCAACGTCGTCTGCCCCGGCCTTATCGATAGCGACATGGGCCGCAAGGCCATGGGGCCGCAGGGCTTCGATGCCGCAACCCAGCGCTACCTGATCAAGCGCGCGGCGCTGCCTTCGGAAGTGGCCGATTGCATCGTCTTCCTGCTTGGCGATACCGGGGCGATCGTCACCGGCGCGACCTGGGCGATAGACGGCGGCCGCAGCTTCCACTGACCTGGCCCGGGCGCGGCGGGCGGGTCGTCCCGCCTGCCGCGCCTGCCGGATCAGGCCGCCGGAATGACAGGCAGCAGCAGCCGCGAAGCGAACTCGCCGCCGCAGGCGATCCGCTGTTCCGCCGGCACGCGGGTCTTCGCCCGGAAAGCCGGCTCCGCCGTGTTCGAGGCGATGTCGAAGCGCGGGAAATTGCTGCTCGAAACATAGACACCGATCCGGTGCCCCTTGAGGAAGACCTGGCTGGTCGCCCCCAGTTCGACCTCGATGCGCGTCCAGCCGTCAACGAACTCGCCGGCGCGGACGCGGCGAATCCCGTCGCAGATGTTGTATTCGGAGCCGTCCGGCCAGACGTCGATCAGCTTGGCGGTGAAATCGGTGGCCGGGGCCGAGGACTTGACCCAAAGCTCCGCATTGACCCAGCCCGTCACCTCGATTTCCTCTTCAAGGACCGCCGAACGGAAAGCGACGACATCGGCGCGCTCGCTGAGGTCGCCCTGCAGCCGCGGACCCTGCGGGTATGCGGAATCGAGCACCATGTGCGCCCCGCCACGGGTTGGCACCGGATTGTCGGGGTCGAACGTATACGCCGCCTCGCTCGCTTGTGCAGACTTTTCCCAGTCGAGGCTCTCGTCCGTCGCGTCGAGATAGAGCGAGGTCTCCTTCGCCCGCGCCAATGGCCATTCCGCTTCGTCGCGCCAGACATTGCGGCCCATGACGAAAATGCGGACTCGGCTTCCCGGCGGCGGTGCCGGCTCATCGGCGAGCATGTGCTTGAACCAGGTCAGCTGCTGGCTTTCCAGATCGGCGAAGGCATCCAGCCCGAAATCGATGTCGCCGACCCGGACCGCGCCCATCACCGTCGATTTTGGCGGATAGTGCGCCCAGGGGCCGACCACCAGGCGCTGGCCTTCCCGCGACGCCTCGGATGGCGCCTTCGCGCGCAGTCCCTCGAAATTGCGGATCGCGCCGACATGAAACTGGTCGTACCAGCTGGTGATGTGCAGCCCCGGAACGTCGATCTCGTTGTAGTGGTTGGAGATGCGCAGCGGCGTCCAGTACGGATCGTCAGCGCGATCGTTCTCCCACCAGGTGAGCACGAACGGGGCGATCTTGCCCAGTTCGGTTTCCCGCAGCTTCTCGAACGGGGTCACCTTGAGGAATTTGGCGATGTCCGCCAGGGCGCGGCGGGCTTCGCCGAAGCGCTGGCGCAGAGTCCCCGAATCGAGCTTGGAACGCAGCAGCGTGCCCGCGCCCAGGTTCCACATGCTGATCGAGGTGACCGCGCCCACTTCGAAGGCCCCGCCGCGATAGGAGCGGCCCTCGTAGTAATCGGACACCGCCTGGATCGGCGCCATCGCCGCCACGACATCGGATGCGCCGATCGCCGCCTGGAGCTGGGTCGCACCCATGTAGGAGCTGCCGAACAGGCCGACCTTGCCGTTGCACCATTCCTGCTTGGCCGCCCAGCGCGCGGTTTCGGCGCCGTCTTCCGCCTCGTTGATGAACGGGGTGAAGTCGCCTTCCGACGCGCCACGCCCGCGAACGTCCTGGATGATCACGGCGAAGCCCTTGCGCGCCGCCGCAACCGGATTGACCGTCGCCATCAGCCCGGGGATCGAACCCTTGATGTACGGCGTCCGGCTGACCAGCACCGGCGCCGGCCACTTGGCGGGAAGATAGAGATCCGCCCGCAGGACGGTGCCGTCCGGCATCGGGACGGCGATGTCGAGCTCGATGGTGATGTCATTGCGTCGGGTCATTCGAATTCCTCTCCGGGTGCTCTTGTTCTGACTGGTCGTCCATGGCCGCTGTGCACGGAGGCGACGCTGAAACCCTTGGGACAGCCTGGACCTACCACCCGGCCTATTTCACCTCAGCTGCGGCTCTTTGGCAAGCCCAGTCCTTGCTCCGCGGTCAGGCTGCGGTGCACTTCGCTCGTCCCGCCGTAGATGGTCGTGCCATAGGCGCGCCGATGCCCGAGCTCGATCACGCCTTGCGGGTTCTTTCCGGTCAGGCCGCTCTCCGGGGCGCCCAGCTTGACCAGCTCCCAAGCACATTCGAGATACGATTCGGTCACGAACATCTTGGCCAGCGGACCCCAGGCCCGGTTGTGAATGCCGGCATCCGCCCCCCAGACGTTGCGCGCCACGAGGGCGCCGGCCGCTTCGTAACGGGCCACGACCGCCGCATATCGGGTGCGTGCGGTCGCATCGTCGACCGGCTTGCGCCCGTCCACCGGCGTGTTCGCCCAGATATCGGCCGCCTTCATCATTTCCTGGAAGCCGACGAACATCGACGCCGCGGCGCTGTGTTCGATCATCAGGATGGCGCCCATGACCGCCGCGCCGCCGTTGACCTTGCCGAGCCGATAGCGGTCGGGAAGCCGGATATCGGCATAGTAGGTCAGGTTCGTCCGCTCGTCCTGGTAGGTATGCACCGCCTGATAGCTGAAGCCTTCCAGCCGGGTCGGGACGAGGAAAATGGTCAGCCCCTCGTGCTTCTTGCCGGTGTTGTCGGTCCGGGCAAGCAGGAGGATATAATCGGCATAGTGCGCCGCCGTGGTGAACATCTTCGAGCCGTTGATGATCCAGTCATCGCCATCCGGCACGGCGCGGGTCGCGGCGGAAAACACGTCAGAGCCGGACGAAGGCTCCGAAAAGCCGAGGCTGCACATGGCGTCGCCGGCCAGAATCGCCGGCACGACTTCGGCCTTGGCCTCCTCCGTGCCGAACATCTGGACGATCTGCCCGACCATGTCGGTGGTCGAGATGACGTGCGTCGTGTAGCCCTCCGCCTCGATCACCGAGTTGATTGCCAGAGCGTCGCTCGCCGGCACCGCCGAGGTCTTCCCGGTCCCCCAGCCCCTGAACAGGAACCCGCTCTGCGCAAGCTTGCGGTGAAATTCCTTGTTATGGGCCGAAGTCGAGTGGTGGGCCTTCTCCGCCATCCCAGGCAGGCGGTTGAGCTTGAAGAACTCGGCAAGCTCCTCGCCCAGCTTCCGGGATTCTTCGGGCAGGTCGAAACTCATCGTCGCCTCGCCGGCGTCCGGCAGTGCGGTCTGGCTGCCGCCGAACAGGCGCTCGCCCCCTTCGGCGAGGCTCTGATACGGATCGCCCCCGCTCAGGATCAGCCCGGTCACCCGGCGATGGTAGAGCTGCAGGTCATATTCCAGGCTGAGGCCATAGCCGCCGAGCGCGCGGATCGCCCGATGCACGGCCATGCTGCTGGCCTGGGCCGCCCACCAGCAGGACAGCGATGCCAGGCCCGCGGCGCGCGGTTCACCCCGGGCGATCGCGTCGATGGCGCGCCAGGAAAGCAGTTTGCCTGCCTCGACATCGGCATAGCTGTCCGCCATCGGATGGGCGAGGCCCTGGAAGCTGCCGATCGGACGGTCGAACTGCCTGCGCTCGTTCGCATACTCGGCCGCCATGACCAGCGCCTGGCCGGCGGCGCCGAACAGGAACGCCGCCACCAGCAGCCGCCATTCCTCGACCGCCTGCTGGTACAGGGCGACCGCGTCCGGCCCCTGGGCCAGCAGCTTGCCTTCGCCCAGCGACCAGCGCGCGAGCGGCAGGTTGCCGGTATTGGGCAGCGGCTCGCCGCCCTTCCCTTCGACCAGCAGCAAGGCGTCGCCGCGCAGCGCGATGACGCCCTGGCTCACCGCGCCCGCCGGGACGATCTGGCTCGTCGCCTCGTCCACCGGCTTGAGCGCCAGGGTGATGATCGACTGGCCGTCGCCGAGGCGCTGCACGAGCTCCTGGCCGGCGTCGCCGACGCGCGACAGCAGCCGGGCGGCAACGATGACCTCGATGAGCGGCACCGAGGCGACATTGACGCCCGCCTCTTCCGCGATCAGCGCCGCCGACAGCAGCGAGAGGTCGCCCCCGCCCTGTTCGCCATCGACCCGCATCAGCGGCGCGCCCATTGCCACGAGTTCCGCCCAGAGCTGGGGATCATGCCCGATCGCGCCGCTGTCACGGACGTGGCCGGGCGTGGACTTCTCCTTGAACAGCCTGCCGAATGCGGACTTGAGCATTTCCTGCTCGTCAGTGAGGCGAACTTGCATGGTCTTTGAGCCTTATGCGAAGTGAAGGATTGAAGGTACTGGGCGCCGTACAGGCGATGAATCGGACGCAGTTCGACAGAATAGCCCGCCGTTGGCAATACCGTTCGCGGTGCAGGTTCCGTCTCGCAGGATTTTCGCAGCCGCGTGACGCGGGTAGCGTCCACGCTCCGCACCGCGCCGGCAACCGGGCATCACCGGAGCAACGAGCGGCACACTGGTACGCGGCTGGATCTGCCTCACGTCTCTCTCCGGTCGCCCCGGCGACTGGAGGCCACGTCCGGCGCGGCCCCCGTCACCCTCTCGGCATCAGCGCAGTTCGAAAGCCTTGCCACCGGCCATGATGGTCGCGCGGTCGATCTCGCTTTCCCCGATGGCATTGCCGATCTGCGGGTAGGCGAGGCCGCGATGCATCGCCGCGCTGCGCGGCACTTCGAGCGATTCCCAGACCGCGCGGACCGAACCCTGGATCGCCGCCGGGGGCTTGGCCGCGATCTTGGCGGCGAGTTCGTGCGCCCGGCTCCACAGCGCATCCTTGGCGACGACTTCGCTGACCAGGCCGATGCGCAGGGCCGTGGCGGCGGAAATGCGCTCGTCCAGCCCCATCAGCACCATGCGCATGATCTCGCCCAGCGGCATCTTGTAGACCGCGCCGATCGGCTCCAGCGCCGCGACCATGCCGTAGGTCGTGTGCGGGTCGAAGAACTCCGCATCGTCCGAGCAGATGGTGATGTCGCTCTCGTTCAGCATGTAGAAGGCGCCGCCGGCGGCGAGGCCGTGCACGGCGGAGATGACCGGCTTCCAGCAGCGGTTGGCCTTGGCGCCGAGGCTGTGAAACGGGCTTTCCTCCAGCCAGACGTTGTTGTCCGAGCGGACGACGCCCTTCGATTCCTTCACGTCCACGCCGGTGCAGAACGCGCGTCCCTCGGAGGCGCGGATGACGATGGCGTTGACGTTCAGGTCCTCGCGAACATCGGTCCAGAACGCCTTGAAGTCATCCAGCATCGCCAGATTGAAGCTGTTCATCCGCTCGGGACGATTCAGCGTGATCGTCGCGACTTTGTCCGGCGTCTTTTCGACGATGACCGTCTGGTATGTATGCACCGCGCTCTCCTGCCCTTGTTATGGCCTGCCCCTGTCATGGCCTGCCATGATTATGGATTACCGCCCCTGCCACTTTGGCGCGCGCTTCTCGGCGAACGCCCGGGGACCTTCCTGCGCATCCTCGCTGGCATAGACCTCGCGATAGATCTGCCAGGCCATCTCCAGCCCGGTGTCGCAGCCGACGCTCATCGCCGTCAGCAGCGCGCGCTTGCCGGCGACGACCGAAAGCGGCGCGTTGTCGCGGATCGTTTCCGCCAGCGCCCGCGCCCGCGCCCGCACTTCGTCCGGGGTGGCCTCGAGGTAGTTGATGAAGGCTAGGTCGTGGAACTTCTCGATCGGGTAGAGCTGGGCGGTCAGCACCATCTCCATCAGCAGCGGCTGCGGCAGCATCCACATCAGGGGCATGCCCCAGGGCGAGCCGCGGCCGATCTTCGATTCGGTGATGCCGACCTTGCTGCCGGCCAGCCCCACGCGGATGTCGCAGTTCAGGCTCATCAGCATGCCGCCGGCCATCAGGTGGCCGGTCATCGCCGCGATGATCGGCACCTTGACCCGGCGCATGCGGAAATGGAACGGGTCCTTGAAGAAGGTCAGGATGTCCTGGCCGGTCTCCTCCTTCATGCGGGTGGCCTCCTTGAGGTCCTGCCCGGCGCAGAAGGTGCCGCAATCGGCCGAAGTCAGGATCACCGCGCGCACTTCAGGGGTCGCGTCGATCTCTTCCCACAGCTTGTAGAGGCCGTTGCCGACCTCGATCGACAGAGAGTTGCGCTGCTCGGGACGATTGATCGTGATCGTGGCGATGCCGTCCTCGACCTCGCACAGCAGGACCCCTTCGCTTCTCCGCAAAGCTTCAACCGACATCATTATGCTCCCTGAACGATGGTGTGCTTGGGCAGGCCGGCGTGCATCAGCTTGCCCGCCAGCGGCCGCCCGATGACTTTTTCGGCCAACCGCGCCGCCTCGATCAGGGCGGGCAGGTCGATGCCGGTCTCGATGCCCATTTCCTGGCACATCAGCACCATGTCCTCGGTGCAGATGTTGCCGGCGCCGTGCTGGCTGCCATGGTTGGCATATGGGCAGCCGCCAAGGCCGGCGACCGAACTGTCGAACATGTCGACGCCGAGTTCCAGCGCCGCGTAGAAGTTCGCCGCGCCGAGGCCGCGCGTGTCATGCAGGTGCAGGCCGATCGGTGCGTCCGGCTCGGCCTCGCGGACCGCGCCGATGCGCCGCTTGATCTGCTCGGGATTGGCCGAGCCGACCGTATCGGCCAGGAAGATGCGCGGCAGCGGCAGATTGCGCTCGCGCGCCAGGTTGACCGCATAGCGCGCCGTCTCGACCACGGTCTCGACAGAGACGTCGCCTTCGTAGTTGCAGCCGAACGCGGTCAGCACATAGGCCTGCTCGTAAGGCACGCCGTCGGCGACGTACATGTCGACCCACTTCGCCTGCCGCTCACGCATTTCCGCCACCGAACAGTTGTTGTTCTTCTGGCTGAACGTCTCGGTGTTGTAGAGCAGGATCTTGCCGTCGAGGAAGATGTTCGGCGTGGCGGCGGCGCGGCGATAGCCGTTCTCGTTCAGCCACAGCGCGGTGTAGCGCACGCCCGGCACCGGCTTGATCGCCTCGAACAGCGCGTCGATATCCGCCATGCTGGGCACCGCCTTGGGGCTGACGAACGAGCCGACCTGCACCTGTTCCAGGCCGGTCGCGGCCAGGGCGTCGATCAGCGCGGCACGGTCGGCGACCGAGAAGCTGCCTTTCTCGATCTGGAAGCCTTCGCGCGGACCTTCCTCGTGGAAGATCACCTTCTTCGGCAAGTCACTCATGACTGTTCACCTGTTTCCACTTCGATTTCGACCACCAGTGCGTTGCGTTCGATCATGTCGCCCGGGCCGCACAGGACGGATTTCACCGTCCCGTCGCACGGCGATGCGATCGTCAGCTCCATCTTCATCGATTCCTGGATCATCAGCGTGTCGCCCTCGGCGACGCGGTCGCCCGGCGCGACGTTGACCTTGATGATCACGCCCATCATGTTCGACGTGACCCGGCCGTCGGCCGCGCCGCCGCCTGACTGGGCCTCGAGCGGATCGCGCATGGCGAACTTGACCGTGCCATCCGGCGTGTCGAGATAGACCGCGCTGTCATGAACGACTGCGCGGCCGATGAACGAACGGCCATCGACGCGAACCGAATAGTTGTCACGGCCAACCGTATCGAGGACGATCGCGAAGGTCTCCTCGCCAACGGTCACCGCAAAGCGGCCCGCACCGTCAACCCGCCGCTGCAGCTCGAAGCTCTCGCCCCGGCTGTCCAGCTCGACCGCGCCGAGCCAGGCGGTGAAGTCCTCGCCCCCGCTGGGCAGGCGCCAGGAGGCGAGCTCCGGCGAACGCCAGACGCCGCCGTCGCCGGTCGGCAGCAGGCGATGCAGGTCGATCGCCCCGGCAATCGCCGCCAGCACCGCGCTGGGTGCCAGGCCGAGCTGCATGTTCGGCAGTTCGCGGTCGATATAGCGGTTATCGACCTCGTCGGCGATCACGCGCGGATCGGCGCAGAGCTGGGCGAGCAGGTCGAGGTTGGTCTCGACCCCCAGCACCGTGGTCTCCAGCACCGCCGAGCGCAGGCGGCCGAACGCCGAACGCCGGTCCGGCGCATGAACGACGATCTTGGCCAGCAGTGAATCGTAGTGCGGCGTCACTTCGGAGCCGCTCTCCACCCCGCTCTCGACCCGCAGGTCGCCGGCCGGCGGATCGTAGACCAGGATGGTGCCGGTCGACGGCAGGAACTCGCGCGCCGGGTCCTCGGCATAGAGCCGCGCCTGGACCGCATGGCCGTGCACCGCGATCGCCGACTGGTCGATCGGCAGGACGCCTTCGCCGGCCACCCTGAGCTGCAGTTCGACGATGTCGACGCCGGTGATTTCCTCGGTCACCGTGTGCTCCACCTGGAGACGCGGGTTGCATTCGAGGAAGTAGTGCCGGTCACCGGAAACGAGGAACTCGAAAGTGCCCGCGCTGCGATACTTGACCTGGCTGGCCAGCCGCACGGCGTCCGAGGTGATGCGGTCGCGCATTTCGGCCGTCAGGTGCTGGGCCGGCGCTTCCTCGATGATCTTCTGGAAGCGGCGCTGCAGCGAGCATTCGCGCTCGTGGAGATGGACGACGTGCCCGTTGCCGTCACCGACCACCTGCACCTCGACGTGACGGGCGGAACCGATGAAGCTCTCGATGATCAGGTCGGGCTTGCCGAACGCCGAACGCGCCTCGCGCATGGCGCTCTCGATGGCATCGGCCAGGCCGTCATGGCTGTGGACGATGCGCGAACCGCGCCCGCCGCCGCCGGCGACCGCCTTGAGCATCAGCGGCAGCTCCATCGCCTCGGCGCTGCGCACGAGGAACGCGGTGTCGGCCGAGGGCGCCTCGGTGCCCTGGATGATCGGCACCTCGGCGGCGACGGCGAACGACTTCGACATCGACTTGTCGCCGAAATCGGCCAGCGACTGCGGCCGCGGACCGACGAAGATCAGACCCGCATCCTCGACCGCCTGCGCGAACTCGGGCGATTCGGCGAGGAAGCCGATGCCCGGGTGGATCGCGTCGGCGCCGGCCAGCCGGGCCGCGTTCAGGATCGCCGCGATGTTGAGGTAGCTCTGGGTCGGCGGCGCCTCGCCGATTTCATAGGATTCCCGGAGGTCGCGCACATGCAGCGCGTCCCGGTCGGCGGTGGAATGGACCCCGGCGACGGGAATGCCCAGCCGTCGGCAGGTGCGCGCGATGCGCATGGCGATTTCGCCGCGATTGGCGATGAGGAGCTTGCGTATCATGCCCATTACATCCGAAGAACGCCGAACTTCGTCTCGCGCGCGGGCGTCCGCGCCGCAAGATCGAGGCACAGCCCCATGACCGAGCGGGTCTCGACCGGATCGATAATATCATCCAGCCAGAGGTGCGACGAAAAGTTGTAGATGTCCGCGAAGGATTCGAATTCGCGGAAGATCGGGGCGCGGAACTCCGCCTCGGCCTCGGCCGACCATTCCTGGCCGTCGCGCTCGCGCTTGGCGCGCTGCACCATCGCCAGCGTGGTCGCCGCCTGTTCCGGGCCCATCAGCGCCGCGCGGCCGTTCGGCCAGCCGAACGCGAACGTCGGCTGGAACGGCCGGCTGCACATGCCCATGTAGCCCGCACCGTAGGAATTGCCGATGATGATGTTGTACTTCGGCACGTTGGCCGAGGACATCGCGGTGATCATCTTGGCGCCGGCCTTGGAGATGCCGCCGGTCTCGGCATCGCGGCCGACCATGTAGCCGGTGATATCGGCCATGAACAGCAGCGGGATGTTCCGCTTGCAGCACAGATCGATGAAATGCACCGCCTTCAGCGCGGACTCGGTGAACAGCACGCCCTGGTTGGCGAGAATGCCGACCTCGAAGCCATGGATCCGGGCAAAGCCGCAGAGCAGCGTGTCGCCATAGAGCGGCTTGAACTCGTCGAACTCGCTGTCATCGATGATCCGCGCGAGGATCTCGCGGGTGTTCGTCGGGATGCGGCGATCCTTGCTGACGATGCCGTAGATCTCGGCCGGGTCGTAGCGCGGCGGGACCGACGCCGCCGGCGGCCGGACATAGCCCGGCTGCACCGGCAGGTCGCCCGCCAGCTCGCGCAGCAGCGAGATCGCGTGGCGGTCGTTCTCGGCCAGGTGGTCGGTCACGCCGCTGACGCGCGAATGCATCTCCGCCCCGCCCAGCGCCTCGCGCTCGACCCGCTCGCCGGTCGCGGCGAAGACGATCTCCGGCCCGCCCAGGTGCATGTAGCCCTGGCCGCGCACGATCACGCTCTGGTCGGACAGCGCCGGGATGTAGGCGCCCCCCGCCGTGCACGCGCCGTGGACGCTGGCGATCTGGGGAATGCCGTCGGCCGATTGCCGGACGATCTGGTGGAACACCGTGCCGAACTGGCCGGCATCGGGGAAGATGCCCGCCTGCTCGGGCAGGAACGCGCCGCCCGAATCCACCAGAGTGATGTTGGGCAGGCCGTGCTGCCAGGCGATCTGCTGCGCCCGCACGTGCTTGCGGCAGGTCTGGGTGAAATAGGTGCCGCCCTTGACGGTCGCCTCGTTGGCAATGACCATGCAGGCCCGCCCGCGCACCATGCCGACACCGGTGACGATGCCGGCGCCCAGCGGCGCCGCGGAGTCATCGGCCCCGCCGACCAGGGTCGCCACTTCCATGAACGGGGAACCGGGGTCCAGCAGCGCATCGATCCGCTCGCGCGCGAGCATCTTGCCGGCCTTCTTGTGCCTGGCCCGGGCAGCGGCATCGCCGCCGGCGCGGGCGACGGCACGCTTCTCGCGTAACTCGCCGACGAGCGACCGGTAATGCTCGCTGTTTTCCCGGAAGCTGTCCGCGCGGGTCGAAACCGCGCTGGAAATCACTGGCATTCAACACCCCACTGGTCTGAATATCCGCTTTCGGGCCGATCACCCCGGCATCGCACCGTGGCACTCGCCCGCGGGCAGGCGCAACATGCCACCTGACCGACCGATCATTAGGTAGACGACTGATGCCCTCTGTGCAAGCCCGGGATGCCCCGCACAAGGCGTTGGCCGACGCGGATTGCATTCTCCCGATTAAACGCTAGATAGGTGAAATCGGATCGGCCCAAGGCGCCGCGGCAATCCGGCTAGGGAACGGGCCAGAGTAATGTCGCAGGACATCGACAGCAAGAACACAAGACAGCGCATCCTCGACACCGCCGCACAGTGGTTTCGCACCAACGGACTGGCCTTCACCAGCATGTCCGACCTTGCCCGCAGCATCGGCGTCAAGACCAGCAGCATCTACTACTATTTCGATTCGAAAGACGCCCTGATCGAGGAAACCTTCCGGATCGGCATCGAACTCGTCCACAGGAACGTGCGCGAGGCGGTCGAGGCGCTCGGGCCGGACGCGCCCCATCGTGACCGGCTGAAGGCCGCGTTCACCGCCCACATCCATTCCCTGCTGGGCGAGAACAGCTATTCGCCCGCTAACATCATGAACTATTCCCACGCGACCGCCGAAGTGCGGGAACGCAACAAGGTGGTCCGCGTCGCCTATGGCCGGTACTGGACTTCGCTGCTGCGCGACGCGCAGGAAGCCGGCGTGATCGATCCCGACATCGACCTTTCCGTGGTCCGCATGTTGCTGATCGGCGCGATGAACTGGATGCCCGAATGGTACGTGCCAAAAGGCAAGACCCCGGAGGCAGTGGCCGAATATCTCTGCCGGATGGTGGACGGACTGGCACCCGGGGCGAAGCGCGCCACGCAAACCGCATGAGCCGCACCCGGTTGCATTCGCTTGGGACTGGCGCACCTATCGATTCGTAGATAGGCACGGGACACAACCCACGACGAGGTGTGTTCGATGACATTGTTCCAACATGAGCGCGACGGGCATGTGCTGACGCTGACGCTCAACCGGCCCGACATGCTCAATTCCGTCGGCGAGCTGGGCGACGGTGATGCCTTCGCCACCACCTTCCAGGCGATCAACGACGACATGGACATCCGCTGCGTCATCCTGACCGGCGCGGGCCGCGCGTTCTCCTCGGGGGGCAACATCAAGGCCATGCGCGAGGGCCTCGCCCAGTTCGCCGGCGGCGGCACCCAGCTGCGCGACCAGTACCAGAACAACGTCCACCGTATCGCCCGCGCGCTCTACGGGTTCGACGTGCCGATGATCGCCGCGGTCAATGGCCCCGCCGTCGGGCTCGGCTGCGATGTCGCCTGCATGGCCGACATCCGTCTCGCCGGTGAGAGCGCGAAGTTCGGCGTGCCGTTCCTCAAGCTCGGCCTGATCCCCGGCGACGGCGGCTCCTGGCTGCTGCCGCGCGTGGTCGGCCAGAGTCGGGCCTGCGAGATGCTGTTCACCGGCGATCTGATCGATTCCGCCACGGCCGCCGCCTGGGGCCTGGTCAGCAAGGTCGTGCCCGACGATCAGCTGATGGGCGAAGCCCGCGCCCTGGCCGCGCGGATCGCGGCGAAAGCGCCCCATGCCCTGCGGCTGACCAAGCGCCTGATGCGCCAGGGCCGCGACATGAGCTACGATGGCGCGCTCGAACTGGCCGCCTCTACCCAATCGCTCCTCCACCTCAGCAACGACCATCGCGAAGGCGTTGCCGCGCTGGTCGAGAAGCGCGAAGCGCGGTTCACCGGCGAATGAGCGCGCCGGCCTGGTTCGAGCGGAACCTGGCGGAAACGCCGGAGCGCGCGATGGTCGAAGTCGAAGGCTGCCCGATCGAGACGCTCGCCTGGGGCAAGGTCGGCAACCGCGGCCTGCTGTTCGTCCACGGCAACGGCGCCCATGCCGACTGGTGGGTGCCGCTGGCACCGTTCTTCTCGGCCGAATTCCGGGTCGGCGCGCTGAGCTTTTCCGGCGCGGGGGCGTCCGGCTGGCGCGATCGCTACGGCATGGCGGTCTACGTCGAGGAGCTGATGGCCACTTCGCAGGCGCTCGGCCTGTTCGACGGGGCGGAGAAGCCGTGGATCGTCGCCCATTCGCTCGGCGGTGTCGCGGCGGTCTACCTGGCCGAGTCGGACCATGCCCAGCGTTTCGCCGGTGTCATCCTGGTCGATACCGGCGCGGTCCGGCCCGAGGATCGCATCGGCATGCCGGCAAGGGCGGAGCCGCATCCCGGCTATGCCACGCGCGAGGAAGGGCTGGCCCGTTTCAGGCTGCGGCCGCCACAGCCCGGAATCGCCTCTTGGCTGATGCACTTCGTGGCGGAAAGATCGCTCGAACAGCGCGAGGACGGCCGCTGGCACTGGCGCTTCGACCCCGATGCCAATGCCAAGCGCGGCAGGGAATTCGTCGGCACCGCCCAGGACGTCATCCCGCGTGCCCGCTGCCCCCTCGCCCTGATCTGGGGCAGCGATTCGACCTTGCTGACCGCGGGTTCGAAAGCGCTCAACCGGGAGGTTGCGCCCCCGGGCACGCGATTCGTGGAGATCCCGGCGGCGCACCATCACCTGATGTTCGACCAGCCGATCGCATTCGTCACGGCCGTGCGGGCGCTGATCGCCTGATCGGGAGACATTCGACCGGCGATGCGGCCGGCAGCGGCGCGGCCCGTCCGGCGCCGAAACAGGAGGGATCGCATGAACCTGACCCAGGCAATCCACCGAAACGCCAGGGACCGGGCGAACGAATGCGCCGGCCGCGATCAGGACAGCGCGCTGACCTGGTCGGAACTTGCCCAGGAGGTCGCCCGCTTTGCCGGGGCCTTGCGCCGCGATGGCCTGCAGCCGGGTGACCGGGTGGCGATGCTCGCCCGCAATCGCCTCGAATACATGGCCTACGTGTTCGGCACGCTCTGGGCCGGCGGCGTCATCAACCCGGTCAACTGGCGCTGGACGGCTGCGGAAATGGCCCATTCGCTGGCCGACTGCGATACTCGCGTGCTCCTCGTCGCCGGCGAATATGCCCCCCTGCTCGACAGCCTGCGGGAAAGCGCCCCCTGCCTCCAGCAGGTCATCTGCCTCGACCCGCACGCTGCGCCGGGCTCGCGCGATTATCGCGAATGGCTGGACGGTGCCGAACCGGTGGCCGATGCGATGCGCCAGGGCAGCGATCTCGCCGCGATCCTCTACACCGGCGGCACCACCGGCCGCGCCCGCGGGGTCATGCTGAGCCATGCCAACATGCTCACCTCGACCTACGGCATCCTGATCGCCACCGACGAGCCGGCGACCCCGCGCCACCTGCACATCCCGCCGCTGTTCCATGTCGGCGCCCTGTCCAACCTGCTGCTCGCCGTGACCGTGGGGGCCAGCAACGCCTTCCTGCCCGCCTTCGATCCGGTCACCCTGCCGGATGCGATCGAGCAATGGCAGATCACCGAACTGTTCCTGGTGCCGACGATGATCGGCATGCTGATCGACCATCCGGCCTTCGCACTGAGCAAGGTCGGCAGCGTGCGCCGCCTGCGCTACGGCGCCGCCCCGATCGACGAGCCGCTTCTGGAACGGGCGATGCGGGCGTTTCCCGATGCGGACTTCGTCCAGGGCTACGGCATGACCGAACTCGGCCCGGTCGCGACCGTGCTCGCCCCGGCCGATCATCGGCCCGGCCCGCTGCGGGCGGCGCGGCTGCATTCGGCCGGGCGGGCGACGCCGACCTGCGAGGTCAAGGTCGTCGAGCCGGATGGCGGCGAGGCGCCGAGGGGCACGGTCGGCGAAATCGTCGCGCGTGGCGCCAACGTCATGCTCGGCTACTGGGGCCTGCCGGAAGCGACCCAGGCCGTCCTGCGCGATGGCTGGATGCACACCGGCGATCTCGGCAGCATGGATGCCGATGGCTACGTCACCGTCGTCGATCGCCTCAAGGACATGATCATCACCGGTGGCGAAAACGTCTATTCGGCCGAAGTCGAGAACGCGATCGCCGGCCACCCGTCCGTTGCCCAGGTGGCGGTGATCGGCCTGCCCGATCCGCTCTGGGGCGAGCGCGTCCATGCCGTCGTCGTCTGCCGGCCGGGCGCCGAACCGTGCGGCGAAAGCATCCTCGCCCATTGCCGCGCGCTGCTCGCCGGCTACAAGCTGCCCCGCAGCGTCAGTTTCGTCGCCGCACTTCCCCTCTCGGGCGCCGGCAAGATCCTCAAGAACGTCCTGCGCGAGGAATTCAGGCCCGCATCACAGCCTCCCGACGCCGGATAGCTCTCGCTGCCGAGAGCCATCCGGGCTGGATCAACGCCCCCGCCTCATTGCTTCGGCAGGGCGTAGGCGACCACTGCGGTGTTCATCTTGCTCTGCAGGGCCGGCGAGCCGCCTGCGGCAATGACCACGTACTGGCGCCCCTGGACCGAATAGACCGCCGGGGTCGCCTGTCCGCCGCCGGGCAGGCTGTCCCTCCACAGTTCCTTGCCGGTGCGGGTATCGAAGGCCCGGAAATACCCGTCCTTGGCCGCCCCGATGAACAGGAGGCCGCTCTTGGTGACCACAGAACCACCATGGTTCGGGCCGCCGAACGGAAGCGGCAGCGGCTGCGGCAGCGCAAGCGGCGCGCTGCCGCGCGCGGTGCCGAAGTTCTCGCTCCAGATCAGCTTGCCGGTATTGAGATCGACCGCAGAGAGATGACCGTAAGGCGGCGCACTGCAGGGCGCGCCGATCGGGCTGAGCCAGAACTTCACGTCGATCCCGTAGGGCGTGTACTTCTGCGCCACCGGGCCGCCGACCTCTTCGGCGCTCGCCCAGTCGCGCTGCGGCCTCAGGCCGAGGCGGTCGGAGGTCGCTCGCGTCAGCAGCTTCAGATAGCTGCCGATCCGCGTCGAGTTGACGAACATGACCCCATGCACCGGATCGACGGACACGCTGCCCCAGTTGAGCGCGCCGAACGAACTGGGATAGAGGATCGACGGCGTCAGCCCGGGATGGGTGTATTCGCTGTCATACCGCGCCTTGCGATATTCGAGGCGGCAATAGAGCTGGTCGATGGGGGTCACGCCCCACATGTCGACCTCGCGCAGCTTCGGCCCCCGGAACGACGGGATCGCATTCGAATAAGGCTGGGTCGGTGAATAGCGCTCTTCCGGCACGCCGCCCTTGCTGGGCTTGGGCACTTCGGTCACCGGGAAGATCGGCTGGCCGGTGATCCGGTCGAGGACATAGATGTCCCCCTGCTTGGTCGGCTGCACCAGGGCATGGCGGACGGTGCCGTTGAGGCGCAGATCGACCAGCACCGGCTGCGAGGCGACATCGCGGTCCCACAGGTCGTGGTGCACGGTCTGGAACACCCAGCGCAGCTTGCCGGTCTCCGCATCGAGCGCGACCACGGAGCTCGAAAAGCGGTCGTCGAACGGCCGCCGCTGCGCCCCGAAGTAGTCCGGCGTGGCATTGCCGGTCGGCAGGAAAACCGTCCCGAGCGCCTCGTCGGTGCTCATCGGCCCCCAGGAATTGGGCGTCGATGGCGTGTAGCGCTCGCCCGGCGGCGGCAAGCCCGTGCGGTCCGGCCGGCCAATGTCCCAGGCCCAGGCAAGCTGCCCGGTGACCGCATCGAACGCCCGGACGACCCCGGACGGCTCGCCCCAGAACTGCCCGTCGCTGACCCAGCCGCCGACGATGGCCTTGCCACGGATCACGGTCGGCGCCGAGGTAACGCGATAATACCCCTTGGGGGCGGCGCTCATGCCGACACGCAGGTCGATGACGCCGCCGTTGCCGAAGCCCGGGCACGGCTTGCCTGTCCTGGCGTCCAGTGCGAACATCTGGGCCGCGCCCGTGGCGGTCAGGATGCGTTCGGCGCACTGGCCGTCCACTGCCGCCCCGCGATAATAGGCAACGCCGCGGCAGTTGTTGCCGTGGCCGCTGGACGCATCATAGGTCCACAGTTGCCTGCCGGTCGCCGCATCGAGCGCAAAGACCTCGTTGTTGTTGTTGCAGGTGTAGAGCGCATCGCCGATCTTGACCGGCGTCGATTCGATGCCCGGCACCTTGCCGAGGTGCGCCACCCAGGCGACCTTGAGCCCGGAGACATTGGCCGGGGTGATCTGGTCGAGCGCGCTGAACCGCGAGCCGCCGGGGTCGCCGCCGAATTTCGCCCAGTCGCTACTGCTCGCCGCCGCCACCGCTTCCGGCATCTTGGCGGATGGAAAGGGACCGGAGCCGGTCTGGAAGCGGGGATCGGCCACCGGCGTCGGCCCCATCGCCGCATGCGCCAGCGCCCCGATCAGGACCGCCGCCACGGCGCCGCCCACGACGGCGAGCCCGGGGCGAAGACCCGGCAGGAACGGCGTCGCACGCGCACCCTTGAGCGGCTTGCGCGACCAGGGCAGCAGCAGCCACAGGCCGAACAGGGTGAGCGCCAGCAGCCGGGGCAGAAGCAGCCACGGCGCGAAACCCACTTCCCACAAGGCCCAGACAATGGTGATGGCGAGCGCCGCGCCATAGAGCCATGCGCCCGCGCGCCGGCGAAAGAACAGGAGCACCGCGGCAAGGGCGATCAGCCCGCCGGCGACCGCATAATAAAGCGAGCCGCCGATCGTCGCGAGTTCCACCCCCCAGACCAGCATCGTCAGCCCCAGGGCGCCGACCACGATCGCGTAGAGTCGCAACAAGCCCACCGTCCACGCCGCCACCGGCGCGCTCCGAGCTTCGTCATGGTCTGGCATTCGGCGCTCCTCGATCACTCCCGGTCGCGAGACCGGGCAGCCCCCTCGCCGGCTCCTTTCAACTTTGCCCGATGCAATGCAAGATCATGCGCAAAATTTGTCGTTTCTACGACGGTTTGATACCCCGTGGCCGGCGTGTTGGCGATCCATCGGGCCTGATGGCCATGCGACAAGTCCCGCTTGTCGCATGCCGATCCGCCGACCCCGCCGGCCACCGCGCCCGAGGCCGGTCAGGCGAGCTTCAGCACCGCGCTGGTGCCCTTGCGGCTCGGCTCCGGCCCGTCCTTGAGGCCGCTCGCATGACGTCCGGCCCGGCGGCCCGAGAAGATGCAATCGCCCGCCGAAAGGCCGCTGAGGTAGATGATCGAACACAGGCCGATGGCGGTGCGTCCGGCGGCGTAGAGCCCGGGAATGGTCGTCCCGTCCTCGCGCAGGACCTGGCCGGTTTCCTCGTCCACCACCAGGCCGCCGAGCGTGATCGAGGGAAGCGGCAGGTAGGTGCTCCGCACGCCCATGTCGATCGCGTAATACGGCCCTTCGCCGATATCGCCCATGTCCTCCGGCGCCTTGTTGAACGGATCGGTGATCTCACCGGCCTTGGCGCGCCGATACTCGTTGATCGTCGCCCGGAACGTCGCCTTGTCGAAGCCCATCTTGTCCGCCAGCCCGTCCAGCGTCGAAGCCTTCTTGGCGTTGAGCAACATGGTCAGCAGCGCCGGGATGCGCTGGAACTTGTAGAGATCCTTCGCCTTCAGCGCTTCCTTCGCCTCCTTCCACAGCTTGGCATCGAGGATGACCCAGCAGTCGCCGTCGTTGCCGGCCGCCATCAGCGCCTGGCCGATATGGGCGCCGTAGCTCGCCTCGTCGACGAAACGCGCGCCCTTGCGGTTGACCAGCACGCCCTTACCCCACTGGGCCGGCGGATTGAGAAAGCGCCAGCTCGACACCTGCTCCATCCCGTAGAGGGCGCCGGCCGCCGAACGGCCGAGCAGAATGCCGCTGCCGTTGTCCGCCGGAGTGCCGAGCGGAAACACGTCGAGATGGCGCGGGGCGAACTCGGCGACCATCTTCTTGTTGAAGATGAAGCCGCCGCTGGAAATGCAGACGCCCTTGCGCGCGCGGATGAACACGGACTTCGCCGCTTCGGCTTCGATCCGCGCCACCTGGCGTGCGTAATAGGCCGAAACGGTGCCGGTGATGTTGCCGCCGGGCATGCTCTTGGGCAGCATGTGCAGCCACTTCATCGTCAGCTGCTGCGCCTTGACCAGTTCCTGCCAGCGCGGGTCATCCGGCATGACCCGCCGGGCCTTGAGGCCGATCACCGTGCCGTTGCGGTCGACCACCAGCTGACGGACCTCGGTCTGGCTGAACAGCTTCAGGCCATGCCGCTGGGCGTCGTCACGCTGCGGATTGTAGATCCCCTGGCCGAAGCCCTCCTCCATGTCGTTGTTGCCGAACTGCACTTTGTGCCCGCGCGGCGCCGGCGGAAAATTGCCGCGGAATTTCTTCAGCAGCGAATTGTCCGGGTGATAGAGGAAATAGGCCTTGGGCGGATAGCTGGTCTTCTTGGGGTAGGCGTTCGGGCCGAACTGCACGCCATGGCCCTTCAGCCACTCGACGGTCTCCGGGCCAGATTCGCAGAAGCGCTGCAGCGTCTCGTCGCTGATGACCCCGCCCAGCTCGCGCTTGAGATAGTTGAACATGCCCTCCGGCGGATCTTCGTAGCCCGCGTCCTTCTGGACCTGGGTGCCGCCCCCCATGTAGATGATGCCGCCATTGAGCGCGGTCGCGCCGCCACCGGCATACCGATCGAGGGCAATGACGCTGGCGCCACCGTCCAGCGCCTGGTTGGCGGCGGCGACGCCGGCACCGCCGAAGCCCACGACCACGAAATCCGCTTCGTCGTCCCAGGTCACCTTCGAGGCATCGTCGACGACGAGCGCGTCCTCGACGTCCGAGTAGTCCTTCGCGAACGCCACGGATTCGGTGATCTTGCCCATTGTCATCCTCGCTGAAAGTTTGCCGCGCAGGCGGTGTAGATAGTCATGCCCGCGGTTCCCCGCCACCCCCGATCGCCCGGGGCCAGGCAATTGGCGAAATCTGGCGGCATAATCCGGCGACGAAATCCGTTGCTCGGCCACCCATGTCGGTGGCACGCCGGGCGGACGGGCGCGACGACTTCAGTTCACGCGCGCCCCGTTCGAACCCGTCGTCGGTTCAGAGCATTCCCGCCGCAGTGAGCGACTTGACCGCGATGTTGCGCGCCGTGTTCGCTGCCGGGAAACCCGCATAGCCGGTCGCCTGGTAGATCAGCTGCTCGATTTCGGCGATCGTCGCGCCGTTGCGCACGGCAGCCGGAATGTGGATCATGAGTTCCTCTTCCGCGCGCAACGCGACCAGGATGGCCACGGTGATCAGGCTGCGGGTGCGTAGATCGAGCCGGTCATCGGTCCACAGCGGCTCGAACACGCCGTTGAGCGCCAATTCGGAAATGTCGCCGGCAAAGGTCTGGGCGGGGCCGGACTTCACCTGGCCGAGAATCTCGGGCGGCAGCATCTTGCTCAGGATCTGGAAGGCTTTCGTTCTGCGTTCCGACATGATCTCATCCTCAATCTGGTCTGGCTCAATTCGGCCTGGCTCAATCTGGTCTGGTCGTTCCGTTTTCGCGGTCAGGCGTGCCGGCTGCCCGACACGCCTGAAAGCGTCAGCGAACTTCGACCTTCACTTCCGGGAATCGCTCGAAGTAGAATGCGAAGCGCTCGCGGACCTTCTCCGGATCGAGCCCGAAATCCTCGCGCAGGTTATATTCGAGCTGCCCGTGCTTGCCGCGCGGATTGGCGTCGATGGCGCCCTTGAACGCGGCACGGGTCTCGTCGTCGAACGGCACGCCGGACATCGTGTAGACCGCTTCGAGCTGGCCGAACGGATCGCTCATCAGCTCGTGGAAATAGAGATCGTAGCTGCGCGCCGGGTCCAGTTTGTCGCGGTCGCGAACGCAGCCCTTCAGGATGCTCACGTAGCGGTCGATCCAGTACTCGGCCAGGGCCTCCAGATTCGGCCGCTTGCGCATGATGCGGGCAGCATAGCCCATGCCCGTCAGCGCCGATTGCAGCGATGCCACCGGGTCGCGGTGGTTGATGATCTGGAAGGCGCCGCCGAATGCACGTTCGACCGCGTCGAGCTGTTCCATGTGCTGCGGGCACTTGCCCACCCAGCGGTTCGGACCCTTCTGGAAGACCAACAGCTGGATGGCGCGGCGCAGATAGCGCAGCCACGGCTCCGGATCGTGCGAAAGCTGGTAGTCGCGCCATTCGGGCACGGTGGCCTGCCACTCGGGATAGTAGCCGCCGAAATCCATGCTGGTCAGCTCGATGTCCTCGGTGATGTGATCCGGCGTGAACTCGTGAGTCAGCTTGGTCAGCGGCAGGATCGCGTCGGCCTGGGCCCATTCCTGGGCCGCCAGCTCGAAACGCTGATCGACGCCGTCCTTGATGTAGAAATCCGGGACCGGACGGATCGCCTCCCAGTGCTGCAGCGAGCGCAGGCGCGGATCGGCGCCCATCAGCTGCAGCATGTAAGTCGTGCCCGAACGCGGCAATCCGGCGATCACCAGCGGCATCTCGAGCTCGACCTGCTCGATTTCCGGGTGACGGCGGATATAGTCCTCGACCTCGAGACGCGCCGTCAGGAAGCGCAGCGCAATGCCGAAGTAGTTCGCACGCCCGACTTCGGTGAGATTGTCGTCGGCATTGGCCGAGTCCATCCAGATCTTCAGCCGCGGCAGGAAACTCGTGTCGCCCAGGTAGTCGAGCCCGGTCTTCGCCTTCGCCGCCTCGATCACCGCTTCGGCACTGAGGGTGACGGGATGCTGCGCCGCCTGATCCAGGACCTGCCTTTGCAGATCGGTCAGGACCGGGTTCTTCATGTCGGTAATTCTGACTCGCTCAGCGGCCATGTCTTTCGTCTCCCTTGATAGAATAATTCAGCAGCGGATTTACGCCGATTGCTCGGCCAGCACCGCGTTTGCCGCCATGATCTTGCCCTCGAGCCAGCCCAGCAGGTCGAAGATCTTGCCCTCGGTGCGATCCGCCAGGGCATCGTAGACGGCGATTTCCGTCTTGCGGATGGCCGGGTTCTTCGGTTCGACGAACACGGCCATCTCGATCAGGTGCAGCGCCTTTTCGGCATCGCCCCTGGCCAGATGGCCGGCTGCCAGCGCGGCGACCTTTTCGGCGCCGCCCGCCGCCTCGACCAGGTCCGGCCAGACCGCCGTCTGCGAGGTCGGGTAGAGTTCGCTGGTCAGCTCCTGCTTGAACCAGCCGGCATACTCCTCGTAGACCGCGCGGACGATCCAGTTGACCGGACAACGGCCCGGCCGCGGGGTCAGCTCGGCCGGCAGCGCGATGGTTTCCCGAAGCGAAACCAGCGACTTCCCTGCTTCCATGCCCGTGACGGTTTCGTCGTGGATCAACTTGATCGCATCGTGAACCTTGGTCAGGTCGGCGCTGATCTGGGCAAAGCCGCGGATCGGCTGCTCGTGCCCGGTGATCAGCATTTCCGGCTTGCGCGCCAGGATCGCGCGGCACTGGCGCAGCCATTCCGGCACCGACCGCTGGCGATCGCCACGCGCGGTGTAGAAGTTTGGCAGCGCCCCATGGATCGCACCGGCCCAGTTGCCGGTGAACACCACGTCCTCGCCCGGCAGCCAGATGGCGATCGAATCGAGCGTCTCGCCCGCCCAGATCGACTCGAGCCGGAACACCCGGCCGCCGACCTCGAACTCCAGTTCCCTGTCGAACAGGGTGACCGGCTCGGGATCGCCCGGATCGAGGCTGACCGCGCTCTGCCCCGGCGGCACCATCGCCGCGATGACCCGGACGTTGCGCTGCCAGAAGAAGTTGTTCAGCGCCCGGCGCTCGGCGATGAGCAGCGGGAACATGGTCTGCGCGATCATCTCGGTTCCTTCATCGTAGAAGGAACGCCAGCCGCCGATGTGGTCGACATGGTTCTGGGTGAAGATCACCCGGTTGATCCGCAGCGGACGCCCGATCAACTCCTCGATCTTCTCGCGGATCCGGTCGCCCTGCTGGGTGGTGCCGGTGTTGATCACGACATCGCCCGCCGGATCGATCACCGCGTAGACGTTCGACGTCGCGTGGACCATGACGATATGGTCGTTGATCCATTCTGCGGGCCGGGCCGGATCCCAGCGAATCATGTCGACGACGGGATGATCGATTGTGCGAAACTGCGTCATGTCAGGGTATCCATATCCGATGTCTTGAGTGTGCGGGCGGGCAGGAGTCGTCGATGATCCACGAATCTGCCTCTCCTCAGAATTCCGCCCTCGTTGCCGCGCGTGCTATAGCAGCCGTCCGTCACGTCAAGATCGATTCTGGCCGGCGAATCCGAGCGGGGCGCCGCCGAATTTGCCGCTTGCAGCCATGCAACTTGTGCGCATATGTGCCACATAAGTCATGTCGCCGAGGGTGACGGAATTCTGACGGAGAGGTCAATTGAGCGCTTCAGACATGTTCAGCCTTAAGGGCAAGACCGTCCTGGTCACCGGGGGGAATGGCGGCCTCGGCCTCGCTTTCGCGCGCGGCATGGTCCGCCAGGGGGCCGACGCGATCCTCTGGGGTCGGGACACGAAGAAGAACGACTCCGCCGTCGCCGAGCTGAGCGCAATGGGCGCCAAGGTCTTCGCCCAGGTGGTCGACGTTTCGGACGAACAGCAGGTCATCTCCAGCTTTGCCGAGGCGGTGCAGCGCGTCGGCAAGATCGACTGCGTCGTGCAGAACGCCGGCCTGTCCAACCCGGTCCCGTCGTTTGCCGAGATGACGACCGAGCAATACAACATGCAGATCGACGTCGCCCTCAATGGCGGCTTCTACACCCTGCGTGAGGCCGCCCGCCACATGACCGCCCGCGCCAAGGCCGGCGACCCGGGCGGGTCGATCATCCTGTGCGGCAGCGGCTCGGTGTTCGGCGGGCTTCCCGGCATGGAGCACTACGGCGCGGCGAAGGCCGGGCTCGCGGCGATGATGCGGGGCATGGCGACGGAACTCGCGCCGATCGGCGTGCGCGTCAACATGATCGCGCCGGGCTACATCAAGACCGGGATCGCCGGCGAGTTCGAGGAACAGACCGACGCCATGTTCGCCCAGCGCACGCCGGCCGGCCGCGTCGGCCTGCCGGCCGACGTCGAGGCTGCCGCGGTCTATCTCGCCTGCGACGCATCGTCGTTCCACACCGGGGATATCCTGGTCATCGATGGAGGTTGGCTTGCCAGTTACTTCTGATCTCCCGGGGCCGTGGCTGCAGCCCGGCTTTTCGCCGTTCCACCAGCTCGCCTGGGTCACGCCCGACATCGAGCGCAGCGTCGAGCAGTTCCGCACGTTCTACAACTTGCCGTCGTTCTACGTGTTCGACAGCGAGTTCGAGGCGACGGTCGGCGGCGAAGTCGGCACGATGTCGCTCCGGCTCGCGCTCGCCTATGTCGATGACGTTCAGCTGGAGCTGATCCAGCCGCTCAGCACCGGCGTTTCCCGCATCTACACCGATGTGCTGCCGCGCGACGGCAGCCATCGCAACGTGTTCCACCACGTCTGCATCAAGGTGAACGGGACCGAGGCGGACTGGGATGCCCACATTGCCAGCCTGCCGCCCGAACGTCCGGTCTATTACGTTGGCGATGTCGGTCCGAACCTGCACTTCTGCTACACCGACGAGCGCGATCTGTGCGGCATGTATGTCGAGCACGTCTGGTTCGCGCCCGAGGCGGAAGCCGCGATCAACAGCCAGATCCCGCGCTATTACAGCAGGCGCAACGCCCCTGCATGACCTGCGTGCCGGTATCGCGGCGAACCCGTTCGCCGCGATACCGGCTGGCTGCCCGCGATCCAGTCGGCACTTGCCGGCTGCGTCGGGCCGAGGCATCCTGCGCCATCGAAGCGCCGTTCCAGAGCGCGTACCGGGAGTTGTGCGATGATTGCTGATTTTCACGGGCACGTCGCGGTCATCACCGGTGCCGGCAGCGGCATCGGCCGGTCCACCGCGCTCGCCTTCGCCCGCGAGGGTGCGTCGATCGTCGTCTCCGACATCAACCTGCAACGGGCCGAAAGCGTGGCCGAGGAGGTCCGGCAGCTCGGCGCCAGCGCCGCCGCCGTACGCTGCGACGTCGCCGAACAGGGCGCCATGGAAGCCCTGCGCCAGGCCGCCCTGGCCGCGTTCGGCAAGATCTCGATCCTGATGAACAACGCCGGCGTCGTCTATTCGGGCAAGTTCCTCGAACTGCCGATGAGCGACTGGCGCAAGTCCTACGAGATCAACCTGTTTTCGGTGATCGAGGCCACGCAACTGATGCTGCCGGACATTCTCGCCGCCGGCGGCGGCCACGTGATCAACGTCGCCTCCGTCACCGCGCTCTATCCGTTCAACGTCGATCGCATGTCGTACAACTCCGCCCGCGCGGCGGTGGTCAATTTCAGCGAGGCGCTCGCGCTCGACCTGTGGGACAAGGGCGTCGGCGTCACCTGCCTGTGCCCCGGCCCGACGCGGACGAACATGATCGAGAACGTCCATTTCATCGGCAAGCCCAACCTGACCCCGCCGGACCTGCCGATGATGGAGCCGGACGAACTGGCGGACAAGCTGGTCCGGGCGCTGCGCGAAGGCCGCTATTTCGTGCCGGGCCACGAACTCGTGCGCCAGCACGTCGCCCGCCGGGGCGCCGATCCGGATGCCTTCCTCGCATCGGCAGCCGAAGAATTTCACGCAAGAAGCGCGCAGGGCGTCGAAGTGGACCTGGCCAGCATCCTCGCCAAGCCTGCCGGGTAACTTCAGAAACAGCCCTGTTTGCCCGGCTCTTGCCAGGACCGGCTGCAACACCGCCCAGTTTTTGCATCGCCCTATTTGATCCCCCTGGCACATTCTGTCAGGATCGTCCGGGCTTGCCGCACGCCCGCAAACGGGCAGCGGCAAAAAATCAAAAACGAAAAGGAGCGGATTGATGAGCACGGCTGGTTTTGGCCTCGAATCCAAAGGCGCACTCGTTCTCGGTGCAGGCCAGGGCATGGGAGAGGCGACCGCGATGGCGCTCTCGCGCGCCGGCTGCCGGGTTGCCCTGTTCGATTACGAGCTGGAGCGCGCATCCAGGGTCGCGGCCCGCATCCAGGCCGAGGGCGGCACGGCGACGGCCCTGCGCGGCGATGCCCTGAACGACACGGAGCTTCAGGCCACCATCGCCAGGGCGGAAGAGGAACTGGGCGGCATCGACGTCATGGCGAGCATCATCGGCATGGCTGCATGGAGCAAGTTCGAGGACATGACGCCGGAGACCTGGGACCTCGATCACCGGCGCAACCTGCGCTACTTCTTCATCGCCAGCCAGGCGGTTGCAAAAGCGATGATCGCGCGGGGCAAGGGCGGCGCAATGGTCTGCGTCGCCTCGGTGGACGGAATGCGGACCGCACCATACCACGCATCCTACGGCGCGGCGAAGGCCGGTCTCATCCACCTCATGCAGTCGATGGCATTCGAGCTGGCACCCCGCGGCATCCGGATCAACTGCGTCACCCCCGGTTCGATCATCTCGCCCCGCGTTCCCTTCCAGAACGACCCCGCGCGCGAGGAAGTCTACGCCACGGGCATCCCGATGGGCCACCGCGGCACCGCCGAAGACATCGCCAACGCGACTCTGTTCTTCCTCTCCGATCTCGCGAAATACGTGACCGGACAGAACCTGCCGGTCGATGGCGGCCTGCTCAGCCGCGGCCTCTACGACTATGCCCAGCATCTGGCCAACCTGCCGAACGGCGGCACGATGGGCATGCCGAAAGAAGGCTGAACCGGGCGCCGACTCCCGACGTTGCGGAAACATGGTGCGCCCGGCAGGATTCGAACCTGCGGCCCCAAGCTTAGAAGGCTCGTGCTCTATCCAACTGAGCTACGGGCGCCCATCGTTTCCGCGGCCCGCCGAAAACCGGTGAAGCGCCCGGTGGCCTGCCGGTCCCCATAACCACGTCTTGCCTGCCGCGCAAAGCGCGTTACGCATGGCGGCCATGAACCAGCCCCACGCTCCTGACGCGCTCGCCCGTCTCGACGGCACTGCCGGCGCCCGCCGCCACTTCCGCTATTTCGACTACATGATGGCGGCCTTCGTCGCGATCCTGCTGCTGTCGAACCTGATCGGCGCGGCGAAGATGGCGACGCTCGGCGGCTGGACGTTCGGCGCCGGCATCCTGTTCTTCCCGGTCAGCTATGTGCTGGGCGACGTGCTGACCGAAGTCTACGGCTATGCCAATGCCCGCCGCTGCGTCTGGGCCGGCTTCTTCGCGCTCTTGTTCATGGCCTTCATGAGCTTCGTCGTCGTGGCGATGCCGCCCGATCGGGGCTGGGAATGCGCATCGAGCTGGGATCCGCGCTTTGCCCAGCTTTCGGCGCAGATCGGCAAGAACGAGGTCTGCCAATCGACTTACGTCGCCGTGTTCGGCTCGACCTGGCGGATCGTGCTGGCCTCGGTGGTCGCGTTCTGGGCCGGCGAATTCGTCAACTCGTTCGTCATGGCCAAGATGAAGATCTGGACCGGCGGCAAATACCTGTTCACCCGCACCTGGGGGTCGACCATCTTCGGCCAGGCGGTGGACAGCCTGCTGTTCTACCCCATCGCCTTCCTCGGCGAATGGTCGAACGACAAGATCCTCGCCGTGCTGGTCACCAACTGGGCGCTCAAGGTCCTGTGGGAGATCGTCCTGACCCCGGTCACCTACGCCGTCGTCGGCTACCTCAAGCGCCGCGAGGGCGTCGATGTCTACGATACCGGCACCGCCTTCTCCCCGTTCGCCAAGGCGCCGAGCCTGTGAGCAGGATGGCATAGCCGGAACCGGGCATCCCGTGGCGCTCGACCACCTCCGCCTGACCGAGTTCCGCAATCACCGGGAAAGCACGCTTTCCGGCACGGCCCGCTTCAACCTGCTGGTCGGCGAAAACGGCGCCGGCAAGACCAACGTGCTGGAGGCGATCAGCCTGTTCGCGCCCGGCCGGGGCCTGCGCCGGGCAGCCCTGGCCGAGATCGGCCGCAAGCCGGCACCGGACGATCCCCCCGCCGCCTTCGCGGTGTCCGCGCGCCTGCTGGCCGGGGATACCGAGCCAGTGGTGCTGGGCACCGGCAACGATGCCGAGCGACCGGGACGGCGGCTGGTGACGATCAACGGCGCCGAACAGCCGGCGAGCGCGCTCGGCGAATGGCTGTCGCTGTTCTGGCTGACCCCGGCGATGGACCGCCTGTTCATGGACAGCCCGGGCGCCCGGCGGCGTTTCGTCGATCGCATGGTGCTGGCACTGGAGCCGGGCCACGCCCGCGCCGCCACCCGGCTCGAAGCGGCGCTCCGCGAGCGCAACCGCCTGCTGTCCGAGGATCGCGAGCCCGATCCCCGCTGGCTCGACGCGATCGAGCAGCAGCTGGCCGAAACCGGCGCCATGGTCGTTGCCGCGCGCGCGCGACTCATCGCCTCGCTGCACGAAGCCCTGGCCCGGGCGCCGGACGGCCCGTTCGCCCGCCCGGACATCGCCTACCAGCCCGGCGGCCCGCTGGACGCCGAAGGCCTGGCCGAAGCGCTGCGCCAGTCCCGCCCGCGCGACCGCGCCGCCCGCCGCACGCTGACCGGGCCCCACCGCGACGAGCTTGTCGTGACAATGGCCGGCAAGCGCCAGCCCGCCGCCGAATGCTCGACCGGCGAGCAGAAAGCCATGCTGATCGCCCTCACCCTGGCCCACGCCGAGCTGGTTCCATCCGGCGAAGCACCCACGCGCCTGCTGCTGCTCGACGAAGTGGCCGCCCACCTCGACCCGCTGCGCCGCACCGCCCTGTTCGATCGCCTCGCCGCCAGCGGCGCCCAGGTCTGGATGACCGGCACCGAAACCATGCCGTTCGCCGATGTGCTCGGCGAAGCAGCGGTGTGGACCGTGGCCGGCGGCACGCTCGCGCGATAGCGGTCAGTCCTCGATCCGCAGCAGATAGCGCTCGGAGTTCCGGTCCAGCCGCGGATGGTGCAGCGGATCGATCCGATCGGCCACCCGCCAGCGTTCCTCCAACGCCGTCCGCTCCAGCCGGAACGCCGCCGCGCGCGCCGGGTCCGCCGCGCGCCGGCGCGATTTCGACTCGTGGTGCACCAGCACGGCAGCCGGCTGGTAGAGGTTGTGCCAGCCGGCCTGTTCCAGCTTCAGACAAAGGTCGACATCGTTGAACGCCACCGGGAAGGCCGCCTCGTCCATCCCGCCGACCGCGACGTACTTCCCGCGCGAAACGACGAGACAGGCCGCCGTGACCGCGCTGACGCAATGCGCGACGTCGGCGCGGTGAAAGTAGCCGGGATCGCCCGGACGCTGAAAGCGATGGGCGTGACCGGCGGTGCCGGCGATGCCCAGCGTCACCCCGGCATGCTGGATCGAGCCATCCGGGTAGACCAGCTTCGCGCCGACCGCGCCGACCTCGGGCCGGGCGGCCTGGCACACCAGCTCTCCCAGCCAGCCCGGATCGGTGACCTCCGTATCGTCGTTGAGCAGGCAGAGGTATTCGCCGCGCGCCTCCCGCACCGCGAGATTGTTCAGCTCGGCGAAGTTGAACGGGGCGGCATGTCGCAACACCCGCACCCTGGGGTTGCGCGCCACCCGGCCGAGAAAGGCCAGCGTCGCCGCGTCCGTGCTGCCATTGTCGACGATCAGCACTTCCAGCGGCCGGTAGCGCGTCCGCGCCAGCACGCCATGCACGCAGGCACGCAGCAGCCCGGCATTGTCGCGGCTGGGGATAATGACCGAAACCAGCGGCGCGGGTGCAGGCATCGGCCATTCCACCGCGATCGTATCGCCCGGGCCTTCGCGGAGCGCCACCCCGGGCCGGTCGGCAAGATGCCGCGCCAGCGCGGCCATGCGCGCCGGCCGGTTCGCCGCCATGCCCTGGCGCAGATGGGCCTGGATGTGCGGAACATGGGTGACCACCGCACCCGGCGAAGACGTCGCCCGCAGCAGCAGCGCAAACGTGCCGGCAGAATGGAGCGAGTCGGCCAGGGGCAGCGCTGCCCGCGCCACCGGCGTGGCGATGGCGCAGGCCGGCGAGACATGGTCCTGGGCCAGGAACAGCTCGCTGTTCCAGCGCGGCTTCCACCAGGGCCGGGACCGGCGGCCGGCGGCGTCGATCTCGTCGTGGTCGCCGTAGAGGACCGTGGTCGCGGGCGCGGCGGCCAGCGCCTCGGCATAGCGCGCCAGCGCCGTCGGCGGCAGCAGCGTGCCGTCGGCAAGCGGCACGATCCACTCCCCGCTGGCCGCCGCGATCCCCGCTGCCAGCGCCGTCGCCTCGTTGCCGGTGGACGCCGGAGCCAGGACCAGATGCGGGATCTGCCCCGGCATCAGCGGTGCCACGCCGGGATGGCCGACGACGACCAGTTCCCAATCCGGCCAGGCCAGCGCCTCCAGAGACGCCACTGTCCGGGCGACCGCCTCGCCCCGGTTGTGCAGCAGCAGCGAGAAACGCGGCACGCCGGCGGCCGGGGCAGGCGGCACGGCGGCCAGGCATTGCGCCTGCTCCACCCGCTCGACCGTCGCGATCCACCGGCGATAGGCATTCGGCGATTGCCTGGCACCCGCACTGAGCCGGTTCCGCGCCCGCACCCGCCGGCCGGTCAGCCACAGGCCTGCCGCCTCCAGCGCCAGCGACGGCCGCGCCGGCAGGAGCCGCAGGCAGGCCATCAGGAACCCCGCGCCGCCGGTCATGGCCGATTCCGTCCAGTGCCCAGGCCGAGGAAATCGCCCCACAGCGCGCGCTGGCGCGCGGCCCAGTCCGGCTGCCCGAGGCTGGCGGCGGCAGCCTCGGCCCGTTTCGCCAGCCCCCCCCTCGCTGCCACCGCCGCCTCCAGAGCCACTTCCCAATCCGCCGGCTCCGAGGGGGCGGTCAACGCGCCTTGCGCGACGAGCCGGGCCGGCGCCCAGTCTTCCGGATAGACGCCGACCGCGCCGACCAGCGCATGTTCGATCAGCTTGTTGATCGAACGGGCACGGTCGAACGGGTCCGGCACCAGCGGGTAGAGCGCGAGGTGAAAGCGGTGGCGGCCCAGCCACCGGCGATATTCCGGCCAGGTCTTGGGCTCGACCCGCCGGGCATGGGGGTGGGCCTCCAGCCCGGGATCGACCGCCTTCGCCGCAATATAAGTGAAGCGGATGTCCGCGTGGCGGTCGAGCAGACGCTTCATCGCCGGCGCCAGCGCGCCGAGCGCGGCGTGGTGCGAACCCGAGCCGAGGTGGACGATCCTCAGGCTGGCCCCTTGCGCCAGCGGGGCGAAGTGCGACTGGTCGGCCAGACAGCCCGGCCAGAAGGGATCGATCGCCGCAACCGGGCAGCGCACCGCCGCGTCCTCCTCCAGCCGCGCCACCAGCGCCGGCGAAGGCGCGACCAGCAGGTCGGCCCGGGCCAGCAGGTCCCGGTGAAACTCCCGCTCGAAGCGGGCGAACCGCTGCCGGTAGGATTCCGGCAGATGCGGGCTGGCGGCGCCGGCGGCGACATCGTCGTCGATCAGGTAGGCGAGCCGCCCCGGCCAGGCCAGTGCCTCGCGCATGACCCTTGGCGTGTCCCGCCGGATCAGCACCATGGCATCGCCATGGACGAAACAGTTGGCGCCGATCGCCCGGATCGGCCGGCGCAAGCGGCCCGGCTGCCACCACCGCCCGACCATCCCGCCCATCGCATTGAGAAAGTAGAGGTGCGTCGTCGGCAGCCGCGCCTGCTCCGCCAGAAGGCGACCGAACGGCATCAGGCCACCCGTGCCATCGCCCGCCGCGCGGCGGCGACATGGGCAATCGCCTGCTCCGCCTGCCAGGCCTCCCCGCTGGCCGGATCGACATAGCGGCTCTGCGTGACCAGGGTGCCGTGGACCAGCGCCGCGAGCGTTGCCCTGCCGCGCCGGGCCGGAGGCGGCAGGTCGTCGACGGTCAGACCCCAGCCGGCATAGAACGGCATGCCGAAGCAGCGCACCGGCTTGTCCCGCAGCAACGCCTCGAATCCCATCAGCGAGGTCACCGTGTAGACCGCGCGGGCGCCATCCAGCAGCCGTGCGGGGTGGCAATCGCTGCCGATCACGGTAACCCGCCCCGGCAGCGGCGCCGAAAGGTCCAGCCAGCCGCGCCGCGCGCGGGCGAACACGTCCGGGTGGACCTTGACGACGATCTCGCTGGCCGGATTCTCGTCCAGCGCGGCGGCCAGCATCGCGGCGAAGCGGCGTTGGTCGGCAAGGCCCAGCGCCACCGAAAGGTCGCCGAACGTCTGGTCCACCACCAGCACGAAATCGTCCGGCAGCGCCCCGGCATGGTCGCCGGCGTGATTGTATTTCGAGACACCACCATCGCACCACAGGCGGGCGAGCAAGCGCGCCCGGGCGGCCTCTGCCTCGCCGATCCCGGCGGCGACGATCCGCTCGAGCGCCGATGGCGCGGTCGCATCGTAATAGACCCCGAGGTCATCGAGGATCAGCGCCAGCGGCGGGTCGTCCCGGCCGACCCCGCGCACGAAGCCATCCTCCAGCAGCACACAGGGCCGCCCCAGCCAGCCGGCCCAGCGCTGCGCCCGCCGTCCCGAACGCTTGCGCCCCCAGCCGACCACGGCGCGCGGCGTGTCGGCCAAGAAGTTGCGCAGATGGGGAATGGCGGCGATACGCCGGTTGGCCGGGATCAGCATCGCCAGTGCCTTTGCACCCCGCCGGCCGCGCACGCCAGTCGAAAATCTCGGCAATTCAGGGGCGGCGAAATCCCGGTGCCGGTTCGCGGTCGAGCAGGCGGTCGGCGGAATTGCGGACGAGAATGCGGGTCGCCGATTCGCTGGCCAGTCCGCCCCGCACCAGGCAGCGGGCATGAAGCACCCGCTGGAACGCGTCGTACTGCGCCGGATCGGGCGCCTGTGGCGCGGTCCAGAAATCGTCGAGCCGGCCCTGGTGGGTGATCCCCGGCATCGCATAGACCGCCGAACCCAGCGCCATGACCGGCACGCCGCGCGCCAGCGCAAAGGTCGCCGAGGTCGAGTTGACCACCACCACCCCCAGCGACTGCTCGGCCAGCCGCTGCAGGTCGCCGCCGTTGAGGTGGACCAGCCGGTCCCCCAGCCCGAGCGCGCGCGCGCGCCGGGCGATGAACGGGCCCCAGCCGAAGAACCGGGCATCGAGCGGATGGGCCTTGATCACCAGCCTTGCATCCGCCGGCGCATGAGCGGCAAAGCTCGCCAGGACATAGTCCGCCGCCTGCTTCATGCAGGAAAACGGGGAGTGCGCGCGGATCTGGTAGTCCGAGCTGAGTTGCAGCGGAAACAGGAAATAGCGGCCGCCCTCGACCGCCGCCAGCGTCTGCTCGGCCCGGCGCCGGCTCCAGTTCCGGGCGAAATACTTGAAGGTCCAGCCGAAGCCTTCGACGATGATCGAACCTGGCCGGTGCGAGCGATAGAATGGATAGCGCAGCCGCACCGCCGCCCAGACCATCCGGCTGAAATAGCGCCAGGTATCGCGCGAACGCCGGCGCAGGCTGGCGACGATCGCCGGCTGCCGCTCGGGCATGGCCAGACCGACAGCGGCGGCGCGCAGCGCGGCCGGGTCGCGCGGCAGGCGGGAATGGCCGTTGACCCCGTCCCGCTCCAACGTCAACCAGTTCGGCCGGATGTAGCCTTCCTCGAATACGTGGACGCGAATGCCCCGCAGCCTGGCCATCTGGTGTGCGGCCATGTGCATCGGCCGGCAATCGCCGAACAGCACGAGGTCGGTCACCGCATTGTCGCGCAGGTAGGCATCGATCCACAGCGTCCATCGCGATGGCCGGCCGCGATAGCAGACCGCCGGCGCATCCGGCGCATCCGGCCAGTCGTGCTCGTCGCCACCATTGAAATTGACCCGCAGGACTTGCGCGCCCCGGCGCTGGAGCTCGCCGCCGAGCTGGCGGAAGAACGGGCCGGGCGGCCCCTGCAGGAACAGGAAGCGCTGTTCACCCGGCGAGCCCGGCGCATCGACCGCTGCCCCCGGCCAATGAACGACCGACTCGCGCATCTTGACGCGCGCGGCCGCCGCCGGCTCACGGGAGAGCGCGCGGAACGCCGAATCCGTCTCGCGGTCCATTCCCGCCGGTTCGATGTCCGGCCGGTCGGTCCCGGCACCGACGATTCTGGGCGATCCATGGTCGGTCATGCCGGTCGCAGATACACGCGCGCGCGCCGCAAGGCACCCAAATTCGAAACAAAATTGATCCAGCCCGGTTGTTGTCGCGATGCAGCAATTGGTCTAGCTGAAATGTCGCAGGCCGCCTGGATACGTCCAGTGCGGGGCGAACACCGGCAGGACGCAATCACGAGGACAGTGGCAGGCACATGAACCCCATTCACCCGGTCATCCTGTGCGGCGGCAGCGGAACGCGGCTCTGGCCGCGCAGCCGGGCCGTCAAGCCCAAGCCGTTCCTGCCGCTGGTCGGCGCGGAAACCCTGTTCGAACAGGCGCTCTCGCGCGCCGGCCAGCAGGAAACCTTCGCCCCCCCCGTGGTGGTCACGGGCACTGCCCATCTCTGCCACGTCGAGGAGCAGATGGCGCAGGCCGCCGGTGGCCGGATCATCGTCGAACCCGCCGCCAGGAACACCGCCGCCGCCATCGCGCTGGCCGCCCTGGCGCTCGACCCGGCCGACGTCATGCTGGTCTGCCCCAGCGATCACCACATCGGCGATCCGGCGGCGTTCGTCGCCGCGGCGAAGGCCGCCGCCACGCTGGCCGAACAAGGCTGGCTGGTCGCCTTCGGCATCGAGGCGACGGCACCGGAAACCGGCTATGGCTACATCCGGCGCGGCGAACAGATCGATGGCGCCGGCTTCCGCATCGCCGAATTCGTCGAAAAGCCGGATCGCGCCCGCGCCGAAGCCTTCCTCGCCGATGGCAACTACAGCTGGAACGGCGGCATCTTCGCCTTCCGCGCCGGGGACTTCCTGCGCGAACTCGACTCACACCGCCCGGACATCGGCGCCGCCGTGCGCGAAGCGGTGGACAAAGGCCGCTGGGACGGCCCGCGCTTCCACCCCGATGCCGCCGCCTTCGAGCGAATCGTCGGCGAATCGGTCGATTACGCGGTGATGGAGAACACCCGCTCGGCAGCCATGGTGCCCGCCACGATGGCCTGGTCGGACATCGGCAACTGGCAGGCGCTCCACGAAGCCCGCCCGCGCGACAGCGAAGGCAATACCGCCATCGGCCGGGTCGAACTGGTCGATTGCCGCAATGTCATGGTCGAGAGCGATGGTCCGCGCGTCTCGGTCATCGGCCTCAGCGATGTCATCGTCGTCGTCGATGGCGACGAAGTGCTGGTGACCAGTGCCGCCGGCGCGCAGAAAGTCGGAAAACTGGGCGGCGCCGCCAACCAGGATCGCGGTTGATGGCACACGTGCTGCCGGTCCGGATGGTCGAAAAGCCGTGGGGCCGCGATGTCCTGCCGCCGCCGTTCGTCGCCCCCGCCGGCCAGCGCATCGGCGAGATCTGGTTCGAGCCACCCGCCGAACTGCCGGAACTGCTGGTGAAGTACATCTTCACCAGCGAGGCGCTCTCGGTCCAGGTCCACCCGAGCGACACCCAGACCGAAGCCGCCGGTCTCGGCCGCCAGGGCAAGGAGGAATGCTGGCTGATCGTCGCCGCCGATCCCGGCGCGCGCATCGGCATCGGCTTCGATGCCCCGGTCGGGGCGGACGCACTGCGCGCCGCCGCCGAGGACGGTTCGATCGAACGCCTGATGACCTGGTTCCCGGTCTCGGCCGGCGATTTCTTCTATATTCCGGCCAACACCGTCCACGCCATCGGCGCCGGCGTCTCGCTGATCGAGATCCAGCAGAACAGCGACATCACCTACCGCCTCTACGACTATGGCCGCCCCCGCGAACTCCACCTGCGCGAGGGCATGGCAGTCGCCCGGGGCGAGCCTTACGCAGCGCACTGGCACCGCCATGTCCCGGCCAGCGGCAACGTCTCCCTGGTTGATGGCCCGTTCTTCACCCTCGATCGCCTGGACAGCGGCAGCCCGCCGGCCGGCGATGGCCCGGCCTTGGTGATTCCGCTCTCCGGGGAGATCGCCATGGAGGGAGTCACGGTGCGCATGGGCGAATGCGCCTGCATCGCCGATTCCGCCGGACTGGCCATCCCGGCGGGGGTGGACCTGCTGCTCGCCCGCCCGCTCCCACCGGCAAGGCGCACCCTCTGACTCAGGTCATCCTGACTCAGGTCATCCCGGCCAGGCAACGCCCTGACGCATTCATGCAATTCAATTGCCTGCCGCATCGGCTAATGCGTCTATGGCGCGCGGGGCGGGGGATTTGCTGGAACAACAGGATGATGGCTTGACCACGTTTCACCCCCCACGCGCGGCGGTTCAAGTCCCGGCCGCCCTGCCGCCCGGCGACGATGTCGGTCGCGCCGACATCGATCAGGCGGCGGTCCTCGCCCGTGGCCGGGAAGTCGTCCGGCTGGAGGCGGAAGCCCTCACCGCACTGGGCGAAACGCTCGACGCCGATTTCGCCGCCGCCTGCCATATCCTGCTGACCGCCGCCCGCCGCGTCGTCGTCACCGGCATGGGCAAGTCGGGCCACATCGCCCGCAAGATCGCCGCGACGCTTGCCGCCACCGGCACCCCCGCCCTGTTCCTGCACCCGGCCGAAGCCGCCCACGGCGATCTCGGCATGATGATGCCGGGCGACGTGCTGCTGGTGCTGTCCAATTCCGGCAACACCGCCGAACTGCGCGCCGTGCTGACGTATGCCCGCAACCTCGGCATCCGCATCATCGGCATCGTCTCGCGCCGCGAATCCCTGGTCAACGACCATGCCGAGATCGTCCTGTGCCTGCCGGCGATCCGCGAGGCCTGCGCCGCCAATGTCGCGCCGACGACCTCCACCACGATGCAGCTCGCCATGGGTGACGCGCTGGCGATGGCGGTGATGGACCTGCGCGGCATTTCCAGCACCCAGATGCGCGCGCTCCATCCCGCCGGCACGATCGGGCTCCGCCTTTCCCCGATCGCCGAACTGATGCACGGTCGCGACGAACTGCCGCTGGTCACCCCCGGCGCCGGCATGCAGGAGGTCATCTCGGTGATCACGACCCGGCGCTTCGGCTTGGCCGGGGTGGTGGACAGCCGTGGCGAACTCGTCGGCGTCATCACCGATGGCGACATTCGCCGCAACTTCGCCCATCTCGCCACCGCCACCGCGGCCGACGTGATGACCCGTTCACCCCGGTCGATCCCGGCCGACATGCTCGCGGGCGATGCGCTGCTGTTCCTCAACGACGCCAAGATCACCGCCGCGTTCGTCGTCAACCGGCTCGATGCCGTCCATCCGGCCCGGCCAGTCGGCGTGGTCCACATCCACGACCTGCTCAAGCACGGCCTTGGCTGACCGGCCGCCGCGCTTCGGGATCGTCATCCCGGCGCGCTATCCTTCGACCCGCTTCCCCGGAAAACCGCTGGCGCCGCTGGTCGGTGCCACCGGGCTGGCCAAGCCGCTGATCCAGCGTGCCTGGGAAGCGGCCGGCGAAGTCCCCGGTGCCGCCGGCGTCTGGGTCGCCACCGACGACGAACGCATCGCCGATGCGGCACGCGGTTTCGGTGCCGACGTGGTGATGACCCCGGCCACCTGCCGCAACGGCACCGAACGCATCGCCGCCGCCCTGCCGTCGCTGCCCCCGCTGGACATCGTCGTCAACCTCCAGGGCGACGCCCCGCTGACCCCGGCCTTCGTCGTCACCGGCCTGGTCGAAGCCCTCGCCGCCGATCCGCACGCCGCCATGGCCACCCCGGGGCTGACCTGTTCGCCCTCCACCTATGACCACCTGGTCGGCGACCAGGCCGCCGGCCGCGTCGGCGGCACCACCGTCGTCGCCAACAGCCAGGGCCGCGCGCTCTATTTCTCCAAGCGCGTCCTGCCCCACATCGCTCCCGGCCAACCGCAGGCCCACGCCTCGGTCCGCCTCCACCTCGGAATCTACGCCTATCGCCCGGCAGCCCTGCGCACCTATGCCGCCCTGCCGCCTTCCGCGCTGGAGGAACTCGAAGGCCTCGAACAGCTCCGCTTCCTCGAAGCCGACGCGCCGATCCGCATGGTCCCGTTCGAGCCGGTCGGCTGGGACTGCATCGAACTGAACAATCCCGAGGACACCCCGGCGATCGAAGCCGTGCTCAAGGCAAGAGGGATTGCCTGAACGCCATCAAGGGGGATCCTTTTGCTGTCGCATCGTTCGAGCGAAAAACCGGTTCCCACTTTTTGGCACGATGCTCTAAACCCCGGCGCATGATCCGCCTGACCGAGAGCATCGCCTTCGCCAACGACGCCCCGTTCGTGCTGATCGGCGGGATGAACGTGATCGAGGATCGCGACACCCTGCTCGAAGTGGCCGATGCCTTCGTCAGCGCCACCGCCGCGCTCGGCATCCCCTTCGTGTTCAAGGCCAGCTTCGACAAGGCCAACCGCTCCTCGATGCACGCCTTCCGCGGCCCCGGCCTGGAACGCGGGCTCGAACTGCTCGCCGAGGTCAAGGCCCGCCACGCCGTGCCGATCCTGACCGACGTCCACGAACCCCACCAGGCCGAGGCGGTCGCGCACGTCGCCGATATCGTCCAGCTCCCCGCCTTCCTCGCCCGCCAGACCGATCTCGTCGTCGCCCTCGCCCGCACCGGCCGCGTCATCAACGTCAAGAAGCCGCAGTTCCTCGCGCCGCTCGAAATGCGCCACATCCTCGCCAAATGCGCCGAAGCCGGCAACGCTCGCGTCCTGCTGTGCGAACGCGGCACCAGCTTCGGCTACAACAATCTCGTCGTCGACATGCTGGGCATGGACCTGATGAAGCCGCTCGCCCCGGTGGTGTTCGACGTCACCCATGCCCTCCAGCGCCCCGGCGGCCGGGCGGACAGCGCCGACGGCCGGGGCGAACAGGCGCTCGTGCTCGGCCGCGCCGGCATGGCGGTCGGCATCGCCGGCCTGTTCCTCGAAGCCCACCCCGAGCCAGCCCGCGCCCTGTGCGACGGCCCCTGCGCCCTGCCGCTCGCCGAGCTCGAACCGTTCCTGCGGGCCATGCAGGCGGTGGATCGGGCAGTGAAGGCCTGACCATGGCGTCGCGGCCGTTCCTGCGCCTGCCGCCGTTCCCCGGCCGCCGCGCCGGACCATTGGCCCAGGCGCGGCCCGGCCTCCGCTGCGATGCCGCCGAACTCGCCGACGCGCTCGCCTCGGCCCGGGTCGGCGGCGATTTCTGGGCCGCGCAAGTGCCGCTCCCCCCCGGCCGCGACATCCTTCTGGCCCCGGACAGCCAGGCCCAGGCCCGGACCATGTGCGCCATGGTGGACCCGGCCCGCGCCCTGCTGCTCGGCCCTTTCGCGGCCGGCCACGGCATTCCCGTGATCGCCCGCCTGTGCGATCCTTGGCCGTTCGTTACCGCCGCCGGCACGATCCACGCCGGCGCGGGGCACGAACTGGCGCTGATCGCCGCGCTGATCGGCACGCCGCTGACCGTCCACGGCGAAGGCCGCTTCGCCGATGCCGCCGAACAGCCGCTGGCCATGCTCGAACGCACCGTCATCGCCCCGTGGCGCTACCACGACCCGTTCACTGGCGCGCCGCTGCCCGCCACCGCACTCGTCCCCCTGCTCGCCCAGTGGCGGGCGCTGATCGACGCCAACCGCCACCCTGCCGCGATCCTCGGCGTCGCCCCCTGGAAGCGCACCACGATGGACGCCCTGCTGTGGGACGGCTCCGGCCCGGTCCGCCACCGCCGCGCCGCCCAGGTCCCTCCCGGCGCCCCGGTGCTCGCCTGGCAAACCCGCACCCCGCCGGCCGATCTCGCCCGCCTCGCCGCGCAGGGCAGTCCCGTCGGCGAGATCGAGGACGGCATGATCCGCTCCGCAGGCCTCGGCGCCAACTGCGTTCCCCCGCTCTCGATCATCGTCGATCCGCTGGCCCCCCATTTCGATCCCAGCCGCGCCAGCACGCTCGAAACGATCCTCGAGCACGGCGCCATCGGCCCCGATCTCACCGCCCGCGCCGCCGCCCTGCGCCAGCGCCTGGTCACCGCCGGCATCAGCAAATACGCCCAGGCGACCAGCCCCGCGCCTCCGCCGCCCCGCACCCGCCGCCGCGTGCTCGTCACCGGCCAGGTCGAGGACGACCGCGCCGTCCTCCTCGGCGGCGCCGGCTGCACCAACCGCGACCTGCTCGCCCGCGCCCGCGCCGCCGAACCGGACGCCGAACTGGTCTACAAGCCCCACCCCGATGTCGAGGCCGGCCACCGCAAGGGCCACATCCCCGAGGCCGAAGTCCTCGCCCATGCCGACCGCATCGACCGCATGTCCCCCATCGCCACCCTGCTCGGCCAGATCGACGCGATCCACGTCATCTCCTCGCTCGCCGGCTTCGAAGCCCTGCTGCGCGGGGTCGAGGTCGTGACTCACGGCGTCCCGTTCTACGCCGGCTGGGGCCTCACCCGCGATCGCGGCCCGGTCCCCGCCCGCCGCACCCGCCGCCGCACGCTCGACGAACTCGTCGCCGCCGTGCTGATCCTCTACCCGCGCTATCTCGACCCGGTCACCCGCCTGCCCTGCCCGGTCGAAGTCCTGGTCGAACGCATGGCCACCGGCCAGGCCACCGTCACCTCGCCGCTGGTCACCTTGCGCGAATGGCAGGGCAAACTCTCCCGCCTCGCCCGCGCCCGCTGACTACATCGCGGGCAGTGCCTGCGCGGCAAACCCCCAGCCCTTCAAGTCTCGCGCCCGGCGCAAGAGCCGGTCCACATCGCCGATCGAAAACGGATGGGCGTCGGCAAACCCGTCCAGCTCCTCCCAGCCGATCGGCACCGCCACCGGCGCTCCGGCCCGCGCGCGCGCCGAATAAGGCAGTACCGCCGTGCTCCCGCGCTGGTTGCGCAAGTAGTCGATGAATATCTTCCCCGTCCGCTTGGCCTTGGCCAGGCTGGCGGTAAACCGCTCCGGCTCGGCCAAGGCCATCGCCTGGGCAAACCTCCGGGCAAAATCCTTGTGCGCCGCCCAGTCGTGCCCGGTGCTGAGGGGCACGACGACATGCACCCCCTTGCCGCCCGAAAGCATCGCGAAACTCACCAGCCCCAGTTCAGCCAGCCGCGCGCGAATGTCGTGCGCCGCCCGCTTGACCGCCTCGAAATCCACCGTCGGGTCGGGGTCGAGGTCGAACACCATCCGCTCCGGCGCCTCGACCGCGTCGGCCCGGCTGCCCCAGCCATGAAACTCGATCGCCCCCATCTGGACGCAGGCGAGCAGCCCCTCGGCACTGTCGATCCACAGGTAGTCCTCGTGCCCGCCATCCTTCTCGGCAATCGCGACGTGATGCACCTGCGGCCCGAACGTCCCGGCATCGTGCTTCTGGAAAAAGCACTTGGCCCCACGCCCCTGCGGGCAGCGCACCAGGCTCACCGGCCGGTTGGCGGCAAACGGCAGCATCAGCGCCGCCACCGCCGCGTAATAGTCTGCGAGGTCCCCCTTGGTCTCGCCGCTCTCGGGAAAGATCACCCGGTCGCGGCTGGTGATGCGAAACACCGGCTCGGCATCCGGCGCCGCCTCGGCACGTTCCGGCTTCACGTCGCCAGCCGGCTTGTCTGCCCGCAGCCCGATGAAACTCGCATGGCGCACGCTCCCTTCGGCGGTGAATTCGGCAAAGGCCACTTCCGCCACCAGCTCCGGCCTGATCCACACCATCCCCCGCCGCTCCTCGCGCGGCACGTCCGCCACCGGCTTGTCGATCTCCATCCCCTTCATTCGCCCGGCCAGCTCGTCGAGCAATCCGCCCCCGAAGCCGGTGCCGACACGCCCCTTGTAGACCCACGCATCCCCCTCCCGCTGCGCCAGCGCCAGCGAGGAGAACGGCCGCCCCGCCGCGTTCGACTTGCGCCAGCCGATCACCACGAATTCCTGCCGGTTGACGCACTTGACCTTGACCCAGTCATGGCTGCGCTTGCCCGCATAAATCCCGTCGATCCGCTTGGAGATGATGCCTTCCTGCCCGGCCCCGCACATCGCCCTGAACAGCTTCTCGCCGGCGCCGATCACATGCTCGGCCAGATGGATCGGCGGCTCCACCCCTTCGAGCAGGGCCGCCAGCCGCTCCTTGCGCTCGATATTGGGCAGCCGCGCCAGGTCCTCGCCTTCCGCCTCCAGCAGGTCGAAGGCATGAAACGCCAGCGGCGTGGCGTCGGTCTGCGCCCCGTGCCCCCGCTTCAGCACCGCCTGCAGCGCGGAAAAGTCGGGATTGCCGTCGCCGTCAGAGGCGACGATCTCGCCATCGATCAGCACGCCGGGCAGGTCGAGCGCGGCAAAGGCGCGGGCCAGCGGCGCGAACTTCTCCGTCCAGTCCAGCCCGCTGCGGGTAAAGACCCGCACCTCGCCCCCGGCCGCCGCCACCAGCGCCCGATAGCCATCGAACTTGATCTCGTGAAACCAGTGGTTCCCGGCCGGCACCTCATCCACCAGCGTCGCCAGCTGCACCGGCCGAAACCCCGGCAGCGCGACCTTCCTGCGCTTCTGCCCCGGCTTCGCCACTTGCGCATTGCGCGCCGCCGCCGCGTCCATCTCGGCTGCGAAAGCCTTGCCGCGCTTGCCCTTGAGCGAATGCGCCGCCTGCTTGTCCGCCGCGATCTCCGCCATCGCCCGCCCGGTGAGCACGCTGGTCAGCCCGCGCTCCACCAGCCCGTCGCCATCTTGCGCGAATTCGTCCTGCAGCTTGCGCAGCAGCCAGTTCTCCCGCTTCTCCCCCGGCTTGCCGCGCAGCCGGATCAGCAGCCACTCCCCCTTCATCCGCTGCCCATGCAACACGAAGTGAAGGTGCCCCTTGTCGATGTCCTTCGGCGATTTCCCCGCCACCGGCGCCCAGGTGCCGCTGTCCCACAGCATGACCGTGCCGCCGCCATATTCGCCCTCGGGGATCGTCCCCTCGAACTCGGCATAGCTCAGCGGATGGTCCTCGGTCCGCACCGCCAGCCGCTTCTCGTCCGGGTCCGGCGAAGGCCCCCGCGTCACCGCCCAGGACTTGAGCACGCCATCGACTTCCAGCCGGAAATCCCAGTGCAGCCGCGTCGCCGCATGCTTCTGGACGATGAACTGCGCCTCGCCAGCGCCGGCCTTTGCCACCTTGCCCGCCGGCTCGGCCGTCCGGGCGAAGTCCCGCTTCGCGTTGTATTCCGCCAGCGGATCGCGAGCGCGCGCCATCAGCCGGCCCTCCGCGCCCGCCGCTTCGGCTCGCCGCGCCGCGCCGGTCCGCGCCGAGCCCGCGGCTGCTCATCCGGCTCCAGATCCTCGACCCCCGGCCCATGGACCGATTTCTTCAGCGCCGCCATCAGGTCGATGACATTGCCCTTGCCGGCGGTGACCGGCTCCTCGACATCCTCCAGCACCTTGGCACCCTTCGCCGCCGCCTTCTTGTCGATCAGCCGGTGCAGCGCATCGACATAGCGGTCGTGGAACTCCTCGGGCCGGAACGGCGCGGTCTTCTTGTCGATCAGCGTCGTCGCCAGTTCCAGCAGCTCGGCGTCGGGCTTGTGGTCGGGGATCTCGGCAAACGCCGTCCGCGCCTTCTGCACCTCGTCGGCATAGCGCAGCAGTTCCAGCACGATGCCCCGCCCGCACGGCTTCAGCGCCACCAGCTGCTCGCGCCCGCGCACCGAAAGCTGGCCGAGCGCGATCTTGCCGGTCTCCTTCAGCGCCTCGCGCAAAACGACATAAGCCTCCTCGGCCAGGTCGTCTGCCGGCACGACGAAATAGGGCTTCTCGAAATAGAGCACGTCGATGTCGCCATTGCGGACGAACTGGACCAGTTCGAGCGTCCGCCGGCTCTCGACCTTGGCCGCCTCGATCTCGTCGTCCTCCAGCAGCACATACTGCCCGCGCGAAACCTCGTAGCCCTTGATGATCTCGTCGCGATCGACCGGGCCGATGCCCGGCACCACCTTTTCGTAATTGATCGGCTTGCCGCTCGGCTCATGGATCTGGCGAAACGAAATCGCCGCGCCCGACCGCGTCGCCGGATAGACTTCCACCGGGATCGACACCAGCGCCAGCCGGATCTGCCCCTGCCAGTAAGCACGCGCCGCCATCGCCATCTCCTGAACTCGCCAACGCCGAGTCAATGCCCGGCGAGGCGGCTGGTTTCGGGGGAGTGCGGCTCGCGCAAGCCCAGCTTCGCCTCGCCCAAGCCATTCTGACTCGCATCTTGCGAATGCTTCGCGCACATGGGCACGATGAACCTCGCCCCCCCAACCGCTCCTGGCAATGCCCGGCCCGCCCCCGGCAAGGTCTGGCCAACCCCCGGCAAGGTTTGGCTGGTCGGCGCCGGCCCGGGCGATCCCGATCTGCTGACGCTGCGCGCCGCGCGCCTGCTCATGCAGGCCGAGGTCGTCGTCCACGATGGCCTGGTCGATCCCCGCGTGCTGGCCATGGCGCCGCCGTCCGCCCGCCTCGTCTCGGTCGCCAAGCGCCGCTCGCGCCACACCATGGCGCAGGAAGCGATCAACGACCTGCTGGTCGCCGAAGCCCGCGCCGGTCGCCAGGTCATCCGCCTCAAGGGCGGCGATCCGTTCGTCTTCGGCCGCGGCGGTGAGGAACTGGAATCCTGCCTAGCGGCGCAAGTGCCGTGCGAGGTCGTCCCCGGCGTCTCCGCCGCGCTCGGCGCCGCCGCCGCCGCGCAGATTCCGCTGACCCATCGCGCCGCCGCCAGCGCCGTCACCTTCGTCGCCGGCCAGTGCAAGACTCCATTGGGCAAGGGTCTCGCGGAGCAGGACTGGACCGGCCTCGCCGGCCCCGGCCGCACGCTGGTGATCTACATGGGGCTCAACAACGCCGGAGCCATCGCCGCCAAGCTCGCCGCCGACGGCCTCGCCGGCGATACCCCGGTGGCGGTCATCGAGAACGCCTGCCGCCCCGAAATGCGCACCCTGCGCGGCGATCTCGCCGGTCTTGCCGCACTGGTGCACGATTCAGGCGTGACCGGACCGGCCCTGATCGTTATCGGCGCCGTTGCCGCCGGGCATGACATCGGCGCACTGGCAAGCGAACTGTCGCTGGAGAACGTGTTTTGAAGATCCTGACCGGAAATGACCTGCGCAGCGGCGCGGTGGTGTGGTGGGACGGCAGCGGCTGGTCGCTTCACGTCGAACAGGCGGCCGATGTCGGCAGCGATGGCGACGTCATCGCCGCCCGCGAAGTCGCCGCCCGGACCGTCGTCAGCCCTTACGTGATCGATGGCGAAGCCACGTCCGCGGGCGTGCGCCCCGCCCACATCAAGGAACGCATCCGCGCCCTCGGGCCGACCGTCCGCCTCGACCTTTCCCTCAAGCCTGCCGACCCTGCCGCCGGCGACTGGGTGATCTGAACAAAGCATCGCGCAAAAAGTAGGAACCGGTTTTTGCTTTTCGCGATGCGACAACAAAAAAGTGAAGGCATAGCCTGAACATGTATAAGTATGACAGCTACGACCAGCAGATGGTCGACACCCGCGTCGCCGAATTCCGCGACCAGACCCGCCGTCGCCTCGAAGGCCACCTCACGGAGGACCAGTTCCGCCCCCTGCGGCTGATGAACGGCCTCTACCTCCAGCTTCACGCCTACATGCTGCGCGTCGCCGTGCCTTATGGCACGCTGTCGAGCGCCCAGATGCGCATGCTGGGCGACATCGCCGACAAGTACGATCGCGGCTATGGCCATTTCACCACCCGCCAGAACATCCAGTACAACTGGATCAAGCTGGAAGACGCGCCCGATATCCTGGCCGATCTCGCCAGCGTCGAGATGCACGCGATCCAGACCAGCGGCAACTGCATCCGCAACATCAGCTCGGACCAGTACGCCGGCGCCGCCGCCGACGAGCTGGTCGATCCGCGCCCTTATGCCGAACTGCTGCGCCAGTGGTCGAGCTTCCACCCGGAATTCCTGGCGCTGCCGCGCAAGTTCAAGATCGCGGTGATCGCCAGCGAGACCGACCGCGCCGCCATGCTGCTGCACGACATCGGCATCCGCATCGTCCGCAACGATGCCGGCGAGATCGGTGCCGCGTTCTATGTCGGCGGCGGCATGGGCCGCACCCCGATGATCGCCCCGCTGATCCGCGACTTCGTGCCGCTCGACCAGCTGATCACCTATGCCGAAGCCTGCCTGCGCGTCTACAACCGCCACGGCCGGCGCGACAACAAGTACAAGGCGCGCATCAAGATCCTCGTCCACGAGCTGGGCAAGGCGGAATACACCCGCCAGGTCGAGGCGGAATTCGCCCACCTGCTGAGCCAGGACATCGAGCCGCCGCTCGCCGAACTGGCGCGCATCAAGGCCCAGTTCGCCGACCCCGCATACGAGACCGGCCTGGCGGACGAGATCGACCTTGCCAATCCCGCCTTCGCCCGGTGGGTCGCCAGCAACACCCATGCCCACAAGGCGCCCGGCTATGCCATCGCGGTGGTCAGCCTCAAGCCGGTCGGCGGCATCCCCGGCGATGCCTCAGCCGACCAGATCCGCCTGATGGCCGACCTCGCCAGGGACTACAGCTTCGACGAACTGCGCGTCACTCACGCCCAGAACATCGTCTACGCCCACGTCAGGAAGGCAGACCTCTTCGCCCTGTGGCAGAAGCTGGATGCCGCCGGCCTCGCCACCGCCAACCTCGACCAGATCGGCGACATCATCGCCTGCCCCGGCCTCGACTATTGCAGCCTGGCCAATGCCCGCTCGATTCCCGTCGCCCAGAAGATCTCCGAACGCTTCGCGGCCAACGGCAAAGCGGAGGACATCGGCGAGCTCAAGCTCAAGATCTCCGGCTGCATCAATGCCTGCGGCCACCACCACGCCGGCCACATCGGCATCCTCGGCGTGGACCGCAAGGGCACGGAAAACTACCAGCTCCTGCTCGGCGGCTCGGAAGGCGCCGATTGCTCGCTCGGCACGATCACCGGCCCCGGCTTCGGCGAGGACGGCATCGTCGATGCCGTCGAAAAGGCGACCGACGTCTACCTCGCCCGGCGCGAAAGCGGCGAGCGGTTCCTCGATACCTACCGCCGCATCGGCATGCAGCCGTTCAAGGAAGCCATCTATGCCAAGGAGTCCGTCGATGGCTGAAGTCCAGTTCCGCTTTCGCGACGACGAGCCGGTTGCCGATCCCGCCGTCACGGTGGACAGCTTCGCCGCCCAGTCCAACGCCGCCGCCGTGCGGCTCGAACCGGGCGACGATGCCGCGCTGCTGATCCCCCACCTCGAACGCCTGCGCCTGGTCGAAGTCGCCTTCCCGGTGTGGACCGACGGTCGCGGCTATTCCTCTGCCCGCACCCTGCGCGAAGCCGGCTACACCGGCGAACTGCGCGCCGTGGGTGACGTGCTGATCGACCAGCTCGGCCAGATGCGCCGCTGCGGGTTCGACAGTTTCGCGCCCGAGCACGAACTCGACGCCGACGATGCCGCCGCGTCTTTCGCGCGGTGGGACAACGTCTACCAGGCGACTGGCGATGGCCGGAAGCCGATCTGGGCCTTGCGCCACCCGGCGTGAGCCCGCCGATGGACATATCCATGAGCAGCCTTTCCGCCCGCGCGATCGACCGGATCGACACCGGTGCCATCTTTGCCGACGAGGACGCGGTGCGCCTCAACGCGCGGTTCCGCGATGCCGACGCGCAGGCGGTGCTGGCCGGCGTGCTGCTCGAACGCCTGGCGGGCGAGGTCGCCCTGGTCTCGTCGTTCGGCGCGGAAAGCGCAGTCCTGCTGCACATGGTGGCCCAGATCGCGCCTGCCACCCCGGTCCTGTTCCTCGAAACCGGCAAGCACTTCCCCGAGACCCTGGCTTACCGCGACCTCCTGGTCGAACGCCTCGGCCTGACCAACCTGGTCAACCTCGTGCCGGACGCGGCGGTGCTCGGCAAGAAGGACGAAAACGGGCTGCGCTGGTCCTGGGACCCGGACGGCTGCTGCGAGATCCGCAAGGTCATCCCGCTGGCGAATGCGCTGGCCGCCTTCGATGCCTCGATCACCGGGCGCAAGGGCTTCCAGTCGAGGACCCGCGCCGGCCTGCCCCACTTCGAGATCGACCGGACGGACGCCGCCGGTCGCCTCAAGGTCAATCCGCTGGTCGATTGGGACGCCGCCCGCATCGCCGCCTACATGGCCGAGCACGATCTCCCCGCTCACCCGCTGGTCGCCCAGGGCTACCCGTCGATCGGCTGCTCGCCCTGCACCAGCAAGGTCGCCCCGGGCGAGGACCCGCGCGCCGGCCGCTGGCGCGGCTGGGACAAGGTCGAATGCGGGATTCACGTGCCCGGCGCCCCCGCGCCCGATGGCGGCGAGCTCCCGCCGGACTTCGATCCGGTGTTCTGAACCGCCAACTTGCAACCGAATGCGCGGAAATCCGCGTAATTCGCCCTGCGCAGTTGCAAAATATTAAGCACAGGCTGGCAGTTTTCCGGCTCCCACGGAGCCTTTGCACGCATGTCATCGACCAGTCCCATCCATCCTGAGCCGGCCAATCATGTACTGGCCGTTCCGGAACTGGCCGAAGCCCTCGCCGCCGCTCGCACCGCCGAGCTGCGCCTGCGCGAGGCGATGGACGCCTTGCCCCAGGGCATCGTCTTCCTCGACGCGGAAGGCCGCTACATCCTGTGGAATGACCGCTACGCCGAAATCTACGCCGCCTCGGCCGACCTGCTGGAGCCGGGCGTCCGCCTTGCCGACACCTTGCGCGTCGGCATCGAGCGCGGCGATTACCCGGAAGCCCAGGGCCGCGAGGAGGAATGGCTGAGCCAGCGCCTGTCCCTGCTCGACAATCCCGGCGTCCGCCACGAACAGCGCCTCGCCGATGGCCGCATCATCCTGATCGAGGAGCGCAAGACCGCCGACGGCGGCACTATCGGCCTGCGCGTCGACATCACCGACCTGCGCCAGCGTGAGGAATCGCTGCGCATCGTGTTCGAGGCCAATCCCGTCCCGCTGATGCTCTACGATCCGGCGACCGAATGCTTCATTTCCGCCAACGAGGCCGCCTGCGCCCATTTCGGCTTCGATGCCGCCACCTTCGCCGGCCTGCCGCTCGCCGCCCTGTTCGAAGCCGACGAACTGGTCGAGGCCCGCGCAGCACTCGCCGGCGATTGCTCGCGCACCGATCGCTTCTGGCGCCAGCGCGGCGCCGATGGCGCCCGGCTCGATTCGGTGCTGTTCACCCGCCGGCTCGACGTGTTCGACCGCACCGGCACCATCGTCTCGGTGTTCGACGTCACCGAACGCCGCCGGGTCGAGGCGCGCATGGCCTATCTCGCCCGCCACGACGAGCTGACCGGCCTGACCAACCGCGCCCACTGCCGCGAGCACCTCCACGCCCTGCTCAACAACGGCGCCCCCAAGCGCGCCCTGACTTACGCCCTGGTCGATCTCGACCACTTCAAGACCGTCAACGACACTTATGGCCACCAGGTCGGCGACCAGCTGCTGGCCACCGCCGCCGGCCGCATGGCCGAGCTGCTCCCGCGCCATGCCACCCTCAGCCGCATCGGCGGCGACGAATTCGCCATCGTCTTCGGCAAGAGCAGCGACGACCAGGTCGAACTCGTCGGCAAGGCAATCATCGCCGCGATGGCCAAGCCGTTCGTCATCGACGACCACTGCCTGCACATCGGCGCCAGCATCGGCACCGCCAGCGCCCCGCGCGACTGTGCCGACCCCGAAACCCTGATGCGCTACGCCGATCTCGCGCTCTATGCCGCCAAGAGCCACAAGCGCGGCACCATGCGCCGCTTCGACGTGGCGATGGACGCCGCCGCCCAGGCCCGCTCGCGCCTCGAACAGCACTTCCGCGAGGCGGTGCGCAACGGCGATCTCGCCGTCCACTACCAGCCGCTGATCAACCTCGCCAGCGGCGAGACCGAAGGCTACGAGGCGCTGCTGCGCTGGGACCACCCCGAGCACGGCCCGGTCTCGCCCGAAGTCTTCGTGCCGCTGGCCGAGGAAATGGGCCTGATCGACACCGTCGGCCAGTATGTCCTGCAGCGCGCCTGCCGCGAGGCGGTCGGCTGGCCGGAGCATGTCACCCTGTCGGTCAACGTCTCGCCCAACCAGTTCCGCAGCGGCAACCTGCTCAACACCGTGCTGCAGTCGCTGTCGGCCTCCGGCCTGCCCCCGGCCCGGCTGGAACTGGAGATCACCGAAGCCGTGCTGATGGACCGCTCGTCCCGCTCCGGCGACACCATCCGCGCGCTGCGCAACCTCGGCGTCGGCCTGTCGATGGACGATTTCGGCACCGGCTATTCGTCGCTGTCGTATCTGCTGTCCTACCCCTTCACCAAGATCAAGATCGACCGCTCCTTCGTCCTCAGCCTCGGCCACGAGGAAAACTCCCGGGCCGTCGTCCGCGCCGTCGTCAACCTCGGCCAGAGCCTCGGCATGACCGTCACCGCCGAAGGCATCGAGGACGAGCAGGTCTGCGAATACCTGCGCGAGATCGGCTGCCTCCAGGGCCAGGGCTACCTGTTCGGCAAGGCCCAGCCCGGCGGCACCATCACGCCCGCCGGGGACGATCGCGCCGTCGCCTGATCCGCATCTCGACGGACGCCCGGCGGCCCGCTAGACCTCCTGCCGGAAGTTTGGCGGGGGATCGGGCATGGCAGGCGAGTGGCACATCGGCGTCATCGGCGGCTCCGGCCTCGCCGCCGGCATCGGCCTCGAGGACGCGCAGGACATCGCCGTTTCCAGCCCGTTTGGCGAGCCGTCCGGCCCGGTCACCCAGGGCACGCTGGCGGGCCGGCGGTTCACCTTCCTCGCCCGCCACGGCGCCGGCCACGCGATCCCGCCCGGCGCGATCGACTATCGCGCCAACATCGACGTGCTGAAGCGCTGCGGCGTCACCGATGTCGTCGCGCTGTCCGCCATCGGCTCCCTGCGCGAGGAAATGGCCCCCGGCCACTTCGTCGCCGTCGACCAGTTCATCGATCGCACCCATGGCCGCGCCAGCTCGTTCTTCGGCCCCGGCCTGGTCGCCCACGTCAGCCTCGCCGATCCCGTCTGCCCGCGCCTGTCCGCCCTGCTCGCCGATGCCGCCGAGGCCGCTGGCGGCCAGGTCCACCGCGCCGGCTGCTACCTCGCGATGGAAGGCCCGCAGTTCTCCACCCGCGCCGAAAGCCGCATGTACCGCCAGTGGGGCGCCGACGTCATCGGCATGACCGCGATGCCCGAGGCCCGCCTCGCCCGCGAGGCCGAACTGCCCTACGCGATCCTCGCCATGGTCACCGATTACGACGCCTGGCGCGAATCCGAGGCGGGGGTGGAAGCGGCCGAAGTCTTCGCCGTCATGGCCCGCAATGCCGAGACCGCCCGGGCCGCGGTGCGCAAGCTGGCCGAATCACTGCCCGCCGAACGCCCCCCCAGCCCGATCGACACCGCGCTCGAACACGCGCTCGCCACCCCGCCGTCCGCCCGCGACACCTGGCTCGTCGCCCGGCTCGATGCGGTGGCCGGCCGGGTCCTGAACTGACTTCGAACGGTCAATTGCCGGCAAACGTCGTCCGGTGCTCGGTCACGCCATAGCCCGCCTCCGCCGGAATCCGCATGACCGCGCCGCCATCGGCCAGTGTCTCGCGCACCGGCATCACCGGCATGATCGTGCGCCCCCGCGCATCGGCCATGGCAGTGCCGCTGTCCGTGCTGCGCGACAGCAGCAGCAGGTTCATCCGGGTCGGCAGGATCAGGTCCTTGTGCTCCAGCCCCGCGCGCTCCAGCAGTTCCGCCGGCTCGACCCATTCGTGCGCCACCGCCTCCATGCCATCGGTCGCTGCCTCCTGCCCTTCCGGCATCCGGGCCAGGAAAAACCGCGTGTCGAACCGCCTCGGCGCGAATTCGGGCGTGATCCAATGGCCGAACAGCACCAGGTCATCGAGCCACAACCGGCCACCGCTCCGCCGCACGACCTCCGGAAAGTCGCCGCCCGGCGCCGCCGCCGTCACCGGCGTCCCGCTCTCGTCGCGCGCCAGCAGCACGCCCGTCTCCTCGAACGTCTCGCGAAACGCCGCCACCCGATACCCGCGCTCCTCGGCCGAATAGCGCTCCGCGCCGACCAGCAGCGGCAGCCAGTCCGCCGAACCGTCCCCGGGGTCCACCTTGCCGCCGGGAAACACCAGCGCCGAGGCGAAGACCTGGGCATGATGCCGCCGGATCATCAGCACCTGCAACGGCTCGTCGCGCAACAGCAGGATCGTTGCCGAAGGCTGGGGTGTCACCGGCACGGGCGTCTCGGTCATCTGGTCCTCGTCAAGTGACGGCAGGGTCGCCATCGCCATCCGCCATACCGGCTCGGCGCCCCATTGCTACCCCGTTGTCGTTCCGCCGCAGCCGTGGCATGGATTGGCCATCGCGCACTACACAAGCACCGGCCGCGCCATGAATGCCGATGCGGAGGGGATCGAGATGAAGCAGTGGGATTACATCATCGTCGGCGCCGGCTCGGCCGGTTGCGTCCTTGCCGATCGCCTCTCCGCCGATCCCGCCAACCAGGTCCTGCTGCTCGAAGCCGGCCCGGTGGACAAGCATCCCCTGCTCCACATGCCCCGCGCCGCCGGCAAGTTCATGGGCGACGAGCAGCACACCTGGACCTTCCCCACCGAAGCGCATGACGGCATCCCGGCCGAAACCTGGTTTCGCGGCAAAGTGCTCGGCGGCTCCTCCTCGGTCAACGGCATGATGTATTTCCGCGGCCAGCCGCAGGATTACGACACCTGGGAATCGCTCGGCGCGCGCGGCTGGGGCTGGTCGGAAATGAGCAAGGCGTTCCGCGCCATTGAGGACCACGAACTGGGCGACGATGGCGTGCGCGGCGTCGGCGGCCCGCTGCCGATCACCGTCGATCGCATGCGCAGCCCGTTCACCGAAGCCTTCATCAAGGCCGGCGAGCAGATGGGCATTCCCCGGGTGGAGGACATCAACCGGCCGGAACAGGAAGGCATCGGCTATGCCACCCGCACCATCGCGCGCGGCCGCCGGCAGAGCACCGCCCAGACCTTCCTCGCCCGCGCGAAATCCCGCCCCAACCTGACCGTCATCACCGGCTTCCTGGTGGACAAGGTCCTGTTCGACGGCGCCCGCGCCACCGCCGTCACCGGCACCGGCCCCGGCAAGCAGCCCGAGACCCACCATGCCGCCGGCGAGATCATCCTGTCCGCCGGCACGCTGCTGTCGCCGGCGATCCTCCAGCGCTCCGGCATCGGCGATGGCGAACACCTCGCCTCGCTCGGCATTCCCGTCGTCGCCCACAGCCCCGGCGTCGGCCGGCACCTGCTCGAACATCGCCTGCTCGGCATGTATTTCGAGCTGACCGTACCGCACAGCCACAACCCGCATTTGCGCGGCCTGCGCGCCATCGCCAACGGCATGCGCTGGTTCCTCACGCACAGCGGGCCGATGGCCTCGGGCTATGGCAGCGTCGGCGCCTTCGTTCGCGTCCTGCCCGACGCGCAGACGCCCGATGTCGAGATCCTGCTGTCCGAAGTCGTCGGCATCACCGATCCCGAGGGCGGCATCGGGGTGGACAGCAAGCACTCGGTCACCGTGTTCGGCTATCCGCTGCGTTCCCGCAGCGAAGGCTGGCTCGCCATCACCACCACCGATCCCGCCGCCTCGCCCCGCATCCAGGCCGCCTACCTGACCGATCCCTACGATCGCGAGATCACCGTCGCCATGCACCGCTACCTGCGCCGCTTCATGCAGCAGCCGGCGCTCGCCCCGATGATCCTCGAGGAACGCGAACCCAGCCGCTCGCTGCAGAGCGACGAGGAGATCATCGAAGGCTACCGCAGCCAGGGCCTGCCCGGCTTCCACGCCTGCGGCACCGCCCGCATGGGCGATTTCCCCGATGCCGTGCTCGATGAAAAGCTCCGCGTGCGCGGCGTCGCCGGCCTGCGCGTGGTCGATGGCTCGATCATGCCGACCATGGTTTCGTGCAACACCAACGGCCCGATCATGGCCTCGGCCTGGCACGCCGGGGGCCTGATCCTGGAAGGCCGCAACCGCTTCGCTTCGGCGCCACTGTAAGCTTTTCCGACAGGGAATGCGCCGAACTGCGGAACGCGGCCGCCGTTTCGTCGTTGGTAGAGTGTAGCCTAAGCGACACATCATGACCGTCCGCGCGATGGCAAACTTCGCCCGACGGCCCCCGGAGAGAGGCCATGTCAACCTGCACGATACCCACCGGCGGCGCGGACCTGCGCCCCCGGACGCAAGACCCGCGCGCCCTGATGACCGGCATGGTCAATGCCAGCCTGCTCGCCATTCCCCTCTGGCTGCTGATCCTGCGCGTTCTCGGAATCGTCTGAAATCCCCGCGTTTGGCGCGGGTCCGGCTTGACCGGTCCGGCCTGGCCCAATACCCCGCCAGGCCATGCACGACCTCAGGCTGATCCGCGAAAACCCGCAGGCGTTCGACGCCGCCCTCGCCCGGCGCGGCCTCGCGCCCCTGTCCGCCGAAATCCTCGCGGCGGACAGCGCCTCGCGCACGCTGCAGACCCGCGCCCAGGAACAGCTCGCCCGCCGCAACGAGGCGTCGAAAGCCATCGGCGCCGCCAAGGCGAAAAAGGACGAGGCTGCCGCCACCGCGCTGATGGCCGAAGTCGCCGCGCTCAAGGAAGAGCTTCCCGCCCTCGAAGCCGCCCAGGCCGAGGCCGCCGCCACGCTCGAAGCCCTGCTCGCCGCCATCCCCAACCTCCCCGCCGCCGATGTCCCGCAAGGCACCGGCGAGGAAGACAACGCCGAGCAATCCCGCTGGGGCACCCCGCGTCCGGCCGAAGGCGCGCGCGATCACGTCGATCTCGGCGCCCCCCTCGGCCTCGATTTCGAAAGCGCCCAGAAAGTCTCCGGCGCCCGCTTCGCCTACTTGCGCGGCCCGCTGGCGCGGCTCAACCGCGCTCTGGCCCAGTTCATGCTGGACACCCACACCACCCGATTCGGCTACCAGGAGGTCGCCCCGCCGGTCATGGTCCGGGACGAGGCGCTCTACGGCACCGCCCAGCTCCCCAAGTTCGCCGAGGACCTGTTCCGCACCACCGACGGCCGCTGGCTGATCCCCACCGCCGAAGTCAGCCTGACCAACCTGGTGCGCGAATCCATCCTCACCGAAGCCGAACTGCCCCTTCGCTTCACCGCGCTGACCCCATGCTTCCGCTCGGAAGCCGGCGCCGCCGGCAAGGACACCCGCGGCCTGATCCGCCAGCACCAGTTCGACAAGGTCGAGCTCGTCTCGATCACCACGCCCGAACAGTCGGAAGCCGAACACGAACGGATGACCGGCGCCGCCGAACACATCCTCCAGGCCCTCGAACTCCCCTACCGCAGGATGCTGCTCTGCACCGGCGACATGGGCTTCTCGGCACGCAAGACCTTCGACCTCGAAGTCTGGCTCCCCGGCCAGGCGAAATACCGCGAGATCAGCTCCTGCTCCAACTGCGGCGATTTCCAGGCCCGCCGCATGGCCGCCCGCTTCCGCCCGACCGGCGACCAGAAAGGCACCCGTTTCGCCCACACCTTGAATGGCTCCGGCCTCGCCGTCGGCCGCACCCTGGTCGCGGTCATCGAGAACTGGCAGAATGCCGATGGTTCCGTCACCGTGCCACCGCCCTTGCGCCCCTACATGGGCGGTCTCGAATCACTGGAGCCGACCCGCTGATGCGCATTCTCCTGACCAACGACGACGGCATCCACGCCCGTGGCCTCACCGTCCTCGAAGCCATCGCCCGCCAGCTCTCGGACGACATCTGGATCTGCGCCCCGGCCGAGGAACAGTCCGGCGCCGGCCACTCGCTAACCTTGACCCGCCCGGTCCGCCTGCGCCGGCATGACGACCGCCGCTTCTCCGTCACCGGCACGCCGACCGATGCCGTCACCATGGCGCTGCGCAAGCTGCTCCCCGCCCCGCCCGACCTGATCCTCTCCGGCGTCAATCGCGGCGCCAACCTGGGGGACGACGTGACCTATTCCGGCACCGTCTCCGCCGCGCTCGAAGGCGCGCTCGCCGGCGTCCGCTCGATCGCGCTCAGCCAGTGCTACGCCAAGGAAGGCATGGCCGAAGCCGTCCCGTTCGATGCCGCCGAACACTGGGGCGTAAAAGTACTGAGGCCACTGCTCGATGCCCCCTTTGCACCGCGCACTCTGGTCAATATAAACTTCCCTGCCATAACGGCCGACGCGGTAGGGGGCATTCGCGTAGTGAGACAGGGCTTTCATGATTATGCGCGCGGCTCCCTGGTCGAGGGGACGGACCCGCGCGGCTACCATTACTACTGGTTCGGCCTCCACGGCATCGAACACACCCCGGGCCACGAGACCGACCTGGAGGCGATCGCCGACGGCTTCATCAGCGTCACCCCGCTGCAAATCGATTTCACGCACGAGGCCTCGCTCGCCGGCCTCGCCGCCCGGTTCCCGGCATGATCCGCCGGCTGGCTTTCGCCACGCTGGCCCTCGCCCTGGCGCCCCCGGCCCACGCCGCCCCGAAGCACGAGAAAGCGGAAGCCGCCAGCCCGAAGCCGAAGCCCGGGCCGAAAAAGCCCGCCCCGGCTGACGATGCCGCCCCCGCCCCCGAAGACGAGCTGGTCCACATCGTCAAGCCCGGCGAAACCCTGGGCGGCATCGCCCAGCGCGCGAAAGTCCCCCGCGTCCTCATCGCCGAAGCCAACGGCCTCGCCGAGCCGTACAGCGTGCGCACCGGCCAGAAGCTCAAGATCCCCCGCACCCGCCACCACGCCGTGGCCGAGGGCGAGACCGGCTTCGACATCGCCTATCGCTACGGCGTCCCGTTCAGCGCCATCGCCGTCGCCAACGGACTTTCGCCCAAGGCGGTGATCAAGCCCGGCCAGGACCTGCTGATCCCGACCATCCTCTCCACCCCGTCACCCGCACCGTCCGCCAGCCCGACCGACGAGCCCAAGGCCAAGGCGAGCATCCCCGATTTCGCCTGGCCGCTCACCGGCAAGGTCCGCCGCGGCTTCACCGGCCGCGACCAGCGCAACTACCACGACGGCATCGACATCGCCGCCGAGCCGGACACCGCCGTCCGCGCCGCCGCCAATGGCACCGTCATCTTCGCCGGCAAGGAGCCGAAGAGCTTCGGCAACCTCGTCGTCGTCCAGCACGGCGAAGACTGGCAATCGGCCTACGGCTTCCTCGGCAAGATCACCGTCGCCAAGGGCGAAGCGGTCCGCCGCAAGGAACGCATCGGCCTCGTCGGCCGCACCGGCAAGGCCACGCGCGACGAACTCCACTTCGAGATCCGCAAGGCCAACAAGCCGGTCGATCCGCTCGACAATCTGCCCAAGGCCCCCTGATCTCCCCCGAACCGGGGATACCGCCCCGCCCCCGTCTGGGCCAGACCCTCTTGCGACCCGAAGAGCCGCGCAAGAACGCGCGGCTTCACCTATAGCCCGGAGCCGCCGCACCACGGCGCCTCCGGGCCTTTTTACGCCAGCACCCGGAACACCGTCCCCATCGCCAGGTAGGCCACCATCCAGCCCAGGGCGTCGCGCGCGATCGCCCGGTGCGAAACCCCGCCGCGCATCCCCGTCAGCCACACCGCCGGGATGACGAAGGCGCCCGCCAGCCCGCCCGACTGCATCCAGTAAAGCCAGGGCTTGACCGCCAGCTTCGCCGGCCCGATCCGTGCCAGCGCATGGCCCAGCATCGCCGCGGCAATCGCCATGACGATGAAACTCGCCCATGGCCCCGCCGCCCCCAGCCGCACGGCGCTGCCGGCGTTCTCGCGCCCCCGTGCCCCCGGCCCGCCCGGCAGCCGGTGCCACGCCGCGACGATCGCCGCCGCCACGATCGCCGCCACCGCGACCGCCACCCAGTTCACCGCACCCATCCGCGCCTCCAGACCGAAACCGCCCGAGAGTAGCGCCAGAACCGCATAAGGTGTAGGGGCCGCCGCCATGCCCCCATCCGAATCCCCCACCCGCATCCCGGAGTCGCCGCGCGTCGGCATGGTCAGCCTCGGCTGCCCCAAGGCGCTGGTCGATTCCGAACGGATTCTCACCAAACTGCGCGCCGACGGCTACGCGATGAGCGCCGATTATGCCGGCGCCGATGTCGTCCTGGTCAACACCTGCGGCTTCCTCGATTCCGCCAAGGAGGAAAGCCTCGCCGCGATCGGCGAAGCCATTGCCGAAAACGGCCGGGTCATCGTCACCGGCTGCATGGGCAACGAGGCCGAGGCGATCCGCGCCCGCTTCCCCGCGGTCCTCGCGGTCACCGGCGCCCATCAATACGAAGCCGTGGTCGAAGCCGTCCACGCCGCCGCCCCGCCCTCGCGCGGGCCGTTTGTCGATCTCGTCCCCGGGATGGACGAAGCCGGCATCAAGCTGACCCCCCGCCACTACAGCTACCTGAAGATTTCCGAAGGCTGCAACCACGCCTGCGCCTTCTGCATCATCCCGCAATTGCGCGGCCCGCTGGCCAGCCGCCGGATCGACGCCGTCCTGCGCGAAGCAGAAAAGCTGGTCGCCGCCGGCACCCGCGAACTCCTCGTCATCAGCCAGGACACCTCCGCCTATGGCCTGGATCTCGGCCACGCCGAATATCCGTGGAAAGGCCGCCCGGTCCGCACCCACATGACCGATCTCGCCCGCGAACTCGGCCAGTTGCGCACACCCGAAGGCACGCCGCCCTGGGTCCGCCTCCACTACGTCTACCCCTACCCCCACGTCGAAGCGGTGATCCCGCTGATGGCCGAAGGCCTGCTCACCCCTTATCTCGACATCCCCTTCCAGCACGCCAGCCCCAATGTCCTGCGCGCGATGAAGCGCCCGGCCAACGAAGCCAAAGTGCTCGAACGCCTGAAAACCTGGCGCAGCATCTGCCCGGATCTCGCCATCCGCTCCAGCTTCGTCGTCGGCTTCCCCGGCGAGACCGAGGCCGATTTCCAGTACCTGCTCGACTGGCTGGACGAAGCCCAGCTCGATCGCGTCGGCGCCTTCCGCTTCGAACCCGTCGAAGGCGCCCCGGCCAATGCGCTCCCCGATCCGGTCCCCGAAGCGGTCAAGGAAGAACGCTACGCCCGCCTGATGGCCAGGACCGAGGCGATCAGCGCCGCCCGCCTGCAGACGAAGGTCGGCCGGACGATTCCCGTCATCATCGACGAAGTCGGCGAACCCGACGAAGACGGCGACATCGGCGCCACCGGCCGCAGCCAGGCCGATGCCCCCGAGATCGACGGCCAGGTCTTCCTCCGCGACGCCCCGGCGAATCTCGTCCCGGGCGCGATCGTCATGGCCCGAATCGAGGATGCCGACGCCCACGACCTCTACGGCGCGATCCAGCCCCGCTGATTGGCGGAAAAACGCGTGAATGAATACGTATCGATTGCATCGCCCAAGGCCGCTAACATCCCTGTAAGTGCATAGGACGCAACGGTTTCCCCAGCGTAAACCATTTACAATTGCAAATTTTGCAACCATCGTTCATTTTTTCGCACTTGCAGCAATGTGCGGATTCGGGCTTAAGGAACAGGCCTTTCAGGCATCCTCTCCCAAACTTTCTAGGGCCGGTCGCAAGACCGGCCCTTTCTTTTTGCTCGATATCACAGTGGGCGCCCCTCGCCCGGCGATGGAAACATGCCAGGTTGTGCATTTGCGAACAGTGGCGCTGATATCGGCTGCGCGGTACGCAATCGGCGAACTACGCCGCGCTACAACCAGCCCATCGCCTTGAACCGCCAGAACAGTCCGCCGCAGATCGTCGCCATCAGCCCGACCGCGAAGTAATAGCCATTGTGCCAATGCAGCTCGGGCATGAACTCGAAGTTCATCCCGTAAATCCCGGCAATCGCCGTCGGCACCGCGAGAATCGCCGCCCAGGCGGCCAGTTGCCGGGTCATCTCGCCCTGCCGGTGCTGCTCCAGCAGCGAAGCCGTCTCGACCACGCTCGCCAGCGTTTCCTTCAATCCGACGACCGCGGTCAATGCCCGCCGCACATGGTCGAGCACATCGCGAAACCACACCCGCGCGGAAGGGTCGATCGCCGGCAGGTCCACCGTCGCCAGCTTCTCGCAGACCTCCTCCATCGGCCCGATGATCCGCTGGAACCGCCGCAGCCGCCGCCGCAGCCGGAAGATCCGCCGGATCGTCGAAGGCTGGGGGAACACCTCGACGGCATCCTCCTCGATCTTCAACACCGCCTCCTCCAGCCGGTCGATGATCGGCCGATAGCCGTCGACGACGAAGTCGAGGATCGCATGGGCGACGAAATCCGCCCCCTCCGCCAGCCGCAGCGGATCGGACTCCAGCCGCGCCCGCAGATCGACATGGTGCCGCACCGAACCATGCCGCACGCTGATCAGGAAATCCGCCCCCAGGAACAGCGCGGTCTGGCCATAGCCGATGTTGTCCCCCTCCTTGAACGCCGCCGTCCGCGCGGCGATGAACAGCTGCCGGCCATAGATGTCGGTCTTCGGCATCTGCTCGGGGTTCAGCGCATCCTCCACCGCCAGCGGATGCAGCCCGAACTGCCGCGCCAGCAAGGCCATCTCCTCGCCGCTCGGCTCGCACACCCCGACCCAGTCGAAACTCCCCGGCGCCAACGGCGCGCGCGCCCCACCATCGATGACCAATGGCACCGGATCGGCAATTCCGGCAGTGTAGCGGCGGGCGGCGATGATCGGCATGGCCGGGTCTGTGCCAAACCCGCGCGGGACTGGCAACACAGGGGGAGGAACAGGAAAGCCGGAAATGCAAGTCTCGGCGTTCGTCCTTCCGTTTCGCCTTCCCTCTGACCAACAAGCCCGATTCCACCCCGCCCCGAAATGGTCTAGACCCTGTCCATGCCCGAATCCCGCACCTGGACCGCCGCCCTCGTCGTCATCGGTGACGAGATCCTGTCCGGCCGCACGCGCGACAAGAACATCGCCCAGGTCGCCGCCTGGCTCGGCCTCCAGGGCATCCGCCTGCGCGAGGTCCGCGTCGTCGCCGACGACACCCGGGCGATCGTCGATGCGGTCAACCACCTGCGCACGGTCAACGACTATCTGTTCACCACCGGCGGCATCGGCCCGACCCATGACGACATCACCGTGGACGCCATCGCCGAGGCGCTCGGCGTCCCGGTCGTCATCCATCCCGAGGCCCGCGCCGTGCTCGAACAGCATTACGAAACGCGCGGCGGCCTCAACGAGGCCCGCCTGCGCATGGCCCGCGTGCCCGAAGGCGCCAGCCTGATCCCCAACCGCTATTCCGGCGCGCCCGGCATCCGCCACGGCAACATGTTCATCATGGCCGGTGTCCCGACGATCACCGCCGGCATGCTCGACGCGCTGTCCGGCACGCTCGAAGGCGGCGCGATCCTGCTCAGCGAGACGCTCGGCTGCTGGATCCAGGAAAGCGAAGTGGCCGATCTCCTGCGCGAGACCGAAAAGGCCCATGCCGCCTGCGTCATCGGCTCCTACCCGTTCTGGCGCGAAGGCCGGGGCGGCGCCAACTTCGTCATCCGCTCGACCGATGCCGAAGCCCTCGCCACCTGCACCCGCGCCCTGGCCGAGGCCCTCACCGCGATGGGCCGCCCACCCGTCGCGGGCGGCATTTGAGCCTGCTTCCCGCCTTGGCGCTGATCGGGGCGCGGGCCGACATTGTGGCAGGCACCCCACCGGCCCACCTGCCGCAGGCCCCGCTGTCCAGCTTCGAACAGGCCTTGTCCGCCCAGCCCAGCGCCACCCGAGCGCTCGCCGCCTGGTGCCAGGCCCGCTTCATCAATTGGCCCAACCCGCCGGACATCGCCGCCAGCATGGTTCCCGGCCCGGCCATGCCGCTGCCCGCCAACGGCCGCCGCCTGCTCGGCATCGAGCCGCAGGAACCGCTCGGCTTCCGCCACGTCCGCCTCACCTGCGGCGAAACCGTCCTGTCCGAAGCCTACAACTGGTATGTCCCCGCCCGCCTGACGCCCGAGATGAACCGCCTGCTGGAGACCACCCGTACCCCGTTCGGCAAAGTCGCCGCGCCCCTCGCCTTCACCCGCACCCCGCTCGCCAGCCGTCGCGGCCCGGCACGGGGATGCCCGCCCGGCACCATCCTCGCCAATCGCGCCCTGCTGCGCCTGCCCGATGGCCGCGGCCTCGCCCTGGTTCTGGAATGCTACACCCGCGCCAATATCGAGCCGCTCAATTTCCTCCCGACCCGAACCCCCGACATTGCGCCCCCGGCCTCCGCTCCCTAACTTGAGCGCGATGACTGCCATCCCTTCCGACCCCTCGCTCGCCGGCCGCCTGCTGCTCGCACTCCCCGGCATGCCGGACCCGCGCTTCGCCCGCTCGGTGATCGCCATGGTCGTGCACGAGGAATCCGGCGCGCTCGGCATCGGCATCGGCCGCCACGCCGACGGCATCACCCTCCACCAGCTGCTCGCCGATCTCGAGATCGAACCCGGCGAAACCCCCGATTCCCCTGTCCTGCTCGGCGGCCCGGTCGAAACCCAGCGCGGCTTCGTGCTCCACACGGCAGACTGGTCCTGCGAAGGCACGCTGTCCGCCGGCCCGCTCGGCGCGCTCACCACCTCGATCGACGTGCTGCGCGCCATCGCCGCCGGCACCGGCCCCAGCCGCTACCTGGTCGCGCTCGGCTATGCCGGCTGGGGCGCCGGCCAGCTCGATGCCGAAATGCAGCGCCACGGCTGGCACGCCGCCACCGGCCGCCCCGAAGTCCTGTTCGAAACCCCCGCCGAAACCCGCTGGGCCGCCGCCTGGCGCGCCGAAGGCGTCGATCCCGCGCTCCTGTCAGAAACCAGCGGCCACGCCTGACTCCCACCCCCGCTCCTCCCGAGCCCCGCTCCTCCCGAGCGAAGTCGAGGGACTACTCCGAGCGCCAGCGAGGGCAGATCTGGAGCGCGAAAGGCGGACGCCAGTCAGATCTCTTGGCGCAGCCCGGCATCAGCCAAATCCCCACACACCCTAAAATACGCTCTGCGTTAGCACCAGCCGCACCCCCGCCACCACCGCATTCCGCACTCCACCGAACCCGCCGGGATTGACCACCCACTGCACGTCCGGCTGCACCGTCAGCCAGCAGGTCAGCTTGTGCTGGAACGTCCATTCGAACGCCGTCTCGGCACCCGCGCCCGGCCCGGCCCGCCCGTTCATCCGCGCATGTGCCACGGCAAAGCCGATCGCATCCTCAGGAAACGCCCGCAGCATCCCGGAAGCCACCAGCCCCCCGCCGATATAGCTCCTGACCGCATCCGTCGCCGCATCGCCGATCCCCGCCCGCACCCAGCCCTGCACCTGCAGGCCATTGTCGCGCCTGATCAGGTTCGGCTCGATGGTGACGAACCCGCCCGAAGCCCCGCGCCGGTCGCCCGAACCATCGAGCGCCGGCAGGGTCGAGGTGAAATGCCACCCGCCCACCGCGATCCGCCCCCAGTCCTTCGTCCAGTCCGCCTCGCCGATCGCCAGCACGCCGATCTCCCGGCTGAAGGCGAAGCTCGGCTGGCCCGCGTCGTTCGGATCCCCCGGCCGCCCGTTGAACACGCCGCCGCGCAGCTTCCACCCGGCATCGGCATCGAACAGCGCCGCGACCACGCCCAGCGTCGTGTCCGGCGTCGCCCCCGAACCATCGAGCCCTGCCCCGGAAAGCTCCGGCCCGGTCCCGTGCGAGGAATGCACGAAGATTGCCCCGACGTTCTGCTCGTCGAAATCGGCATTCGAATCGATGATCCCGAGCTTCAGCGAAGCCCGCGATCCGCTCGCCTGCACCCAGGCATTGGTCACCCTCAGCGTGTCGGGAAACTCGTTGCTCGAAACCCCCTGCACATCGCCGACCAGCGCCGAAACCGACTTGCCGGCAATCCCGGTCAGGTTCAACTCGCCGGAAAGCCAGCCAATCCCGCCGCTCGCCCCGTCATAGTCGAGCACGAGATCGCCCCGGGCCACGACCCGCGCGCCCCCCGCCACCCCGCCGGTCACCCCGAGCCCGTCCACCAGCGCCGATGCGTCGAGCGACAGCGGCCGGACCGGCCGGTCATCCGCCAGCGCCACACCCGGCACCGCCAGCAGCCCCGCCGCCGCCAAGAGGCGCGCCATCGCCTGTCCCAGCCTGCGACACCGCCCGCCGCGAACCGCCTTGCCGCGCCCAGGCCGCGCGCGTACGCTCCGGGCCATGTCCAGAAGCCTGCTCTCGTGCATCGCGCTGCTATCCATGGCAACGGCCACCCCGGTTCTCGCCGCAGTGCCCCTGGAATCGCCCTGTGGCAAGCCGCTCACCGGCCAGTTCGCCCAGGCCGCCGCCGCCCTGCGCGAACGGCTCGCCGCGCCCGATGAGGCCGATCGCCTCCACGCCGCGCTCGCCCGTCTGGCCCGCCTGCATGACACCGCGATGACCACCCGCCGCATCCAGGGCGGCGTGCTCTCCGCCGGCCAGCGCGAACGCCTGTCGCACCGCATCGCCGCCGCCACGCTCTTGCGCTAAGATCACCGTCGTTACTCCCTGCCCTGTGCCCCGACGATAGCACCGGCAGCCTGCGCACCGGCTTAGCCGCGCGCCCGCAAACCTCCGTAACCCTTGCATGAAATGCTTTGCAGTCCGGTAACCCGCGACCGCAACGAAAAAGGCCGGAGGTTTCCCCCCGGCCCCATTCGTTCTTGCGAGTGATCCCGGCTCAGCCGCCGTGCACTTGCGCCACGTCGATCTTGATGCCCGGCCCCATCGAGCTCGAAAGCCCGACCTTGCGGACATACTTGCCCTTGGCACCCGCCGGCTTCGCCTTGACGATCGCATCGACGAACGCGTCGAAGTTGGCCCGCAGCGCCTCGTTCGAGAACGACAGCTTGCCCAGCCCGCCATGGATGATGCCCGCCTTCTCGACGCGGAACTCGATCTGGCCGCTCTTCGCCGCCTTGACCGCATCGGCCACGTTCGGCGTCACCGTGCCCAGCTTCGGGTTCGGCATCAGGCCCTTCGGCCCCAGCACCTTGCCCAGCCGGCCGACGATGCCCATCATGTCCGGCGTGGCGATCACGCGGCCATAGTCGAGGTTGCCGGCCTGCATGTCTTCCAGCAGGTCCTCGGCGCCCACCTTGTCGGCGCCGGCGGCCAGCGCCGCCTCGGCCTTGTCGCCACGGGCGAACACCGCGACCTTGACGTCCTTGCCGGTGCCCGAAGGCAGCACGACCATGCCACGGACCATCTGGTCGGCATGGCGCGGGTCGACGCCCAGGTTCAGCGAGACTTCCAGCGTCTCGTCGAACTTGGCGCTCTTGAGGTCCTTGAGCAGCTGGATCGCCTCGTCGATGCCATGCAGCGTCTGGTTGTCACCGAGCTTCTCGACCAGCGACTTCTGCTTCTTGGTAATCTTCGCCATGGTCTCAGCCCTCCACCACGGTCAGGCCCATCGCGCGGGCGGAACCTTCGATGATCTTCGTCGCCGCATCGATGTCGTTGGCGTTGAGATCCTTCATCTTGATCTGGGCGACTTCGGCCAGCTGCGAACGCTTGATCGTTCCCGCCGAAACCTTGCCCGGCTCCTTCGAGCCCGACTTCAGCTTGATCGCCTGCTTGATCAGGAAGGTCGCCGGCGGGGTCTTAGTGACGAAAGTGAACGACTTGTCCGCATAGACGGTGATGATCGTCGGCAGCGGCGTGCCCTTGTCGATCTCCTGGGTCTGGGCGTTGAACGCCTTGCAGAACTCCATGATGTTGACACCGCGCTGACCCAGCGCCGGGCCGATCGGCGGCGCCGGCTTGGCTTCGCCCGCCGCCACCTGCAACTTGATGTAACCGGTAATCTTCTTGGCCACGATGGCCTCCTTTCATCCTGTCGACCGGGCAAGCCCCGCCTCAGATCAAGCGGTCAGACAGCAGCCCGAAAGCCACCTCCCGCACGGCTTCCCGGACTCGCCCCATGCAGGGAAAGCCGGAAAGTCCGCGCCAGTAGCGGATTCTCGCGGATTTGCAAGCGGGAAGGGAGCAGGAAGCAGTCCGTGAACAGCCTGACCTTCGTCACCCTGAACGTGTTTCAGGGTCCATCCATCAGCCTGCCCGGAGCAGGCAGGACACACCATCGCCGCGCTGAAGGAATCCGCCCGAATCCACTGTCCCAGGTCGCCGTGCCCTTCTTGCCGCCTCAGCGCCTCCCGAATCCGTTGCTGGTCGGGATCGGCAAGCGATACTGACGCGGGTATGGGTATGGTAAAACCCCCGGCCTCCCCCTTCTTCCTGCCACGGCAAAATCTGCTAGCATCTGCAGCATAATAGCCTCGGAGCGCCCCAAGCCATCCCCAGACGCCACCTCATCGCGCCGTTCGCCATCGCCGCCGCCCTCCTGCTCGCGCTGGCAGTCCGCATCGCCCAGGCCCAAAGCTCGCTGGTGTTCGACGAACTGGCCTCGCTCTATTTCGCCGATTACCCGTTCCGCGATCTCTGGGGTCACTGGATCGAGCGCGAGACCAACCCGCCCCTATTCTATTCGCTGCTCAGGCTGTGGCGTGCGCTGGTCCCCGAATCCGCCGGCTGGCTCCGCGCCCTGCCCATCGCCTTGTCTCTCACCCACCTGGCGCTTGCCGGCCACATCGCCGGCCGGAAGTGGCAATGGCCAGCCGCAGCCGCCGCGATCCTCGTGCTCGCGCTCTCCCCCTCGGATGTCTACCAGTCCGCCTACCTGCGGGGCTACGGGCTCGCCCGCCTCGCCATCGCCGTGGCATTTCTCGGCCTGCTCCGGGCGCGCGAGGGCAAGCATTTGCTTCCCGCATCGCGAAACGCCAAAATCCGGTTCCCACTTATGGCGCGATGCTCGGGAGGCTGGCCGCTGTTCGTCGCGGGGTCCGTCATCGCCATCTACAGCCACACCACGATGCTGCTCTGGCCCCCGGTCGCGGCCCTCGCCCTCCTGCTCGATGCCCTGATCCGCCGCGAACCCCTGCGCCCGCTGCTGCGCCCGCTGGTCCTGAGCGGCCTCGCAATCCTCGCGCTCTCCACCTGGGAAGTGTGGACCGTCGCCATCCAGATGCAGCACGCCACCGGCAACATCTCCTGGATCAAGCCGCTCGAATGGCACGAATTTTTCGATTCAGCCAACCTGCAACTGCTCTACGACGACCCGCTCAACTCCCCCCTGCTCGCCCTGCTCGCCCTGATCGGCGCCGTCCGGACCTTCAGGCAGCGCACCACCAGCCTGTCCCTGCTGCTGATCCCGCTCTCGCTGGCCGCCTTCAAGCTCGCCGATGCCGTCCATCCGGTCACCACCGATTTCACCCTGCACTGGGCGGCGCTGTTCCCGGCGCTGCTGGCGGCAGCCGCCTTTGCACCGCACGCCAACGAGCGCGTCCACCCGCGCCTGACCCGCACTTCGCGTGTGCTCGCCCCCACCCTGCTTGGCGCCCTCGCCCTCTCCGGCGCCCGGGAACTCACCCAGGAAGGCACCCTCCCCCGCCCGCAGGACTGGCGCCAGACCGTCACCACCGTCGCCCGCACCCCCGGCGCCGCGCTCCTCGCCAGCCACGAGTCGATCGGCGTCGTCCTCACGCAAATGTGCCGCGTCCAGTTCCACACGCCGCGCTGCCCGTTCCCGCTGGTCGTCATGGCCAACCCGTCGGAGTCGGACATGTGGGCCAAAGGCGGCTATCCCGGCCCGCTGGTCCAGCCCAGCGACGTCGTGGCGGCGCTCGGCCACCCCGGCACGGTCTATGCCTTCAGCCGCTACGTCTACACCCCGCTCGAACCCCTCGGCCTCGATCCCGGCGACTACCCCGAAGTCGAATGGGACGACGGCGAACTGATCGGCCCGATTCCGCCGGCAGATTTTCAGCGCAAGCCGTGAAGCCTGGCCCGAAACCGAGAGTCGAATGACACGAAGCGCGCGGAGCGCGCGTCCGCCCATATCGCTTGTCGATATGGGCCACGGACTGACTCGGGAAGCCGCTGACTTGGCAAGAACGAGGACACAACGCAAACGCCGCCGACTGCGCAAGCCCGTCCGTGGCCTGTCCTACACCGTTCTGCACGGGTTAGGATGAACGCTCGCTCTTTGAAATATCCGTAAAGCCATGATTAAGCTGGGATATTTTCCGAACATCCCGACTTATGGGGCCGCGTGTGGGTGAAGTTCGCGAAGTTCCCGCGCTTTTCCGTTTGTTTTCAATCGCCCGGAACTTCTGCGATTCACCCGTCCTGGGTGAACATCGCAAAGTTCGCGGTGCGAATCAGGCCGCACCGCCTGAATCGCACCGGCTCACAGCGCCAAGGCTGTGCGGGAACCGAGTCTGACGGTGGCAAATATCGACAAGCGATATTTGCAGACGCGATCGCGGAGCGATCGCTTCGCGGCACGCACCGTTGGAATTGGCCTTACTTGGTCCGCTCGACCTGCTCGAAGTCCAGTTCCACCGGCGTCGCGCGGCCAAAGATCGAGACCGAAACCTTGACCCGGTTCTTGTCGAAGTCCAGCTCCTCGACCACGCCGTTGAACGTGGCGAATGGCCCGTCCAGCACCTTGACCGCATCGCCGATCTCGTAATCGACGCTGATGTGCTTCTTCGGCGTCGCCGCCGCCTGCTCGCGCGCCCCGAAATAGCGCGCCGCATCGCTCTCGCTGATCGCCTGCGGCTTGTTGTTGTTGCCGAGGAAGCCGGTCACCTTCGCCGTGTTCTTGATCAGGTGATAGATGTCGTCGTTCATCGTCAGCTTGGCCAGCACATAGCCCGGCATGGTCTTGCGCTCGACCTGGACCTTCTTGCCCCGCTTGACTTCGGTGACCATCTCCGAAGGCACCTCGACCGCCTCGACCAGCTCCGCCAGACCCTTGCGCTCGGCCTCGTGCAGGATCGCTTCCTTCACCTTGTTCTCGAAACCGGAATAGGCGTGAATGATGTACCAGCGAGCCATGTCAGTAATCCGTCAATAGATTGAAAAGGCGCTCAGGCCAGCTTGAGCAGCAGGCGGACGACCTCGCCGAACAGCGAATCGACGCCGAGGAAGAACACCGCAAGGAGCGTCATCAGAATCGCCACGAACACCGCCGTCGTGACCGTCTCCTGCCGGGTCGGCCAGACCACCTTGTTCGCTTCCGCGCGCACCTGGCGGATGAACTCGCCGGGCGAAGTCTTCTTGACGGGCGTCTCAGCCATGAATCTTTCCTTGCATGATCCGGCTTTCAGGTAGCCTTCCGCGCCGCCCCGGACAGGTCCGGGAGGGGCGATCAGGTTTCCGATGTCGGAAGATGGCGGGGATTTAGTGCGATCCGACCGGTTTGGCAAGCCGAAGCAACACGCTATCGCCATAGCGCCAGACCACCACGGCCCCGGCCGGCACACTGGCCGCCGGCTTTCCGCCGACATACCACAGCCAGTCCGCCCGCGCCGCCGGCTTGAACCGGTCGAGCAGCACCGGCGCCGCCGGCATCTGCAGCAGCCGCTGCGAGGGATCGGCATAGCCCCCATCCCGCAAGGTCAGCATGTGGATATGCGCCACGGCAAAGTTCGCATTGACCAGCGCATGGTTGCGCAGGACGGCATAGGCGCCGATATGCTCGAAATGGTTGAGCGGCCACTCGCCGATCGGCACCCGCACCGCGCTCGCCAGCCGGGCACCCTGCGGCACATGGTCCAGCGCCGTCAGCAGCCGCTCCGTCGTCGCCGAATCGCCCTGCCACGCCAGCGTCGTCACCGCGAGCCGCCCGAGATAGACCCCCGCCGCCAGCCCGTTGGCCCAGACCGGCGTAGCCCAGTCGATCGCCAGCGCGAACAGCAGCAACGAGGACGAAATCATCCGGTAATCGACATAGTCCCCGCCAGAAATATGCCGCGGCACGATCCATGAAAGCACCGCCAGCATCAGCGCCGCCCAGCCCAGCCGGCCATCCAGCCTGCGCTTGATCGCCGCCAGCCCGACCACCCCGCCGAACAGGCACAGGCAGAGGAAATCCAGCGCATAGACCTGGTCGCGCATCGCCTTGATCCAGATCGCCTGCTTGTAGACGAACCAGTTCCCGCCATAGGAAAACTCGGCCCCGTTCCCCCCCAGCAGCGCCATCGCCAGCACCGGCGCCGCCAGCGGCCACGGCGCCACCAGCGCCCGCCACGAACGCCTCGAGGAAAGCTCATAGCCCAGGACAATCAGCCCCAGCACCCCCCAGGCCGACATGTGGCAGGCCCAGACAACCAGCCCGATCGGCATGAACGGCAGCCACCGCCAGGCCTTCCCATCCAGCCGCACCCAGAGCGCAAAGGCCCACAACGCCACCGCCAGCCCGAGGGTGAAGTTCAGCAGCCCGATCAGCATCATCGGCGACCAGACGAACAGCATCGCCAGCAACGCCCCGATCCCGCACCGACCGCGAAGGCTGCGCTCCACCGCCACGATCCCCAGCCCGGTCAAAGGCGGGATCAACCCGGCAATCACCCGCGCCCCCAGCTCCACCCCGAACACGCGGGCAAACGGCCAGATCAGCAGATCGACGCCGACATTCCCCGTCCACTTCCACTCGAACGCATAGAACCGCGCCAGATCCGCGCTCCGCCCCCCATCCAGCATCACATAATAGCGCGCCAGATGCGCCGGATAGTCACTCATCTGCGGATAGCGCGCCACCACGACCGGCAGACACGAAAGCAACGCGAGAACGATCACCGGGACGGTAAGGTCTCGAACGCGTGCTGATGATTCCATGTCGCTGGGCAAGTCCCCGGGCCAGGCGCAAGGCGGCCGGGCTGTGATTTGGCTCAGGCCGGAGCGAGAATGGCTGGCTTCGAGAACCGGCGCGCAGCGACCATCTGGGTCGTGAGCACCGGAAGCGCAGAAGCCGGCCGTTCGCAGCCCGGCATGGGGCAAATCACAGCCCGGCCATGGCAGGAGTGGAGGGACTCGAACCCCCGGCCCTCGGTTTTGGAGACCGATGCTCTACCAACTGAGCTACACTCCTGCGGGCAGGCGCGGCTCTAGGGGTTGCCGCCAAGCTTGGCAATCATCAATTCCAAGGCAAAAATCGTGCAATAGGGATATGAGGGTATTCAGAGGACCGCTTGAAGCACCAACCGAACCCATCGCCGATCCAGCCGGACATGCTGATGCTGGCCTATCGCAGCGGCATCTTCCCGATGGCCGACGCGCGTGACGACCCGGACGTGTTCTGGGTCGAACCGAAAGCGCGCGCGATCCTGCCGCTGGACGGCTTCCACTGCTCGAAGAGCCTCGCCCGCACACTCCGCCGCGACATGTTCACCGTCACCTGCGACACCGCTTTCGACCGCGTCATCGCCGCCTGCGCCGCCCCCCGCAAGGAAGAGGGCGAGACCTGGATCAGCCACCGCATCGCCCGGACCTACAGCCTGCTGCACCAGCGCGGCCTCGCCCACTCGATCGAATGCTGGCACCACGGCCAATTGGTCGGCGGCCTCTACGGCGTCGGTTTCGACCGGGTGTTCTGCGGCGAATCGATGTTCAGCACGATGACCGATGCCTCCAAGGTCGCCCTCGCCTGGCTGGTCGCCGCCCTGCGCGAGGCCCGCGCGGAACTGCTCGACTGCCAGTTCATCACCGGCCACCTCGCCTCATTGGGCGCGGTCGAGATCCCCCAGGCCGAATATCTGCGCCGTCTTGCCAAGGCCCAGCGCGACGACCGGGGCGAATTCCTTCACTCCGGCCCGGCCGGCGCGGCGCTGGCCGATGGCGCCGGAGAAGGTGCCGCTTCTGCCGTCGCGCTCGCCGCGCCGCCGCTGGCGCTCCCCGCCGCCTTCGCCGCCTTGCTGGCCCGGGCGAAATCGGCCGGATTCTCCTCCTCCCCGGGAAAGCTCATCGCGCAATCCTTGACCCAGACGTCATAGACCGGGTGCTGCACGACATTGAGCGCTGGCGAGTTCCTGAACAGCCAGCCGGAAAACACCTTGTGCCAGGCCAGCGGCTCGCTGACATGCGACCGCTCCTCGATGTAGACCTGGACGAACGCCCCCACCTCCGGTGGCCGTTCCCACGGCAGGGTCCGCTCGCAGGTGGCAAGCTTGACCACGACATTGCCGATCCGCCGCGATTCGCCGGATTTGAGCTGAATGTCGGTCGTCTCGTTGTTGCGCTTGTTGAGCAGGCCCAGCGTCGCCACCCGGTCCTTGACCGGTGTGCCATACTGGCTTTCGACCGCGGCGCGATTGTAGCCGCTGGTCGCCACCGCCTGCGGCACGTCGGTCGCCTGCGCCTCCGATGCCTCGGGATTGCGGTTGCACCCGGCGAGCGCAATCCCGGCCAGCAGGACCGCCTTGCGCAACACCGTCAGGCCTCTGGCGACCAGGCTTCGTAATCCCCCGTCGCCGCCGCCCGCCTGCCCCCGCGCTCCAGCGCGCCCTGCGGCCGATAGGCAGCCACGGTCCCGGTCGCGTTCGGGGTGAACTCCGCCTCCCAGATGCGCGGCGGCGGCAGCCGGCTCTCCGGCACGTCGTCGAACTGGTAGTGCAGCCAGCCGAACCATTCCGCCGGCACGCGGCTGGCATCGTTGGCGCCGTTGTAGATCACCCAGCGCCGCTCCTGCCCGGCATTCGGCTGCCCGGCCGGAATGCGCTTCTTCGAGCGATAATAGCGGTTGCCCTGGTGATCCGAACCCACTTCCTCGCCGGTCCGCCACGAATGCAGCGCCGTGCCGATGGTCGCGCCATCCCACCAGGTGAAGATCTTGCCGAGAATGCCCATGGCCCTGCCGCCTAGAGCATTTCGGCCGGAGAAGAAAGTGCCTGCGCAGCCGGATCAGTCATCGCAGCAGGAAGGATAGCCGGGGCCTTGGCCTACCAATCCACCTTGTCCCCCGCCGCGATCCCCAGTTCGGCCGCCCGCCCTCCGCGCAATTCCAACACCGCAA